>Ga0181612_144826_pt1 | contig 18537 bp, 5 predicted proteins | sample HoacroProtozoa21_FD_119630 | JGI IMG/M metagenome (GOLD analysis project Ga0181612, IMG submission 119630) | Hoatzin crop microbial communities from Cojedes, Venezuel. Combined Assembly of Gp0051906, Gp0051904, Gp0051908
CAGTTACTTAGACTTCTTCAAGGTCAAATAATAGCATCTCAGAGACCTCAGTTATCACATCCCGGCACAAGCACTCATTATTATTCAACCAAACCGAAAAGCTCAAACCCCCATCCCCCAAATCCTTACATACCCGTCCTTGTAAGGTTACACGACTTCTGTCTTGCAGATGCTGATTAGAAACTGAAGAATGCCAAGGATGGATCTGACTTTGAGACTGTGCCCGAAGAAGATCAGACGACTGTGTTACTTGCTGTGGCGTTATATGATGTTCTAGGTCATGCTCTAAAACATGGCTTGTGCTATCCTGAACAAACGCAGAATCATCAAACTGTGGCAGGAGGTCTTCCTGAAGGAGGTCATCTGGGTCAAGTCCTGTAAATGGTTCATTATGAGTCTCGACTTGATGAAGTAAGTTCTCATCTAAAGATGTAAAACCGTTGCTTTCAATGGGGTCAGTGAAATGGCTTATCTGAGAAGCAGAACCAGCAGAAGCTGGAAAATTAATATTCACAGGAGAGAGTTTTGAACTACTAAAGTTGCCCTGAGGATGTGCAGAATGCAACATTTGAAAACTATTTGAATTCAAAGGTGTATTAGGATTCAACATGTGCTCAGTTGTTTCTTGCTTGGTCCCTGTTTGAGATGTAAAGGCATCGCTTCCAGTGGAGTCAGAGATAGAGTGTGTCTGCTGGCTAGAAGAAAGAGTTGTTGTAGACTGAAGAAGGCTGGTAGGAGAAATGTGGTTACTGGAGTAAGAATAAGGAGATGAAAATTGTTGGCTATTATTGACAGAACATGGAGTAATAGTTGGGGACTGTCCACCAAAATTTCCTTCTTGATTCCCACAAAAATGTAGCGAAGCACTTGGAGTTTGAGAAAACTGTTGAACAGACAGGGGCTGCTGTGAAGTTGATGGATTAGAAATCGGAGGTGGGTGGTTAACACCAACTCTGTGAGAAGTAGACGCGTTAACTTCCATGAAGTCTTTTGGCTGACTCAAAGCATCTTGCCCCGTGTTATTTCTGCTTTGTTGCAACCGTAGTGAGGCACACTGATGCTGTGGTTCATTAGCCTGAAATAAGGCAAAGTCATGGTGTGCTACAAAGCTTTTGTTTTGCTGCATAGACTGAGAATGTCCTTGGTGAAAGGGGGACCCATTTTGATTTGAAACAGTTGTGGCAGTTTGATGTCCCCACATAGGACTACCATCAGCCACATCTGGAAACATCCCATTAGACTGGCTTTGCGGATGAATTGGTGAACAACTGAATTGAGAGTGTGGTGATAAGACGTTGTCAGCTGAGCTATTAAAAGACTGATTTACTGAGTGAAGTTTCAATGAATCATACTGATTCAGCTGATCAAACTCACTCATCTTCTGTGGATTTTGAGCATCTTGCACATGGTTCAACGAGTCTATGTGCAAAGGTTCAAATTCTGCACCCAAATTCAATTCATCAACAAGTGAAACAGGTCCAGGTTGAACAAAGGCATCATCTGACAAACCTTCTAAGGTCTCACTAAAAAGATTGGCATCATCAAAAAAATCCATCATAGGATCAGTCATCTTGATAGGTCTGTACTGCTTTCTCTCTCAACTCCAAACGGAGTCAATTTTGGCTCTCTGCAGTGAACAGAAACAAATGACATCCAGCGGTCACCACCTTATCCAAGGCATGCCAACATCCATTAGTGCTTCTGATGGAACATTCGTCTTAAAGTGTTAAAGTATCCTATGAGGAGAAGGGGAACAAAAAAAAAGAGAGAAAAATTACTTTTGTGACTCTCCTCGTTGCTCCTTTCCCTCCCCAACACCTTTATGGATTTTTGGTATTTTGTTCATAACTTTACAATTTAGTTAAACCACAATTTTTAAACAAAAAACTTGAGAGGTTAAACTACATTTAATAGCAAAGCTACCTTGACTTCAGCAGGAAAAGATGAGATACACTTTCTTTTATTTACGTTGCATTAAGTAAGATTCTGACAAATTCCACCTTATCTTACTTGAGAAAGACACAATAGAACTCTTATTTGAAGGAAAGAGGAGCAGATGAACACGGTGATACAGTCAAAGGTAAGCACAGGAAAAGAAATACTTTTGGTTCAACAGAGTTTACACACTTCTCTAGTTTTGAAACACAAATTGTTTTTCTTTTTTATTTATTCATAGTAGCACTGAGCGATCACCAACAAATTACAGTTTGCAATCAGGGATTTCAGGCAGGGGGAGCTGAGAAGGATGGTTAGTTTAACTTCAGTCTAAAAACTTGCACATTCATAGTGTAATCAAACAGAGTGGGAAATGAATGAAAACATGTCTCCATGACAGTTCACCTCCCCAGATAACTAGTAAGCCCCTAAAAGAGAGGAGCAATTACTTTAAAAGAGCATCTTCACAGAATAATCAGTCCTTTTTCCTGTCAATACATGTATCTAACTACCAGAAGGAGAACAGTAACAGCTTTTCATTCCTAACCCTACTGCTAAAGCTTACCTTTATGCTCTCCGCCTCCATTTCAATTGCAATTCTTTGTTAATGAATTCTCCTAAGAATAAAATGAATACAAGATCCTTCCAGAAATGTACACCCTGGACATCTGAAATATTGTCTTATGGACAAGGTTCCTATTGAACCTATTAAGCACAAACTACTCTGACAAGCTGATGAAAAATTGTTCTGTTTATACTCCTAGTCCACTGGAATTTTTGTGACTACAGGCAGAATAAAGCCCAACTTTAATAAATTAATAAACCTTTTTGAGGGTTTGCCTGCTGTAGGTGACTCTGCTTTGGCAGGGGGGTTGGACTAGATGACCCACAGAGGTCCCTTTCAACCCCGACCATTCTGTGATTCATTCTGAATATTAAACTTCTGGTCTACGCAGAAAAAAGGTTGATGGACCCTGTGTCACACAAAGACACCAACCAGTGACACCTATCAAGTACGGACTGGTATGAGTGTTAATTACTATGAGTATAGAGAACAAGTATGCTATAAAAAGGCACAGAAGCTCAGGAAGGTGACAGCTTAGCATAGCAAAGCAGCCACGGATTCCAGATGATAAATGTACAACTCATCACTTAGAAGTTAGGACTTCCTGAAGTCCCAAGTTAAAAGCAGCACTAACATAAATTAGACCCCATTATCTTCTAACCAATTAAATTGTCTGCTTATGATTAAAAGCAAAATAACAATCACTTTGTCAGTATCAAGCACCTTCCAACAGATGATAAACCAACATCAAAATCCAGGCAGATGATGTGGCATAGGTTTTTGTAACATTTCTAATACAATCACCTCTCAACTTAGAATATTTCAACTCAAAAGATAAGTCAGGGGAGAACCATTTTAGCCAAGAGAAGACAACCAAGTCAGATTAAGTACAAGGACAGAATGTTGTAGACATAGAAGAAATGATCTAATTAAAGAAACCCCCATCTGAGGAAAGACTGATGGAAATTATGGTAGCCACATGTAAAATGTCATGTTCCAGGCTGTCAAGGACTTTAAAACTCAAATTTTAAGCCTGTATCAACAGAAGTTTACATATTGAGACTGACTACAAATAGCTCAGTAGCCTGTCTATAGCTCCTTGGTTATGCCCAAAGATAAACCATATTTTGCTGTGATTTGTAAGGAAGGCTATTCAATTTGTGCTAACTTGAAAAAACAGAAAAAAAGAGAGATTTCTTCCACCTTCAGCAATTGAGATATAATAGGATGGGATTTTGTTTGTTTTTACATAATGTGACACATGGGCCAGCTACTCTATGCTAATTAACTACTACACATGCTCTTGAGTTTAACTACATAGTAGTCTAGAACTATCAGGACTAAAACAACCCTGTACTGAAAAAAACACATACCAGACAAGCTCCTTGTGTTTTATCAACTGTGTACCTTTACAGTAAAAATGTGAAAAAAGCACGCATAACAGCTGGCCTCATTGCAGTTGCAACACACTAACTCTGAGCTTGCCTCCCACAAATTTGCTTCTTCGCTCAAAACCCAAGAAACACTTTTCGCCTTAGTTTTTCCTACTTTCTTTCAGCATAAGGGAAAAAAGGAATGAAATAGAGACAAATAATACAAACTCTCTTTTTAAAATGCAAAGGCTTTATAAAACAAGTAAATCTTAGCAGGTACAAAAAGGAAACATAACCTGAAGATGTCAGCTTCACTGCAACAATCCAAGCAAGAGGGATAGCACAGATGAACTTCCAAACTGAGAAATCCAAAGGCTAGACATATACGAAACCTCTCTAGGCTAATTAGACCAATGTAAATTTATTCTGAACAAAGCTTCTCTGCAGAGAGGGGATCACAAAGTGAGAAAAAACCCAACCCAAATCTCTTTTGGAAAGGATACCACTGTAGATTGCAACAGAGTTGTGTTCAGGCTAAGACACCTCGTTTTTCGACCAGAGAAGTACCTTTACCCCTAGCCTTTTTCTTCAGCATCAACAAAAACCATCACGTTTTTTCATCCCAAAGAAAATCTTAACTTGGAAATGCAAGGATATTTGATTTGGAGAAGCTAGCCTTTCACACAAAGTCATCTTCCAAATTTACTGAGCAATTGTCCTTTTTGCTTCTCTCTGCTATATTTGAATATGAAAACATTAGATTCTCAGCTTGCAAATTGTGAAGGCACATGTAGGCAGGCAAATTGTGATGCATATCTGAACTTAATTGGTACACGTACTATTTTTCTGTCCCTTCCTTAAAAAAACCCTACCTCCTCACATGCATCTTAATAAAATGAAAAAGTTCCAACATGAAAACTTTATTACATCCTTTCTTCTCTGTAAGCAATACTCTTCTCCATGTTCTTACTCCCTCTTATACAGAAAGTGACTGTAGCTACAATTCTGTTTTAACACACTTTTACCCAGCCTTCTCCTTCCATAAACAGATCTGTGGTACCAACTTGAATTTTGGACTTACTTTCACCTTCAGCAGGCAGAAGAGCATTCAAGCAAATGAACGTTTTGAAGACTTAATCTATTGGGACTTGACAACTATGAGTTTAACAACGCAATGGCAGCCTGCGTTTTACAGTACCAACTCCAAAATACTTCTCATGGAATATAAGCTCCTATTGGAGCTGCATTTTAATCAGAATGGGGAAACGAGTTTTGAATCCGTATTCAATAAAGCAAACTACAGTAAAAGAAGCAGAAAGTCTTAAAAGAACAGAGAGGAAAAAGAGCTCTTCCTTCTTCCTCAAGGAGGAAAATCTCTGATTTGTCAAAATGAAGTATTTCACCGCAAGCAATCACTGTTACGGTAACTAATTCCATTTTACAGCAATCTGAAGTTTGGCTTCTCTTAGTAAATACTATTTGCCATCTTTGTGCCCTCTTAGATTGAGAATTTGTGATGAAATTACACTTCTTGTAAAAACTGCATTAATTCTAATACTTCTTATGTCTAAATTATCTACCATTATTGTATACTGATCTAATATTAATCTTTACCCAGCTTAAAGTTAGCAAGATCCTTCTACAACATCAGTGTCTAGGAAGTACTTGGACCAATTCTGGACAACAAAACGAGCACAACAGAGGTACAACCTGAGAAAGCAATTGGAAGACTATGGTTGTGGTACTTGAAATTAAGAAGTTACTGCCTCCTACCAGCTAGAATTGCTTTAACAATATTTACAGACTACAAAAAACCAACCAACCAAACAAACAAACAAACAACTAAAACCCCACTAAATTTAGAATTTACTGCAGTGGGGTTTGTTTTGGTTTTAAAATCTAACACATCTTAGAGGCATTCAGCCATGTTTCTTACTAGCATTTAGATGCTCCCTTTGTATTTTAAACTCTCAACTTCATATCAATCAAGCTTATTTTATGCAGAGAACTAATTAACAGGAACTACTACTACAGGGTAACTACTGTCTAACGAAACTATATAACAAAAACAAAAATTAAACCCATTTTTTTGAAAAAAGTGATTTTTTTTTTTTTTTTTTTTTTGTACAAAACATGAAATTTTCTAAAATTAATTACCAGGCAACATCAACAGTATCCCGCAAGTTAAGGTGAAACACATTTCAGGGTTTGCCATCTTCAGATATGCTAAAGCATCTAGAACTTAAACAGTAATTTTTTTTCAGATTGCCAACTGTATCATATGTCTCACACAAAACATAGCATTTTCTCCAAGAAGTATTAAATTATTCTGCAAGCATACTTGAATCAGAACAGAAACATCTCCTAGCTCTTGTTATTTTTATCTGGTCACTAGTCATTAAACAGAACACCTATACTTTCTTTAATCTATTAGTTCTTAACATTAAGAGATCTATTTTAAATTGAAGACTTAAACCAAAGTATTAGAAGAGGAAAATTATATTAAAATAGATCTTACAAGTCCAAGTGAATGAAAAAATACTAATTTCTGCATAACCCATTTTTTCATTTAAAACCAATGTTGTATTCTGTATGGTCTAAAACGATCTTTTCAATTACAAACAGAATATAAATGAATGCACCATTGTTGTTTCTCTTAACTGCAAAAGCAGCTCTCATACTGCTACTGCAGCTCTAACTTTTTTAAACTTCAAGATCTTTTTCAGATTTTACTTATTACATTCAAAACCACTTAGATATGAAACTAGATACACTCAGCCCAGTTTGAATCCTTTCCTTAAGTGTGTGTACAAGAAGAATGAATCAATACCCGATCTGGGTTAGGGAACTGGGGTTTCAAGTTAACAGGGCTAATGCAACCCCTTGCAAAGGTAGGGGGAAGAAAAAAGAAAAACTTTCTCCACTTGGGTTATCCATCAGAGTTTAATAACCCTTTAAGAAGAAATAGCCTGAAAGTCTCAAAGAGATGATCCCCTTTTACACTTCGTTAGCGTGCAGTAGATCTGAGTTGTAAGAAGACAAGCTGTAGTTACAAACACAAGCAAGAGCAGAAATGAAAGGAACAGAACAAGATTTAAAGACCAGAAGAAAAAGAGAGAAAGATTTATTTTACCCAACATCAAAAAAGAATGAACACACAAGAAAACAGAATCCAACAAAGATACCAAATTTTGCTCTCAAAAAACTGAAGGGGAAGTAGCAGTAAAACACAGGATAATAAAAACTACTGATGTATTTTATTTCATTAATTGCATTGTTGATTACTTTTGATTGACAACAGAAAACAAGCTATTCTAGTTATAAGCAAGTAAATCTGGTAAAGATTCAGCACACTACCACGACATCCGCACATTTATACCCTGATGGACTACGTCTCACTGCTTCACATGACTGATGCGCGACAGTACCATAGATAACAGCAAGTCAGTGACTTCGATGGCCGTTTTTCCACAAAAGAAGCTAAAACAACACCTATCCAAATATTAGAAGGTATCTCAGAAAGAAGCAGGGACAAGCTAGTAGACAGAAAGAATTAAAACTGAAGTCATAAAAGCATGACATACCAGAAATCCAGACTACAGGTACAGGACACAGAAGGAGTAAACACAGACTTTTACATTACCTACACACAAAGTGGGTTTGGGTGGTTTGTTTTGGGGTTTTTTTGGTTTTGTTTTGTTTTTTTAGGAAAGCAATGCAACCAAGCACAACAGACTTGCTTCCAAACTAGAGATCTGCCAGAGTCTTGCTTCAGAGAAACTGAAAAAATCATTGTATTTGCCAAGTTCTATGCAGCACACAATAGCATGACAGGTTTGTAGCTTTGCTTGATTTGCCCACCTATTAGCAGATGGAACACTCTGTCAGAAGAGTCAGGCAATACAGTGTGTTAAAAAACAGATACTCAAAAACCTGATCACTTCTGCATAGTATTCAGAAATGACAGAGACATTCCCTCCTCAATATTTAAAAAAGACAATTATACTACCATTATTTGTCAGATTTAATTATAATTAAAGCTTTGGCAGAGTTCAGAAAGCTGCAGTAAATTAAATAATACATAAGTTACTTCCCACTGATGCACCAATATAAATGACATTCAATTACAGATTTAAAGATCAATGTATACGTTAAATTTAAAATGCACAGAGGGACAGCATAATTTCTTCAAAATCCCAGAAATGTAGAAGATTAAAAAAAAGAACATTTAGACATATTTAGTAGAGATGAACTATTTTACTCCCTAACAGAAAGAAGTAAGTCTTTGTACAAGAGCATCATGGTATCTGTAGCTAAATACAGATTGAAAAGATACACGTTCTCTTATTGGTATCCCTAAAATTAGGAAAATACTTGTTGGGGTAGCCTATTTCATTAAAGAGAAAAATACACATCCCATTATATGTATTTTTTTATAAAATTGTTTTTCACCGGTATGCATTTATATTAGTTGTCACTTAATGAGCCATAACTTCAGTGAAATTATACCCTCAACATATTAGTTTTGTTTAGAATTCTCTTCTGCTACAGAGTTCACAAACATCATGCTAAATATTTAAAAGATAACACAAGTACCTTGCACGTTGATTTGAAGATTAGGAGGAGAAAGATTTGAAACTAATGGTCTCAAATTAAATTCTCAGGACTAGGTTCCAGTCCATGCCTATGGACAGAGTTCCAACCCTGAGTAAGAGCACAGAACTGGAGCAAACTAGCTTGTGTGTGCTTGTCGTAGTAATTCAGAGTAGCCTGTTCTCATACCTACGCTGGTTTTGCTTGCACCAAACACATCATGTAACTGTTTCCTCCCCTCTACTCCCCAGATGTGAACCAAGTCCCTTCTACCACCTCTCCTCCTTTCTCACAAGTCGCCTCTGGGAAATCAATATTAAAGGGTTATAGAAGAAAAAAAAAAAAAAAAAATCAGTAACTGTCAGTTGTTACGGTCATTCATAAAACTTCCAGTCAGTCAACATGATAAATGGCATTTCACTTGGAAAGAAAATCCATCTTCCAATGCAACTGAAGACATATTTCTACCATTCTCAACGCTGTTTGCCTTCACTGTGAATGGGACAGCTTCTTTATTGAGAGCAGCTCTGCTTAAGCTGAACAGAGCAAAACTGCACCAAAGCGAAAGCACATCGCAGAACTCTGTCTAAAACAGCACGGTATCACAAAGTCCCACTTTGTTTTGGCCAATTATTCCACTTCAAGAGATCCATTTTAACATTATCTTTTAATTCAAGGTAAATTTACAAAGTCTCAAAATGTTATTTCAGCAAGCATTGCTTAATACGTGGAAAGAAGGCATTGTAACAAATCCTGGGATGTATGAAGTAACCTTAGCTGTTTTATTTAGAGACCTACAAAAACTAAAAATACTAGTAGCATTTAGAAAAATGTATATTTCCTAGTGAAATTTTTGTGGTTGTTTTGTTTCTACTGTTTTGAAGTGGGGGTATGTAATACCACAAGGTTTCTTCAGATGAAACATGGTTTATATTATTGGAAAAGTGTTCCTGGGTTTTCCACTGCACAAAATTCTGATCCTTTCCTTTCGTTGCTTTCCAGGACAGAGTTTCTTTCTTCCCAAAACTCCAAATACAAAAAACGTATGGACAGAAGCACAATTAAAGCCTGTAGAACTGTTGTATATATGAGAACTGGAATCTCAAACCACAGACCAATTTCAAAATTATTTACCTATACACCACCATTCTGCTTCGCTATCTGTAATACTAAGAGTTAGAGTGATTTTAGAGCATTGATACTTAGATACCTGAATTCCAAAGTTTAACAATTAGCGTGGGTCAAAATTAAGAGCTAGTATAGGCATCTTAAGAATCCTATGCTATAAAAGCACCTGATTAACCTGTAAGACACAAAAATCAGTTGCTGAAATCTTCTAAATTAAAAATATATTACAAGATATTTAAGAAAAGGGCCAAAGTCCAGATAAAAAAAATTCTTACCCATGAATATAGAACGTGTCTCTTAAGTGAAGAAATGAGAAGTTCAGAGATGTGCTTTAAATCCAGATGGATACCTCATCACTAGAGATCTGAAAATGGAACGTGGTGAACAAGTTACACAATAACCAATTTCAGGAGCAAATGCAATATTTGAAACTCAAAAATTTAATAGATGCCATAAAAAGAACACCACCAGAATTAGTTCACAATCACTAACAGCCACGATTTTATAAACCTCTGAAATAGGCATGTAAAGTGCTCATTTTGTAGGATCACTGAAAAAAAACACAACCCTACAAATCTCTAAGGTTGAAGGCTAGAGTCTGTGCCAGAACACTGAAAGTTTCAGGGCAACTTTGATAGACAATATAAGGACCAGAACAAAAGGTTTTGAGGTTAGGTTTTAAACCCGTCCATGCAAAAAGCCTTGTACATACTATCTTTTAACAGCAGTATGCTATTACATACTGACAGATGCACTTGCCAACAGGAATTGACACTGCCTTTCTAGGGGAGCATACTTGCACGACAGCTTTATCCCACTCCTTGCCTTGATGCTAGGTAAAAGTGTTCAGCTTCAAGAGGTTCTCTTTTAATGTGAAAGTGGCTTCAAAATACTACAGTTTAAGCGAAAACACACACAGGGTGAAAGTAAAGGCTTCAAGGGCCCGTGTGTAAAAGCCTTAAAGCAAACAAAAACACCTTCTAAAGACAAACAAAATATGAACTTACATTCTACACCAGTGTGTTTTTCCATGAACAATGCTATTCTTTCAAAAACATGATCATTCTCTCCAAGGCACAGAGAATCCTCCAATTGCAATAAATACAGATATCCCCCTCCCTAAATATAGTTACTTGGCAACAAACTCATAAACACCTTTGCAAGACTATTAATACAGTTCAATCTTTGATCATCATTAAAAGATAACGCAGTATATATCACTGCATTAAAAAACAGATTTTAACACAAAGATTATTTCTTTTCCCCCCATCTTTGAGACAATGTTGTAACATATGTCAAAGCTATAAACTGGTTATAACAGCTATCAAAAGCCTGCAATGATCCAGTAAAAAATTTTATTTGGTACTAATTTGGTACATCAGTTACTAGATTTATCCCTTTATTATTCAGTAACTTCGAGACTTATCCCAAGGTTGCTAAACTCAAATGTCTCTGCTCTGCTTTAACAGGAACACTTAAATAAAAGACAGAGGTGTTTTTTTTTCTAAAATTCATGAGCAATAAACACGTGCCCAAACACATACTTAGGTGAAGGTTGCTAAAATACTTCCGTGTTTGCCATCGATGTAGTGTGACACAAATTTTGTATCAGAACAGCCCGAAAACTTCCTCTAGTTGTTCTCTTTTTCTCTACTGGAACTCAGACCATGCTAATACAGCTCCCATTATGCAAAAAGACTCTTCCCACCCGGAAAGTAAAATCGTTTGAAATCATTTAATCATCAGGTTTTATGCAGCATTTCGATACATTTTTTAGTTCTTAAACTTATGTTTATTTAGAAATTCTTTGTTGACTAAATAAAGTTATAGTATAAAGGTTTTACAACATATAAGTTAACTAGAAGCATTCAAAAATTTACTTTAATTGAAAAAAAGAAAAACTGAAAACTTGCAATCAAGTACTTTCTCCTACCTGTAAGAGTTCAATAGTAAAAAAAGAAACCTAATTCACCTGTAACTACCATACAATACAAACACTATCTTCAGTTCCTGGCTATCCAAAACATAGCTTTGGATCCTTCCTCAACTGGATTCCTTGTGAATCCTCAAAATACAGAGGAAAAAAAGAAGTTTCTTACTCTTCAGGACAACGTCCACTTGCTTGAACAGCTTCCAATATGGAGACAATGGTGGAGTACTTAGAAGTTTGAAAAATCCTATGTTGAAAAGAAAAAAAAGTATGTAACTAAACATACATTCACCAGATCTACAATAAATTATTGTAAATGTAAAGTACAAGAAATACTTCAGAGAGCAGAAGAATCACTGATGATTATAACAAGTGCAAAAGAGAAACACACACAAAAAGAAAATTAAAGCTTTCTTCAGAAAATAGCTCAAATAAGTTATATTGCATGTGAACTTTTAATTACACATATATACATATAGATATCTGTTAAATGTGCTATGGTAAAAAAATATTCTGTAAAGTTTTCTTCTTCGGAAAAGAGTCTTAATGCTTGTTTTTAAATCTTGAATTGGGAAAATTCACTGATATACAACAAAGGTCATACTTCATTAAATAGAACTAGAACTAAATATGTTATAAGTATGCCTAGATATATTTTAAGCTATCTTGGAAAGTTTTTTTTAAATTATGTTCCACAGCCCAACTACCATCGTTTCTTCACAGAATACTGAAAGAAAAATACACATTTCCCGAAGTGCACATGGATTTCTTCATGTTCTTGATAGAATCCTAAAGCATTACTATTCCTAGTAAAAAATTTTAAACAGTAGTAATTTTTCTCATTTTGGACTCTCAAACATAAACTTTTATATACCCATTAGTGTAACAGGAATGAACTATTCATTTCCATTAGTTTAGAATAACCACTTTAACCCAATTTCTATTTAAAAAAAACCATACATGTAAATTCAATAAAACGATTTAGTGTTGTACAAAATCCTTGTGTGCTTTTATGCCTTCAGTCTTTGCAAATACCCTTTAGAAAATTTAACAGCACCAGGGTAAGAAGTTAATATTTTCAACTACCTTCTTCACCTTGCCGCCCAAGGTTATTGCCCTCAGAGCACAGCCTGCAGAAAAAACCATGTACATGTATATCAGCTGCTTCAGCGCAGAGTCTCCCAATTGAGTTTTAACCCTTCCTCTTGTTAATTTTAACACATCCACTAGAGCTGGCATTAAAACGGCTGAGGTGCATACATACATTCTATTTTGTCATTTATATTTTGTGGGCATTAATTGCAACAAAGGGACAATAATAATACAGAGAATAACATTATCTTCCTTTGCTACAACTGATTGTGAGCTAGAAAAATACCAAAAGCTTGGAGAATCTTCTTGAAAAGAACAAAGTTTATCTGCGAGTCCGTTTATTTTAGTGAAAATAACTGTTAAGAAGTTCAGGGGATAGGCAACAAGACTACTGAAGGAAGCTACATCTTGTCATAAATTTCAGCATTACTCCTCGAATTAGACCTAAAAAATATGTTTATGAATTCTGGTACCCTTCCTGAAGAACTACATTGCCACTTTAAGATGTAGAGAACTATTTGCACTGAAAACGAGAAAAAAGCCTTCTCATTTTCACACGTGGCCTAAACCGGGATTTCACTACAAAACATCAGAGACCAAAGACTGCACAGCATAGCCCTCTCTCAATTCACAATCTGACAATACACTAACTTCCAATAATTCACACGTTCTAGCCTGATAAGCATCTCTGAACTACTGCAAGCTTATAATCTGGAAGTACCAACTAGAACAACGCCAAGGGTCACGTCTGTTTTGCAGATGCCTGTGGATCACAACCTACGAGTACAGACCAACAGTGGTGAAGAATCGACACTGACAGACAGAAGTTTTCTCTGTGAAAAAAGAAGCATAATTTCAAGCCTTGACACAACCAGATTAGGATACCATGACAGTACTCCGCTGAACAGAACCGGTTCAGACTTCCCACTCCGTACTACACTAGCTGGCATAAGGAGCTTCATCTGTAACAGAAGTCTGCACCTTTCAGAGAGGCTGCATACAATTTTTCTATTTTTTTAATAAAACTATTTCTAAGGAGATTTGACATGAAAGTTCCTCCCAAACACATGTCAAGCAAGACACTCCGAGTTTCTGATTTGTTCAATATGCTCTTCTTAAATTAGGAAATAAATTAATTGGTAACAACTCGAACAAAACAACATTTTTCATCGTGTTTCATGATTTTAAGAACACTCAGGACATGTTCCTGAATTCACCTGCAACAGATAGACAGAGACTCTAGATGACTTCTACTATAATATCAGTATTCTGCCACAAGAGTCTGACAAAGTGGACTTTTAAAAAACTTCCCCAGTTAAATGGGACAATACTCATCTGTCCCTCAAGGGTATCTACGAACTAATTCTTGAAAACTTCCCTAAAATTCTGGCTCTGAAGCTAAATTTTAGTTTAGTTTCTGAAAAACAGCAAGAAATCCTTTCAAAAACTACATGCTGAAACCAGCAACATCATATTACATGCAATCAGTCCCACTGTCTTACCTAACACTGTTTTTAATGTTGGTGGAAGGCACTAACTACAATGGCTTTACTACATGGCAACTGAAAACAAAAATATATCCCCTTTAATTCTCAGATTTCTTCTAAGGTATAGAATATCAGGTGGGTAGATTTTCATGCCATTATACAGATGTAATCTTTTTGAAGCTTAATGCCTTCTTCATTAGGCTGTTAAGTATCAAATGTAATAAAATCATATACTCTTCAAAAGGCATTTGCAGAATAAATTTTGGAGGAATTCCTGAATTTTAGTAATGAACATTAAAGAGTGAACCAAATCTTTTAATACTGCTCATACAACACAAGGAAAGCAAAACCAAGAATGCATTGCAGAAGGAAATCATTTGGTAACCAAAGTTACTATATTTCCTAATATGACTCAGATAAAGAACAAAATTACTATTTGTCTTCAGAAGAAGGATGGGAACATTTTCCCATCTTTCTGCAAATGTTAACTGTTGATTTAAGATTAAAACAAAAACATGTACCTTAAAAAAAAAAATCAGATGCATACACACTGGCAGCCGTAAGACATTAATATTTGGTATCTCTTTGGTAATCTGTATGAATAAAGTTGAAGATCCTACCACATCTGCTCACTAACAGATGCCATATCGTACCAATATATTTCTGCTGAATTCCAAGTTTCAAAAGAATGCTTCCTCCCTTGTAACTTGTTTCCTGCAGCTTAGTAAGTGAACATAATGTAAAGGTGGCAGTGAAAGGGGAACTCGATTCCAAGGTGCTGCCGAAAAGTAGCCTTTCACTCGATTACTAAAGCTCATTCCAAGAGGTAGCTGTGCATCCACCTGAACACTACTATACATGTTTTGAAAGTACTGCCAAGAGGCTGTTTCTGAAGTTCAACTACAGCTATAGCTTCACTAACCACACTGTGAAAAAGTGTCTCATTTACACTTGGTCTTCCGCAAGTTTTCAACACTGCAGTTACTCAAAAACATGGTCATTGTAAAACACATAATACCTTATTCACGCAATGCTTTAGAAGAAAATAACTCTTAAAAAAAAAGATCTCTCCTCCCTGCACTATTGTAAATAAGAAAGTTGCATGTTCAGCCTGCTTGACTTTTGGCCGGCTCGCTCTCACATTTATGAATTCGCCAGACGGATAAAACATGAGAATCCTGCTACTCCTTCAGCCACAGCATGAGCTGCAAACTCTTTCCGGTGGTTATTTTATCAGCAGAAGAATTACTTCTTAGCCAAAGAGAATACTTGAATAATATCCTAAAATATTTCCAATAATGCTAATTATCAATTATTGAATGTTTGACTAAATAAACAGATGGTTTCTCCATCACCCGTTTATCTGTACGCAGATACCCGGCATTGCTGAAGCATGATTTGCAACTACAGGCAGAGCACTAGGGAATACAGTGAGAGTGCACTATGTGAGCCTGAGTTAGCGTGAGATTTCTAACTGTTCATTAAGCTCACAGCTCCATAGTTTGATAGAACAGAGACCATTAAAAGGACAAATACAGAGATGTCTGTAGAAGAATATAAAGTATCCACAAAAATATTTTGGTTAGAATAGAAACTGAGTGCTAAGGGTTACTGGATTTCAGTTCAACACAGAAAAAATATTTCAGCTGGATGATTTATGAATGCAAGTACCAAACAGTATTGAAAATTTAGTTCAAATATAGTGGTAGAAAGAAGCAGAATACTGCAGTCCAGTGATGAATAAGATCATGCCATTCAACTCCATCAGATCCAACTTATCCTCATCCTAAACTGCATGAAAAGTATCAACGAAAGACAATGATGCAGTGTTTGGACACTTCTTTCTACAACACTGATACAAAAGAAAACAATTAACTGTACGGACTCCAGACCCATAAGATAGATAATTGTCCAGCTTACCTGTACCTTCGGAGCATCTGAAGGATACATACACTCTAACTATAGGGAAGCTCTTGTATTTTAAAATTGTAACCTACACACACACACAAAAAAAAACTTACAGCTAGCCCTATAAAGCAAGTAAGAACAACAGTTCATCTATTTACTTTATGGACTGCACAAACAAGGCAATTTTAAAGCAGCATGTCAATCTTTTTGTTTTAATCGGCCTGCATCACTAACTTGTATCTCTTGTAAAAGGAAACCAATGAACAATGCCTGTTTTAGGGCCTCTATAGTCTCTTGGTAGTGATTCATGTCATACCTCTTTTAGATAACATCACTAAAAATACTTTTTAAAAACCACACTGTGCTTTCATCAACATTTCTGCATGACTGAATTCTTGGACTAATCTTCAGGAGCATTTAGCACCAGCAGCTCATGTGAAATGAGTAGGTGCTGAGATTCCTCAAAATTCTTGAAAAATTGTAAGACTTCAAATTTCAGTTCATTTTACAGTTAAAAATGACAGCTTTAGTCAGTCTGAAATAAGTTAATACATCTTCATCATGAAGAGCAGCATAAATTCTTGTGAATAGAACTACTTGGTTAAACACAAACAAGTAGGTTAGCACAAAGTAAACCAGCGCAGATGCACTGTAACTACCTATGCGCCTGCCCTTATCTTATAAAGCAAAGTAAATTCATGGAGCTTACCCACCAACGGGAGATGGGGGGGTGGGTATGGGTGGTGTGTGGACAGGAAAAACAAAAAAATAGAAAGCTACTTCCCATTTACTTTAAGGTTAAAGAGTTCACAATGGGCAGTAACCACAGAGTTGTTCATATCTAAAGTTCACATCCCACCTTACCTCCCACTAATTTCTCTGTGTGCCCTTGATTTATCTGCAGGGCCTGGCACATGGATCCCTGAATTGGTTAACTTTCAAGAACGTGTGTATTTATTTTTACTCTTTGGTTTACAAAAACTGGACACTGAAGTCCGTGAGGCTTTGGAAGCCTCATCCGCCAGAGGCAAGAAGAATGAAAAAGTCATTGTTAGTTAGGGGTGTGAGGGGTTGTGGGTGTGTGGAAACTTTGTGAGCAGGTAAAACCAAAAGACGCTAATTAGTTCTCATTCTTTAGCAGATAACAAAAAATAAGACAGGAACACTCATTAACTGTAAAATATTTACCTTGCAAAGGAAACTAGCAAAAAGTTGATCTGTGCACCAATAAATTCAAACTCAGAGCCAGGCTAAAAATCTGGATATTGCTCAAAGATGACTGAATGTTAACATTCTGCCTTGAACGATAAACTTGTTTATATTTTCATACAAATGATTACATGTAAAACAAGGTGAAATAATTCTTTTACCTCACACCTGTCAAATGGAAACTCGATGGTGTCAAATGACACAGGTTTAAAAACAGATGCAGACAGCTCTTAGGACTGATGGGCCTAGTTTTCCTGACAGGAGAAGGATTACTTTTTAGGGCTACTTCTTACAAAATCTCAAAAAAACACACAAGAGGAGAACTAGAAACCTTACCCCTTTACACAGACTGTTATTTTGTCCCCCACAGTCATCCATTGTAACACTAAAGGGTCCAAATTTCTTCTGCATAAGGGAGACCCATCTGTATTTTTTCAAACTGATAAAATTAACTTTCACGAACTGAAGGGAAGTTTTTAGTTGCAAAAGATTCAAGGCACTCACAAGGCAAAGACAGCGCAGAGTGCAAGCCATTTCTTACCAATTGAAAGTGTACGCGTCAACCTCGAGGTCAAAGCTACACAGCCAAATGAGAGAATTCTGAACTCTCTTCACCTGGTTTTTATCCCTGTTCACAAAAATTTGGCTGTGAAGAGGGCATGAAGACGTTTTAACATTTCACTGCTTTAAGCCTCCGTAGGAAATGGCATAATTTCTCCACTCGAATAAAGCTGCGTGTCACCTATCCACCCAGTGCTATACACATACAGCACAGTACTGAGCCAGCCTCAAAACCCTCTCCTTGTCGTCCCCAGAGCAAGCCAGCTTGCAGCCCCTACCTGGAAAATGCCAGGCCGTAAATTCTAACCTTGCACTTTCAGAGCCAAGTCCCGTTCTAAGCCTCCACCCACGCAGCGGGAACCTGCGGCCATGCAGGTTCTCCTCACCCCAGAAACCCGCCAGCGCAGCAGGACCGCAGGCAGCATGCCCGTCCCCATCTCTCCCAGACACACCTCACCCAACGCCAAGCCTCCCCTGCCATGTTACTTTCCCCAGCTCCCACGTTTTCTGCTGTCGCGGATCCAAGGCAGTAGGCTGCAAACTCAGCTCCTCTTTTTCCTTCTGCTTCGCCCGCCCTGGGAAATTATTTTAATTCCTCCCTCTGCCCACCTCTTATCTCGCGTAGGGAGAAACCGGGCCTGACATTCCCACTGTTCTGCCCGGGAGGGTGCCACATCCCCTCGCTGAGCGAGGGAAGGGGGCTGGGGACGCTCCTGCGTCCACCTTCCTCCACCCACCCCTCACCCCACTGCCGCC
>Ga0181612_150896_pt1 | contig 18536 bp, 12 predicted proteins | sample HoacroProtozoa21_FD_119630 | JGI IMG/M metagenome (GOLD analysis project Ga0181612, IMG submission 119630) | Hoatzin crop microbial communities from Cojedes, Venezuel. Combined Assembly of Gp0051906, Gp0051904, Gp0051908
AGATGCTGCTCACATTACTCACTCATTACTTCCGCCTGTGAGCCCATAAAGGCTGGGAGCTATACGGACAGAAAATCTAATAATGAAACAGAAATAAGAAACAGTGAAATAAAATGACCCCAAATACCAAAAGTCAGATAGAGCACATATCTTTCTAGCCATCTACAGGCACAAGAGTGTCCTCTGGATTAATTTTATCTGGTTTTACACACTTTAAGGCCATAAAGGAGGATTATCTCATTGAGTCTGACCTCTGGCATAATGCAGGCAATAAAAAATGTATTCAGTTACTGCCGCATGGAGTCCAATAATTTGTGTTGACTAATGTAGCTCTTTCAGTAGAGCAGCCCTTCTTGGCCTTGAAGCTTCAGCACTGGGAGAGTCCACTTCCCTGCTGAGCAGACAACAAACTCTCATCTTGGCCAGTACAGAGCCTGGAAGAAGCGCTCATTTACAGCTGCCTCCCATGCACAACCCATACGGTATAAATGGAAATGTAGTGCCCACTATTGGTGGATCTCTCTCTGAAGGTGACACAATCTTCAGTTATGGTTTCATGTTCACCTTTAAGCCAGCATGAGCTAGTGCAGCAATTAAGGAGCGAGCCTCATCATCCTCTGTCCCTATGGCACCTCCTTCCATAGGCCAACCCAATCACTGAGCAGCCACACACTAAACAAATTAAGGGAACTGATTGAAACTAATCAATCCAATGCTTGGATTGTTGTTGCCTGGATTGTACAGCGTGGATAGGAATAAATGATGGCAGATGTGACTAGCTCTTTCAACAACAATATTGGTTTATGCCAGTGTAGACAGGCATAAGTGAATCTGCTGTTATGCACTGTTTGTACATTTCTAACTGTTTCAGGTCTTTTTGCAACTCCTGAGTGGTGCAAAAAGGCTGAATCTCAAGAGACAATGCCATCCTATGTTCATAAAGTATTCCATAAAGTATTACATTCAACGAAAGTGCTATCAGATCTTAGGTATTATTTATGACATTGGACATACCAATTAACCCTTATCCAAAAAAACCTGTCTATTTTTATTAAACAAAATAGCATTGTTTTGTCTAAATGATAAAAAAACAAAAATGGTAATCTGTACACATGCTGAAAATTTGCTTTGTTTCTTGACATAATTTAAAATTGAGTATGAGCCTCCCTCTCCCTTCTCTGCACTTTTGGGTCTTCTGCAGTAACACATTCTTAAATGTGTAATAGCCACATTTCCATGATATTCATAATTCATGCCATGGAAATGGCCTGGAGAAATAAAAACTTCCTGCCTCATCAGATCCTCCTGAATAAAATAGAGTTCTTAGGCTACTCGTTGCTCAAAGTAGAGCGATTGCCTCCATTTTCTCTTGCAGACACAGCCCAAGGCAAAACAACACAAGTGTCAAACTCCATGTTCTTGTAGCATTAAAAAAGGCAAGGAAAGAAAGATGAAGATAGGGTAAACTCTATGCTACTTTAGCATCCAGGAGAGGGAGAAAATCAAAATCATAATCCATGGCAGCACAGTAAAACAAGAAAGTATGTCCCACCTTTTATTCCCCTTTCTATAATATTTTTAATCAGGTAGAAATACTTTTTTCTGCCTATCACCAGAGCTCTCCATGACATGCCACAGCCCCACCTCACAAGCTAATAGATCAGAAGAAGTGTGACTTGTCTCACAGCTATATTTGGTCAAACAAAATTCAAAGATTTAATCAGCTTTGAACTAGTCATCTCGTTTCCTACCTCTATGAATAGGGAGAGATACCAGTCATGGTTCTTTTCCCCAGGCTACTAACCTACCTCAGGTACTGCAGTCCCTTCTCTCCCTTCCCTCAACCCCGGGTGATTTATCTAAAGCTATTGGTTACAGAAGATGATGTTTAGCTATCTCAGTTTAGACACCTAACCTGGGCTGAAACTAGGTGAAACTAATCCCATTTGATAAGACTAAAGATAAAATTGACCATCCACAAAAGCCTCATCAAGAATTCACCATTATTATCAGAAACTGTTTTGTACCAGGATATCACAGTAGAGTTTTGGGGGTTTTTTTTAGAGAGTAGAGATGGTTAAAATTTCATTCAATATGAGTTTTTAGTTACTTGTTTCATCAGGTTCTCATTATGGAAGAAAATTGTAATTTTTAGCAAATAAATAACCATGTGATTTGATCAGCTGTGCTGGACAAAATTTCTCTGTAATATAAAACTTGCTGAAGTCTTTTGTTTGTATTTTTACACATTTAGTATCTGCTTTGCAAAATATAAAGATGATTTTTTGTTATTCTTGTTATTGATTTTCTTTACCTTTGTGTATGGATTTGCAAAATAGAAATTAAGCATCAAGGACAGTGTCCTACCAGATAGCAGAATGACATTTTTCAGCCCTGAGACAAGAATCCTAATTATAGGATAAACTTTAAAATCCTGTAGCAACTTTTCTATAGGAGAATGTATTCACGTGGTGATCCTGCCAATCCCTAAATGAAGTCCCTAATCTTTTTTGTTCAAGAAAAGTTGCCTTCATGATTAAACTTGTCACTAATTCTTTGTGTCCTTTTCCTCTGCTCTGAAAGGCTGATTTTAAAGAATTTCTGTTTTGATGTTGAATTAGTAATTTTCATTTAGAACCTATAAAGCTCTTTGGGAATGTGGGATGAAAATAATGGTATCTTAACTTTTCTTTATTATTACTGAGTGGAGTCTGTTGGAGGATTATTCTATCTGAATACATCTTTTCTTGGAAGAGGAATGTACTTCCCGTTCAGCAACTACAGGTAAAGACTGATGTTGCAGGACATTAAAGGGGATCCAAATCCCGCCTCTGTCATGCCATGTCCACCCAAAACACCCTTCTCCACTAATGCAAGCTGGCAGGAGTCAACTTCAAACATGGCACTTCTCCCTACACTTGGATGTCAGTGAGATTTCCAGCATTCACTGGGTTGCCCTGTGCACCCTTTCTGCTGGGCTTTAGCACTCAGCATTCCTTTTGCGGTGCTGGATGTGATGGGCTGTGACACCTATCCTCTCAGTAAAGAGCAGTCTCAAACAATATCAGAAGATGCCACTCAGACCCTGCCAGCTGGAAGATGAACTGGATGGCACTAACGTAAAGGGCTATTTATATCAGACCAGCATAACTTGAGTTCTCTGAAGTGCATGTTACGTTATGGAGCAAGATGGGGGCTAAAAAAATTTAATCCTTTCATATTTAGAAGTGTTTTCCTTTCTTTCTACTACAACCATATGATTTTACATAGTGCTGCTCTTTAGCTGCTAGAACAAGGAGTGCCACTTTGTGAAGAAGGGATCTTTTGCCCAGTCCAGAATGAAATGCATTGCTTGTTTGTCATATGCCAAGGACCCAGCCTCATCCCTGGTCTTCCTGAGTCTGTGGTGAAGAGGTTAAGCTGTTTAACACCTAATCTGATGACCTGATGTATACCACCAAATGTGTCTGTTGCCCTGCCTTTGAGTGCTTCCTTTTCCCTTGCATGCTTCAGCTGCTCTTCATAGCACATTAGAGGGATGCTGTCTTTATTAGTCACCAATAACACATTAATACATTCCTTCTCCTATTACCTCGGACACTAATTTGGTGGAATTGGATACTGACAGAACATTGATGTTGTTGAGGTTAATGACCCAGACATTTACAAGAGAAGTCGCATTAGAAGTCAAATTGATTGTAATAATTGTCTCACTGAACAGTGTCAACATTAAGTACAGTATGTTGTGCTATGCCATCCAGGGAGGCCCTGTGGCTGTTACAATAACTACAGTGCTGTCTACACACACTCCTTACAAGACAATTCACGCTGAAATATGTTTAGGTAAATGCAGCTCTAACAATGGATGCCTAAGATGTTCTAAGATATGAGACTCTATGCTTCTAGTCTCTGCACATTCTTCTGCCTCCAAGCGTATTTTGTGCTTCATCCAGTTCTAAGGAAATTGTTGCTTTTCTCAGCCAGGGATGAGTAGAAAGGAAAATTTGGTGGCCATTGCCTCCTTTTGGCCTGAATTGTGAGGCAATGCAGGATACCTCTGCTATTCAGTCCTAAATTTTGCTCAGACTAGTGGCTGTTTTGCAGTTCAGATGCTCTGCAGCTAGGCTGCTTTAAATGTTTAAGCTGCAATACATTGTATGAAATAATTTTTCTCTTAACATTGCCTTCATACTGACAGTGGAACGCAGAAATTGCAGCTGAGATGCTGTGGGAATCTCCCAGAAAAGTGACTCTTGACTGAAACGGTGCATGATTGATTTTGTGCAACTATTCAAAAAACCCTAGTGCTCTTTTCTCATTGTAGATCCCATTTCTTCTCTTTTCTATTCATTTCTGCTCTTTCTCTCTCTTGGCTTTCTCCTGCCTCCACCTCTTCTCATTCAGTGTCTTGATCTAGCAGCTGAAGAGGTCACTGCTGAGTGCAGAGTGGCACCGTGAACAGTGAAAAAAAAGGTGCTTGTCACGCAGGAGTCCTGTACAGTCATCTGCACACCCACAGGACTTGACTCACCCGTTCCTGCTATCGTAGTGTCAGCTCTGACTGCAGGGAGCTCAGCGTTACTGATGATGGTGAGCTATGTCTTGAGCTGAAGGTCAGGAAATTAACCTCTCGTACTTCTCACTGATGCTTTCTTCAAATGTCTTGTGTTGTTTCTCCATCTCATTTGCAATATCTCAAGACCTCAATGAAACAATGTATTTTGCAAGAAAACTTAAATTTTAGCAGCAGTAATAAATATCCTATGGAAAAAGAAATGCTCTCAGTAAACAATGCCTGTTTATTTTGGCTCTGATAATAGACACTAATCATATCCACCCTCCCTTCTTCTTTTCTCCCAGTCTCAGCTTGTCTTCTTCCTCAACTCCTTATACACTATAAACTTACCTGGAGAGCTAAAATTTTAAGAAAGGACATAGAAAGCACAGAGAGATTGGGACACTGGTGGGGTTCATGTGATTAAGTGAATATGCTCGCAGCGCTGACATGTGAGCTAGTCACCTTTGGCTGTTCTTACAAGCAGTGGGAAAAAGATAAAACTTTTTGGCATGATTAATCTCAGCCTAGGGTGGATGAACCACAGCTTAAAAGTAAAGCAGATGCTGGGTTCACAGCCTGGCTTTCCAGGCACCTGTAGTGTGGGACTTACAGTTTATAGCAATCATAAAGGCAATTGGGGTGAAAAGAATCCATTTTAGTGCACAGACTCCTAGTGTAATGAGGTTGTATTATGCCTTCTCTTCTGCGTCACGTGTATGCAAAATGTGGTTATGCTCTTCTCCTGCCTAGAATGGCTGCACTGTTTAGCTCATGCCATGGCAGTCTGTGTTTGTTAATAGTAAATGTCCACGGCTTAATCCTTCATCAAGCAGCTATAGCATAGGCACCTAGGTTTGAAGAACTGGCCTATAGATTTGGTTCATCTGTAAATACTGTCACACATAAGAAGCAAAACCAAAAGTCACCGTATTTTGGATCTTTCCACTGTTTATATCACACGTCAATAACACACCAAACACTGTCTTATGCTTTGCACAGTATGTTGTGCAGCTTGCTCTCTACACCATCGACTTGTTTTGTGGCTGATGTGTAAGCTGGGATATTACTTTTAAAATGTATTTTAGTGGCATCATGTATTCTACAACAGGCCTGTCAAAATACAGTGTCAAGCTCTCATATGTCACATAAAAACTGTTTGATGTTCTCCTCACTTGAACTCCTACTTTGCATTGTAATTAGGAGAGACCTTGACTGGGTGAACTTGTTATCTTTTTACATGCACGAGCCTAAGGACACTTTAGTTAAAGTCAGAGGGAAACTTTAAAGCAAAGGCAGCAAGAAATAATAAGGCTAAAAATAATCCATTCAAAACTGCTACAGAGAAGCCAAACGGACAGGACGTGTCACAGACAGGGAACATTTTGAACTGGGGGAATCTAACCGTTCTATCTCAAAATGTAGCACATAATAACTACAAATATAAAGCGTGTTTCGCTTCTTGCCATATGACAGCACTGGCGAAACAGAATGACATTATTGACCAGTAAAGCTGCCTGAGAAAGAGAAAAGGCTTTCTTTTGCAAGACCAAACTCCTTAATTTTAATTCTTTTAAAGGGGAGGGGAGTTCCCCAATTCAGTGTGGAAAAATATCCCCACAATTGTCATCTTTCATTTTCTGGAAATAATCTTCCATAAATTACCTGTACAGAGAGAAAGAAACATCAGAACAATCCTGAAAGAATATTGTCATTTTCAATTTTCATTATTTTAGTTTTCTCACAGAAAATAAAACTTTTACATGAAAACTGAAATTTTCTTATAGAAATCATGACTTTTATTCCCTTTAAAGAGTATTTTGGTAAATAAAACAGTTGACAAATGTTTTCTATATTTTTTCTGGCTTTTTTTTCAAACCAATGTAAGCATTTTCCCTTTTCCTGTTTTTTGGGCTCTCTTAATTATTTAGTTCTTGCTTAGCTTCTTCTGCCTCCTTGAGTGCCCATATCTCACAGTTTCTCCCTAAGTAAATAAATTTGTATCCGCAAGTTCTATTTTCAAAAGCCACAGATACATACATTTCACACATTCTCTTTGTTCTGCTTTATTTCTTGTGTTATGCTCTATGACTCATGCAGTAGATGATAAGAAAGTCATCCTGTTGTGAGATTTAAATCTCTGTATGTTCCTACTTGTACAAGCTCCAGTTGCACGAGAAGTCCAGTGTGTACATGAGAAAAGTATCTGTGATCTCTGTACAATCCAAAGCACAATTCAGTTGGTTAAATGTAGGTACTAGATGCTGTCTGAAATTTTGTAGCATATAATATAGTCTCCAATTTTCGATCTAGAGGACCACTTATCTCCCATAGGTCCTGGGTCCTATCTGCCAGCCCCAGGGAATGTCTCAGATAATCTAGGGTGTTACAGATGCCACAGAAGGCCAATGTTTTGATAACTGAATCAAGACCCCCATCAGTACACTAGGCTGAATAGAGACTGTTCAGACAACCAGTGCAGCCATACAATGACCTGAATTTTACACTAGCCTTTATCGACTGTATTGGCTCCCTCTTCATTGACTTTAGTTTAAAGTGCTGATTGCTTAGACACCTAACTCAAATGTATACACCTTCATATGAACACCTAAACTAAATCGTCTTAATCTGGGAGCTGTTTTCTCTCCCTTGAGTCTCCCCAGGCTGGTTGCTGTTCCACTTCTCCCTACGCCACTCTCAGTTTTTCAGCTTCTCATGATTTTACGTTATTCCTAAGCATAAGCACTTCAAAATTTTAACTTTTCCAGTATAGTACAGGATATCTATAACCCTGCCTTTATTCAGAATCAGCAATGACTTCATCATTCCTTAACTTCTCCACTCTTTCAGACTGTAGTGTTGAATTTGGCAGCTCTGCTTCCTCTCTGTGCTTGCACACCTCTTCGGTTTCTCAGAGAAAATATCTTCTGTTTGTAGCTCGTTCTTGTGCGCCGTTGAGTTAGACTTGCTTATATGCACATTTAAGCAGGCGCAGGTTGAGGCCTTTGTTTTCATCTTCTGTGCCCTGACTTGTTTGGGACTAGTCTTGGGTCTGTGGGTTCAGGATCCTTTTCCATTTTCTTTTTCTAAAGCTGTCCTTTGGGGTATGCTTTACCTCTTATTCTTTTTACATTCTGTTTCCTGGAGGTAATAATGGGATATCATCTCACCGACAAGTAGTACCAGAAAGTCCAAGAAGCAAATGCACGCTTACACAAGCGATGTGACAAAGTGCTGCAAAGCTATACCCGGTATTGCAGATACGTCCCTCTCAGAGTCTTTGGTGATGTCATGACATTAATACTTCCTTACACTTACCACAGAAATATGGCCATACCTCAATTAAGCTCCTACAACAGGTAGGTTCCTGTTTCTTTCTGTGACTGTATGGGAAAACAGGCACCAGAAGCCCTGGCTGGGAGTTTTTCTGCGTCACTCATCACTGTCTCTAGCTTAGCACTTATGTATGTATGTAAATCCACCTACATCCATGCATAGCCCACAGAGGCAGTGTGACAGAAGCTGTGACAGGTCACCATCACAACCCCATCTGCTTGCAAGAACGAGTCACCGAATACATTTTAAATAGAATACAAACAAAATTAAGATGAGGTTAGAACCGGTTGAAGTTTGATAGATTAAACACTTCATCTGCTCCAATGACTTTCAATACTTCCCAAAATACAGAATTGTTGTAGCAAATATCTGCTCAGAAATGTATTATGGTGATTATTACTATTAGGATTTATAATGCAAGCGTCTTCTAAGCTTCTCAGGTGTCTTTGAATCCTTGATAAGTCAACTGGATAAGGCGCTCCATAAAATGGTTGCTTGATTCGGCTATCTTCTGTCTCAAAAATACTGCTGGCCAGCTATCCATGCTGAGAAGAAGGTATGGAGAAACAGGCTACAGAGAGTGGCCTGAATGAAGCATACGATATTGCCTCCAAGGGACATCTGGGAAGATTTGTACAGATGTTACCATGCCTGACACAAAGAAGGTGTGCGTTTTCAGGGAAGAGGAACCCTTTGAAATTACCATGGTTAAAACCCATTTTCAGCCTGACTTCAGTGCATGCTGGTGAATCTGCAGTATCACAAGTGATGAAACGAGGTGTATGAAGTTGATTTCTCACCCAGAAAATTCTGCACACCGAAAATTTGAAAATAAACTAACATATGAGCTTCTCAATTGGAGGAAACTAAAGAAAACATGAAAAGATATGGAAATCCTTAGCCAAGCTGACTTGTATGTAAAAGATTTGATGATTATCTACCAAGAAATATATCGGGTTGATAATGCATTATTCTGTTAGAGTTGACAGTCACACAGAAGTAGGCCAAGTCAACTCTCAGAAATGCCAGAAGTATTGCGATGTGTGAATAAAGGATACATAATACCATTGTGGATGTAGTCAGTTAAATTATTACATTCTGATCACTGAAAGCAGTGGCCATCTTGGAAATCCAAAAACAGTCTACAAAACAAGTATCCTGGCTAAATATGGCCAAGAACATCAGAGACCTGATAAGCATGGGTGTCACAAGGGCAAAAAAAAGGCAGGCAAAGGAAAAAGATCCCTAAAGTGCAAAGCCTCTCCTGGAAATGAAGAGAAATAGGGTAAGAAATGGACCATTTTATTCCAAGTTATTCAAAGTAGACTAACACTCAGACATCTGGGAAATAGATGAACTGCTAGACTTTGCTACTGGGATACAGTAAGGCAAGCACTGTAGTACTTCAGAAACCCAAACTGTTTAATTTCTGACTGCAATCCCAGCTTACTGGCAGGGAGCTATGTTATTTATACGAGTGTAGGAATTCAGTCACTTCATATCATCTCCATAGTTAAGCTATCAACTTGACAGATCAAATTGCTAAGTTGCTCATAAAGAAACTCACAGAAGTCTTTAACAAAAGCCTGGTCCAACACTCAATATCGGATTGTAGAGACTTTTCCATGCCTAGAGCTAGAGATTTTGTAGGATCAACTTATTTCCCCAAGACAAACCACACATTGTGAACTGAGCTAAACCGGTTCAACAGGTAAAAACTCAACCTTCTAACATGGTAATGGACAGCAAGACTATTTAATCCAAGCTTCCAGTTAGTTCATTCCCACAAAATCCAAGACAATATCACGGGGAGTATAAACTTATGAAATGTACTTTCCCGTAAGACATGATGAACAGGACATTGAAAGAACAGCAGTTTTCTGATGACGGCAAATTACCTGAAAAGATCACAATACTACCCCACCCAGGAGGCATCTTGCTGTGTCAGGAAAAATTCACACTTCACCCTACTGCAAGGTACACCAGACAAGTCTTCGATACCAAGGAAGGAAAAAACAACCCTCCAAGCCTTGGAGAGCTGTCTTAGAACTGAAGACGAAATGTAATAAAAATATTTGGTACTTTATTATAATTTTCTTATTTACACATACACAATCACAAACCTAAATTGACAGCAAATTTAATATGCATTTTAAAGTTCATTTTTGGGATGTTGTAATATTTTCCCAGTGTTGTCATAATATGACAGTCTGTCAAGGAAAAACTCTGAAATTAGGACTTTGATACACTGTCATTAGTAAATCTTAGCCAAGTGGGTTTGGATATTTGTTACCCCCAGCTGCCTGCCACAGCTCTGCCCTAGAAATGATTATGCTGTGGAGAAGTTGGCAGGAGGAGTGTCTGACCGGGAATCAGTGGCAGATCAAGCTTGCCCTCACTGGCTGTTTATGTGAAGGTGGCTTCCTGTATGTCAGAGAGGCTGAAGAAAGAGAACATATTTCCTGTCTTGGTGGGGCAAGACAGAGACCTTGAAGAGTAACAGGCCAAAACACAGGGGTACCTGTCTGACTGCAATGTTACACACACCAAAAGGCATCACGTGCATTTGAAAGACCCATGGCAAATAGGTTGAACATAAGGCTTACGGCCACTGCTTAGATCACAGGAAGGTATACCATGATACTAAGTTCCTTAGTAACTGTTCTTTTTAATACCAGGTGAAGATATGACAAGTCACCTCCGTTGTTGCATCAGACCTGTCAACCATGGGCCATCAGGAAAAGCCTGAGAGACAGGTATGAATAGAGAACTGGGAGAATCCAATTGTACAGCTGGGGAAGTTACTAGCTCTACAGTGTGATTAAAAAGCTTAAGGCAGCATGATGATTGTATCACAAGAATAGTTTAAGGGATACTTTTCGCATGCATTTGTTATGCCAGGACAAGGAGTGTTCACAGGATTAGTTAAAAGTTGCTCCTCTCCTAGATAGTTACTTTCTGGCGTTTGCAAATATGAGGACCTATAGCTGTCTACTTCTACCCAGAATTTGAAATAAACATAAATTATAGTTCTGTCATTACTTTGAAGATAGTATTTTAGTTCTGTGCGACAAAAGTTATTGTGTCCAATATGAAAAAGAACACGATGTATTTTATCTGGTTCTGAGGCAATGTACAATCCTGCTGTTCATAATGTTAGTATAAAGGTTAAAACTCACAAATAAATGTTCAGTAATGTTATCTGTCATGTTCAGGTTACAAAAAGCACTGCTAAGTCCTTGTTTTATGTTTTAACTCTTCTTTAAAAATGCTTTTTGTTATTCATTTGTTTAATCCTTCCTGTTTTTGTGTTATAACTTTACAACCATAGAACAGAAAGCTGGAACTTTATTTTGAGCAGCAGCCTTTGGCTCCTTTTAGCACTGACTTCATTCTATGCTTTCATACTCTTGGTGACATGAAATTTGCTCCAGAATCCCATTGAAAAGACTTTTTGCATCAAAGAAGTCATCATCAACCACAAATCTCCAAAGGGTCTCAAGAGACAAATAAGTGAATAAATAAACAGAAGACACTCTGGCAGATAAAAAGTGATGGGGAAAGGATAAAGCAGTGTAGGACAGAACATTTGCTGTGATTTCTTCTCCCTGAAGGTACATTTAAGGGTGGAGAGGGAAGATAATCTGATGTGGCTGGATGTGGCAATCCGACATGACATCAAAGATGGTAGCCTCATGCTAGACAGACAGAAAGACTGGGAAATCTGTTCCTCAGCAAAAACCTGCAATGTTCTGATTTCTTTGGCATGGTACGGCTTACTTCCCTCACTAATAGAGATGGAAGCTAGGCCTTGTTTTCCTGTTTGTGCGTTTGTGAGAAACAGATGGATTTAGGAGATTAATACTGATCAACAACCTTAACACTTCAAGCGCTGAAACTCGGGTCCTTTGAAAAGGGAAACTCTGGACTCAGAATTAAACCCATTGCATCTGTATCATTCGTTTTCATTGATACTCTATTTTCTGGAATTCCTGAATCTAATTTTTGTGATGCTATTCACAACTTCAAAGCGAAAAAGGAAAAGCTTACCAGTAATACCATCATGTATCTAATGACTTCTCCTGTGTGCGTAAGGGGAGGGTAGGGGAGTTGTTGCAAGTTCTGAAGGCCAGCATGTTCACATCTGGAAAACATGAACACGACCCAGAAAGATTACTGACAACCCTTCTAGCTTCACTATTGCAATGTCTGTTTAAATTTTATTTGGCACGTGGGTCAGTAGCCATCAGGATACTCTTTCCCTATTGGAGAGATGATGAGAACACCAGAGTTAGGAGCTATCCCATGGGGGTACCCGGTAAAAGAAATGAGAAGTCTCATGCTCTTCTAACAGACTGAGGGGCCAAACATCAAACTAGTTTGCCATGGCTTACAGAGTTACCATACCGTAACCACCATTGTGTTTGCCCTGAGTCTACTGCTAGTGCAGGATCCTCCATCTTGACTTAGACTGCAATGAATAGCATTAAGACAACTTGCATTATCTGCTTTTGGATGTAGGCTAAAAGTGTACATACAGCAACCACAGCTCAGCTGACCCACAGAAACTTGTTAACCTGTGGTAGCTTCCTCAAATATTTGAGTCATAGAATTTAACCAAGACATAAATTTCTTGATTTTACCACAGGTTTCCCATGTGACCCAAGCAGTTTGGCTCCAGTTTCCAGCTTCTTAAATGACTATTAAATTCTCTAGCTATAGGATGGGTTTTTTTCTGCCTAAAGATGTTTATATCCAGAAGTATTCTGTCCCAACAGATTTTTAAAATAAGGTAACAGAAAAAAAAGAAGACATTTAGGTCATAGTGTATTACTTTCTTTCCAACTCCAGATATGCTATGGTCATTAAATACAGCACTGAATTGGCGGAGCAACAGTGTCATTATATCTCATAACTTGATGCTAAGCTGAATTAATTTTTATAGTCTTTCCCCAAACTAAGAAATAGTGCATATTTGAAAAAGGTTAGGGCAGAATCTGAATGTGTCCCTCTCCATTTAGTTGTTTTATCAAACAAGATATTTTATTGCAGTTGTTGATTAGTTTCCTAGTCTCACAGTTGAGTTCTCTTGCAAGGATGTTAATTAGACGACTTGTACAATGGCAGAACTTGTGGTGGTTTCTTGTATCTAGCAGAGCAAGGCAGATTGGCCACTTCTCTTGGAAGTTTCTGAGAAAAGAAAATGTTGCTCTTTTTAGATAGCAGTTGCATGAAAATATTTTTATAAGTGAGCTTATTGGGTTCCCACACATACATAAAGAGAGAACAAGAGAAAGATTAATTATTTTGTCAGGAAATCCATAATCCTAAAGTTGTACATGAAGCGAGAGCAAGTTCGGCAAGCCAAAGGCTTTTTTCAAAGTCAAAAAAGCTTGAGAAATGGGATCTCAGTATCAGGGCCCTGCAACAACAGAAATGGAACTAGAGAGCGATTATCCATCCCCTTCCTCCCCCTTCTTCCAAGGAAATGAAATCTTCAGGGCAGAAGGATTAAAGTGGAAACTATTGGTTCAGAAATGGAAATTTCTTCCTGAGGATTATTTGCATATTTTCCACATATACTTTATCACTTCTGGAGTTTTTGGCACCCGTGTTCAAGGCTTTGATGTGAGTCAGCACGTGGCAGGGGCCAAAAGAGAACAGCACTGAACACACTTTGACTCCGTGCAAGTGCATCAGACCAACATAAATGACCATAATCGTATTAGAGCATGGTCACATTGAAACGGTCACAGTTAAGTAAGTGCAGGGAAGTCACTGAGCCTAAAATGTCATCAACTACTTTTATACTCAAGATTTCTACCTTTCAGCTTCATTCTCCCACGAGAGAGTGCCTAATTTTCATGATTATGTGCTTGACATCATGTCATTTAGTTTTACCTAAATGATAAGTTTGATTTAAATCCACAGGATGACTTTGAAAATTTGAGTCTAAGTATATAAAATAATCTTTGCAAGATATTCTCCCTTTTAACAATGGCTACAGATACAGAATTCATGTCTGAATCTGCATCAGACATAGCCAGCCCTAAAATTTTTCTACATCATTCCTCTTCAATACTAATATTCTAGAGATGTGATTTATTCCTTTGTAACTTCCCATATTCAATATTGTTACGTTGTTGTTCTGACTGTAAAGCAATACCCAGTGGTACCTCTTTCTCTCTTTCTCCAATATATTTTAAACATAACCAAATAGACAAAGAAGGCAGGCCTAAACCTATAACAAGATCGCAAAACTAGAAAACACCACAAATTAAATATTTTTTTTCTCCTTCTTTAAGTCATTCTTTACTTGTCTTCTCTTGAGAGCACATCATGCTGAAGGTCCTGGAGGACAATGCATTTGTTATCCATCAGACTTGAGGAAGAAAGGAGTGAAGGAATGTATGCCAGAGGAGGAAAAAAAATTATTCTGGAGAAGATCTTTCATGAAAAAAACACCTTTATTTTGTATAAAGTATTAAAACTTTGGGTGAATTCAATTGAAGTAATATACAATGCAGAGAGGTAGTAAGAAACTGCATGAACGTGATTTTCTTCATCCCAGTGAGGGATGAAAAATTCAAATTTCAAATACATTTGTAAGCTGAATTAAAACAACACATCTGTACACCTCCGATGAAGACTTTTGTTTTAACAGCTCTTAAATTGACCTTTTTTATAATGTTTTTGAAGTACAAATTTTTTCAAATTCCAAGGCAAAAATATGGATTAATAAAATTCCATATATTTCCCTTTGCAAGAGTCCAAAAAGGTATTTTGACAGTGTTGAAATATTCAACCAAAAAACCCCACCCCAATTTCAAACCAACTCCCAAACCCTTTAGACTCCAAGTTTAGGAAGTTCTCTCAGCTGAGAAGATCTCAAATTCTCCCAGGTTCACAGAGCATAACTGAACCTCCTTATATGAAAATTTTTGATGTCTCTTTTCCACAGTATTATCTTTTTTCTATACACCCCCATAGAAATTATCTGAAATGGGTCAGACTCTGCAAATGAATACATTAATTTATATATCCCTTTGGACACCCACCATTGCCACACAGCCATGACACAAGTTCATCTGTCCAGAGACAATTCAGAGTGATTTCACCCATCTACAAAGCAGAGGTGAATGGGAAGAAACAGTAGCTTAGGACAAAACAGCCAGTTACCAATGGAAGTGTTAAGACTTTGCTTGTGCTAGATAATACAACACAGACAACACTGAATTGCTTTTGGTTCAGAAAAAATGCACTTGGTCATGTTAAGCCATATATAAAAGGTTGCTGCAATTCTTTTTCAGCAGTGCCAAATACTACTATTTTCCTCTGATTTTTATGTAGTCTTCAGCGTTACTCTTTCTTAATCTAGTTTAAAAGTAAGCATCACATTAACAAACAGTAAGAGGCTTGTTCTTCCACTCTGCACCAAGTCTCCAGGGTAAGCTGGTTTAATCATCACAACATAAGACACAACTAAGGAAAAAGATGATGTTTATCAGTGAACCTCTTGCTAAGCTTCAAGTCTTACAGCTATATGTTGACATGGCATCAGTAGATACGCAGTTGTGAGGGAACACAGTTTCTCCGAAGTCTCTGCATCGTTGAACCTGTCTGCTCCCAAATAAGAGAAGAAATACATGATGAATCGAGCCTAACTTGGAGTTCCATGCTGTATTTCTTGATCATGTGCTAAAACAGCAGGAAAAGATGCTGCACAAAGCCCTCTCAGCCCTCAGAGGTAAATAGAGAACTTCTGACCATACCAGCACTGGCTTTCCCCTTTGTTTTGTGTATTTTCACAGGGTAAGTGACTTACACATTTTTATTTTTAATCCTTTCTGTGTGCTGCATTGTTGCTAAACCATACTAATAACTTACTTGACTTTCTTTTTAATTAGAGTAGTGCAGATTTGTATTTTAAGCACAACAGTGTCCCTTCCAATGTTGTATGCAGCTATTATGCGTTGTCTTAGGTGGGGGAAGGACATGGCACTGTCATGTGTTATTCTCCCATCAGACATTTGGCAAGCAGCGTGGAATTGTCAAGGAAGAGGTCATCTTAATCTCTAGGTGGATTCGCCTCAGAGAATTGTATGCAGAAATAAATACAGCCCAGACTATATTCCTGATACAGTCTTCCACAATGTATAATATAGGAATATCTTTTCATTAGCCAACCAAAAAAAAACCAAAACAGACAAAATAACAAATAAACCTTAATATATCTAAAATTAAAATTTAGACAACCAGTTTCTGGGGGGAGGGGGTGGGGGGTGGTATTTTCTGTCAGGTATCTTTCTTTGCTTATTTTACAGTTTGAGGAAAGCAGTTGGCAGTCAGTGCAGGAAGTTGATCTTAACGTGGGGCGTTTTTTACTATAAAATGTATTCCACAGGAGACAGAATTCAATACATTACCTGAAAGTGGAAAATCCTTAACAGAAAAGTTCCCAGACTTGCAAAACACTTGCACGTCTGTTATGCATTTACAGATCAACCTCAGCAAAACATTGCAAATTTAAGCACCTGCACAATCAAGGCCTAAGTAGCAGATATAAATGTTTAGCTAAAGGATTTACAGATCTTGAATTTCAGAACATAAGACAAGCTTCTTAGGAGGGAGATATGAATCATATCTATGTAACAGCACTTCCATACACTGTAATCGCTCATAGCAGAAAAATGCTTCTTAATTAGAGACAGATGTTTAAAATTTTGAGCTATATGAAAATGTCACAAGCCAAGTCTCTCAAAGAAAATAATAGGTTACTTGTTGGGCTCTATCTTTTTAGAAATGAAGAAATATAGAAATGATAAAATTACACTTAAAACATGTATTTCTTTTCTGTATTCAGCAGTTTGCTTTGCTTTGAGCTAGGATGAAGTCAAGAGTATGAGACGAAGTATATTTTCGTGATAGCCGGAGATCCTCTCCTGGAAATGTTAGCCTTATAACCAACTGAAAAACTGGAAAAGGCACTCACAAAATCCAATTTCTCTCTAATACCTCACTCTTTTGCCACATTAGATCCATGCCATGTGCTCTCCTTCGCAAGACCCAAAACGATATTTTTTTTTAATTAAAAAACATTCCTACATGGTCTTTGCATCTCTGGCCACTTCAGTCTGATTGCGGAAAAGTGCTGCAGCCCTGGAGTAGTCCCTTTGGAAGAGACTATTCTAGTGTCTCTCCCCTCTCCTTTACCAGTAAATACCTTTAATTGCTCTGCTTTCCCTCACTTTCCCGCAGGGAAGTAACCCTTCAGTCTTTAGAGGTCTTTAAAATTATTTAACAGAATACGAAAGAACCATTTTTGGGGTCCTCCTGAGGTAATTTCTAATGCAATCCAACCACACTGTGACATCATTGTCTTTTTAGCATGACATCCTTATGCGTTGGTAGCTGTTAAACTACAGCCTAATGCAAACATCATGGGTATCCCACAGTGTTGTGACCCATGTTAGAGAACTGAGATGTAGACGCACAGCAGTGCTTCCCGCTGAAGGGTTGTGTCTACCCTTCCACCTGCATTAACAGAATAACCATCCCTCTCCTGCTTCTCCCCATCAGTAGATGTGTAGTCATCTCCAAATTTAATATAAATGACTGGCCTGGGAGATCTCATTCTGATCCCTTTCAAATTTTAAGAAGAGTCTTTTCCAAAGTTATGTACTGTATATCTTGCAATTACAAAACTTTGTGGGTTTTTTTTCTTACTCTCAAATAGTAGTAATGCACAGAAACATGGAGCTGCTGTTAGCTGTTTAGCTGCAACTGAATTGCACCTCATAAATGGTAATTTGAGCACACTTAAATGTACAAATACACACAGAAATTTTATAGCTGATCCTGCAATCCATGAACTGACAATCACTGGTGACTAGGATTCATTCTCAGTGGGAACTGGGCATCTAAATGTGCTTGGATTATGCTCTGCAGAGTGGTGATGCCTTCATCTGGATTCAGTATTATATTTATTCAGAGAGTGTTTGTTCTTTTCCAAGGTCTGGTAAAACACAGCATGAGAGTTTGCTCAAGTAAAAATAAAGGCAATTCAACCTCCAGATTCCAGTGGCTTTGTGATCCAAGTGCATACTCAGTTTTGTTGGGATGGTTAGAAGTCTCAGTTCTACAGTTATTTTGACTACCTGAGGAAATAATTCTGTTACTGCCAGAGGCTGACAAGCTATCCCAGTTATCCATGAATTATCCTCGTGTTACCCAAGATGATCTTATTTAAAGAAAGACCGCCCAGTAGCTGTGTTCAAGGAATCTGGACAGAGATATGCCCTACATGGCTGCTCAGTGGAGGCAGATCTTTGGAAGTACCAGTGGGAGGGTGTGAAGTGGAGATGAAAGATTGTTTCAGTGTTGAAAGGAAAAAAAAAAGGTGAACACAAATATAATCATGGAATCATAGGTTGGAAAAGACCTCTGAAATCATCAAGTCCGACTGTCAACCAAACACCACCATGCTTACTAAACCATGTGCCAAAGTGTCACATCTACACAGTTTTTGAGCACCTCCGGGGATGGGGATTCCACCACCTCCCTGGGCAGCCTGTTGCAATGTCTGATCACTCTTTCAGTATAGAAATTTTTCCTAATATCCAATCTGAACCTCCTTTGATGCAAC
>Ga0181612_148655_pt1 | contig 18535 bp, 10 predicted proteins | sample HoacroProtozoa21_FD_119630 | JGI IMG/M metagenome (GOLD analysis project Ga0181612, IMG submission 119630) | Hoatzin crop microbial communities from Cojedes, Venezuel. Combined Assembly of Gp0051906, Gp0051904, Gp0051908
CTTATTTGCATCGTTGTTGTTCCTGTTTACCCTCTGGTTGCTGTTCTGTTAAGCTGCCCTTATCCCGGCCCACCTTTTTAGCCTCTTTCTTTTCATTCTCCTCCGCACGCCAGCGGGGGGAGGGGCAGCCACGTGGCGTTTTTGTTGCCGGCGGCAGCTGAAACCAAAACAGTTTGCATTGTAATTAGCAATAAACATAATGAAAGTAGCTCATCATTCACAGGCTATGCAAAATTGTTAAACAGAGGACTACTTCAAGGTGTTTCATGAAAGAAGTATGTTAAACTGAGAAGTCTACTTACTGTGACACGTTGGAGGAAAATGGGGGAGCATCAGTACAATGGTGTTATAATGGCAAGGGAGACTTTTTTTGCAGAATAGTTATCAAATGCTGTTGGTGTTTGAATTTGGGAAGTACAGATTTAAGGAAGAACAGCTCTAAGAGTCAAACCCAAACAAATTCATATTCTTTAATGTTTATTCCACAGACTCGCAGGCCTTTTCCTTTTTTTATCTTAGAAACAATCCCAGTGTCTCTTCGATGTGTCCCCACAATAGTTAATTTAGAAATATCCAAAGGAGAGTTTGATTGCCATTGTAGGCTAATGAGTTTGGGGCTAGGTGAGTGATACAATATGATGATAACTGTTTTTTGGGCCCTGATGCTTAGTTGGCTATTTACACCATTCAGTACATCACATGCTGCATTATAGTGTGTAATTTTTGAAAGTCTGAATGTCTTATAGTAGTAGTCAAAAGCCTTAAAAAGTCTGTTACATTTATGCAGTCACTTTTATCAATCAAGTTTATACGCTCACCAGAGGATGAAATCAGATCTGTCCAAGGAGACTGATTGTTCATAAAACAATGCTGACTAGTATTATTTCTTTTCCAGTCCTTTACTTCTTTGATTATATCTCTTGTCAGTTTTATTCCTGGTTCTGCAATTGGAAACTTGCAATAACAGTGTTACAGTGTTTCACAAATCTACTCATGGTCAGATCTCCTGTTGATTCAAACTGTGAGCATTCAGCTTTTCTATCCTCCTTTTTTTTTATTTTCTCCCCTTCCCAAATAGGCAGAAAACACTGAAGTTATCCAAGTAATTTAGGAATCCTGTTAAAAATGCATGTAGAACCAAAGCACGACCCTTTGCGCTGGCATACAGAGCTGAGTTATGGCAGTATACCAATTTACCACCCACTCCTCAACAAGCCGTCTGTGCTTGATGTCTGTGCATTGTGACTGTGATGGGGCTGTCCTGAAGTTAGGCTTACACCATGTAAGCAGGATGAGCTCTCAGCTCAAGCATTCAAAGGTAGTTATAGTGCTTCGGCTGAGGAGTGGCAGCTTCCTACGGTGTTGCCATGACATTGTGTTGAATCCCCAACAAGGAGTCACTTACAAAAACTGGACACAAGCTCCTAAATCCCTGAAGTCCATTAAAATTGTATCTATGTCTCTTTCAATGATCCGAATACACACACGCACACACATGCATACATCCTCCTTTCCACCGACAGTCAGGCTGTATAGCTTCAGGCTCTGTTAGCCTCCTGTACTTAACAGGTATGTCCATAGCCCAGCAAAGAATGCATTACAGTGACTGCACAACCAGATGCTATCCAGAGCTCTTCTGCATATGCACCATGTTTATCAGAACGGTGACAATCAGTGGTACTTTGCTTTTCCCCGTTTTCCTTCTTTCACAGCTGTTTATGCAAACAACTTTTTGAAAAACACAGAGAAAAATATTTTTTCCTGGCAAAAGTGGAATTTTTTTTTTTTTGTTAATTTGCTGTTGCTTCAGGAATGCTTTTGCACTTAACACCTCCATGAACTTTTTTTTGTGACTTTTTTTTTTTCTCATCTGGAAGGTCCATTCAGAGGTGGCTGGCTGGCTGGAGTGCCAAATGCAGGCTCCAAACCCTGTCTTCTCTAGGTGCTAAATTACCTTTCCTGATAGGCTGAGCTAAATCTGGGGAGGTGTTTGTATTAGTCTTGAACTGTACACTCAGATCCCAGCCATTCCCTCTTCCGGACACCCAATAGCCCTGCGAATATTCCAAACTGATAATGTCAGTCTTGAAAGGGAGTTCGTCTGAGAAAGCACTTTTCACTGCATTTTTCCTGAGCAGAGATCAAATGCGGATGTTCTAGGGGAAAAATAAAGAGCAGGGATCCATGTGGAAAGTGAGGGTTGTGGATGTGTTCACCCCACAGCTGCCAGCGGTGTGCTTGCCTGCTAGGGTAGGATAGTATATCAGCGTTCACTTGAACGCAGACTTTGCTCTGGCACTTCATATACAACTTGTTATGACTTCCAAGGGGCACCTCATGGCCCAATATGCAGCACAGAGGGGTCCAGCAATACCCTGACAGACCATGCTCCTTGGAGAGGATGGGCTGGCAGTGGTTGTGGGCAGGGGGCTGCAGGGAAGGGAAGAGTTATCCTGCTCCCCCTTCCCCTGCTTCCCATTGCTGGGCACAGCACGGCACAACAGCAACCTCAGGCCAGACCTTGCGCCTGCTACCTTGCCCTTGGGCAGCAAGTTGTGAAGATATCACCAGAACCCAGCATGTCTTGGTGGAAAGAGACGTGATCCCTGCCCCTGAAATAACAGCCCATCACCAACTACCTGGGTATTTGCCCTAATTCTCTTTCCAAAAACGACACTGTTTTGCTTTTATTCTTTGTGTTATGTGCTCTGTTTTTGTTTCACTAGTGTTTCATGCTCTGCTATAGATGTATTTCTCCGTAAAAGCTCCTGTGCATCAGGATTTCTGTTTTCATTTATGACCTTAAGGGAAAACATCTGTTGCTGTTGCTCCCTCACCATTTGTCTTCAGCTTTCCTTGAAACTGTGGTTCTACTTGTGATATCATCGTTCTTTTCATATCCTCACTATCTTTCTGCCTGATATCTCCCTGTCTCTGTGATAGGTCACACGTTGGTGTCAGTGTCTTGCAGGACAAAGTCTCATTCTTTATTTTTAGGAGGTATTTAAGCTAATGTCCTGTTTGTTACTGCTCTTTTGGATTTTAATGTTCTATTTTCTTGTTCAAGAGTAATTTTTCCCGTCTTAAATAGTCCCAGAGAGATAATCTAACTCAAAATTTGAATCTTCTCATTTTTCTGTACAATGGACAATTGCTGGACTTTCTCTGCCTTGGTTTTTAGTTTTTCTTCGTTGTATTACCGATGCCTTGGTGCTGTTTGTTGATGGCTGTTGTAGGAAAACAATGAATACAAAACAGGGGCCAGATTCACCTGTTTTATGCTGCTTGTCTAAGTCCCTTGTCACTCTTTTACAAGGCCATCAGAGAGAGAAAGAGTATAACCGAGATCTTAAGTGAGTGAAATTGTCCTCACTTCTCTTTTGACTAAACCACCATCAAATTACATAGTGAGACCATAGTGCAACTGTGCTCCTAACTGAGGCAATTCAGGAAAAGGGTTAGAGTTAGATGGGTAGCAGTCAAACCACAGAGGGAAGATATAATCCTTTACAAGGGTGCTACTGAGGGGCTGATCAGCAGAATATCCCAACAGAATATCTCTTCCATGTTTTATTCCAGTTAAGGAAAAGAAGGAAAATGACAGAGACCATAAAATCACCAGTGTCACCAGCTTGAGTCAATCCTGTGTTCCCTTTAAATGGCTCTTTTCTTTAAATTAAATGGTGAATGTGATCCACTTCCTTTACATCTTAACTGTTACCACTGCACGACAAAATCTGATTCCCTTGGAATATGACTGAAGATCATCTGAAGAATAATGTGGGCAAGTATGGCACTTCTCTGTTCCAGATAGTAAAATATAGGAATTTGTTTTCGGGAAATGTAATGCAACCTTTTTAGGTGCACAGGCCTTAGCTGACTATAAACAACAAGACATGTTGTTTAGAATAGGTGATATTGATATCACAGATCCTTGCAAGATTAAGAGTAATGACAACAAGATCTTTCAAGACAGCTCATCTGCTGGTCTCTGTACATCCTACATTCCCTTCAGCTATCTACCGTTCTCTAAAATTAGAAATAACACTTGTCCTCTTCTCATTACAATGTGCTTGTACGAGGCTTACATTACAAACCCTGTTATACCTGTCCTACAAGGGGAATTGTCAAGTGTCACACTGCAATGGCTTTTCACCTCTGGATGAGCTGTAGGATAAGATTTGGATTTTGGCTTTGAAAATGAGCAAAGGCTTCACGTGGGGTTTGAATTCCATCATGCTTGTCTCTCAGGGGCTCTTTTCCTGTGAGATCAAATGCCTTGCAAGGCTGATCTTCATGTTGTTTCCATCACCAGAGGCTGCCTGCACTCTGCAGGCTCCCTCTAGTTTTGAATTCCACACAGGATTCAAAGCAAAGGAATAGATCCAGATCTAGAAATGCTCATGTCAGTCCCTTTCTTCCTAAAGTAATAGGGAGACAAGAATGACAGACGCTATTGCTGAGACCTAAGCCAGTCTCCGATCCTGGTATATAAAATGTTTCCCAGTAGTTCTAGAAATCTCCCACAGCCTTCACAAAGTGTGTTTTCAAAGTTCAAGCACAAGTTGTGAATGAAAATACTTTTGTGGGCTTCCCAGATTCTTAGGGAATGGAAAAAAACCTACTATAAATCTTTGATGGCGAATCATTTTCCTTCTCACAGTAGTTTTGTAAAATTCCATTTTTTCATGGTAGTTTTGTAAAATTGCACTTGAGTGGCACAATACAAAAGAAAAAATCCAATTTTTTCAAAACAAACCTACAAAACTCTTTTACAGGATTTAAAAATCTTTAAAGGGTAGAGACACCTGCATCCACTCAAAGAGCCCCGGCTGAGTTAAAGACATAGATTCTCTGCTGTGGAAAGTGAAGCCAAGTAGTGAAGGATGAAAAAATATCCCTCATTTAATTTCTTGGCTTCTGCAGTCTTATCAGTGTTCTGCCCAGCAGAACTGAGCCCTGTGAAAAATGTATATCTTCAAGTTCAAATGTGCAATGTAAAACAATATCTAAAAGAAGTTAATTTCATTGCTTGTTTCTTAAATAGTTTTCAGTGCGAGAGATGGTTTTATAATCATGTGTCTATGATCAGAGACTTTTGGATAGACACCAAATCAAAACATCAGCAAAGAGAATGGGGTGATGTGGAAAACTGATTTATTCGTTCATAGTCAATAAAGTAAGCATGCAGTAGCTGGATTGTAAATAGCACTGTGGAGAAGATTTATAAATCTTAACATGGGGAGACAGGTTTATCCCAGTTAAAAGCACATTTTAACTGGAAGAACTCTTTACCATGTTTATAAAATAAGGTCCTGGGTGCAGGATGAAACCTTGGGCCTGTGTGAATTCAAAATGGGCAAAATAAGTCATAAGCAGCCATGTTTTTCATCTCTAAAGTAGAAAACTAAAATCAATCTGAAAATGTAAAAAAAAAAAGGTGAAAATTATAAGCAAAATAAAACTAGGCCTCAGCAGGAGTATATACTGTGCTTAAAACTTCCCTTTGCTCCAGATTGCTGTGTTTATAAATCAAAATTATATGTCCAGTGGGGAAAAGGGAAGTAAAACTGTTTCCAAATGAAAAAAGGACAAGTGATTCATTTCTGTTAAAATCATAATTGAAAATGCAGAATGTAGAAATGCCCTTGTTTACTCTTGTTTTTTTTTGTAACATTTGCTTTGATGCGGATAATATGATCAAGAGATTTAAAAAGAATCCATTTACCACCATAAATCTTTCAACTATTTGAAAAATATTACTCTTCGCAGGCTTTCTGCACCCTATAAAATAGAGCTTCGTCTTCACCAGGGATAAATGTACTTCCTTTGATTTCCTGATAGAACAGGCCATTCCACTATATTTCATTTATTAAACAAAAAAATATCTTTAATGACTGTAGTGTGTAAACAACTCTGAGGAAACCCTAGTGAAATCTAATGAGGTATTTCCCTTTGCAGCATGACAAGGTTCAAATATGTGCATATGTGCAGTAAGGAAAATAAAATTGACTTTGACAATCAGATACCCTAGTGAGCTTCTATCTCTGCAACAAATGTGCTCTAAATTCCAATGTGCTTTGACAATCACCATTTATTTCAATGCTTCCTCCCCAGACACTAATTCTTATGGGCCAAATCCCTGTCTCATGGAAATCAGAGGGAGTTTGGCTGTAGGTATCAGTGTTGGAAAGATTTGATCCTAACTATGTTTAAAAGCAATCAGATGGATGCAAAATGAAAGGAAATGAATGAGTTTACCCCTTGAAGTTCCAAGGATGTGGAAAAATACTGTAACTCTGGTATTTTTATTTTGAAGCTCTCACATGCTGACAGAATATCAATTGCCCTTTACAACTTCGCAAGATGCCTCTTCAAGGCCTTCACAGGCTGTTCAGGGGTGCAGATAACTGTCAGTCTTCCAGTGCAATGAGTCAGATCCAGCTCCCTAGGTACGGCATGTCCTTCTGAAAAGAAAATATTATTCCCAGGAGCTCATCTGTGTGAGAGACTCTCATAGCATTTTGCCTGGAGATAGAATGATGATATTTGGATTCAACGATGTGCTGTAAACACAGTCCATTGCACCAAGAGGTGGATCAGACTCCTTTATGGACAGGAAATCTTAAAAGCAAGAGGAGGACCGAACTGGTGTGGGCACCTCTGGGCACAAGGAGGTCAATCCTGAAAGAGGGGTTCCAGGGTTCATGTGAAATGAGTCCTTTTGAAATTCAGTCACTCATACAACAAAAGTTATTGATGATTAATGCTAACAAATAGATAAGGTAAAAAAGGCATAAGAACAATTATATAATCATAGGTTAATTTTTTAAAAAAACATTTTTAACATATGTTGAAAATAAATAAAGACTCAGATGTTAAACTCATTTAAGCACTGAAGGTAATAATCATTGGTCTTTTGTGTTGGAGGCTGTGCACATCAGCAGGGTTAAATCATGGGGTGAAGATAAAGTCTAAACAACCAGATTAATGATATATAACTTGTCACCCTATAGCTGTGGGAATCCATATCAGTGAAGGATAAAAATCTCCCACATGCTCTCAATTCCCAGTCTCTTCGCCTTGCAGGATCAGCCCCTCACTTCCTCCATGTGACTTCCATGGCTGATCACAGCTCAGCACTGCATGGCAAAAATTGCACCTTCCTGATCAGTTCAGAGAATAAACAAAACACAAAGTAATTGGGAGGAAACTGTGATCTCCCTTCAGGCAAGATTAATTCCATGAATTACACAAAAAAAGAGAAGAAAAAATGTTCACTGTACATTGGTCACATAATCCTGGAGAAGAGTCTATTTCAAACAAGAGAAACCTGGATGCCTGAAGGTATGATACTAGAGAAAAACAAGTTCTTGCCTTTTTAAATACAGAAAAAGGGCTTAAGCAGCACTTGAAATGCAGTGGTTTGCTTCTGAGGCCTATTTCCTGTTTCCCATAAAATCTGAAGTGATGGTCAATGTGTCTACTATCTCTGAGACGTTAAGACAACATGTAAAAGGAAAAGTGTGACATATAAAGAAGGAAAGGCTCCCTTCCTCAGAAATCATGCTAATACCCCCAAGCAGCATCTTCAGTCGAGACTGTACCTATTTTGTTTCTATTCCAACTGTTCCTCAAAAGGACTGGTGGCAAGGTGTGACTCCAAGGAAGGTGTGTATTGCTCCTCCAGTTGTTGGTTTTAATCACTACATTTTAACATGGGCAAAGAGAAGACCTGGTGTGGCACAGCTCCAATATGCTTTGTAAATACACTTGTCAGGAGCTGTACAGCTGGGTGAGGGCTTCTGCTGTAATTTCTGCAACAGCATTTTCTCACCCAGCAGAATAACACGCATTGCACTGTTGGTCCTCTACACTGATCTCTGACTAGCTGTGTAATTACTACATGCCTGACAACACTTCCCGTTTCCTAGAACTGCTCTAATTAAGAGTAATTGTCTTTTTATAAATCCAGGAATAAAACTGCTAAAACTTTCAACAGGTTGCTACCACCTGATGCGTGAAGGGGAACATGAGCTCATTGAACGGGAGCTCAGGAATAGATTGGTTCCTTGTTGGTGCATGCAAGTTGCTAAAAGTCTTTGTGGGTGAGGTCTGGTTACTCAGACTGACTTTTACTGTGCAGTTCACAAAGAGACTTTAATGAGTGTGCTGTGGATCAGGATGTACTTGGCAGCTGTGACATTAGAGATGCTTTTTCAGAGAAATAAACAAGCAAAAATACTTCCTTTTTTCACATACTCAAAGCACATACGAGGAACTAGGTGACAAAAAGATTGCGTGACTTAGACAGGGTCATACAGGAAGACTGTGTCAGTGCTGGAAACTGAATGCAAAATTTCCAGCTCCCAGCTAGCTCCTTAATTATTTGATCATCTTCTACCACAACAGGAAGATTACTGAGCGTGCTGCCATTCCTCAAGTAATTGCTGGGAATCCTGAAAGATGATTCCAGGTGTACAAAAATACATTATGAAAGTGTTGATTTTAAAAAGACATTATAAGCATTGCATCCTAATCTGTATTTCCTTGTCGTTGTGTTCAAGTGGCTTAGTTGCAAAGGTACTAACGCTGCATACTAAAACCCACCGGTGGGTGTCCAAAAACTCTGGAACACTGCCTTTAATATGTTCAGGTTGTCCTCTGTAGACAGTAATTCCTGTCCTCATAAAATAGTGGTTTGTTTTTTATATATGTGTAGCAACCCCCCTCAAACACTTTACTCTTTCTCATCTTCTACCTTAATAAACAAATCACTCAATCAAAAAGTGAGAGTTTGTGACACTTCTCATCAGCTTCGTAGGTGAAGTAGTTAATGCAGACTCCTACCTTATCCAGCCTTTATGTTATACGTAACTTTGCATCTCCTTCTTCCTGTTGCCACCATTTTTTTTGCTTTGCTTTATCATTAGTTACGGTTCCCAAAGGTGAATCCCTTCCAAATGTAGCTGCTATGGCTATGTTTAACATTTTTCAGTGGTTTCAATAGATTTGCAGTAGATTCAAGAATCAAAAAATCAGAAAGGATGAGTAGACCATCTAGTCTGACTTTCTGTGCAGCCCAGACTATAGAATTTCACTTAGTAGGTCAGCGATACCTAGATTTCTTAAGTTAACTATTTTTTTTTGGTAAACCAAGCAAAGCTCCACAGAGGTAGCCTTCTAGTCAGCTACCGTAACCTTCCAAGCTGTCTTTTGCTTTGCCTTTCAGTTTTATAGCTGTATGTGCAATGAAACAGCAATTAATAAACAATGCACAAAGGCAGAAGAATATCAGTCGAAAAAGGGTCACTAGCAGTAGGACTGTGATATATGATACTCCTGAAAAAAAGCCAAAGCGATTTGGGGAAAAAATGGTATGATGAATTACAGGAAATAGTAAATTACAGAAAAGTGTATTCTTTGCTACTTTTTCATAAGTCCCTTGAAACTATTGTCATGAGATGATGATTAGAAATTTCAGTAACACAGTGGTAGAAATAGTCTGACTCGAGGGACTGTATTTTTGGTTTTGTCTGCAAAACTTCGATCATTGTATGTGTGAAAAGTGCAAGAAAGTGTACATAAATGAATTAACATTAAACCATGCAAGAAGTGAATAATTTTACATATTGTCATTTATCTTCATATAAATTATTTGTAAATGACAAGCCAGGTCCATGGAGTTGCACTCATTTAGAGATCAAATCTGGCCTCCTATTTTCATTATAAACTGCAATTATAGATAGCTGAATAAAATTGTGTAAATAATTTAGTCTTTTATCATTTCCCTTCAATCTGTAAATGTTTCCATGAACACAGTTTTATTATATAAGTGCTCTTAGGATCTTGGCCATCTAATACTGTTACCAACCAAGATTTCCACAGTGCTGTCAATCCAATCTCTCCTAATTTACTATACTTTTACCTACTTGTGTTGTGCCCATTTGTAAATCAACAAAGGTTTACAGCTTGGCATTTCTTTACTTGACCTACTGTCCAGGTACTTACTTTAACAGGTAAGTCCTTAACATGCATTGCTACCGTGTCTTACATGGAAGACAGCACTGCTTTATCTATTTGCATGGCGTGAAACTCATTTGCTTCCTTCACAGAGGAGTTCCCATTAGAAAGGTGCCCTATGGGTGCAAGTAGATTCCTCGTTTTCACTCTGCTTATTTTTGTCCATCACGATTTTATACAGTGTTCACTGAGACTGAAAGAAAGACAGCTGTTGACTAAATGGGCTTTCTATCATGCTCCAGGAAAATGAGGAAGGCATATTGATTTTTCGGTTTACTGTTAAGGCACATTTTGAAATTCTGTGGTTTTGGCTGTCACTATAGTGACACCATAGACTTGGCAGGGGCTTAAACCTGCAAAATTAAAATTTTAAATTTGACACTTCCCCAGCTCTCTGCTGTTCATTGCTCATACCAGCAGTGCTGTGGTTCTCTGACATGGCAGCCGTCAGCCACCCGAGGCAGATTTTCAGCTGCTGCCATGGCTCCACTGGACCCAGCCTACTGAGTGTCTGCCTTACAGCCTCCAACAGCAGTTACACTGCTTTCAAGATGATGGGAGCAAGTGTGTGGTCTGTCACAGACAAAAAATAATTTTGACGCATTCTCCTTTTGTAAGGGAAGACATCTCTGGCATTTCTCACAGAAAGTTTCCAGCTAGCTCCTAACATCCCCCATAACATTTTCCTTCACTGACCCTGGGGTTTAATGACTGAGCACACGATGATGTCCACATTAACATTTCCAAATCAAAGTGCCAGTGCTGGGATCCTGGAAGAGGTTAGTGGGAATTATGCCCTGAATCCCACCTCCAGTGAGATATGACCACATAACTTCATTCCTACAGCAATCTCACCTCAAATCCTTGTGTGTCAATCATAGGCAACAAAATCTCAAAGCCAGCACTTCACTCAAGCTTACGCTTACCTTCTAATTATATGAGTGTTCTGATTGCAGCCCCTAAGGCAGGGCTCTCCTATCACCTGGTGTTTTCATGGCACTGGTGAACTGGGTCCTAATTTCAAATCTAGACAATCAAAGAAATTAGAAGTACGGTTTTCACAAATTCTTCAGTTGGCTCCCTTAAAAATGAAGCTACTTGCATGCGTGTCTAAATAAGGATAAAGATGGGTTGCTATAGGCACGCATATTTGGAGATGTTAGCCTAAGTGACTTGGATAAGGAGAAGTGTTTTTTACGTGAGGCGTTAAATAAAACCCTGGAGTTTCAATAAATAAATACAGCTATTTAGGAAGTGGTGACAATGTGCAATCTGCAAAAACGGGAAGCCTAGGAGGTGCTGTGGTAATAATGCAGTTACTTGAAGCACATTTAAGATACAAATATCTCTGTGGTTTTTTATTTGCTTCCACTCTTTGAGTCATTCTGAGAAACTTCACAAAGCTGTGCACATTCCAGTTATGGCTGAAGCATGATGCGCTCCTCACTGCATACAAAAAGCTTTACTCTAGGGAGCTGCAGCGTGGGTTGAGAAGTCTTTTCCAGGCACTGGAAAATGCAGATTTGAAGCATAATTTAACGGAGAACTCTATTTCATACATATAAAAGAAAAAGAAGAAGAAAGACAAATATTCTTGGCACAAAGAAACAATTAAAAAAATAGGGAAGTAGCTACTCTCAAGACTGAAGCATTTCTGTCATAACATGTGCTGCTGAAGTCACCAAAATGTTGTGGTGATGGTGTGGCTTTGCCCTAGCTGGGAGAGTCTGTTTTGATAGTAGTATTTTGAATATTTATTACAAAATCATAAACACAGCCAAATCCCTCAAAGGGTTTACCTGAACCAAAAGTAGTTGATGAAACAACAGTTCAAAACAGTTTTGCATCCCCTTATTTTAAAATCAAGGAATGGATCCAATTAAATAAGTTTCCAGAAGTTACTTAAAGTATGGTAGCACTGGAGAGTTTATTTTGCTCTAGAAGATTCAAAGACAAGGGAAAAGCAGATCCAAATATCTTTCCGTAAAGCAAAACACAAAAAAACCCCAGCCACGGTTTAGTTTATATTGCTTAAAGAAAAAGGATTTTTTTTTTTTAGCTGTCAATCCACTGTGAAGCAGTCATCTAGTGATCAGGATTGTTAGATTATAGATCCAGATCTGCAGCTATTATCTGCACAAAATCAGCTGCAAAATGCTTCCCAATGCCTTAGTTTACTCACTCACAGAAAAAAGCAAATAGCTATAATTTTACCTAAGCATCTTGAATGAAATATTTAGCATAAGTAGAGGTGTTAATGATCATTATTAAAAGACAGTGTTTTCTTTGTGGTTTACTGAGGTCTACAGGACTCTTCTAATTTAGTCAAGTTTGCATCAGAGGTCTGTCCATGCCTGCTCCTGTTCCTGTCAGTTATTCAGGCTTTTTCTAGCTTTCCCAAGAGAAGTTGCTAAACATTTCCAACCAAGTCTGACTCTTCCCTCACTTTTCTCTGAGCCATCCATCTTCCAGCAAGCTCCATGCTGATAGATCCCTGAGGTCGTGCATAACCCCAGAAAGAGTCCGAGGCTGCTGCGTAGATAAAGCAATCTGCCTGGGGAAGGCAGTGTGGTGTTATCATGGGATGAGGGCCTCACAGGCCATTTAAAAGACCAACTTGGGGTGGGTGCCTTTTAGTCTAAAAGGAAAGGCACTCTCTTGCATATGCAGATTAATATCCAATTTTGCAGAGGTAGCTCAATTTCCCAAAAACTTATTGGTAGCAGTGCTAAGTACCACACAATATTTCAGTGAAAATCCATGAAACTTCAGATAACAAACCGCAAGCTGAATTTTAAATGCTTGCTGGGTCAGGCCCAAAAGCTGAAATAAAGACCTGACCCCTATCACACACACATGTGACCTATTCCTCTAACTGCTCGTAGAGGGAAAGGTTGGAGGTACTGAGCACGTCAACACTTACCTAGGCTTGGAGGGAGGGTGCTTTCCCATAATCAGAGGGAAGTGTTGGAATGTATTGTTGCTATGTTTTTTAAGACCTTTTGAAACTGTGGCCCTAAGGAAATGAGGAAATACAGAGGATGAGGTTACATTATTATTATTATTTCACATTTTTTGAACACAGGATTATATGGCTGGATTCATATTATATTAGTTTTCTAAATCTTTAAAAACACAGGGCCTACAGTGCATGTTCATTGCTTTATTCATTAAATTATTGTTTTTCTATTTAAGAAATCCTGCCCATCTACCAAGCGTTCCTTTTTTGCTCTCTGTCCCTATCATGCTTCTCAGAATATTCTTGTCTGAAAACATGTGTGTGCAAACTTTCAGTTTCATAAATAAAAGATTTGCTTTTCGGGTAATAAATCAGTGTTTCCTGCTTTCCTTAATTTTAGACTTGCTGCTGACAGCCACTCTCTGACCAAGTTCCCTCACACAATGAGCAGCCATTGCACAACCTTAAAAACAGGTGGGATCAGTCCCTTCAGACATGCAAGAAGCTATCCTGTTTTCCAGAGAAGTATTTTCCACACATGAGTGTGTTTCCAGGTGCCTCAGGTGAAAGACAGAAGAGAGGCACCCACGTAAAACAAACTACATGACTGTCAAGTCTGTCGACGTCAGCGGAATTCCTCCTGGTTTATGCGAGTCTCAGGAAGATCAGAGAAAGACTCATTCGGTTTACTGCTCCCCAAATCCCGAAACAAGAAGGATTATGATATTGCTACCACAAGAAACAATCTGTTTGCCATGATGCCACTGCATCATCTCAGACCTTCTAGTGTTTTTTTGATGCAGATGTAAAATGTTCCTATACTGATTTCTGAAACAATATCTTCATATAAACATATATAATAATTTTTTTAAAAGTTTTTGGGTGTGTTGTTTAGTTTATAGTACATAACAGAAAAGAGATTAATAATTATCTCACTAATCACCCTGCCCGAGTTGGCAGGGTTTCGCTTAAATGGAAGATGCCTCTTTTTATACTCAGTTGACCACCTTACAGCATTTCACCAAATGCTCTTGTTGTATCTTCAGGCAGCTGCAGGGATAAATGGAAATGACAACTAAAACGCCTCAGGTGTTTCATCTGATGGTAGGTCTAGCAGTTTTTACAGATGATCCCTTGTCTGCCTTCATGTGTACAGGCTCGTGTGGCCAGGAGCCTTGCCCCCTTGGATATCCCTTTTTCTTCCTTTCTCTCTATTGTCTTATCCGCCTCACAGCTGTATTTGCCCTGATTTGACTCCTTTTCTTCCCTTCCCCGGTTGCCAGGGTTGTTTTTGCATCACCAGCAAATTTAAGGTTTTCTGATAGCTCACCTTCCACCCCAGCAGAAACACATTTCTCCTTCAGAAATTTCCCTTTTCTTCTCCATTTTCATTGATGAGTAAGAGAGAGAGTGCGAACTAATTAACTTCTAACTGCCATCACAGTATTTCCTCAACATCCTTAGGCAACTGCTTTTCTAAAATAGGGTAAATAGGAAAAGAAGTCGTTAGGATGTATTACTAGATTTGATATAATTGCACAGTACTGCACATCCTGTTCAAAACACCACTGTAAGATACACTCTGTATTGCTGAAACACCAACTATATGAGCAAATCAAAGCTTCTGCCTAACAGAATTTCCTCCATAACACATGGGAAATTTCGCAACTTCCAGAGGAATCACATCTCCACTCTGCCGCCCCGTGAATATCTACTAAATAAACTCTTTAACTCATCGTTTTGAACTGAACAGAGAGGACGGCTGAGCAGCACCGGAGTGAAATGCCCTACCAGGCACCCTGTACTCTGTGTCACGATGGCCTCTAGTGGATTCACTGCAACTGACAGACGGCTCCATCATCCCCCGTGGCTGCCAGCTCCCCGGGGGGCCTTGGCATGGCTGCAGGGCCTCATGCACACCCCGGCCTGGTGGCCCCCTGTACCTGCAGGGCCTGGGTCTGGGGCCTGAGCTTGGGCATCGGACTGGGCCTGGGCCTGGGCCTAGGCCTGCTCACGGTGTCAGATGCTCCCCCGTGAGCTGCTGTCCCTGCTGGCTACTCGCTGACCCATTTTCCCTCTTAGCTGGCTCACAGGGTGCCCCAGAAACCAGCAATGTATTTCCTTTATGGTCGCCTTTGGAGTAAAGGAAGGAAACTGTGTGGGCCTGTGCACCTGCTGCATTTAATATCAGAGCTGCGCAGGGGTGCAACAGAATGAAAACTACCAAGTCTGCTCCCACATGAATGTAGATTTAGCCTCTTGCCTTACCAATAGGGATAATTGCTTTCTTAATTAAAAAGAAATTGACTTCTAACAGGCTTGTTTGGCTTTGACTTCTTATTAATTTTAGCTTCTTCTGATGCAACTTCATTGGTATTGTTTCCTTCTATTTGTTAAGAACGATGAGTACAAATTGAAGAGATGAGGAAAAATTCAAAGGAGAAAGTGTTGTGAATACAGCAAATGACTTTCACAATACTGCCTTTTAAAGGTCCACTGTTGTGTTTGTGTAATTTATGCTTCCTGCTTCATAAAATACGCTGCCTTATCGCTGAAGATTTTGTGCCGCCATTTGTCTGTTAATGGCATAGCAGTGAAGCATTGCCAGACACAGTCGTCTTGAAGTTTTAACTGTTAATCTTCCTTTCAAGAGTCAGCATGGACTCCTTGTTTGCTGGGGCATCATCCATCAGAGGCACACATAAGCTAAAATGCAAGGACTGAGACTTCAGCCAGGGTGCAATCAGCACCATCCCCAGCTCCAGAAAGCTGCCATGAGAGCAGCTGAGACTGGACATGAACAGGTGAAGTTTGTCTTACATGGATCAGTGAAAAGAATGGCAGCTTTTCAGAAAGAAAAGTCAAGTGAGCAAACCCCTGTTCATTAGGGTCCAAACTGATCAACTATACTGTAGTGAAAGAAGTTTTTCTCCCCTCTGAGTGCAGTGTGACATTCTAATGTACCTCATACACTGAAGTAGAAAGAGAAAAGAGAAACTCTGGTTTTGTTAAAAAATGAATGCTTTGTCATTATCTTCAATGAGGTCTGGATTTTCCTGCTCCTTGAAGGCATGGATCAGTCATTTTCATTCAAAATAGCAATGTGCATGACTGGGAGAGAGAGATATATGTTTCTGCTTATGCAACACGGTCTCCTTTCTTTGGGCAGGGGGGCTCTCAGCTTGTTCTTAAAGTCTTAATGTACTAGTAAAGGTCAGGCTTAGTCCTCTGAAGAACTACATATGGTTCCTCCTACAGCACTTATCACAAAGATCAACACAATAGATCTCATATGGAGGAATCTACCATGCAACTGGAAGAGGGAGCAACCACCTCCTTTGCGAGCTCCTGGAGCTTGATGTTGTTTATACCTTTCAGGCAGACTCTGTTCTAGTTCAGTCTTGTGCAAGGCCCTGTGCATTGTTCAGATTCAGGGAATCACCTACAGGAAAAGGCAAGCCCTTAAGGAAAAATGGTTTTCATCTTTGTATTGGGGGCATGGAAAGGCAAACAGTATGGCAGCAACTACTCCTGTTCCACAGTGGTAGTGATAGGCACATGGTAGGCAAGATGATTCCACTGCCTCTCCTCCTTGGCCATTTCACTGGCTTATAAACGTCGATTTTCATTCCCTTGCAACATGCTTGGGAGATGTAGGAACCAACATAAGCAATTCTAGGATAAGCCAAGCACCTGATGTAAGAAACCCCTTACAACAGGCACATTGGTAGTGCACATTTTCATAGACCTAGGTCCTTGGGGAACTTGCTCTAGCACCAGTGCTTTTTAGTTCCAGACATCCCAGGAATCGTTAGGAGTATATTACTGACCTGGTGTGAATCAATGCCATGGACCAGCATCTAGACTCTACAAAGAAGACTGCAGAGCAACATGACTCCATTAGATGCCTTGGATGACTTGCAAATGAAAGAAGTTTAACTGCTTTTAGCAGTTGCACTCCTGTGTTTTGCTGATTTGCTATTGTGACAACTTCTGTGCCCTGATTTGCCAAGGAAATGAAAACCTAAAGCCTTAAATTTCTATCAGAGGGCCTCTACAGCAAAAAGATAGAAGAGGAGAAACAGAAAACACACAGTACAAAGGCAGGCTTGTGTCTTTGCTGAATATTTTCATTGTTTTCCCTGAGGGGCCAGTGGGTTTTTACACACAGCTCTTGCACATTTCATTTTGACAACGAGTCAGACTTTCCAAGTCACTACACCTTTCACAACACACTGCAAACTGTCAGTGTGGTAACTTCCTTAAGTTTAATGAAGTTACCTTATGAAATCTCTTGGCAGATCTGGCCAAAAACAAAAACAACCAACCACAAAAAAAATAGCGTAAGGCTACTCAAGAAATAAGAGGAGTCCCTAATGAAATGTGATACATGCAATCTGGAAAACCTCTGAGGGGAGAAGGAAGAGTTGTGTGTTGACAAATGGTGCAAACTTCTGGCTGAGATTAGATTTCTGCAGGCTGAATTTAGATAACTGGCCCAATTTTGCAGTGAAATGAATGTCTGCCGGCTCCCAGTATTGGCCTTGCAAGCCACAGGCAGATAATTAAGCTTGCAAAATCCAGGCACCAAGTTTGAGCCCAAATAAAGCTGCAGGGTTGGTATCTTCTAAAAGATGCAAAGGACTGTTGCCATTTGAAGTCTAAATTTTTGAAAGTCATTTTTTCACAGCCCAGCCTGGAGAAATGTTACTAAGCACCCATTTAAAAAAATATATGTCAGTCTTCTTTTTCTTATGGTGGCCGTATCATGAGCCTAAACATGTAGCTTAGCCTTCACTGTACAGCTGAAGAAATTCCAGGATAACAGTCACCAAAATTAAGGCATATCTGTCAGTGACTAAAAGCAGAGGCACCCACTTAGACCAGATTAAAAAAACATATATAATCTAAGGATTAGCAGGCTAGTGGACTTGGAAGAATTTCAAGCTCTTTACTGGGCTCGGGAGAAAATCTCTTTTAATATTCTATTTCATTCAGAAGTAGCCAAGGATTAGTGGTTTCAGAGGAACAGGTCAATACTGATGCACAAAAACTCTAGGGATAGTCAGCATCATTTGTCAGGGTGCTGTGGAAAGGGACAGGTATTGCATCTTTATCTGCAGTGTTTGAGGCCAAAAAGAGTATGTACAGGAGAGGGTCCTTCTTGCAAACTTTGTTTAAGATGGATCACTGTTAATGTACAGATGCTTACGCTGAGAAAATCTGTTGCTGGCTAATCAATGTTTTCTGGATGTTTCCTCCATTATGTTCTATTTCAGTTCTTTTCTGTCACTTTTGTATAGAAAATTCCTGCACAGGAAATCATCTGGGGAAGTTGGGCAGAGAGGAACCTGATGAGGTTCAACAAAGGCAAATGCAGGGGCCTGTACCTGGGGAGGGACAACCCTATCCATCAGTACGTGCTTGGGGTGGACCTGCTGGAGAGCAGCTCTGTGGAGAGGGACCTGGGTGTCCTGGTGGACGACAGGTTGCCCATGAGCCAGCAGTGTGCCCTGGCTGCAAAGAAGGCCAATGGCATTCTGGGGTGGATTA
>Ga0181612_149968_pt1 | contig 18535 bp, 9 predicted proteins | sample HoacroProtozoa21_FD_119630 | JGI IMG/M metagenome (GOLD analysis project Ga0181612, IMG submission 119630) | Hoatzin crop microbial communities from Cojedes, Venezuel. Combined Assembly of Gp0051906, Gp0051904, Gp0051908
ACATTCTAAAAAGCACCAGCTTGCATAAACCTACATGTTTAATGATCTTTCAAATTTTGTGTGATACCAAATCAAGAGTAAAATACATGAGTACCTAACCTGACTTCAGGACAGAGCTGCTCCAACAACAGTATTCAGAAGAGAATATACTTTGCTAAGTATCTGGAGATACAGGCAGAGAGGAAAATAAATCTGTTCTACAGTAATTATTTGCAAATACACAAAACCTTATTCATGCCATGAAATTCATTATGTCAGTTTAATAATTCTACAGAAACATTTACTAAATTCTACAGTACTTAGAGAAAAACTACATAATGAAAAATTGTTTGTTCTTTTTTCTTTTTTTAAATCATACAAAAGGTTTATGTACATGTTTAGTATATTCTATTTCTATACCTTCATAACAAATATATATAGATGTAGACAATATACATCTGCAAAGGTACTCTTGCTTTACATTTGTATTCTTAAAAAAAAATAAAGTTCAGCTTCCTTATGAAAATTTATATAAAAACTAATCTTACAAATTACACTGCTCTTCTAAAATTTCCACCAGCTTTCTATTAATTATATAGTTATTTTTACAACACAGGGTTTGGGTAGGGAAAGAAGTTCTCCTCCTTTGTGAATCCAGAAACACATCTATACACACACATGAACAAAGAAGCACCACTAATATCAGAAAAAAAACCCCAACATTTTAGAAAAGTTTGAGCCAGGCAACTTTACTGTTTTATACTGTATCCCAAAGCTACACTGTGAGCAGGTGGAAGACAGTTTTCAAGGCTATATATTCCTCGCTTCCATCAACACCATTAAAAAACCTGTGCCAAACAACTTTTGATTTCCCATTGTGAAAACAGCTTCTAAAATTATCATATTTATTGACAAGAAATACTGTTCCTGTGACGGACTGGAGTAAAGCAAATAGGGACATTGGTTCAAAGCCACTTAAATGTTTTATTTTGTTGTATTACGCCTACAAAAAGCAGCTGTGCTTCTTACACGTTGATACGTTTACTTCGGAGTATACACTACACATCTTAAAAGTGACTAAAAATTCAGAAAAGAAACAATGTATCTTTCTAGTGATCATCTAATTATCTGTAGCATTTGAAGCCCAGCTCATTTAAGGCAATAAAATGAAAAGCTAGTTTACAAGCTGTTTCATGGTATAAATGAACAGCCCACCAGCAAGCCATATCTATAAAATACAGAGATGAAACCACCAAAAATGCAGTTTGATAGAGTATCAAAATCATACGTACAGTACCCTTCTAAAAACATATTTTATTTCAGTTGCTTATTCAGGCTTATGTTTTCTTATAAGGTAAAATCAGATTCTATATCCTTTGAGATCCTAAGCCTTAATAGGGAAAATTATTCATTGTATGTAGTCACTGAAGTCAAAAGAATGGGTCTGCTTACAGAATAGATGGCTTTTAACCTAAAGAAAGAAAGGCTATTCAAAAGTATATGCTGTTCCCCAAAATTATTTTTCTGTCACTAATAGACAAGACAGCTGCATATGAAGACCTGAAACAACTATTTCTATACAACTAATAAACTCAAACCAGTAGTATGCTCAGAGATCCCATTATTACCTTTAGCAAGCAGTCTGACATACTAGAGATGATACAGAGACAATGAATGGAAAGCTGGCGTCTTACCATTCAAAGATCGCACTATATTAAAGAAATTAAGGGAACATTCAATCCAGTCTTACTTGGCTACAGCAACTTTAGTCTGGCTGTGACCTCACTAGGAATATCACTGAGCTCCTAGTCTGTGGTATGTTATGCTTTCACAAAAGTTACTTTTCACTGTGTTTAAACAGGGAGATTGATTGAATTTGAATACACATCTCCTGATCTGTCCCTTCCCTACCCCTGCTACTTCCAGCTAAAATTCACAGCCTGCTTTTCACTACTTTTCTTTCTGTAGTACTCAGCCCCAGCCCAGTACACTCCCACAGACCCGTTACCTATTTGTCTGGGCAAGTGGCAGCACACACGGTACTTAACCACAAGCAATACATGTACTGATTAGTTGGCCAGTAAATGCACAATGAATGACCAAAATACTCACAGGCTCAGAGATGGTAAGGTGCTCAGTCTGCCCACTTTTCCTTATGTGGGGCTGCTAACTCACCAACCTGCCAATTTTCACTAAACCAGTAACTTTATAATCTTTAATCCTGTCAAATTTAGGAGCAAGACAGAGGCAGACTGAACTAAGAATATTTATCACCAGTGAAATCATACAAGCCTTGTTTCCTCATAATAAATCTAAGGATTTTTCCAAACATTTATTCTTCCTACATAATACCTGCATGACTAAAAACCACAAGGATGCTACTCTGGACAAAAAAAATTCAGTGCAAGTAAACATAAAAAAAATTATCACTGTCTGACATAAAACAACATGAGGAACAAATGGTGATATTTCTTCCTGATACAGTGGTAGTATTGGAAGCAAACATGTGTGTCCCCAAATGTAAATAAACCTTATTCAAATCAAAGATCTCAATTCTAAGTATGTATAAATACAATAAACTTGAAACTTCCAGGATTTTAAATTTGTAACAAGAAATGACAAAGCATTTCACAGAATGTGAACTCTTAGAGCTGCTTCAGAGAAAGGGGAGAAGGGAGGAGAAGGGAGAAAGAAGCACCTGCTAATCCAGCAAACTTCAATGTGACAAAACCAAATGCTTTTCCTAGAGTCACAGAGTTCATAATTATGCCTTCTCTTCAGCTAAGAATTTCAAACCAACTTGAGCGAGAAGATGGCTTTTCTTCTTCATTCTCCAGTGGGAGACAGGGCACTTGAAAACCCCTAATTACATTTCAGTTTTTAGAATTGCTGGTATTTCTGTAGATCTGAATGAAAAAATAAATCTCTTTAGGTCATGTTACATGATTTATTATGCACGATTCACAAATGTTCCTGTTAGCACTTCACTGAGAAGCGTGCCAGGTTAATAATTAGATCACAATTGTTTTCAATGGCATCCGTGAACAGTAAACACAGATCTGGCAAGCTTCTCAAGATCCCAAAGACCTCATTCTGTTAAAGGATACTTATGTGCCAATCTTTACCCGAAATCTCACATATGAGCAGCACAATGCAAAATATTCCCTTCTGGGTAGCAGTGATCTACACAAATGATACTGCTGAACAGAAAACAAGCTCAAGGCACTTGTGTTTATTTGATCTTGTGCCTTAGAGAGCATTTCAGAATCTATTTTCATAAATTTATTATAGTAAATAAATTAGCACTTTCTAGTTATCCGATTCCCAACATAAGCAATTTACATTACCGGAACATCACTTGAATTAAAGAACTGTTCATCATGTAGAGAATCCATAACAGTAATGAATTTTTACACAATGGGTAGACAGTATTAAGGTTACATTTAACATATGAGGGTACTGTTTGTCATGTAGAGCCTATGCAGAAAGACTTCTCCTGTTTTATGGTAATATCAACAATCATGTGCTTTTTAATGTATAACAGGAACCATCAGTCTCTTGCTTTCCATGCTTAAATACTTTATTAGCCTAATTCCTCCCTCGTTCATGGGAGATTATGTATGATCATACTATGTTCATGTATCTATGTTCCTGCAATCTACTCTGGGTGCAAATAACTCCTCTGTGCACTTATGCAGAAAAAAGAAACTTGTAAGGTCTCTGCGAGTTCACCCAATCTGTCCTTTTGCCTAAATAAGGATCAGTTATGCTCTAAGTCACTGACTCTAAAAAGCTCTAGCAATGACATAACAGCATAAGATTTTTTTGCAGCATTTTCATGCTAATATTCGTGCCTTAGTAAGCCTACTTCAGAAGATGTTTCTAAACGAATGAGTTAAGATCTTGTCTTAATTTCAGAGACAAATGTCTGGAAGTGTTTCCATTTAACGGCCTCGTCTTGAGTCTGCTCAGTGAATTACCTGAGGAAAACATTTTTGGAAAACAAAGGGGGCAACATCTACTGGACATAAACTCTGAAAAATAAGCTTCTTCCTCTTCCTCTCCCCAGCCTCTCAGGAGAAATCTATAAACTAGGTAAAATAGATGCCACCTAAGGTAAGCACACTGATCTGGATCTTACTGGATTTCAGGTAAGATCCTCACTATTTATGTTCCGTGCAAGGGATAAAGATCGTGACAGACAGTTAGCTTGCCTAACTATAACCAGCACTGGAATTGCTTAAACATTATACAAAGATCTTGAGTCTAGTCCCAAACTAAAATTATATACGATAGTGTCATATCCCAGGGATGCTGGGACTTCCCAAACTATTACTACGTCAGAGGAGACAGAAAACTCATCTTAGCCTGAACGTCATGGAGGGTGAGCTCAGTAGGGGTTATTCAGGTCAACTGTTTCCAAATGGAGATGAAAAAGCAACAACTTCTTTGACACAAGTCTGCATAGCTGGATGCTCCACAGCTCCTCTGGGTAATCTATTCTGGTACTTAACCATTCGCATTCTACACCTGCTTGTTACACAGGTTGCTCGCTGCTGTTAGATGGTGCTGAAATCTAGCATAGATCAGGACTAGGACCAGCTTTGCCATTTCACATTTTGGATTTAAAATTTATATTTATGTACTTCACCCATTAACTGGAAGCTGTGCTGTAGCTGGGACTATAAATAAAGAGTATACTAGAAATGTGAAGAAATCTAGTGGTAAAAGGGCATAGAGGGAGTGCCAAAATAAAGTTGGCAGAAAATAATTTAGCAAATCTCATTAACACATTGTGTTACAATCCTGTAAGTTAACAAAGACAGATATTTAAAGAACGTTTAATCAACCTACAATTTTTCAGCACATACCAAGGAAAAGTTTATAGTACAAAAGTACTGACAACTGGATGTTATCTACAAAATTTTATAAGAAAGTACTTGCACATGAAAATGTAAATTGCTTTTCAGACAAAACAGCCAGTGCAATGGAACTGGCTTTTAATAAAACACAAGTGCAGTTGGGTTTTGCCAGTTTCAGAAAAAAAGATATTCTTTTTCTAGCTAATATGTATCACTGAACAACATGCTAATTATATCATTTTGTTATATTTTTTCTTTTTAAAATATTTTATTAATTAGATTCTTTTGAAATTAAGACATATGTTTCTTTCAGCTACACATTATAGCCTAGAAGTATAAAACCTGCTTTTGCAGAATTACTGCTACATATCATTGGAGAGAAGATTAAAACAAATTATAGAGCTCAGGTATTAAAATATCCAAAAATACCACTTATCACCACACAACAGCAACACTTTGCAAGAGCATTAGGTGTCAAATAATATTTAATCAAGCTTATTTTGGAAATGAAGAGTCACTTGAATTTTGACAGGAAGAGGCGTCAGAGGTGGTACCATTTTCAGATAAAACAAATCATTCCATCTTTTGCAGACAAACGCTAAACAGATGTCATGTTTGCATTCTGTCTCTGTAGCTGGAAATGTAAATAAGGTACACAAAAGCACTATGGACGGCATACCATACATTCTTACTACTACATTGCAGGGAAAAAAATCACGTATTCACATGCTTAAAGTTAGTAAATAACATGAAGTCACTGTAATTATTTGAGCACTTCAAGTAAATTCATTCTCAGAAGTAAGATTACAAAGGTCACTTGTTCTCTGTCATGCTTAGCAAAGTAATACCAAACCTCAGAGGAAACAGTTTCTCAGCCTACAAGAAGTCAGCTTGCAGAAATAAGTATGACATTGAATTTGAGAAAGACTAAAAACCTGGCAAATAAATCAGTAATTGACAATATATGTCTAACATTTGACTGCTTCAGTTCAAAGATAGCTAGACTATCAAGGTTACTTTTGTGCAACAAAATAAACAAGTTCATCACCATTCAAAGCACTTCAATGAAACATGTCACTTTTTTTGTTTAAAAAAACCCCATATATATATTCTGGATCAATCTAGGAATTCCGAATAGTGGATTTTTTCAATACAAAGAACACTGAAGACAAAGGAAAGCACAGTTCTCCAGGAAAGCAGAACATTAGATATAGCAGCCAAGCAGATTAAATGTCTTCCTTAAGTACTTTCTAAAGGTACAAGGTGATACCAAAAACCCCCTTAACACCAATATCTGAGTGCCAGTGTTCAAGCAGAAATTGGATTGCATCAAAACTTGCTTCGAATTAAGTGAAAGTGTCATTGAAAATAACAACTAAAGGTAAGGGATCAAGGTGAAAAGAAAAGCCCACCTATGGTAAAAGCTCTTTGCAGATTTGTCTACTCTAGCAAGAAATAAAGATTATGCGCTAAAATCTTGTAATGATTACAATAATATCAAAGTAAATGACAGTACAACTATAAGAAGCAGCTGCCACTAAAATTTGAAGGCAATAATACATATTTTTATTCAATATAAAAAAATGCAAGCTATATGCTTCTAATTATTGTGACATTTTTCCACCAGCGAAGAATGTAGATCTTGCCATGAATTTCCAACATAAAAATGGGTTCCAAGGAAATTTGTAATATTATATATCAAATGCAAAGGATATGATGATGTCCTCGGGAACATTGTTGAAGAAGGACAGACTCTGATAAGAATGATGTTGAAACTCTGAAAATTTTAAGCAGAGTCTTTCTTTTTCATCTACAGTTTTGAATGCTTTTCTTGTCTAATGTGTTCCCCTCATTTTGAGGTAGAATCTCCACCTAAAGAAGAGCCTTTTTGAAATTAGATAAGTATTTATTATAAGCACTGTTTATTTGATTTCTTTTACATTTGAATGATTAGAGCTTATTTCTATTGTGCTTGAGAAGTACTATTCTACTGCTCAACAATCTAGTACTTCTACATTCATTAAAAAGTCAACTTAAGATAAGGAGAAATGACTAGTTGAAAAGCCGCTGAACTTGGGCAACAGAAAAAGGCAATAAATAGTTTTAGTTTTGTAAATCTTGGCAGAAGGATGTGACAGGCAGTTTACCCCTTCAAAAAACCCTTATCAAATAAAAAATTGTTGTTTACTCTTCTTCTTTTTTCAAACATTTCTTATCCTCAAATAGTAAAAAACCCAACTTGAAACAGTATTTGTATTTAAACTAAATGCACTGCAACATTTCAAAAAGCAAAGTAGTTAACAAAATGCAAAACAATAGCAAACTAACAATTCAAAGCAGAGGATCGACTCATGGAAAATACAGCCTCCCAAATATATTACAAACAACCATTTGTTTTCACTGTAGCAATAGTAACTTAGAACTAATGCAAATTGTCTTTAAGTGGTATAGCTTAAACGAGCTAAAACTCATCCTGGAAAGCATCCAGAGAAGTTCAAGCTGGTCAAGATAATTACAGCTCGCACTCAGGGGTTTCTCCTAGAGCCTCCAATTCTGCAGCCACCATCATCCCCTCCACCCCCCCCCATCATCTTATTTTCATCCAGAGAAATATTTCCAAATAAATATTTGTGAAGTCCTGTTGCTCCACACTTTTCTCAGTTACATTAATCATCCCAAGACTATCCCTCCTGTCCAGAAAAATCTCAACTGGCCCAAACACGCTACTGATTTTTTATGAGATTTACTATAAATTCCTCAGCCTGTTAATGTCAACAGATTATTTCTTTCAGAAGTATATTTGAAACAAACTGCAAGAGCATTATTACTTTGCTTTAGTCAATGTGCTGTCTTAGCTTTTACATGCTTTGAAATGTACTCTAGCTGTGCCTCCAAAATGTGAGAATCCCATTGTGTGCGCAGAGTTGTGACCAGTTGCCACTGACATGCACAAACCCAGCCAAGACAAACGAAAAAACCTCTTGGGCCTAAACCAGCACGTCCCAAAATGTTGTCTAACTTCGCAAACCTTTCATAAACAAGCACATGTAATCCCACTGAAGAATTTGCAATAGTCCAGTTCAAAACAATTCTCTGGAAAACCTGGACTTTTACATAGAGTTGGTATGTAACATATAGAAAAGCCCCCAAACGCTTCTGTGTAAAAGTTTTCTTTGTAATACATGTCAACACAAAATAAAAATGGGTTAATTCTCCTATTTGTTCACAGCCTGCTGCCTCTGTTATTGAACCAGAGAGCTACATCTTTGGTTTACACAAGAATTATGAAATCTGTTATAAATTGTTTTATTTGTTTGCTTTCTATATTTGAATACTCGGGGTACATTCAGGTCACAACTCTTCCTAATCATATGGATCAACCAGACAGCTCTTTGTTTCTCCTCAACTGAAAGCTTGTAAGATCTGGTGATCACTTGCCTTATTAAACTGGAATTTAGGAGGCACATCAGCTAACACGGGACACAGTAAAACTGCAAACTTGGCTTCAGTCAGATTACCTTTATGCAAGTAAAGGTCAGATTTAGTACAACGGATTTACCTTTGTCTCAATACAGATAGCAACATATGCACTGCTTTTACCACAGGACCTTTTCTAATGAGTTAACATAGCTTCAAAATGTCATTTACAAACAAAAAAAAAAACCAAAGGAAAAAAACCTCACAACACTCCTGGACAGAGCCGCACTACCTGATGTTACTGTAATTTCAGATGTACAAGTAAACTTCCTTTTGATGTTTGAACTCATTTGCTAACTGCGTGCGTGTAAAACAATTAACATTATGAAGATGCGTTCAATGTCTTTTTTTTTAAGGTTTAGCAGTAAATAGGACTCGCTGATGTCACTGTCTAGGCTCCAGGCCTAAACACAACACCAATGAACCGCAACATACTAATCAACACAACAGACATCGAAAAATAATTTTGCCTATAATCATACATTCTGCATAGAAAGCTCCATCCAGGTGTGTCCTGAGACATCCAGCAGAACTAAGACATGGGTACTGGAGAATTAGGAAATTCTTCCAAGTGTAATTCTTCCCTCTGTATATGGTGAATGGAACTCTGACAGACTCTATGATTAGGGTTGAAGGAACAAAACAAAGCTGCAAGAATTGCCAGGATGGGATCTACCCACCACCATGTTGAAAGCCGCAAGAATTGCCAGGATGGGATCTACCAGCCAGAAGACTGTCTTCTGCTCGCATTTCTTCTCAATTATAATACCTCTATATTCTCTTTCTCTTCTTTGTCAGAGAACAATTGTGTTACATTATATTGACTTTGCTTTGAAACATAAACTGTATTGTTTAAAAGCACTGACTTCTTGCATCTAAGTTCTTTCTTGCACAGTTTGGTCTGACTAAATACCATCAAATCACACACGCAATTTAAAAAGAATAAATGGCACTTCTTATTCTATTTATTGAACAAATAGGTGAGGCTACAAAACCAGGTAAGTATAATCATCAAATCTCCTTGCTCTTTTACAACCTATTTTAATTAACCACATTGCTACTGTTCCTTTATACAATTTTTTTTTAAATACCACTGAAACTAGAGTTTGTTATTCTGCTCTCCTATATGTTCCTTCAGAAATTTTTTTCATCCTTCCATTTTGATATTTTCACTCTGTTGAATGTGTGAGTAAACAGTGACTTTATCTGGTATGTTGATGATTTAGTCTAATATGGTATTAATGAAAATGGTCTATATACTGAAAATCTGCACCCTTATAAAACCAATCACTATTGTTTCTGGAATACCACAAATCAGAGATTAATTTCACTAACAGCAGCAAGACTTGTAGACCAGTACAACGATTTTCAGATGCAGTGAGTCTTGACAAAGCACAGTTGTGAGTAGTCATCTGAAAAGGACTTGGATTCATCTCTCTTGAAACTGCGTGTCAGCATCAACGATGAAGGTTTCATCTACATTCATTAAACTGACAGTGATAAAAGGAATTAACAATGGTCACACTTGCACATCTTCTCAGAGGTCAGTCGACTTAAAAAGGTATTGCCTTGAGGCACTCAGTACCAAATGTCCTCTTCTCTAAGAATCAACTTGCAGCCAACAAGTCAAGCTGGAATTTACTATATGCATCTATAAGCTGCTATGAATAACAATACGTTGTGTGGCAAACAATAAGCTAATGGCTCAAATCCTATTTTATGACAACGTGAAAAACATTTACTGACTGTTAGAGATTCTAGAACTGTACTGGAATCTACAGGAATGTAAATTAAATAATACAGGAATAGCAGAGAGTATGTGATTAAAAGGTTCAATGGAAATGGAACTAAACAAATTTTTAAAACAAACAATTACACACTCCTATTAAAAGCCTAGTATGGTGGTGAAAGGGGTCCTAAAAATACCTCTTATGTTTCCTCCTACAAGCATGTAAGAAGGACCACTGCTTCTCTGTTTCTATCAGCAGTTAAATCTCCGGTGCATTCTTTATATTAAACTATGCATGATAACACAGATGTCAGAGCTACTGGCCACAAAAGCCAGCAAGTTCACACAGTGTAGTCCTCTGAGGATGTACCAGTACATGCTGAACCACAGCATGACAACACGCAACCTTAAATTGCCTTTTTGAGCCAGCAAGAACCTTCTTTGCCCAGCTGTATTGTGTAATACAAGAAATACACCACTAGTTGCAAAAGCACACATTACAGAAGTCTTAATTTCTCAAACAGCATTATCAGGTGAGTTCTAGTTAGCTGTGCTGGATGCTTTTGAATTTACCAACCCAGCTAAACATCCTACCTCTGGCCTGTGGTACAGGAAGTAGAAACAAACATATGTTTCCCAGTATGCAGATTGCATTGGTGCAAAGCAAAACTGGTGGTTTACACCAGTATGCCTTTGCTTCCTGCCTTCACACTTTACATTCCCTTCACATTTCGAGATTTGAGTAATCTTAAGCAGAAGATTGAAGTAGACAGTTTGGAGCGGCATTTTCTAAAACCATCAAAAAGTAAGTGGCCAGCCAAGGTTGGCTTTGCTCAGATACTGGAAAACAGCCTCAACATCACCTTCAGCTGCACACTAATGTTTTATATATTGTAATGTCTGCCTCTGGCCCTCAACTTTTTGTCTGCCCCAAGAGTTGGTAGTCAGATTACAGACTGAGTTACAGTAATTTAAGAATACTCTTGTTACAGTAATTAAAGGAAACTGTGTACGACCTTTGATGAAGAATCTAGTGCTTATGGAGACAAAGCCACACGAAAAAAGTATCACCATGCTCTTCTAGGTAAGAAATTACCTAAAGGACTCTCCAAACCAGGTGTTAGTGATATTAAGAAACCATTACTACTACCACATTTCCTCTACAGCTCAAATACTAATATCCCTGTTTTAACCAGGTCCCCAAATTTGGGTGTCTCTCACCTTAGTCAAAGATCACAGTCAAATCCCTTTTTCCTTGGTCTCATTGGTTTACATCCCAACCATAAAGTCTCTCTGGTTGTTACATTTCACAGAAATAGACTATCTCAGCCTTCAAAAATAAAGACAGTCCTTCACAACCCTCTCCCAAGGAAAGCAAAAGAGTTTTTTAAAATTTTTTTTTTTTTTGGACACTTGGAAGCAATATAAAGTAAGATTTAAAGATTTCCAGATGACCACCCTTTCTAGCTAGCACAACACACAGAATCTGAATAAATGTTTGAAGCCAAAATCTATTCTCTGAGTTAGTTTTTCACTATCAGCCTTAATCATTCCTCGAGTTTCCCTCAGAATCACTAAGGATCCCTTGTCCCTTCTGTATACCTTCCTGCTCTGGAAGAAAGAGACTTCAGCTTTTTGCTTCTGATCTCATCAGTTGTCCTTTCTTTTCCTTTCTCTCAGTCAAAAGGCTAGCGAGAAATTTGTTTGCCTGTTTTTTATGAATCTCCAAACGGCTTTATCAGGTGATCACGGTATTATTGCCTAGCAAAGTATTATTTAGTCATTGTTTTGAACTGAGCAGCAGCATCCCTTTGTCCAGTTGTGACACATATACATGGATTATTGCCAATAATTCATTCTGACAGGTATAAAAGGTTATTCTGTAAGCTCCTGAAGGTATGATTTCAACATGGAAAACAAAAGACAGGGGAGGTGGTAAACAATTCTTTATCTGAAAAACAGTTTACAATCTGACAAGGAAAAAATCCTATCAAACATAATTCATAAATTAACAAAAACCCCATCAAATTTCCACAATATACTTCTATAATGAGAAAGAAATTAAATTTCCAGCTGTCATTCTGCCATTCATAAACATTAGTCAGAAATTAATAAGCAGATTAAATATAGTTTTGTTGCATTTCAGTCCAAAGCATCACAATGAATTTTAAACCCAACAGTGAGAGAGAATTTTAATATCTGAATTTTGAGCACATGAGCAAATGCAATGGTTGCAAACATCTTCTGGGGATACTCTCTGCATATATCTATTCCCCAGCATCCTAATCTTCTAAACACAGAAGCACTGATAGCCTTTTGAGATCTATACAACAAATCTCATCATTACATTGCAGTCGGAATTATAAAGAAAGATAAAAAAGAAAAAATGAGAAACATGAGAAATCAGGTTACAACGAATGACTATACTCACTGATAAAACCATTATCTGGAAATTACTTACTAAACACAGTGAGGTGGATCACCTCTGCCTGTTTAAAAAAAGCATATTTTGTATATCCTTAATGGTTTCTGTACAGGAAGGTGAGAGACTCTGCAATGAATATTGATTATTTGCATGGAGAAATGACAATTTTTGTCAATATCAGCAGGATTGGATCCTTAGTGTTACAATTAACTACTTCAGCTAGGGAATGGAAGACAAAATACCTTTGTTTCCGCCACTTGAGCTCCTTAGAAAGACAAACTGGCTTTTCAGATAGGTACTTCAGAAGAACTATAGTATTTGAGGTGGCTGAAATTTTCTCCTCCACCTTTTCTTATTTTCTTGCAAACCAGGACAGGTACAACCGTTATCGACACACTTATCAGAACGAAGGGTATGATTGCTGTCCCACTGGAAGCATTGGCAGCATTATACTTTAACTCTTGGCCTACTCTGTCTAAGACAGTTTCCATTCCGGAGCTTTTGAAAAAAACTGAAATTTAGAGATCTAGACTTGAAAGGCAAGGCATTGATGAATCTTCTGAAATGAAAATAAATCTCTATTTTTTTTAAATTTCAGTAATACTCACAGTACTGAAACGTGAATGGGTTAATTACAGGTATTTCAAAGCAAACTTCAGTTCCTGCAACATGTGTGTACCTCCACTCTGCATGTTAACAATATACTCAGAAGGTGGCACAGACAGTAGTCTGAACACAATTTTTTCTGAAGAGACATATATAACATATATGTTATATAAATTGAAATCATAATTAAAAAGCAATAAATACTTTATCTCAAGGTGTAATTTTAACTCATAGCGAAGGCATGTTAAATACCTATAGGCTCTTCTGAGCAGCACCTAACTTTCTTAGTAGAACAAAACACGCCTTCCAACAAAGTGCTACAGTACCACAAATGGACTAAAAGTGGAGAGAATAAGAATTTAAATATATAAGATACATATGAGGGTTTTCAGACAATTTAATTTCATACTAGGTTTCCTTTTCATATATATGTGACTCCAAAAAAATACCCATCTTAATTAAAAAAAAAAATCCATTATGTCTCCACTCATGCCCAGATTTATACAACCTAAACACTTTTTATTTTATATTCCTCATCCTCCTACAGGAAGGAAGCAGGCACATGAAAGGTTAAATGCATCAAGCTGCAAAGGATCCAGCACCATGAAAAAATACAGTAATAGTGTGTTCCACTCTCTGACGCTCTGTTCAGTGTTATATAGAATTAACCTGAAAAATTATTTGGCTTCATTATCATTTATATAGCAGATGCTCAACCAAATTACTAAGTTACGGTGTCCTATGCTTTCTGTACCCCTTTCTCTGCAAACATACTTAAACCAGCAGCAACTCATCTCTGTTCCAGGCCCACCAGAGCTCCCCAAAAGAACTGCATTTTAAGCAACGCACCTTTAAAGAAACATGACATTTGCCTCCCCTGAAAAAAGAGCAGCACTGGTGACTCAACAAAACTGTTATGTGCCATGAATACATACCTGCCCATTGCCTTTCTGTGCAGTATAATTGCATAAGTAATGCAGGTTTCGGTGGGCAAGAGTCTAAGATGATGTCTGTCAGCAAATGTCAAAAGTGAACAAAGTCATACAAATTCATCTCAGTAGAACCTGCCTCAAAATCTCTAACTTGGGTCTGAAATTTGCTGAGCCTAGGACAGGAAAAGACATATCACGTAGATCACCTAGATTATCCAGCATAAAGGAAATTCAGTACAGAGCTAAATAGTACGGTGGAAAAATACTCCTTCATGGAACAAAACAGTGATTGAAAAAAAATCTACGCACACAAAATATATTTTTTCATGCTAGTAACTAAAATTCTGCCACAAGTATGCATCCAGACTGGTATCTACTGCAAATGGCACAAGCCTCTGAATCCACAGAATTTTAAAACATATCCATATTCTAGTGAAACAAACTGAATCGTAACGTACTACCCTCAGTTGAAAGTTCATATCACACAAAAAAATGAAGGTGGAGGAAAAAAAGGAAGTGGGAGGAAGAGAAGTCACACACAGAAGCGAAATGCAACACAAGAGTGTAATTACTAACATTTTTCACAATTCTTCACTTCCTAAATTTACAGTTCTAAGGCAGGTTGGGGAACATCTGGCAGGAGTGAGTACAGGAAAGTATCATGTCAGCATTAGAAAGACACTTCAAGATACTGTGATTCAGAGAAATACCAGAAAAAGCAGGAAATGCTTGTAAGCCGAGTTGCAGTCATTGCTACACTGTTAATATTTCAGTGCTGAAAAGAATACTCCTTTCTGAACCTCAAATTAGATGACAGTCACTGCAAAATAATCACACGCAGATATGGTCTAAATAAAGAGCAGCAAGCAGCCAGCCACCCTGTGGTTCAGCAGTCTCCTAGGACTTTGCCATAGACAGTGATACCATGATTAGAGCCCTGTTGGTTCTGTCGGTAGCAAAACTTGGCAACAGTGAAAAAAGTAGAATAAAATTATGCTTGGAAATTATTTTACCCTTCCTTTTCCATGGACAACAATGAGAGCAACAATGAGCAGTAGCTGCACTGCTTGCGCCACCACTGTGTACATTAAGCACAGGAGTGCTCCTCACTGGGTGTAGCAGGAGGTAAAATGTTTTAATCATTCAGTTACAGCAATGGTAGGAATTAAAGCTGGGCAAAGCAGCTTTGACTTAGAGGAGAATTAAGACATTAGTGTAAATCTGTTCCTATGATTTACATCTATGTAAATATATGTTTTTCTTTAAGCCATGTAAAGAAGAGTTGTTGTTCATACACACAACAAAATCCCTACAGCTTGTTCGATGAAAATTACTGTATGTTCTTTTTTATGCCAAGACTATTTTCATATGTGCACACACAGAAAATGAGTATGCACACATCACATGCTAGAGCAAGTGACAAACATTCTGTAAAACAGAAATCTTGCAAGCTAACTATTAAGCAAGTTCTAAGCTCTCTGAACATGCAAGATTTTTTTTATGAAAGCAGATGTGCAAGTATAGCTCTTTATTGCAAGTCCAGTTTCCACGTAGAATGTAGTAATGTCCTTAGTTATATGACCACAATCAGGCTCTTAGCTGTAAAACGCAAATGGAAACACTAATATAGATATTATGAACTAAGCCAGGTTGGCTACGGATTCAGGCTCAACCTGACTTTGACACACAAAATACTTAAAAATCATTTTACCGTATTATAATGTTGGACTTATAAACATATGATGCATTCATCTGGAAAAAAAACAAACGAACAACAAACCCTAAGCATCTACTAACAGAGGGTCGGGTCTTTTATATAGGAATGTTTGATTAGCCTTTTCACCTGACAATTTTTAATCCTAATACTTTTGGAGGTTTAAGGCATTAATAGAACAATTTGTTATTGTTATTTCTGTTTTGCTCCTTTAACAGAGCATAATACCTGTATTAATATAAATAAAAGCAACATGAGATGCATGGGATGTTTTTACCAATAAAGTAGTTTTCCTTAAGAGGCTATGCTAGTATGATACTATAAGAATCAAACAGAAGTAGAAGTTTGTGTACAAGCTCAATATAAGTAACTAACTTTAAACTAGACTTAATTAAGAAAGGATTATTTACTTAGAAAGCATTTTAAAAAAAATTTTTATCTTTCAAAATAGTGAAATATCTTGATTTTTCAGTATATTTATGTAAACAAAGCTAGAGCCAAAATAACGTTTTCCTTCCTATCGGTATCCCTGATGCATGCCTTATCTTTAGGAAGCTATCATTCTTCAAGTGAAGGAAAAATTATAACTATTCAGCACTACTTCATGGAAATACAGGCTGCTTTTCTAAGAGAACAAAATTATTAACATAAAAACATAATAAATGATGACTCAAGCTCATTGTGATTAAAACCACAGCTAATTACTTGAGTATCTTGATCCAGGACACATGCTATTTAAAGAGTTCTGCTTCCAGCTGACTGCGATTCTGTATGAAAATTGCTCCTGCAGCAACCGAGGGTGAAATAGAAAAAAAAAGTTCTACAATTAAGAGGTCTAAAATACAATGTATGAACTGTATAATTTGCTCTACAAAATTATTCTAATCTTAGGAATACAGTTTGCTCTTAAGTGAAAATCTTCTCATAAAAATCTCATTTCCTTGTGTGACTAGCAACTTTTTTCTAACCTACAATGTAAGCTGTTATAGGTTGGGATATGTTTGCAGTCACTTAAACCACGTTTGCAGTCATGTATGTCCCACTACTCTTTTTTTTCCTATATAACACACTCATTTCACTTTGTATACATCTTCTCCGGTGAACTTCAGCAGCCTTTAAGAATTATGGAAAAGACACTATACCAAAAGTAAACAAATTTCAAAAATTGAAATCCATTCAAATAGCATTTGTAGAAAATACATGCTTTAAGTGGCTTAAAAAAAAGAGAGAGCAGATTAAAGAAAGCAATAAAAGTGGAAACTGTTTTTGCAGGTTTCTCAGTTTACCAGCATGATTCCCAACTTCTTAATTCTTCTAAATTCCTCATCAAGAGTTCACTTTGTGAACCTGTCCCCTGGAAAAAAGGGAAATCGCTCTGAAGCCCATAGTTTATTTCCTCCCATTTTCTCTCCTCTCTGGCAGGTTATTGCCTAGCATTACTGAAGTTCAGCATCCCTTCTATATGTTTTCATACAGTGCACAAAGCAAACTGTCTCAAAGACTGTTTATTCTCTTGAAAAAGCGAACGGTAAAACTACACACTGAGAGTTTCATCTTTGCAGTTTTCAGCATTGACCACGCACTTCAGTCTACCTTTTCAGCATGGCCATATCCCAGCTTCCCTTTCACTGGTACAGTTTTGCTGCATTGCTTTCTGCATAGGCAAATTGGAGTCATCAGGTTCTGCAGTTGCAAAATTGAAGAATAGATCTGTTTGCACTCACACTTCAAGAAGATAGCAAACACTCAATAAAAATTTGCCAGAGGCAGATTTTGGATTAATCTTCAAAATCACTTGTCCATAGCAAACTGTAATTACAATGCTCAGGGCAGCATGCTGACACTTAGCTTTGAAGACCAACCTGCTTTAAGTTGTTAACATTGTTTCCCACATTGAAGAACCAAAAAGTCAGATGCAAAGTAAAAATTTAGTATAAATGCATTTGAATGAACATTAGATTCTATACAGCCCAAAACGCCTGCCAAATCTGTGCCTGAGAAACTCTTAATACCTTACCTGCCAGATCAAGACAGAGAGTTTTCCCAAAGCTGTGTTTGGCCAAAATCTCAGTCTGTCCCTTTGCCTGAGCTTTCATCTGTCTAAATAAAGACAGAAAGTAACAAATTCTCTGCCTCTCAGGTTTGTTCCATGGCACCTAGCTCCAATGCAGAAGGCTTCTGGGAGGAACACATGATCCAAAAAGCTCCCCTGTAATGCAAAGCTTTAGGTCACCTGATCAGTTTTCAGGTGATTTTGAATACTCTGCTAAACACAGGTGAGCCCAAGTATGGTTTCTAATTTGAGAGGTGAATGCATTGTAAACTACTGGTTCAGCACCCCTGCAGACAATTTTCATCAAGGAAGCAGGTGTTCTTCAGTTAGTCAAATGAAAGAGGATTAATGACTACTTGGGAATCCTAACAGACACTCTTTTTTCTGGCTCATTCTAGTAACAGAACATTTCACAAACGTGTCTAGCTAGAGTCCTTAGCTGTGCCCCAGCATCACAAACAATTTTTATTAAAAGTAGATAAGCATTTTTTTTTGCTGTACAGTTTCAATTTTATTGTTAGCAAAGCATTAAAATTTTGTCCATGGGCACATTATATATAAAAATATAGGATTAAGTATCTCCTCATCATTCAAATAAAGCTATAAAATCAATTATTATGTTTAATACTCTGCTTATATTTTTAGAATATAAATTGAATAGAAAAAAGATGTTCAAAAAACGTGTGGATATGACACTTCAGGACATGGTGGTGATGGCTTGACGGTTGGACTTGATGATCTTGGAGGTCTTTTCCAAC
>Ga0181612_112571_pt1 | contig 18534 bp, 7 predicted proteins | sample HoacroProtozoa21_FD_119630 | JGI IMG/M metagenome (GOLD analysis project Ga0181612, IMG submission 119630) | Hoatzin crop microbial communities from Cojedes, Venezuel. Combined Assembly of Gp0051906, Gp0051904, Gp0051908
AAGTTTAGTTTTCACCTTATTAATATTCCTTGCATGTGCATATGTTATGAAATAACGAAAAGTAGGTGTACAGAATAAGGCACAGCCAGACACTCCAAGCACTGAAAGACAGAATTGCCAGGAGACTTCTACAACCTCACCCCAGCCCCTGCACATACTTTACTCCTATCTTCATTCTCTTCCAACCTTTCCCCAGATTATCCAGCATATATTTCACTTCACTTTATACAGTGAAGACCCTATCCTAGAAACATGTGCCGCCTCATCTTATCTTGGTAAACAGAAACACAGATGTAACAGATTCAAATGAATAATTGCATATCTATATAAAAACATACCGATAAAATGCTATATTTCTAGATTAGTATAAAAATTATTTTGTTCATGTTCTGAATTCTCTCTTTTTTTTACCTACACATGGTTCTGTCCAGACCCAAAGACACCGGTCATACATGTGGATCTGCCTGCTCAGGAGGTAACAGTGAAGTCCCGACCTTGTTTAAATCTTTTCAGGCCAAAGACCAAACTTCTACAAGCAAAGATTTCCCAGGCTGTGCTTTTCAAGCCTGCTCAGAGCCGGTCATTCAGGGCTCAGTTTGAGTGTCTTCCTTGAATCTTTTCCTGTTAATCTAGCGAATCAAGCTGTGATCCTGGTTTAGATCTAAAAAACCTAGAGCCTTGCAATAGCAAGAAATTAGAACCTAATTCCCATTGAGCCATTTCTTGTAGAAAGTAATTAAAATCAGCATTGATACACAAACAGCACTCCAGAGTGCTATTGTTTTACAAGTGACAGAAATCTGCATTCAGACAATGAAATAGGCTCTTCAATTTAAAGGGTCCCTTACTTAAAAAAGGGACTACAAAGGTGCATCTTGCAGCCTACTTTTCCTAAGGAATGTCTATGAGGAGGGTTCAATCACTATGACAACCTCTTTTTAATGCCAATACTTTTCTAGCCCAGACAACTCTTTTCTGAGAAAGGGCATGTTTCAAGGCTCTGCCAAAACTGTGGTTAAAAGCCTTACTGACAAGAAGATAATCTATGAGGTTACTGTTTTGGCAAACATCAGCTTTCCAAAAGAACGGGGAATTTTGCATTATTGCTGGCCAAAAGATTGCTGCCGTAAAGGGAAAAAAAACAACAGAGAGAATAAGAAAAAAAACCCCAATCTGCCATAAGCATCATTTGTGTAAAACACAGGCGTTCTGGGGTCTAACGGTTTCGTTACCTTGGGAGTTTGCAAACCTATAAAGACTCATTGTGTAGGGACAGATACGGAGAACATGAGCTACCCTCTCCAAATTTGCATTTTATTTCAGCCCATGATAAAGATCCTTTAACATTTGTCAGTCTTTATCTGTTAAGTCTCTGCTCCGTCTCCACTAACAAAATCAAATGCAACCATTTCTCACGACTCGTATTTACAGAGCATTTCTTGTACTATATTGCCATCTCTCTCTAGAATAAGCAAATAAAGGGTTTCCCTTTCATCAGTGATTTGATGTTATTCTGTCAGAATTACCTCATGGGGAACACGATAAAAGAGACTCCTCAATATTCACAGCGCCGTTCCAACCCGGCGTCAATGTAGCGGCACAGGAGCGCAGCCCCGTACGGGCTCTGCATCCCCGCGGGACGCTTCACGGCCAGGTGCCCGCCTGGTTTTCCCTGTCAGCGAGGATTTGCACCTACCCAGCTTCCAGCGAGCTCATTTGCTGCTCCGATGTCTGACCTGCTACTACTTTCACGGAGAAATAAATCAGCACAGGTGAGGTGGCAGAGCGTAAGCAGCTCGCAGTAAATCAGCGGCAGTCGCTGGCGTGCAGAACGAGGGATTTGGAGCGTCACCCTGTGCAAACGGCCTCTCACCAGCCAGAGCTCGCAGGCAGCCTGCTGCAGGGGAAGAAACAGGCAGAGAAGGGTTTTGCAATCGCAGCCGGCACAAAAGCCCTGGCAGCTGTTGCTGCTGAATGTGAGGGATGGGAAGGCTGCACACAGACTCAAACAGCCGCCTGCACCGGCAGCCGATGGCCGCAACGACAGGTTGCAAGAACTGTTCACAGCAGTGTTCTTCACTCGTGTAGGCACGCACATAAAAAAGAGGGTTTCAATGTTATACAATAACAATACAGTGTTATACAACATACAACTGTTAAAAGAAAGGAGGTAATTTTCTGTAAGACGTGCATGAGTAGAATGTACCCCTGCAGGGTAGCCTTTGGCTTCCTAGGGTACAACTACTGTACTGAGCCTTCTCCTCCAGAAGCAGCATGTATGTTAGAAGAAAAAGAGATGTTACGATAAAAAACACAAGAAATAAAGGGATTGGGGAAACACCTTTGGTTCTGGAAGAATCCACACAAACCTGCATATCTGTGCCTGTGACCCTCACTAGGATCTGTTGCTTCAGAAAGTCATGGAATCGGTCAAGCTAATACAAGGTCTTGGCTCATGCTACAAAATATCAGAAGAATAGTGGGTCTCTCATATTTTGACCTCAAAAATAGTTGCAGTGATATACTGGGATATGGTCACATACCGACACACAGTACACATGAAAAATGTTGCAATACAAGGATATTTATAGATCTCTCAGAGTACATAAACCATCAAATAACTGGTAATACTTCTGTCTTTGCCGTGCTATTGTCAGAGAAACAGGAACTAAGCTCTGAAGCGTTCAGCCAAGGGATCTGAGACATTTTTCTACAAAACATTTATGAATGCCTATACATTTGGCTAAAGAAAATAAGCTTTGTCCAAAAAATTACACCAGATCCTGCTTCAAGCCATGACACCCAGTTAAGGCGGTGTGTCCACTGTCCCCAAGACCGAGCAAAAAGGCTCTTTAGCGAGGGCCTCCGGGCACGGGCAGGACATGCTGGGGGGCAGGACTGGCGATGCTGCTCTCCTCTGAACTATGAGCGACAAATTCCTTTCCTGAAATGCAGCCTCTTGCTCCGAGGGCAGCAGAGCTATGCGAGCATACATTTAGCCCTGGGCTATCTATAGCTTCTGTACATAGATGACTTTGTCTCCCAGCGAAGACAAAGGCTGGTCCTTGTCTAGTCCTCCAGGACGGACGCTGGCCAAGCTGGGAGTAGCTTGAATGGTGATAAACTGGTGCATCCATCAAAGTCAACGGAGGCACAGGTGCAGAAAGTCAGGCACAGCCCCACTGATCTGCTGACAGTGATGGAAAAAAAACAGCCCAGAAGGCAACACCTCCCAAGCTCAAGCTGAAGCACAGGTCAATCAATCTAGAAAAGAGGCGAAAAGGCAAGAGAAGCCAAAAGTCACGAATTTTGCTGGCATAGTGCCACCGACCAGGTTGTTTCAACAAAATATGTTCATGTTTGGAGACTGGTGTCAGGATACTCTACCCACAGAGCACCAAGCTCCGCTGGCAGGCAACTCTCCAGCTGTCTTCCTCTCGGCATCCTCCAGGAACGTGTGGGATAGCTGTGGTCACATACTCAGGGCAGCCTCTGGCAACGAACAACTTTGGTAGATGTAAGCAGTTGGGGAACTGACAGAAACCCCTCTAGTCCCCACTGCTCTGCCCTGTAACCGGCCTCTTGCAGGCACCACTTAGACATCTCCCATCTCAAGGTAAAAACAGTACCACAGGTTTCAACACCCTCCAGTTTCCTGCAGGGTGATCTCAACCTCTCCAGGAGCTGACAGTGAAGAACAGTTTCTGGTTCTGCTGATATCACCACTTCCACTGTCTCCAGAGGTTTAGCAACTTAGGCAAGATCCTCCTGAAATGATCTAAAAGCCAGATGTTGCAGATATTGGCATCAAGGACATAATTTCTACAGTGGAGGATATTTTAAATGACAATATGAGAAACAGGGGTTGACCAGCCTCTCAACTCCAGTTTGATTTGATAAGAAAAGTCTGGTCACAATGCACTGAAGACCCTGTTTCTCTGTGCAGATGATGATATTTCAGGCTCTTCTGCTCCACAAGAACTACAGCAGTGCAACGCTTGAGATCTCCCAGAGCAACGCGGGCTGTTCAGAGGAGGAATGTGCAGTGGAGACGGCATCTCTCAGCTACAGTGAGGAGGGAACCAGTGGCCACGGAGACCCGTTGCCCAGACCTCAACCACACATGGGGCCTTGCAGATGTCTCCATGACAGCTTTGAATTGCTTAAGAAAAGGCGCGGAGCCTCATCTGGACCATCCAGGGTCCAGAGTATTGCTCTGTTTCCATGATATACCAACCTGGCAGTGCTCAGCGTCAGCAGAGATGTCCAGTTCAGCACCGACGACCCAGGTGCCAGCCATATGGAGAGGTCACCCAGCAGTATTTGGTCAAAACCAAGTTTTACAATTGAGGTAAAGACGGAGGTAGTCCACAAGACTATGGGAGCTTTGCAGTAAGTTCCCATTAAAGCCGGGAAGACCCGAGTCACATCGCTGCCAGGCTCCCTCCTGGAGGCTTTTGGAGAGACACCGATAATCGGCGTTAATGCCCCAGACGCTGATGTAGGGGAAGGTAGCTAGGCTGCAAGCCTGGAGCACAGAGCTAGCGCTGCTCAGTTTAACCAAAATAGTCTCTCTTTGTGAGCCCTGCCTGAGGTGGTCAGCGTCTAACAAAAGGCCACTGACAGTCCTTTGGCACGATCTCAAGCAGTTTGAACTTTCCACAGCTTTTGCAGCAACACAGTTCACTTAAAGCTGACGCAGGCAGGAACTTTCCAGTAATCCTCATGTTAGCTCTGATGCTGGGTTAATAATTCCCTGCTCAATCATCTGTGACCAAGACACCACCAGTAAGATTCCAGTTAAGTCTCACCCACTCAAAGCGGAGTTAAAAACATATACAGAAAACATAAAAAAATTAAGAGAAGCAAATGCTCTATCATAATTGCGTGCAAGACAAAGAAGTGTTGCTGGGTTTTTTCCATTTTATTACAGTGATTTATAATCCAAAATGGGACCAAGACCCTATGCTCTACAAACACAAACACAAGGAAAACAGCAAACACTTTCCTTTTGATGTCCTTTGAACAATGTTGCTTAATATTTTCTAGTTTTTGTTTTTTGTCTTCTTTTAAACCAGCAAATAGAGACAAATTTAAACCTAACACCTAACAGTAATACACACCCACCGTTGCTAGCCTTGAGGCAAGCTCTGAGCTCCCACTTCGAGTAAAGCTGTTCTCGGACAGGCTGGTGACAGGGCCCCCGCGAAAAGCCTCCCCCCCCAGCACCACGAGGCTCCCAAAGCCCTGAACTCCTTACGCTGTCTAGGTAATATTGTCACTACTTTGGTCTTTTTTTGAAGCCTACAGAAATCTTCCTATCCTGAACTGATTTTGGCTTGGTAAAGAAATTTGGTGTCTTCTGATTTTCGTGGGAAGAGCTCTTGTGAAAAAATCCGGCCACGTACACTCACCTTGGTCTTTCTTATCACAAAGGGCTCAGCAAGGGGTCTAAGAAACTACACAGCTGTACCTGTTCCAGCTCAAAGCCAAATCCCCACCAGGAAGGCAGCATTAATTGTTAAAGGAAAATACAGGGATTTTCCTTAGCGATTCAAAGGCAATTCATACAGCAACCAAAATATCAGGTTCAGATGCAATTAATGTGGTTATAATAGCAAAAGCACCCAGATACATAAACAAATAAATAAACTGGCAAATGGGGTGAAATGTTTAGCTGGAGTTGAGCTCTTCCCTTGGGAAGAGGAGCCACGATGGTCCCTGGGCTCAGCACAGCCACCAGCGCAGGGGTCAGCTCGGCCGGTGTGATAAGCACACGCTGGCTTAAGGCGAGCAGAGACCCTGAAGTCACACGTGTCTCCCACCCTCCCCTTCTGCCAGTTGTTTCCACAACCAGACACTACCTGGAGATGGGCCCAAACAGAATCAAAAGTCAAATGGGGACAAACATCTTAATTTTGACAAGAAACCCAGCCCAGGTCATGGCTACCCTGTATCACCCACAGCGTGGGGAGGAGAGCAAACGCTCCTCAGCACAGCTCTGCTGCGCGCATTTGTGTTGGCAATCTGCAGGCTAACAGGCTGCCAACAAATACAAATAAAAATGTAAAAATACATTTGCTGCACCTGGTTCTTTATTCTTGTCTGAAATCTATGACTAAGCTTTGCTCTAACATGAGTGGGGAGGCAATATAGCTCCTATTTGTGTATTGAAATGGGTATCAGCTGTATCTAAAACACCCCAGTTAAAGGGATGAGCAAAGAGTAACAAAAAACGAGATGGGGCACCCCACTGCTTTTCAGGCAGTAGCCAGCAGCCATCCAGGGACGGGTGTTTCTATGGCCAAAGCTTTGCAAGTTTTGCAAAGGATCTTTAAAGAATGTTGTAAACACAGTAAAAATTTTGCAGAAAAAAACGAAGCTCAAAGCATCTGCAAACACTGCAGACAGTTACCACCTCTGCAATTTGTCCATTCCCTTGAAATGGTTTGGGCATAAATATGCTCATTTACAGCAGGATGCTTTCACCGACACCCTCCTGGGCCAGTCAAGCACATGTGGAGAAGTTCTCTTCACAGTGTTATTAGACTAGGAGCACTCCTTGTAGGATGGGAAGACAGACAGCAAAGGGGGGCATGACAAGGAAATATAAAATCACAACAAGGAGGGGAACAAAGAACTGTAAGAACTAAAGATGAGGCAACATGCTTTAACAGAAAACAATTTCTGCAAACATGTGCATCAGAATGGTGGGGAATGTGATCAGGCACTGGGGGAAGCAGAAGCCTCAGAGAGGGATTAAACCAACAGAGAGCTGAGGGGGTCATGGCTGCAGCACCATGTAGCCCCAAAAGCCCTGAAACACCTGCCTGCCGGGAAGCAGGACAGTGCAGTGAGGGAAGGACCAGCCTGTACTTGTCCTGTTTCCCACACTCTTTCCTTAGTATTTGTTACTAGGTAGAGCTAGAGTAGGGATACTGGCTTACAGATCCCTTCGGCCTGATATAATTTAGCAAGTGATGCTTAATTAAATGAAACAAGGCGCTGCGTACGATCACCTGCGACGACGTCCGTGCTGGCCCTGCCGCAGGCAGAGCCCTGGCAGGATGGCTGGCTTGCAGGGACGGATCCTGGCCACGCCGTGACGGGACTGAGCAGCGGGAGCCGTGCCGGCCCAGCCTGGCTCGGCCATTTAGCCTCCGGGGCTAAGCAATCCCTGCCTTACTTCACCAGCTTCTGTAAACATCAGCAGGGCAGGTCTTTTCTAACTTTAAATTAGTTAAACGTGCAGAACAGTGGTTAAAATCATGTGGACTATTTTCTGCTACCTGTACGGCAGTTGGGCTCATTGATCTCAGACATCAATACAGGGGCCACTCAGGCTAACTGGAGGGTACACCTTCATGACCTACACACGGTGCTGAAGCCGGCAGCCCAGCTAAATCCCAGTCCCCGCGCAGCCTCCCAGCCCCAGAACGAGCCGTGCCAGGAGATCCTCTTTCAGTGTTTACCTGCCTTTCCTTCAGACTCACTTCTACCGAAACAGAGGGAAGTCGGTGTACTTTTTGACTAACAAACACATCCAAAAAGGGTGTGTTGCACCTCACAGAAATCGTAACTCACCCACAGAGCAGGATACACCCAAAAAACTTCTCCAGCGAGCACCAGCTTTTCCCAGAGGCTGGGTTTGTGCACTTTATATTCAAGACAACGCTTTATGAGAGGCTGTTCCTGCCTGCAGAGATGGGTGTGAGGGAGCTCCTTCCCACCCGACACGGCTGCCGCACCGGCTCTGCATCCCCGAGAGCTCTCATCTGCACATCAAACCAGGTTCTCCTCCCAGGGCTCTGCAGCGGGGTCTGCCTTCCCATTCACCTCTTAAGGAGCGTTTCTCATGCAGGAGGGAAGTGTCCTGGACTGGATTTCTTCTGATAACTCCCAGGGCGAGGAGCACAGTAATCCTGGTGTCCATCTGGCTAGGCTCTCCTTGCCTCCAACCTGGCTCCTCCAAGCCCATTAAGATGAAGCCCTGCGACTTTATGCCACAAGAGAGGTGGACATCTCAGCGTGTGGTGAATATCCTTAACGCAAGGATGCCCAAGAGAAAAGTAAGAGGGAGGATGGTTTCAAATCAAAACACAGCTCAGGAGACACAAAAGCAGCTTTCCTGCTTTGCTTGTCGCTCTGCCCAAGCCTGGCTTCAGGGAAGCAATTGCCACACTTTCTAAAGCAAACCGATGAATAATCACAGGCCGCGTAACCCAGTGCTACCTACTGAGCAAAGTCCTCCGCACAGGTTTCCACACAAACGAGCGGTTTGAGGTTTTTTGGTCACCTTCGAGGATGGAGACAGCAAAAAGGGAACCCCAGGTGCAAGGAGGCAAGTTCAGTGTCGGCGGCTGCCTCGCAGCAACATGAGCGTACCCGCCCGGAGCCCCGGCGGATCAGACGTCAGCCAAGCACAGCCATCTTCTGCTTTGACTATGGCTGACATGGACTTTACTGGTCTTCTCCAACAGCTCTGAAGAGCGGCAAACCAAAGGGAGATCACGATTTCATGACCACGGCAGCCCATTTCCCAACTCCAAGCACTTTCACACACACAAACCATTGCAGGAGCCCAATCCTGATGAGTCACCCGGTTTAGTTTGACTCATCTCCCCTGCTTCTCACCAAACACAAGCCAGCACAGGCCAAATACTACCCAGTAGATACTGTCTCGTGAAAGCAATTACAGCAAGCTGCTTCCCAGATCGTGGGGCCGGTGGGAGCCGCTGGCGAGCGCAGCGGGGGAACGCATGTGGACGCATCCTGCACACACACGTTGCCTCCATCCAGGGTTTGTTCCCACCCTCTGTCTTTTCTGAAAGCATTGATTTCCAGCCCCGTGGGTCCGAGGAGACAAAGCAGAGGGAACAAGAAAAACAAAACAAGTGTGGACAAGGCTAGGAGTAGCTGTAGATAAGATGCTGCCTGCAATCGCAGCAGGCTCCCTGGAGCCAGCTCTCCCTCCCCTCCTCTAGCAACGTGCCTGCTGGCGGGGCTGCGCTCGTCTTTGCAAAGATAGAAGCTTTGGGGGTTTTTTAAACTATAGCCAGAGTTACGAGTACAGTCCTCGCAAGCCAGCAAGGTTTCCTAAAGTGTGAGAGCGGCCAGAGATGAGCCTTTTCTATTCCTCCTCTTTGTTTGGATCAGGAATTTGCAAGCCCAATCCCAGGCACACCAGGGCAGGCAATGAGCCCAGCCACCGTGAGTATGAAGCATCTTAAAGAGTTCATGAGGCTGCTTGCCAAGGAGCTGCTGTGAGACAAGGTGAACAGAGCTCGAAAAAACTGTATGTATATAACACCATTAAGATAGCAAATAAAAAACCTGCCCTGCAATGCAAAGGAATGTGATAGTTACCGACTGCTCCCCTATAGCTGCACAGAGCTCTTGAAATATTAACAGGGTTATCAGCGTTCACTTATTGGTTACAGTAGTGCCTAGATAATTCAAAGGACTGAGCCAGAGCTCATAAATACAGACTCTTTCTCAGTGCAAAATCCTTACTACCAGAGAATTTCTTACCTTTTTTAACCAAAATTTGTTAGTTCTTTTTATTAACAAACCTATAGAGCTAGCAATCTGCAGGGAATGAAGAACTAAAATTATGTAGTTGTTTATTTTTGCATTCACTTATTACAATATTTTCTTGTGCTCTGTGTGTTTCCAAGACAGGTGTTTTTAAACATGTTTACTGAATCTCCTACGGTTTTGATGTCAGCCCAGTGCAGCTGCATTTTGCATCACACAATCTGTGGTAGGTTCAAGCTGTAGAACTTCGAGGCGGCAGAACTTCATACAAAGGAAAGGTGGGAGTTTTGTACCCACAGAAGAGAGTGGTGAGTGCTGACACATGTGCCTATGTGGGTTAGGTGCCGAGTATCGTGCACAGAGCACTGCAACCAATTCTCCCTTTAGTCTGAGTCAATGCGGTCACACAGGCCTAAGGGAGGGACAGCATAACCTGTTCACATGTTGAAAGGACTTTCTAGAGACTTTCTGCCTTCCAGGAGGAACAAGGCACCAGCATAGGTGAACATATAGAATCTCCTCCAAGAAGAAGCAGCTGAGAACCCACCAAGCCAAGGCCAGAGCTTAAACCCACCTTACCACTGCCTCCTCTTTTACACCTTCCCTGGTACCTGTTCAAGCACACTTAAACCCACCATATCACTGCCTTCGCTTTTACACCATCCCTGGCACCTGTCCAACCATGCTGAACTACTCTGGCACAAGGTAATAAAATCCCTACTCAAGAAAACCCAACAAAAATGAATATTTTTCTTTAGGCTTTGGTTGCAAATGCACAGCAGCCCTAAGCTAATCTAAGGGCTGGCTGCCACATTCACTCTCCTCCTCTGCGCTGGCGCTCATCTCATACCGCATGGACCTGCTTCTTCACACTAAGTCAGAACTTTTTGGTTTGTTTGTTTGTTGTTTATCAGTTTTCATCCTCCCTTGCACTGTCTCTGATACTCGTTTGATGGACTGCGCTGTTTCTTCACGAAGTTTGTTTGGGTTTTTTTTAATGGCAGGTTAGCTCTTTAGCAACTTGGTGCATGGAAACAACCCAGCACAAGGTCATACAGGTGCTGGAAGGGAAGGGCTGTAACAGCCAGAAGCAAGATTGGCTCAGATTTGCTGCAACTTGCAGCCTGTGACCTTTGTGAATAACTTCCAGCCCCATTCATTTATCTGCTGAACCACGCTGCCTTGTGGATTCTTTATCTTCTTTTGATACCAAGTTTAGCAGATAGCAATGCTGTTATCAACACACAACAACTTACACAGGTTCAAGCAGTTCAAAGAGCTAATGCATTTACGATTCATTAATACGTGTGTTTAATTTCTGCAGCAAAAAAAGAATGGGAAATCATGTTCCCACCAACAAGTTCAATTTTCTATTCAAGGAAGCTTCTCGAGGAATTGTCTTGTATATACATAATAACTCTCATAAACTATCAAGCATTCATTAATTTATCAAACTTCATCTTAAACCCATTTACAGTTCTTTGGATCCCTTCACAGAGAGGTTGTTCCAGAAATTCGCTTCCCTAAAGGTTTCAAACTGCCTTTTAACATCCCACCTAAATTTATTGAGAGTTGGTTCACTTACAGATTCTTTCGTTTAAACTGCCCTGCTCTTAACTTTGTTTTCTCGCTTCGGAGAGGTAGATAGCAATCATAATCCTCTTTGGTTTGCATTTTGCAATGCAAAAGATGCAATCCTCTACCATAAATTATACCTCCAGTGAAACAAATTCTCTGTTCTCCAACTTGTCCTTTTTACAATATAAATTATTTTTTCTTGACTAGGAACTATCAGAATAGTACAGAGATGAGATATTCGCAGTGCCTTGTACAACAGCATGCAATACCTCACGTTCTTTAATAAATCCATTCCACTTAACAAACCCCAGTGATGGAAGCCCCACGTACCAACACATTTTTCAGCTGATCTGTTGCTTCCATCTTTCTGAACCAACTCAAACACACAGAGAGTGGTCAGAGGAGAAAAGTAAGTCACCCAAATAGCGCAGTTTCAGAAAATGCAATAATTTTCCGTCCCAGTATTTGATAAGCATTTTAAATACTACCTAAGTAGGTGGAGGGGCCATCTCCAAAGAGAGGGCAGCGCGGTCCTGGCACATCACACCCAGGTAACGATATATTGCTTTCCTCGGGGAAGTGGCAGCGTTGCCTCTAAACCAGCAGCAACACACGATCCGACCGAAGGAAATCCAAGAGGTGCTGAAATGTCATCAGTCAGAGGCTAACCTGCGCCAAGAGATTCTGTGATTCACAAATTATCATAGAGAAAATTAAACGCTACGAAATGCCTAAGAACAGAAATGGAAAAGAAATTAATAAGGTGTGTAATAAGCAACAGAAAGAGTGGCAGTTTCTTAGTGTGGGATTACTGACTGTTGTGCTTTCCAAAAGTGATTAAATTACCCTGAAGCTCTAATGGATCAGAATCTCATTAGTTAGAGGACCAGCTCTGAGCCGTGAGCTCGAGCCCTCGCCCCAGGACATGAGCATCTCTGCAAGGTGCCTACGCCTGTTGGCCTCTCCCACCAGCGAAAAACCCATCCCCAGGATGGACCACCTGCAAATCAGCTGCTGACTGCCAGGCACGGGAAGCAGGGAGGGACAACACTGGTCACAAAACCAGTCAGAGCCCTGCTTTTAATAATCACTGTACCGTAAAAGGGAATGCTACTGCAAAAAGGAAAAAACACTGGAAATGCAACTGCAGACGCGTGGCTGTAAAACCATCAGGCTGAGCTCTCTGCTGAGCACGGGGAGGGATTCAGTGACCCTAGGGGAGCCTTACCTGCTGAAAGAGCCAAGAATACGCCTTACCGGGTATTAGGCAATGTCCTGTAATATGACTACAGCAGTAAGCACAAAGGCTCTACAGTGCAAAGAACAACACCGCGAATTTCACAACTGCTGAAATCTCAGAATGATTTCTTTAAAATTCAGTTTCAGCACAGCAATAAAATGTAATTAGTCTTTTCTTATCGTTAGTTATTTATATAAGTTCATTTAAATACCTGAAAACACACAGTATCCCAACTTTACGCAGCACTAAGCTAGTAAAATGCCATTCAATATGATCAGTATGGGATGTGTAGAGTGTGAGTAAAGTTGTTTACCCCATGGGATGCTTTCCAGTCTGAGAAAGCTTTCAAATTGGCCATCAAAGCTGTCACTTTACTTTCCCTTTGGGCCCTGAAAAGAGCAACGGGACCATTTGACAACTGAAGTCTGATCAAGGAGACTCAGAGCAACAACCCAGGAGTCACTGACACCACCTTAGAGCAGGTGAAGCAGCCTCTCCTGGAGGACTCTCTCCCAGGAAAAAAAAGGGATGGATGCTCAACCGCCACCTGTGGCATGAAGAATTTTGTCTGATCATCTCAGCACCTCGGCTACAGCGCAGCCTGATGCACGCTGGCTGAGCCAAGGGGTGAATCAGTCACCTCAGCTTAAGAAATCCCCAGCCATTTGGCAAGGGACATATTTTAAAAGCAGATCGTACAAAAGTTTGTAAAACTCATTCATACAAAACCAACAAGTTCACTACATACAAGGGAAAAAATGTCCTTGTCTCTCAGTTCTCACCTGAGTTTATCGCCATTAATTGGTGAAGTCCGTCAATACTGTTGGTAGTAAATAGGAATTTCTTAGTTTAAAGCCGCTTAAAGCTGAGTAAAGTCCCAGACACTGCTATTAGCTGAGCCATAAGGGAGTTAAGGTACAAAGGAACCTGCCAGTAAAGGCAACTGCAACTTGTCACAAGGGATAGGAAAAAAATACAGTCACAGTCTACACCCAAACTGGGCCAAACTCCCAGTTCTTGGTTACAGGTGTTGCTCCCACAGACTGCAAAGACGACAGGCACCGACATCCAGCGCGTGGCGTGCCCCGCGACCTGGGGCTGGCCACAGCCGTCCTGCAACTGACTGTGCTGGGCAGCAAAACCTCCGTGGGACTGTCACCACCTCGTGCCGTGGCCCCTGAGACACTGGGCAAGGAGAGGGTTAAAGGATTGTGGACACAGAACCCCTGGAAGCTGCACCCGGCAGCCAGCACTGCTGAGGCTCCGAGCCCAGAACGGCCCCTGGGAGCAGAGGGGCTCCATGGGCGATGCAACGGCTGTCACCAGCTCATTGGGAGCATTTCACAGCAGGGGGGGGAATCCCTGGAAGCGATGGACTCTGCCCCTCGCCTTGGGCCAACGCACCCACCTAATAGCCAGTACCAGCACAGTGGGTCAGAAGAGGGTGAGGAGTGGATGAGGAACCCGCCCTGCCTCCCCAAAGACACGAGGGAAGGCAGCGTGAAGGGATGCTGCCACACCGTCGGCAAGCACCGTGCCTGGCGAGCAGCGGCCAGCCGGCGCCCCGCGCCTGCCGGACACACCACCGGCTATCTCACGGGGCAGCTGGGCGGTCAGTGGCTGGTGGTTTTACTAATTATTTACAGCAGGTATTACAAAAGCAGCCCCTGAGAGGTCTCCGCTGAGCGTAGCCCTGTGCAAACTTGCAGCAGGCAAACTCCGCAGACGCCGCTGCAAAACAGCGCACGGCAAACAGATCCAATGAACGCAAAGGGAGAGGGGAGAAGAAGACAGGGAAGAAGGAAAGAGGAACACCGGCATGTTTTGCATAACAAGCTTTCAGCATCCACCAGGCCCTAAAACGTACCCAGGGTTCCCACTTTGCACAACCAGTGCAAACAACCAGTGCCTGTCAGCAGCTTGGTCAACAAACTCAAGCGTTAGATTGCCAAACTCAATGCAGCATAATGCTGGGTAGCTTAGTATGCAGGACCTAAAAGTTAACCTGTCTTACCTAACATTCAAAAAAACTCACAGAAATTTGCCCACATCACTTCAGCTCGTAAAGAATCCTGTTGCAAACAGCCTGCAAAACCAACCAGGAGGCACCAGCAGGCTTCGCGATCTCGAGAAACCGAAGTTAAGACGGGATTTAAACTAGCAGGCAATTACCTGCCAGATGGAGAGCTCATCACGCAGAGCACACATTGCTAAATTACACTGCGTCGATAAAAGCAGCCAACATCAGAAATGCACCCCGTGAGAAGGGAAACTGAGTCAACCGACAGGATCCTTCAACCCAGCCGCTGCTGCCAAGAGACTTTTACTGTATGTGTCAGGACAACGTCAGCTCGCTGCAGCGTTAGCGAGCACACTACAGGAAAAGCCACAGGATCCAAGTGACAAGCGGCAACATGTTGATAATTACTAGCAAGTCTATCATCACAGCAAACTGCAGCGAGAAAGAGGATTAAACCGAAGATGGGTTGAACTCTGGATATTTAGCAGCGTAATTTATGTCTGAGTCTGTGAATCCTCCCATAACTGACCCTTTAGCCCATATGGGGGCTGCTCCACATAAAAGCAAAATATGTTTACAAATAGTTAAAGCTAGAAGACAAACAAATCAGCTCCAATCAACAGGAAACTTACACCCTGGAAAGCCCTGGTGTTCTTATTTATTTTACCTTTGAGTTCCCAGGTGGGAAGAGCTGAGTCCCTGGTTCCAGCCAGAACTGGCCGAATCCTGACATGGCCTGAACAGTTCACGATCCAGCTTTTCTTATGGCCTAAACAAAATGCAGCAGCTGAGGGTCAGAGCCAGGCTGCCCACGTGCGTGAACGTCAGCCAGAAAGCCTCCTCTCCGGCACCCTGCAAGTGCGAGCATGACCCTGTAGCTTACAGCACTTACCTAAGAGATGGGAAACGCGAATCCCACAACGGCTCCTGTACCTCATTCGGCTCCTCTTCAATGTATAGAACGGTAAGAGCTTTGAGATGAAGGGCTGGAGCCCAGCCCATCTCTGCCGCGACTAAGTGTCCTGATCGCTACGCTGAGTGAAGTGCCCAAGCTGTAGCAGGATGGTATTTCAAGTGCTCCCACTTTACAGGACACTTCACTGCCTAAAACGGGATACAGCTGCAGGGAGCAGGCACCTAAAAGCGAGGCGCTGTGGCATCTGATGGTTTGTAGAAGTCCTCTACCAGACCCAAGCTGTGAAAGGTGCCCACCGCCTCCTCCTAGCCATGCCCAGCTGTGCCTGCAGCATCTGGAGGCTGGCAATCATGCACTGCTAGAACAAGCAATGCACCAGTGTGGGGCAGCTTTCATATGATTTAAAATAAATTCAGACAGCTACATTAATAAATAATTTAAAAAAAAAATCACAGCTTGGATGTTAAAGGGTCTTCTTTAGCAACAGATCCAGCACGAACATCGCCGCAGGCACACAACTAAATGAGGGGCTGGGCTAGGCTGGCTCCTGGGAAGTCCAAAAGTGCTACAACAGGAATTCAGTTCAATAAACCCAATGACTTGCTAACATCAGCTCTGGATAGGGTCAAGGAGTCTGATCTGGCACTAGTGAAAGGAAAGAGCAAACCCAACCGATCCAGCAGCTCTTTGTACCCATGATGTGGCGGCATGGCAGCTACAGAGAACCACCCTGAGTCTATTTGCTTCCAAACCTGTCAGCTCCTTGGGGTTTAACAGCGAAGACAGACTGCTAGGTGCTGGCCATCATGTCTGTGAAACTCAAATCTGACAACGGTCCCTGCTTTGCCCCTTTCGGTGGAGTCCAGATGCTTTTGCTTCTCCCTGAAACTGGGTCTAGCCCACAGACGCCACAGCAGGCAGGAGATGCCATGCTGACAACGGGTGTTAACCATGGCCTCTCCTTCTCGCTCCTTCAAAAAGCGCTGAAATATTTTGACCAGATGCGTCATTTCCAAAAGTGCTGGAGACCTGATGGAATGCAGCATCTATCATGCATTCAGCAATAGTGTTGAAAACAGATTACTTTCCTTTGTATTTGATAAGCGTAAGATGTCTATGTTTATTATGTGGTCCCCTGAGGATTTATTACAGGTTTACCATTTCATTTATTTGCTTTTTTTGTGCTTGGCAAGTGTAAACACTGGAATAAATACGAAGGTGGTTACAGCTTACCAGCATTAACGACTTGTTGAAACAAAGTCCAAAAGTTTTCCTTTCTCTCCAGCAAATCTTACTTTTCTGTCCAACTGCTTTTTTTTCAAGTGCGAAGATCATCTTTCTGAAGTATGTTAAAATGTTATTTCTTTGTTAAATGCCAAATCCCCATAAAAGCATACTTTTCCCCTTCATTCACTCAAACCCTCGACAATATTTAAAGTCTCTCCTAACATTATTCATGGCAAAATATTTTCCTGTTTGCAAATTATAGCCTCCCCCATCCTTTCCATTTAGTCTGCGAAGCCTGTTACTACAGGTAGTTTGCTGTAACAGAAATAAGTACAATCATCGCTACAAAAGCAAACAAACCCTTCCGTCCTGGCACACACATTCAGGGTGGGCTCATCCCACTGAACTTCAGCCACCTAACAACAAGGCAATCAGGCCAAGTCAGTCATTTATGTTCCCTCTTCAATCCGTGGGGTGAGATGGGCATCGCCAGCCAGCAGCCCTCCTGCCTATCAACCGATCGTGGCTGCAACCTACACGACCCCCTTTGAAGAGAGACCGGATTTCTTGGGTAGATCATGGTAGGCAATACAAATCTGACGGTAAGAGCCAAGCTGCACCTTTGATTAGGCTGTTTCAATCCAACCACATCAACACGTTGCAACGAAACCTCGGCAGAAGCGTATGCACCCGGGTCTTACAAAAAAAGGGGTTAGGCAAATCCTCGCCAAACAAACACGTGATCGCTCAACGGCAGGTTTCAAAATTTTCCACGAAGATTACATCCTGCCCCTTTTGGAAACTTGTGTTGCATCTATAAATAGTTCAGTGTTTTCCAATGCTGGAAAAAGAGCTGCACTGGGGGGCGGGGGGGGGGGATAATAAAACTGTCACTTGTCACAGAAACACAAAGGGGGAAAACTAAATTTAATCAGGTCTCAGATGTTCTTTCTTTCAAGTGGACAACCACTGTGAACCAGACTTTGAAGAACTGAGCCCCTTGTCAACTTGTTCTGTACTCTGATTCATGCAATCTTTTGGTCAAACAGTCTTTAAGAAAAGGAGCAGATGACAAAATAGCCTATCACTCACAAAAGACAGCACTGCCGTACTTGTTACTTAAATGGCAGACTAGATGTCAGAGTAGTTGAAGTACTATTTTACCTAAAAAGATCAACACTCCCACAGAAACCAGGACAGAAAGACTGTGACATTGGAAGACTGCCAAAAAGGGTCATTAGATCTGATCTGAGTATCTTCAGCCCTTCTAACCTTCCGGTGTTTCCTAGAGACTCTCCACAGATATTTTTGGAAATGCAAGTCAGTATGCCAAAGGAAGCCAAGAGAGACAGTTGCCCAAATCCTGGAAATTAAGCAATACCGAGGTAAGCAGGTAAGTTGTGTTGTTATCTCAAGCAGTCAAACACAGCGAGTCTGTCCCCACCGACCGGCTCTCAAAATCCTGAGGGCTTATAAAAGAGAGGCAGAAGGGATGGAGAGCGCAGATCTTGTGTCTGACATGTGATCCTTCCCTTGCTCATCTCCCATGCGTGAGCGTTACAGCTAGAGTTGCCTATGCTGCTAAATATTGAAAAGGTATTTGAGCATGTAGGTTTAAAAGAGGTTTCTGCTTCATCTTTGCTTGTTTCCTGCCCAGAAAGTAATTCTGCTCCCAACCCGACCCACGAGGGAACCAAGGGGCGCAGGGAAATCACAAGCAAAGCCGTGCTACGGTGCAGTCGTTGCTGTCTGTACCCAAAATAACCAGATGAAAGCCAGCTCAGCTATGCCAACGTATGCAGCAGCTTCACATCTGGCTGAACCGTGAACACCGTCACAGGTGTTGCGTGCCATCGCATGCCCCGGAACCCATCAACCCCGAGCACCCGGCCAGCCAAACGCCGGAGACGACCCGTCAGCCGCAGGGGTGTCTGGCAGACCTGCAGCACACCCCAAGGAGGAGGCAGGAGACCACGGATGAGTCTCCCCAACCCTTCCTGGAAGATGCTGGGAGAC
>Ga0181612_166311_pt1 | contig 18533 bp, 8 predicted proteins | sample HoacroProtozoa21_FD_119630 | JGI IMG/M metagenome (GOLD analysis project Ga0181612, IMG submission 119630) | Hoatzin crop microbial communities from Cojedes, Venezuel. Combined Assembly of Gp0051906, Gp0051904, Gp0051908
CTTATAAATACATATTTCAACCTCTCAGTGACTTCACTGGAGACATTTAGCATAAACAACATCTGCAGAAAGTGTCAGTACAGTTGGAAGTTATTTCATAAACCTGGTTAACACTTCTTGGCAGGATGCAGAGAAAAACCTCTTCACCATCTTCCCGTATGCCCTTATCCAAGTAGCCAAGTTTTAGTAAAGTAAAAAGTATCACTTCTTCTGTGTGAGTGTGTGAATAATTTCTATAGGTATATATGGGTACAGATGAAGAAATAATAACTGGAAAACAGCAGGCTGAAGAAATTAAAAGGACATGCTGAGATGCAGCATGTGACAGTCTTCCTAGAACTGCTATGCTCCAGTGACCAGAAGTCCTGTTGACTCTGTAAGAAATAATGAACTGAGAATGCCAAGAGTTGGCCAAATCTGTGCAAGGCCACCAGCACATGCTGGGGTCAACAACGGACCGTGTATCTTAAACCACATGCAGACCGCAAAAACTGCAGGACTGTGCCCACACAATGTAAAAGAAGGGACCCTAAGGGACTTTCCAAACACCTAGTAATAAGACACTGGTCTAACAGATTTCAGACTCTTTAAATAGCTGGCGCCTGGGGCTCTAGCCTGCTGCCTTGCAGAAAATGCAGCAGGAGGCTAAAAGTACTGGAACAATCTCAAATAAAGGCAGCAATGAAATTTAAATATCTTGAATCCACCATGATTGGTAATGCCTAAGAAAACCTGTATGGAAATATTGCTTTTGTTCCAGATTTTCTTCATAGGTTTGTTAAGCCTGACCACCCCCACAAAAAAGGAAAACATTTTTCAACATCTTGACATTGAATACAGCATTTTGTCTTGTCCCAGATGTCTCACTTTACTCACTGTTTCCATAAGCAGGACATGACCTCTCCTGTCAGTTAGAGACAAGTTATAACTTTTAAGGTCCAAGATAGGCACAAATTGCCATTTTGTTTTACTCTCTGCTTTTGGATTATTGCTTTGATTTGTAATGTACTGCAATTTCATTTGCAGTTTGTCCTATCTTTCTAGGGAGATCAATTAAAGATAACCGGACAAATTCTTGATTACATTCAGAGAGTCAATTTAAATATTACTTACAAGAGGGCATTGTAATCTTATCAAATATGTAATCTCTCCAGTTTTGCTTTCACTTACTGGGAGGTTTGAGCATTGTAATTCAAACCAATGTGATATGGGATATGAGCAAAGTCCAATTTATCAGTGTTCCATCATATAAGCTAAATAAATAACAGTGTAATCAAGAAAAATCAAACCTACAAAAAATATTTCCGTTAAGATGCCCAGAAGTGCTATGACATTTCTGATAGCATATTCCAAAAGGCAGTGAATTTCAAAGCCAGTGCAGAGAATGAGATGAATAGAAATAATACCAATTTCAGAGGAAAATACAGTATCTTACTGGATTCAGAATGACTTTATATTGTTTTTATATTCAAAAGATAACATAGCAGACTTGAAAGAGAACAATTATATAGCTTGACTCCACTAAATCCTGCCTTCACTGAATATGGGATTGTCAGGTACTTTTTTTTTGTACAGCGTTTCATGAATGGTTAATATCAGTAACCTCCAACACTGGTTACAAGGTGGGTGTAAGCTCCTTGACTTACTGAAAATCAGATCTCATATCAGAATGTCTAATTTTAGATATCTAACTTTGAGACTGTTGTAAATTAACTGTTGAGATGATAGATTATATTTCTGTCAAGCTTTCATTTTACATACATATCTTGGGGCACTGAGAATCCAAAGTTTTTGCTAGTCAACAGATATAGGCATTTTAGGTCTACTGAAATGAGTCAAATTCTGATGGAAACATTAACATATTGGGGTTTAAACAGGATTCAGATATTCATTTATCAATCTTCAAAACTCATTGCTAGTCATTATTTACACATAGGTCTAGATAAAGAGGGCTGAGAGAGGGTGGAGTAATTTCTTGTATTCTGGAGGCCTTATCCATGCAAGGCTGGTCCCACTGAAGTCAATGGAACCGTCCTGACATGCAAAGGTGCAGCAGAATGTGATACTGTCTGAGGTTCAACACAACTTTTGTTTTCTGCTTTTTCTTCACTAAAGGCAGACCTAGTTCAGCTAGTATAAAGTTAAAAAACAAAATTATGCACAACAACATTTAATTATTTGGGTTTGGAAGATTAGATAAGGAGCAAAAAAACATAGCATTTTGTGTACCTTTAGTTACGTTTTTGAAAGAATGTAAGCGGCTTTGACCTTGCAACAAAGAAGGCTAAGTGTCCTGGGCTTCATTAGGAGAAGTGTTGCCAGCAGGTCAATGGATATGATCCTTCCCCTCTGTTCAGCACTGGTGAGGTTGCACCTGGAGTACTGGGTCCAGTTCTAGGTTCCCCCATACGAGACATATGGACATGCTGAAGATAGTCCACTGAATGGCCACAGAGATCATTAAGTTACTGAAGCATCCCTCACATGGGTAGAGCTGAGACTATTGAGCCTGAAGAAGGCTTAAGGTAAATCTCATCAAAGTGCATAAATATCTGAACTGAGACTGCAGAGAAGACAGACCCAGGCTCTTTTAGGTGGTGCCCACTGAATAAGAGGCAATGGGCACAAACTGAAACACGGAAGGTTCCATCTGAACATCAAGAAACACTTATACAGTGAGGGTGATGGAGCATGGGTTTCCCAGAGAGGCTGCGTACTCTGCATCCTTGGAAATACTCAAAAGCCATCTGGACCCGGTCCTGGACAATCTGTTCTAGGTGAGTCTGCTTGAACAAGGTTGGACGAGATGATTTCCCGAGGTCCCTTCAACTTCAGTCATTCAGTGATTCTGTGACCCAGGTATCTCACATTCATTCTGGAAAATATCTGAAGTATATAAGGGCTTTCAAGACCACTTTTGGCAAATATGGTCCTTGTGAACCAGAGGAGTGGGAGGAATGACAAATCAGAAGTCACAAAGAACTGGGCCCACAGTTCAGTAGTACCATCCTCTGGTGGGCCTGCAATGCTCTAGTTCAGCTACATCCCATGCCGCAGGTGTAACTTGGCTTCTTGGGACTTCCTGATGCCACAAAATCTGCATTTACTGAGCACCAGTTCCATGAGCGGCACTGACCTGAAAGTCTAGTGTCCACTGCAGGCCACAGGCAGCCTAACACTTATCACAGGACCACCTAAGGACATGTTCATCTGTGGCAGCACAATATTTTATACAAGTCTTTGGGCCCCATTTTTAGAAAGATCTAGGGGTCTCTTAGCAGATCAAACACGCTCACAGTGGTCCTAGGCAGATTTGACTGAGCTGCTATCTAGGCTTCCAGGATCCACCACACAGAGGTCATGGGAAGAGTGGGAGTGAGAAGCGGAGGGACTAAGGAGATGGATTAGATAGCATGAAGACAGATAACTTGTCCCACTGAGGAACTCACATGAAATTAGGCTTCTCAATCTCTCTTCCCATTTATGGTACCTCTTTCAGACACAGCTGATGCCGCTTGGCTGTTGCTTATGCAGATGTTCCAGCTGTTAGGGACTTTAATTTGGCCCTGCTGCTACAGAGTTTACAGGCTAGAAAGCATTAGGCACTTTATGTGAGTTATATATCATTCACAAACTAGATGTTCCCAGCTTCTGTAATAGTCCATCTTCAAGGTCTCAAGGCTGGAGCTAGTGCTCTGAGCAGCTAAGCAGTAGTGAAAGTTGCAGCAGTGCTTTGGTTGCTTTAAAGCCGCCAGTTGTGAGACTACACATAACTGAATTGGACACCTGGGAGGTTAGGCTGTAGTTATAGCTGTGAAAACAGCAGCAGTGCCAATACGATGAATCTAAGCACCAATCTGTTGTTTTGGGAGTCTGAATTATTTTGAAAGCCCTAGCAAATGACTGTCAAGGAGACTTAGGGCTACAACTATAGCTTGTGATGGGATGTTTCACAGAGGTACTATCTCAGGTCCTGAGATGGACTAGTCACATCAGTTCAGGTCCACTCCAATAAGTATGTTTACCCTCCCAGAACAGGATGGTTGCTTGGACTAAGAACCCTATTGAGACTTGCATAGCTGCTGAAGGGGATAACCTTCAATTAGGAGAGAGCTGTCTTTCCTTCTCATAGCTGTGCAGGGTAGATATCTCTCCTATGTCTCTTAGTGGCTTATGAAAACTCAACTTCAGGTTCCCACATCACTTTAGAGTGGGGTTTCACTTCTCTTTCTCAATTTCTAGAACAAAAAAAATGACTAATCCATAGGTAAAGAGTAGATGGCAAAGGTGCAGCTAAATATAGTACATTCAGGGCTTATGTTCCCATGAGACATCTGTCTCACAGCAAGACTGTAAGTTTCTCACTTCCTCAAGCAACAGATCCAAAAATATTTAAAGCAACATTGCTGAAAAAATAGTCTTCTCATTAGACAGTGTCAAATATTACCTTCTGATAGTTGCATGTGTTCCTCCTCCTTGTAGTAAAGCTCTGAGATGCTGACCCCCTGTATCAAATTTTAAAGATGTAGCTGTATTTAACAAAAAAAACAGCCCAAAATTTTTCTAACCTACAATAAAGACTGTGTTGCCTGTCTGCTTTCCATTTACAAAATCTGATATATTTTAAACTAGCCTTGACGTAACACTAAATGCCTCATATTTATTTAGTAACTTTAAATAAAATTTGCCACTCGGCAGAGCTATCTACAAAACATAAGGCTTACTGACACTTTTTTTCTTCATAAAATGAGACTTGTAATTCAATTATGTACTCACAGGGGGAGAAAATGGTGCATGTTCCAGCCAGCAGCCCCCATTGTCCACATGTGCATGCTCAGATCAAACAGATCTAATAATTTCTTGTTAAAGTCATCATTTCCCATTAGATGAGCAACGGTGGCTGGTAAGAGGTAATGGTTACAGTGTGTTACACAATTAACACAGTGTGAAATGAGCTGAAATATGTTTTCTAAAGATGATTTTCAATGGAAATGGAGTATTTAGACTCTGTGTATCAAAAATATGGATCCATATGTGGGCTGTGCTGCACGTTTCTACTAAGCTGACAGTTTGCTCACTCACAACAGCTCTTCTACTACACATTAAAGTTAGTATGTTGTCAAAAGCATATGAAACATTCTTTAGGGCTATGAAAGAGAAAACTTGCATTGGAAGAAAATCACTTGAAATTGTCTGGATATACATAAATGATGGAAATGTTTTCAGGTTTTGTAATGGTTTCTGCCACATACTGTGCTTAAAATTCAGATAATCACAAAGACTGCAATGGATAATAGACAGCAAGTTTAGTGCAGGTAGAATGAATTCAGAAAAGAAAATTACATTGCTCTGGGAAAGAAAAAAAAAGAAACAGTCCTAGCAAAATCATGAGTGAGCAGTTTACTGTGTTTTCTACATGATATGTGCCAAATTACCCAAGTATAACTCTAGTAGTCAGAGAAACAAAATATCCATCAGCTCATATATACAGAAGTTTCTTATCAATTCATGCAGCTTCTGTCTGTCAATAAAGAGAGCAGGTCTGGTAGCAGACATCTGATCTGAAAGGAAAAAAATAAAATCCGTAAGTCCTTTCATGTAGTAGAGCATTTTTTTACTACCGACAGGCTAAATGTAACTCCATAGAATTAAGGCAATGAGCCCATTTAAAAAGTCACCTGGGTAATGACACATTGCTGGACGTTGACAGAAGGTGCTCCAGAAGATAATGTTGCAAATTCTGTTCTTCAATTTCATAAATCCTTAGGGTCAATTTTTTAAGATTTAAGGCCAGCCTCCATGGGCAGGCAATGACTGTTATGCACCAGCTCCACACATGCTCTAAGCCAGAGTCGTCAAAGTTGCTAAGACTCTAGAGTCATTTAGACAGGTCTGTATGTGACTGTGTCGATGCTAACAATCCTTGCTTCTCAGATGGATTTATTGATATGAGGCAGTCTGACCAGCTCAGAGCACTGGGAAGGGTCACATACAAGAGGCAAGAGGCAACCTCTGACCATTTAGACAATTCCTGAGGTACTGTTTTGATCAACAGAGCAAATATCTAACCTTGAGGTGGCCTTTAGGGGTCTCTGGTGGCAAGAAGCCACATGTAGCTAGGTGCAAAGATATGGTTAAGCATCTCAGAAAAGGATTTCAGAAGCCTGCCATATACTGTGGCAGAGACAATCAGGCTGCATCTGGAATATGGGCAGTAGTGTTCTGCAGGGTGCCTTACTGCAACAAAACCAAGTTCAGCTTCCAGTTAGGATGAGATCAGGCCATTTAGTAACTAGGTTACACAGGGTAAAAAAAGAAAAAAAAAAAGTGACACACCCAGATGTGTTTTCATCTTGGGACGGGAAGACCCATCGGGTGAAGGGGTACAGAAAACAGATGTGTAAAACAAAAGAGACATAGAACTGAGGGTCTATCTACTCTTTTTCAAAGTTATTCTATTGCTCTTCTCTTGAGTTTTCCTTTACTGTATACCCATATGCTTGTCCTTGAGGCTTTCATTTTACTAGCCTAAAAGGTATCAGGTGTTTGATGAGGCCAATTCAGATCATACTTATGAGATACACATTTTGTCCTAGCAACAGGGTGCAGCAGCATTTAGATAGTTTTGAGATACTAGGCAGTATTTCCATGTCTCCTTTTCCTCCTCTTCCTAACCTTCCTTTTTATCATCCATAATACACACCTTCAGGCTGCCATCTGAGTTTAGCTAGTTTTTAAGGCAGGGCCTGTCCATGTTTGTGGCTGCACAGTGACTGAGATCACAGATCCCATTATGTAAGTAGTAAGTAGTAAATAGTAAGCAATAAATAAATACCCGTATGAAAAATGTCAAAAAGCAATAGTTCCATTCCTCTTTTCGCAATGGTCTGAAGGGACACAGAACCTTCTGTAGGACTGTTTCTGTTGCAGTATCAAGACCACACTCTTTATGTTCCCTGGGTGTTTAATTTTGAAGATGAGGAAGACAAGCTACGAAGTAAAATATCCACTGACTAGGTCTTGCCTCTCAAAAACAGAGAACGGAAAGACTGATTCAACTATCTTGTCCATCTCATTGAGAGCATTCAGTAATATTAGTCTGTGAGACAGTTACAACTTTATGTAGCCAGTGATATCTTTGGGTTGTGGTAGTCTCTAAAATCCTGACAGAAAATCCAGTGACTCCAGTGTGAATCTTGTCACAGATTTCAGTGGGCTTGAAGCTAGGTGTCACATGAACAATCAAGTATGCGTTTGAGACTGCTCCAAAACTGAGTACTTTGAATCATGTCAACGTTTTTATTTAAGCAAAGAACGACGGGAAATACAGACAAAAAACTGACCCAGTGTGAATACTTTCAAGGCGTGAATCCCTCAGAGTGTAAATTTGACCTTGCAACTATGATCTTTGTGAAAATGATGCAATGTGACTTGTCTGAACAGTGAAATGCTAGAGCATGATAACTCATTCCATGGTTGAAAATACACACAAAAGAAAATATCAGCTCTTAAATCAAACACGCTGCACCCATTTGCAGATGATGTCCAGTTAGGTTACTTCAAATGACTGGCAGACAGACAGAGTTTACAGTCAAATCTTCTATAACCAGCAATTTATTTTCAGTCCACAGACCTTCAAAACTGCTCTTTGTGATTCAGATTGTCTGTACATGATCTTTTCAATACACTAAGGGCATATGATAGTTCAAACTTGCAAAGAAAAGATTGGCAATAATGATGCTCTTCAACAGCTCTTTTCAGAAACTTCAGAACAATGATCTGTAATTGTAAATGAAGAAATCTTGTCATCTCTCAGTAGAATGGCTTCTCTTCAAGTGGAACATGTGCAACAAAGGCCCTTACATAATTTCCTAGAGTAGTGGTGAAGGGTACAGAAGAAAGTGTGAGAATCTTCACACCGGGCATGCAGAAATGGTCATGGGTAGGTAAAGGAGGCATATCTGTATTCCTTCTTTGAATAGAGGGAAGCAGCATGAGTGAGAATAGACTGTATGGATGCAAGAGCTGGTGCGGTGCTACGTGGAACAGCTGCTCAGCAGTCATTTTCTCCTCGCAGCAGCATAGTCCTTACAGAGGCAAGGTTCCACACTGTCTCATACTTAGGATGGTGGTTGACAGCACTAATAACAACAGAAATATAAATAATTGAAGAGTGGAAGAACCCACCTCTGACAGCATTTCTGCAGGAAATGAGCCAATTTATGCTGGTCAGGCTGTGAGGCAGCTGAGAATAATTGTTATTTTAGTCCTAACAGTGAACAACACCGCAAATAAACTCTGAGTATATTGACCTATCAGTGAATAAGCAGAGAGAGACTCTGCCCTCCATCACAACCTAAATGGCCTTTCCTCTGTTTAAATAAGCTGTAGAGGTTAGGTTCACAGATGGACACATACACCTTGAAGTCCATCAGGCTTGTCTTTATGACACTGAACCCAAAATTTCACAAAATTCTTGCTTAGCCAATGACTAACCAGTGACCTCGAATGGCCAGACCCCCTTCCCCAAGAGACTTCAAACCAAAATCACCCTTGTTCAGCTGTTGTCTATTATCAGGAGAGGAGGTAAAATCTACACTTCTCAAAGTTTTGAACAACAAAACTCCAGGACTCTTGAAAGTTCCTACTCTGCTTAAGTACTGATGACAATGAACATTTGAATACCTAACATATGCATAAGCCTGAGGTATTTCTCTTCTCAAATCCTTGGAAGTGTTCGATCTGGTAGGTCTTTTCAGAGCACACAGAACAGAAGAGAAGAGGAATCGTAGTGTTAGAGAATTCAGAGAACTAAATTCACATACTCCACTTTCTAGGCAAGTGTTGTAACCAGGTGGTTCTCATAGGAATAGTGAGAATGAACCCTGTATATTTTAAAAGGTAGATCTTTGTTCAGTTCTTTGAAGGAAAGAAAGGACTGAGGGTTGATTCAGCTTACAATGCAGCTGTCACGAGATTTGATTCAGAGAAAAAGATAAGACTGAGTATTTGGAGAAATTCTTCTGCCAGCAATCTGCAGAAACAAGACCAGTGTTAAATGAAATCACTTCCTTGGTTCCAGTCCAGGCTCCACAAATTTGTTCATGTATCCTTTTACAGCCAGGCTTGAAATGACTTCACTTAACCTGCGGACTTACCTCCTTCCAGCCCAAAAGCTGTCCAACGGTATCACCTCTGTGATGTTCTCGCATTTAAACCTGTCACAGAAGTTTATTAGCACAGGAGAGTATTTTAATACACCTATGTGTCTTCCTCCTTACATTCTTTCAGATCAGACCACTGGCAAAGTCTGTCTCTGCTTGCAAGCAACCAATAAGACTTGAACCTTAGTGTTCACATGAAGCTACTCCACGTTATGATAGCTACTTTAGAACCAGAGGTAAACAGACAGCTGACAGGTAATAGTAAAAAACTGTAAAGAGTAGCCATCGGTGGGTTTTGTCTTGTGAATAATTGTAGGTAAAATTTTATAAAGAGGATCAAATTTGGTTTAAAGCTAAATTAACAAAATTAATGATGGTTAAAATGGAATAATATTTATAAAGTTAAAATATTTGTTTTGGTGAGATAGTAGTTTTAACATATAATGCAACCTTGCATAGCTTCTCTTAGTCATGTGGTGCCCATTAAAATGTAGCAGCTTGCCTTAGAGTTATACAAATGCAATTTTCCCAAACTGGAACATCTGATTCAGGCTAAGACCATATTTGCAACACACACAAACTAACAGGCCAGAGGTAATGGCTACTTCTAATCCATTAGGAACTGTCAGCGTAAATCCCTAAGAGACTACAGATATCCTTCTCTGAAGAATTATTTCATTCATTAATATGAGAAGGTATTAGGCCTTTATTAATTGTGGCTAGTTCCAAGAGAAACACTTTTCCACCTTGACTTTACACACAAAAATCTACTTAAGTTTTAAAGTTTACGACCTTCTTTCCTCCCAAAAGCAGGTAAATGATAAAAGCATCTCATTCCCTCAACACGTGGAAGCTATCTCTTCTGGTGAATAATCTGGTGAGTCTCCTGTTTAGTCCCCAAATAATCATTTCTTTAAACTTGTGTGATTGTAGTCTAAAAACTGTAACAGTAGAAGTACCGACCTGGTTATTCTGGCAATGTTAAGACCTCACCTGTGCCATCTTGCAATGATTTACAGTATCATTAAAGAATATGAAAAGCTGATGTTGTAACTTTGAAAGAGAAAAGGAGAGGAGAGGGATACATTACTGAATACCAAAATCATCTTGATAAATGGGGGGAATGGTCTGAAATCAATAACAGGAAATGCAAAAGAGACAAGTGCAGTGTACTAGTCTTGGGTCTTGTCTACACACGCAGGTTAGTACAGCAAACTAAAGCATGAATTTACAGTACGCTTGCTGCTGCGTACTAACTTTTCACGCTGACACTTTTTCTAAGCAGTAAGTGTAGCTCTGTGTGATGTCGTCTACTCCACAAGTTGCACAGAGCCAGCATTAGTGCAGGCTACAAGTATCCACAGTGGAAGGTGGCATAGAGAAGCTAGTGTGCTATAAACTTGTACCCTATCTTACTGCAATTTACCAGTTTAAATACTATCTTAGGCAGAAAAAATCAAATGCACAAATAGAAAATGTGAAATTACAGGCTGGGCAACATTACTGCATAAGCAAGCAGTAGTCAGCATAACCAGCATAGTCAGTAATAAACAATGAAAAATATTGGTATGATATTGGTATTACATACAACACTGTTACTAGCATATAGAAAGAAACAGTAGACAATTACTCACATTCTGGTTTGCTCACTGTTGGCAAGACATCAGCCAGAATAGTCTACTTTCTGTGGGGTTCCACATTTGAAAGGGTAAGAAAGTTTTAGAGGAGTCATAGGAATGCAGTCAAATACGCTGTAAGAACTGAGACTGCTTAGTCTAGAAAAACTATGACTGGTGGCTGGGTCTGGTAACAGCCTTCTAACATGTAAAAGAATGCTGTAAAAAAATTTCCTGTTCATTTTTTTCAGTCCAAGGGGATTTGGAAGGAAATAATCATTTCATTTGCAATGGTGATTTTCGATACTAGCAGTTTGGAAGCACTGGGGTATACCATCCTGAGGGGTACAAGAGCAGTTCACAATGAGATTGAGGGGAAATTGGTTTATTACTTTCATTTCTAACAGGAGTGAGAGCAAGAAAGAAAGTGAGACACTTCAAGCGCAGCTTCCCCTGGGGAAAAGGCACAAGAATATATGGCTTGAGAAATAGTGGCTGAGTTTTGGGCCAGATTACTTGGGAGAATAAGGAATCAAGCACACTGAAGAGTCCTAAAAACAATTCATAGTTTAGACAAACATCTTTAAGTGTGGTCTAAGCATTCTTGAAACGTTCTGGGCAGGAGCTCAGAATTAGACAGTTTTGCAATGCCCTTTCGTTTATCTCTTCAGATCTAACAGTCGCGTTAAAATGTAGACCTTCTAGTGGCCTGTGCTTGGCTCAAATATATTCTTTGCAATTGGCTGCAGGGCAGCAACGTCTATTGATTGAAGCCTGAGAGCAAGTTACCGGGACTTTAATTTTGTGACTTTAATTTTATGTCTGATCATTTACTGCCCAGTTTTCAGTGTCTCATCTAACTTACCTTCCTTGTACTCTCTGCATGTAAGAAGAGATTAGATATCATACTTATCATTGAAAAGATTAATAAATAAACATTATATTTACAAATATATGTAAAATTATGCTTATATTGATATGTGTTATTTTCTTATTCATTTCCATTTTATTATTTAAGCAAATATTGATGTTCTCTGTGCCTCCTGGTTATCCATATACAATCTGTATTGCTGAACAAGTTCTGTACTGAATTTACAGCTTGCATGTTATAATGGATTCAACACATCTTCTATTAGGATCCAGTTTACCTAAAAAAAGAAGTCTGAGTTGACCGCATAGCTCTTCAACAAAGACAGCAGATGGAAAAGATCTAAAACTGGGAGATAAAAAAGCAGTACCTGCTAGGGAAAGACTGGAGAGTAAATTTAACATATGCCAACTGGTTAAACTGAAAGTTCTGGAAATTTGCAAATTCAAAACATGAAAGGGGATAACAGAAAGTTAGTTGCCTTCTCCTGGCAACAAGCCATCAGATGTTCTAAGCCATAGCAGAGTAACAAAAGGAACACAATGTACAGCCTTTTTAAACATAATGTCAGTATCTGTGGGAGAATAAGAGAAGGTGGAAAGAACAGAATATTAGCCTGCTACCTAGAAATATACAAGAAATAGCAGGAAACTAAATGGAAATAGTATGTATTTACTAGAAATTTTGTGAAATGCTATTACTGATTTGTTCTACCTCCAAGCAAATCACTTTGCCTTTTAGTGATATTTAGACACTTACAGAAAACAACTTTCTCTACATCAGTTCCCAGCCCTATGAATAAAGTACTTATTTTTTTATGGCAAACTTAATTTTTACCTGAGTATTAACTATAAGTACCACTGCCCTTTTTTACTTACTTTTTCTAAATTCGTTAACACAATCATCTCATTAGCTCATTTTCAATAAAATGTGTAGTTATATATCTCATCCACTCCTATCTATGAAACACATTAGTGTGGAGCACTACTCCCAAGTGATCTGAACCTGGCAAGATGGCTTTGCACAAAAAAGTAGAGTAAGAAAAAACACATCAAATGGGAAAGAAAGCACACCAGAAATTAGTCAGTAAAGAATAAATCATTTCTTACATATGACATCACAGCAGCAATCTCGAAGCAAGTCTAAGTAATTTGCTGATGAAGTTCACAGATGATTCTTACACCTGTAAGTTTAGTAACCTGTTAAAAATAGGCCTAAAGAGGTAGAGCTGCAGAAAATACTGGTGTAGGAAAGTGGCTACTAAGATATTTGAAGACTGTTACTTCAAAACTCAAATGGTGAATGAGAAAGAGCACTGGAAAGCAGTATAATTGAGGTTTGCCATTTCTATTAAAAATTGCAGTGGAGAGCTCATTAGAACTTTTTTGCAGTTTGAGACCTGAAAGAGACCATTGGAACTTTGAACGTGGAGGCATTTATTTAGAGAAAGGTGATAAGACCCTTTATCATTGGGATTCCATCTACAATATTGCATTCATTTGAAGTGTTTAACTGTAATAGAGAGTGAGGAAAGGGGACTTGTTCTGAAAAGACCAATACAGTTCTTCTGGAGTGGTTAATGAAAGGCAGCTGTATATATAATATTTATATAACTAGCAAAATTATCTAGCTGGAGAATATTTGTAAGATTCCCATGAATGAATGAAAGGTATGCTTTTAACCTCAATAGGAGGAAAAAAATTCTTTCACGTATCTAAAATCAATAACACTATACTCTGCAGGGAAAAAAAGTAGAAATTTACTTGACACTTGTAGAACAATGTTAGAAAAAGTTTAAGATAAGACTTCATTGTTAGAGGGAGAGATTACATAATAAAATGTTTCTTACTGGAACAGTTTTGATGAAAGAAATGGTGGTCAACCAGTAAGTCTCTGATATGCAGAGGAGATATTATCAACCCATAATACCGATGGAGTTAGTACCAGAAAATACTGGTAAACCCTTGACAAAAACACAGTCCAAAGCTGCACCAGATATACAACAGAGATTATTATGCCTATTTTCTGAAGGACTGTAAGCTAACATATGGAAGTTCATGAGCTAAAAGTTTTTATTAATTGCTCCTTAGTCAGGGAAGATCCATTTGGGAATGTCCTTGTTAAAGTCTCATTGACACACAAGTTGTGTTGCTACAGTTTGCCACGTTCTTAACTGGGGTTGACCTACAGGTCATTAGTAAAATAAAGACCAGTGTGCTTAATGTCATACACCTGCATATCAGTCCCTTTCATACAGTTTATAAGCAAACTTCACAGTTGGAAGGTTAAACTGAATGATTGTTAGGTAAATGCTTTTCCTATAAACAAAAACAAAAAACTCCAATCAAATAAAACTGTCATGAATGCAAGATCACCACAGACCCTGCCAGTCCAGCTCTGTTATTTCTGTTCCATTCTCCATTAGCAGTCTCCAGTAGGATGGCGTCCAGAGTATTTGTCACTGGAGAGAATATGTTGCAATTATTGAAACTTCCTTGCAAAAAATTCTAGCTTTATTCTCAAGACCTCCCTGCTCTATGACTAGTCAAAATACTTCTACCTAAGAAATTCAAAGATGTTTCATAAATATGGCATAATAATTTCACCACAACTATTGCTACTGGATACTGTAAGAATATGACCTTTTTATTCACACTCCATAAGTAACCTCATTTTTCCTCAGGTTACCCGATTCTAAGTAGGCTTTTGCATCCCACTTTTGGTTTACTGTGACCTAGAAGAGGAATTGAAGGTTTCATGTTATTTATGCCTCTGCCAACATTGGCTTTACTTATTTTCTACAATGAACAGTTCTGTAACTACACTGGGCTTTTCCAAGGATCTCAGCAGTGCTTCCGTAAAATACTGGACAAAGTATCTGATTTACTTTTTAAAAATGGCTAATTTCCACATCATCATTGAAGTGTATGAACTGTTTCAACTTTATAAAAATTTTTTTGGTCCCTCTAATATCCTGTTAATAACAGGCAGAAGTTCATTTCACAGACCACTAAAGCCTTCCCTGCCAGCAATCTCTCTGCCTGCTACATGGCTGAAGTACACTTTGAACTAGGCATAAACCTCACACATGGTCCATCTTCTCAAATTCTATCTATCTTGACCAGAGACTAAAGCTCTCTTAAAGTTTGAGTCATTCATTTGCTCCTGATCTAAAATACCTACAAAAAACTACATTTATTTCTTCATCCCATAGGTAAACTAAGATAAGGGATTTAAAATCATGTATACTATGCACAGGACATCAGTCCAAGCTGAAGCAGAGATCCACCAGCTGTACCCTTTAAACAGAATAAAAATATTGTAAAGATATGTTCCAGAGAGAAAATAAACTGCTTTACAAAACAAAACAATATTCTTGATAGTTTTGGTAATGACAGTACTTTAACTAATTAGCAGGGAATGTAGAAAACAAGGAAAAGATTTTCTTTATATCCATAGAATGTATCAACACTTTTGGAGGGATCATGCTACATATATTAGACCATATTGTCAGGCAGGTACTACCCAAGGAAAGACAATATTCACACAGTTCTGCAATTTACTGTATCTTTACAAATGACAGTTTAATTTTAATGAGTTCTCCTTTCACGAACAGCAAAAAGGGTTAATGTTATCCATAGATACCAGCATTCTCAAATTTACCTAGAAGATTAATTAATCTGTGGTCTTCAGCATAATTTCAGTAAAATGTTGCCTGTCCATAAGAAAAAAAAAAAAAAAGAAAAAGAAAAATACCTTTTATTAGGCAATAGTCTGTGCTTCCACTGTCAAAATGTTTTTGGAAATAGTATTCATACTCATATAATAGAGTGGTAACTGGGTAACTCATCAAAGGACTTCAATATAAATGACTGTCAAGGTTTCCATTTCTAAATATATGTGCAAAATGATTCAGTTACTTTGCTTCTCATGGATTCCAGACTGATACAGTGGAATCAGAAGTTTTGCAAAGGGTCAGGAATGCTTGTACGTCATTGAGGTATATATGAGTATTGAAAAATAGTACTTTTCTGAGAACTGTGCATATTTTTTTAAAAACAAATAATTTCATTAAAATATGCTTCAAATTCATACACACTTGATTTACAAGAACTCTGCAGTACACTGTTTTGAAAATTGGGAGTTCTTGGCATCAAAACTGAATAGGTAACGTATACACTTTTCTGTATGATACAACTCCTAGTACAACAGATCCTTGATGCAGCTGTATGGGCTCTCTGGCAATGTTAAACACAGAATCAAGTACAGATCACTAGAGACAAGATTCTTTGCCATTTCTAGATGCAGTCAAGTGCAGTTTGATCACCTCTGTGATGGAAGGATATGGAGGACTCATAGGATGCTAAGACTGCAGTTCAGTGTCTTCTGGTGAAATATAATTCTTTATTTCAGATGCCTAAGCTTTAGGTTGTTTTTTCTGTAAAAGTAGCAGATATTTTGTAATCCCTGTTTTCCTCCATAATTCTCTAGCACATCATTTGCAAAAGAGTTTATGATATTCCTACAGGATTCCAAGTTACAGCATAGGACTCAAAATGCATGAGGATGTGGTGATTTAATTACAGTAAAATTGCCCTCTGACTAAATTCCTAGAGTAGTGTTACTTAAATCTCTAGGCTAACATGCATCAGAACACTACGAGACTTCAATTCTGCTCTCCAATAAATGGAGTTTGAATATTTCTTAGTTCATTGTAAATTAGTACAGCAAATTTCAACACTTTCTGATGTCATGCTTTTTAAGTGAGGGAAACTTTAAAAGACAAGGGCTTTGTAAAGATTAATTTGTTAGTTTCCTTACCATCCATGCAAACCTGAGAACAGGGGAGAAAGGGATAAAACTTTATGAATGATTTCATAAGGAGGGAAGAAAGTATATTTTTTGTCCCATGCTGAAGTATTTTGATAAAACTAACAAGTGAAAGTCCTCCAGCTTTCCATCACTGCTTAGAATTTTATTCAGTGACTTTTGCAATGTAAAACCACTTGTTTCCTATATCCTGGATTCCTTCTTTAAAAAGCACAGAAGCTGACACATAAGTTTTATAACTGACCCATCCAAGGCAAGTTTAATATACTGATCTTTACTCAAGTGCATGATCCATGATTTTTTGCCACAGGAATAATTGGTTTCATTAAAATATCCTTGTTTGTGTCTTCTTTATGTAGTGAAAATAAGACAGAAATCATGTTTCAAATGTTGGTTTTTTTTTAAAAAAAGTGAGCAAAACCAGTCTTTTCTTTTCTTAAAAATAAATAACTCAACCTTCTTTAATCCTAAAAATATAGCTTTAGAGATACACATTTTTATTACGTCTAGAATTAGCAAGTTATAGTGAGGCAAAATTCACCTGGCCTATTTAAGGCATTGTTCATGTGCAAGACCCAGATACCCATGCATACACTGTTTAACCAAATTAACACATTCGTGTTCATTACATTCCTGTTTCAAACAGCAAAACCAAAAACATTCTTAAACATAATTGACAAACACAAAATATCTCCCAAAGAGACTGAATTAAATGCAATTAACTAGCAAATGACATATATTTTTTATATTAGATCACTGTTTCACAATCAGACATCCAAAAGAACTCTTCCGAGTTCAAACTCAACAATGCTTACGAAGAATAACAAATATGACATTGTGACGGAGGCAGATAAAGTACCAACTTCGGCAATTAAAAATATCAAAACAATTGTATGATGAATAATTTCTTTTTGTATGGATGGCACTTGAAAAAATAATAAAGAACTACATACATGACCAGAATGTATATAATTCATATATTTATGGGAAGTTTTAAAAAATAAAGAAAATAATAAGACTGTACCAGTGATAATATTTCACATCCATTTTTCAGAAATATAAATGGCAACACAAAGCATGTAATGCTCCATTGTAATACAGATTGCTAAGACTGATAATCATATTTAACACTGGAATTCTACATATTATTAAGTGGAAATCTGTGTTGAACTCAACAGCAAAATTCCCATTGACTTTAACTGAGCCAAGATTTTAGTCTTAGTCATAGCACAAACTACTTTATGGTTTATATTCAGAACAGTTACTTTCTATGGAGCACAAATGAGGAAACACTACCAGTATAATCACAATTCCTGTCAAAGAAAAAAAAAATAATATCTCAGCATATTCCTGAATGAGATCAGAGTCTGGACTGTATGGCTTGGGCCATTTCTTTCTCCAAATCTACACAGGGTCCAGGGTCAGAAGGTGGTCCTGGAAAATGTCACATATAATGAAGAAATTCCCACAAGCATATCTGTTCAAAGGAGCCAAAGCAATATAATGCAGAAGTCTCCTCTTCTACTCGTACACGAACGGGAAAATATTTATTTGTCGGTAATGTTACCCGTTTGTTTTGTTTCATTCTCATCTAGGCTCTGCACATTTCACCAAGAGAGGTCCACAACTGGAAACTGTTTCAAACTTCTCACTTCTTGAAACATTAGTGGAGTGTTTATTGGGACTCTGGAGAAGTGATGCTGTGCATGTTTGGAAGCTGACCCATATCTGCATTCACAGCTTTGACACAAGAGCACAGAACCTGGCAGTGAGGATGGAAGGGGGAAGGCAGCATTGCCAGGAACGACAATGCTGAAAGATAAGAGCTGAAATACTGAGTTCTTTGGGCAGCCTTCTTTTATGCATGGACTTGTTATAGTTGCTGGTTATCTGGATGCTGGGGTAAAGTATGCCACTATACAGAAAAAAAATATATAAAAGCTATGAGCTTTTTGTTTGTAGGAAGAAAATTCCTTCGTACCATAAAAAGGGATCTCTTCGTTTCATAAAGAGAGACCACTGCCTCAGAGGAGGCTAGAATTAAGGCAAAGGCAA
>Ga0181612_176589_pt1 | contig 18532 bp, 9 predicted proteins | sample HoacroProtozoa21_FD_119630 | JGI IMG/M metagenome (GOLD analysis project Ga0181612, IMG submission 119630) | Hoatzin crop microbial communities from Cojedes, Venezuel. Combined Assembly of Gp0051906, Gp0051904, Gp0051908
AACATAGGAACAGGCTTCCCAGGGAAGTGGTTGAGTCACCATCCCTGCAGGTATATAGAAGATGTGTAGATGTTGTGCTTAGGGACATGGTTTAGTGGTAGGCTTGGCAGTGTTAGGTTTATGGTTGGACTCAATAACCTTAAGGATCTTTTCCAACCTAAATGATTCTATGATTACTCTGAAAGGTTTTTGTAATAGGAAGTTAAGTTTTATTGTTTATGTTATAAAAAGGATACTTGACAAATAAAAAGTATTCTCAAAGTTAATAAATCTAAAAAAAATTATATTGTTTGGTCTTCAAGATCTGATTTCTTATGGACATTCTGGAATCACAAATGGTAATTATACAGTAGTCAGAAGACTTGAAATGTGTTGCTCTTCTTACAGCTCATTTCAGACATCTAATAATGGTCTCTAATATTTGCTAGAGGTGAAAAATTAAGAAAAACAAATACAAAAACCAAGTTAGGAGCAGATATGCATTTAACAGTTGTGTAAATCAGCTCCACTTACATTACAGTGCAAACCAGGTTCTAAGAGCAGTCTAATTTAACATTAATTTTTCCTAATATTTCTTTGTTTGACTTCATAGCGCAGAAGGGGGTTAAGGACTTTAGCTTTCCAGGGCATATGACCTAAACAAGCCTGTTTGCAAAATTGACAATGATACAAATACAGAACACTTAAGATTTGGAAAAAAATCTGAAAGTCATTGTGCAAGGGAAGGTTTCATGCTCTTATGCAGCCTGGATTGTTATGTCCTAGGGTGCCTCGTCATAGAAAGTTTTCTTGAATGGATGTGGCATATTAACAGGCTGGCATTACTGCCTGATTCTTTGTTTTGTTGTTTTGTAACTTGGCAGTAGAGACTAAAATAGCATTTCCATTGAGGTAGTGCAAACATTAAGTATTATCCAAAACTAAAGTCCTAAAAAAAAATAGTTATAACTATAAAGGACAATTAACAGGTAACTGACATTCTAAGTCTGGATAATGTCACTCTGTTATAGTGCAGTGTTGTTCCACCCACTGCAACTCAGCTATTGATATGAAAATATTGCTTCCTATTATGCAATATGATTCTCAGAAGTACACATTCTATGCTAACTGGATATCTGTCCATGATTTCTATGAACATACGAATTCTGTGTATCCTGACTTTCTGTTCATCTCAGAAAAGAATAAACAAATTCTTCACCCTATCTCTTGACGGTAATGTAAAAACAAAATGTTATTTTACATATTTTAACGTTTCACTTACCATTCTTCACCTACCTTCTCTGTCAAACTCCTTTCTGTAACTATAAGCGGGAATAGAGGCGAGAGTGTTATTTGCGTACCAGTATTAAGATGCACAAAAGAGAGTTGATTACTTTAACTCCCCAAATTTTTGCTGTTTATTTCTGTTTATTTTTATGAATGCATAGTTTGTACATATTTTGTATGCAGGTGTTGGCAGAAAATATCTCCCTATTAATTAGCATCCTGGTTTTGCCGTAAAGGGGAATAAAGGAAACAGAAAATCAGTTTCTGTGTGGTCTCTGGCTATGATTTGAGAATACAAACTTTTGACAAAAATGTAATGCAAAACTATGGCTAGTTTTATCCAGTAGACATCTGAGAGTTGCTAGAGAAGTTAATGATCTCTGTACAATCAACACATTTTAGAAAGTCTCCAGGCTTAGTATTGACTACAGTAAGCAGTCACTTAGGTGTTATTATTTTATTTATTTCAAGATATTGCCTTTGCGTCCACTTTTGCTTGTCCTTATGAGTTGAGCATCCATAAGAGAGAATACATTCTTTTGACTTTGTCTAGCTTTCTTATGCAGTTCTGGTGACAAAACAAGTAGTATATAAATTTACATTCTCTTTTTATAGATGTACTCCTCTCCCTCTCATTGGGTGAATGTTTGACATATTTCTTGTGTGTCTCTCATCACTAGCAGCTCAATTATATTAGTGCTAAGAGAAAGATTCAATCTGTTTATCAATCTAATTTAGCCTCTTTACATTCAATCTTCATCATTGTCTTGGTTTTTATTGTGAATATTGTCTGTGTGGTAGACATGATTTAGTGTAGTTTAGTTCTACCTGTTTCACTAGCTTTGGAGCAAATTGGAAGTGCTCTTTCAGACATCTAGTGAAGATTGGAAACCAATAGTGTAAGAGAAATAATTTTTTAAGTGTTTGAAAAATATCATGAATGATATGGTGATTAAGCCCTAAATTTGCTGTATTACTCTGTGAACTCAAACATATGTGATAAAAAAGTAAGTGTGACTGTAAGGGACAGAATGCAATTTACTCAGTGTTTTTTAATACATGCTTTATTTTAATATCTTTGTGAGACTGACAAATTAACATAACAAATTTAATTGACAAAGTCCGACAATTCCTGACTCAAACTATGGTATTAATTGAAGGAGAGAAAATTATAGAATTTTTTTTCCTGTGTAAATCTTCGAAATTTAGATGTGCTGAATTAGTTTTCTTAAACAATGGTGGAGTTCCTTAGATTTGTATAAGAACTAGACACAAACAGTAATTTTAGTCAGGCCAAGTGCTTCTGCAGAACATTTCAGATAGAAAGATATAGAAAAAGGTTTTTGCATAATGATTTTTTCCACGTGAAAATAACCGAGTCAATTTGCAGAAAAAATTGAAAGACAAATGAAAAAGTGAAACAGTAAATTCTGAACAAGTTTGTTCTCCCAATTTATTTTGAAGATTAAAAGTAACAGGAAAAGAAATGTTACTTGACAAAAAATCTGAAATTTAGTCTTAACTATAGAATTTATTTCTTGTGCCCATTATATATGACAGAAATAGTGGTAGCGAAGATGTATGTGTGTTATTCTAGTGGGATACAGGCAATAAGCCAATAAAGCCAATTTTATACGTGTACCAAAATAGTTTAGAGATTGTGAGGAAAGATCTGCTCTCTATAACCAGTCAGCAGTGGAAGTCAGGATCAGGCAAGAGAGAGAATTACTTGTCTTGGTATTGGAAAGATAGCCACATTAAACTAGCTAATTTAGGGCCAGATTTTGGAAGTTGCTCAGCATAAATTGGCCAAAGATTGCCAACGTGTATGACTGCGCACACTGATATACTATTTGTAGATAGCATTGCTACTGTGTGCATTTTAATATTTGTGAACAAAAATGTATATATTAAGAATGAAACATGATGTGAAATACTAGTTATTGGATGCACATTGAAAATTTATATGAGTTTGACAGAACTATCTTACTGAAACTTGCACCTTTTCTAACAGTTACACAGCTGATGCAGCAGAGCAAGAAGGAGGATGGAGTATTTAATTATATAATTCTATATTTTTAACTGAGTAAACCATAATGCCCACTATATAACAATTGAAAGCAATCTTGGACAGCTATAATATATTCGCTTTCAGTAAATTCTATTGGCAGTGATAAATGAAAAACTGATACTATTTGATCAGCTTAAAATTTTGTGTTACTTTTTTTTAATGTACTGTTTCAGCAGTGATGTCATGCATACACTGTGCCTTTTTGTGTATCCATTCACGCATATTAATACTTGATTAGTTGATACAGAAAAAAGGCAGAAATAAACAGTTCGTACTGGCCTCTTTTTGAAAATAGAAACAAATATATAAGAGATAGTAAAAATCAATAACAGTTCAGAAAAAGAACACAAAAGGATTATCATGTCATAACTTTCGTATACTTTAATGTGTTCGTAGATTTTTGTTGCTATAGACAGTAGGATAGCTCAAACTTAAGGCTTAGTTATTGATGCCTGTCCCTGAGTAGTAAAGTAGTTACTTTTTAAAATTTGGCAAACTGCAAGGAAGTTGCTTTGAGAGCACTGCAGGTGAAAAATAAAAACCACTGTGAGATTACGTTTTTCACATGAACCAAAACAGAAGCATATGGATGTTGTAAGCTGTGTCTAAAGTTTGCAAAAAAAGAATTGATGTACAGATAACACTATGTAGTATTTATAGAAGGTATACTGATGGTAAAGCTAATTTATTATCAAACTAACCAAGATTGACTTGGATTTCAAATGAGTTGACCGATAAATAAATAAATCAAACTGCATTGCACAAACATGCTTCTTCACAGTTTGCAATTAATTTTCCTTTAAGAGGTTTGAAATCCTTTTCAACTTTTAAACCCTCCATGATGTCAAAAGTTCCACTTCAATCTTTTTTATTGCAAGGAACCTTAATGACCAAGGAAAGGGTAGATGCCATGGCTGGAAACTCAGTGCAACAGAAAGGAGATTTGTGACGAAAAAAAAAATACAAGGAAAGGACAATTCAAATGTAGTAGTAAATAGCTGTGTTGTAACCACATCCTTGATTACTTCAGGTGATGTATGGAAGTTACCAACTTTTGATACTTTACAAAAAAGGCACTTTGTCAAAGTCAATTACTTATATGAGGCAACATTTTCAATTGTTGATATTTCTGCCAAAAAAACCATTTTGAATGGAAATTATTTTTTTATTAACTAATGTATTAGGTTCAGGACCTGTGCTAAAGGACTTCAAAGAGATTTTTTTTACTGGTGGACTTTTTCTTCCCTGAATTATAATTTTGTATACAATATAGTTTTGACTGTTTAAGTTTTGCCTGATCTAGAGGAAAAATCAACTTCATTGTACTTCCAATATCAGAATTACAAAAAATTCCTACAAAATATTTTTTTTTTTATTCTAAACAATGTTTCAGGTAATTCCTAGGGCAAAGAGATGTGTCAGAGCACATAGATTAAATATCGAGAAGATACTAAGCAAAATCTAGTGGAAAAAAAAATTAGCTATAATCTTTTTCCACCCTTTTTATCTGTCACCACTCTGATAAGGGAACTGGGATGTTGTAGGTGAGGTCAACAAGAAGATAGGACTTGCACTAGAGAAGAATCTCTCCAAGATGCATTTGATTTGTTTTAAGATAAGGAGAATGGGTTGTTATTATTTTCTTTCACAGGGACTCAAATGTTGCAAAGCCAGGATGACATCCATGGCATCAAAAAACAAACAAGAGGAAAATAGCTGTGCTTCTTCACCAGGTTAAATGAGTTACAGTAAGTCTTTCTTGCCCACCTCTGATAAAGAATGTGTGACATGGACTCAGAGAGAGAGGGGTATGCAGAATAAGTATCATGTTCCAGATAGAAACTCATGAAAAAAAATAGACACCTGAGGACCTGTGTCCTGGGTTTGACCAGGACAGGGTTAATTTTCACTAGAAGCCAGGAGGTGACACAGCTGGGCAGGCTGACCCAAACTGGCCAAACAAAACGGGATATTTGATACCATGAGACATCATGTTCGGTTCTGAGTGGGGGAGCTGGCCAGGCAATTGTGGCTGAGGAGCGCACAGGGCATTGGACAGTGAGAGTTGCTCCACGCATTCTGCTATTTGTTTTGTATGTTGTTTCTATCAGTATTGTTACTGTTCGTTTCATTTGCTGTTCTGTTAAACTGCCCTTATTCCAAACCATGAGTTTTTGCTTTTTCTTTCCATTCTGCTCCCCACTCCAGTGGAGGGAGGGGAGATAGAGCAACCACGTGGCCCTTGATTGACAGCTGAGACCAAATCATGACAACATGTTTGGCATCCTAAAGAAAGGTTTTTAATTCCAGTCCCGCAAATCCATTTCCTCTGATTGCCTCATTTACGGGAATTCAATAATGTTGTTTTGGCATGGCCAGATATATATTCGTCATTAATAAAAATGTTGTGTACTTTTCATCTATGAAATATTTGGTTAATTCTAGATAGAACATTTTTCTGCAGAAAAACTTTTAAGATTTTTCCCCTCATTCCCCATTTCAGAACTTTCTCTTTACAAGGCTTGTATCCATCTTCTCTGAACAGTTGGTTCAAAGCAGATAACAATTAGACAGGTTTTTTAATTTCATTTCATTTTGGTGATACAGTGTTTTTAATTTCATTCCCAACTAAACAAGCATCAAAGTACAATTGTGTTTAGGTAAAATTATTATTATTACAGTTAGTTATTTCTAGCAGTGCATTCCTGGGTTTAAGACCATCCTTTAGCAAGTGTCAGTAGCAAATCTGATCATTTCCAAGTTTGGGTAGATTGAGATTTCTTCTTTCTTTCACTTTCTTTGACAATAATTTAATTCGCCAGTGCACAAGAATACTAAAATAATAATTCCAGACAATGAATATCAGCTTATTCTTTTGTTATCTGCTGTTCCAGATCTTTTTGTTTTCTTTTCTTTTGTATTCTTTTTCACCTCAGCGCGAAAAGAGAATTATTCTCTATCACATAGCATGAATGTCATTCATTCAGACGTTCTACGCTATTGCCAAATAGTGGTCTTGTAGAAGTTTCTAGCAGCTCTGTCTCAAGTGTCTTTCAGATATATTGTAGGTTCATTTTACTAATTGTTTTTGATCTTTTAAGTCCATCATTCAAGATATCAGAAAACTCCCATCAAGTTTTCAAAATGCAAGTTTTCAAAAATTAATCTCTTTCTTTTTGTGTTATCCCCAGCTGTTTATTTACCTCTCTCATCCCTATGCAAAGTTCCATCACCTTTCTCTACAAGGATCTTAATATTTACCTCAAAAGCAGAATAGAAACCCCATTAACTCCAAAATACATTGTTTGTTTGACTTGTTTTGGCAAAACAAAATAATTTTTTCTCTATACTGAAGTAACTTTATTCTCTGATTTTATGTCTACCTAGAGGATTAATTATAGAATAGTCAAGCCTCATGTAGAGCAAATCTCTGGATTTACAAAGTTTTCCTCCCAATCTTTGCATGCTCAAAAGAAAAAGATATTACATGCTACATATGAAAACCCCAGTATGTGTCTTATTAACGTAAAAGAGACTGAGCAGGCTGGTCCAAATTCAGAAGTAGTCCATGAAATAGTATGAACTAGGCTCATGTTGGTTTGTATTTTCGTAACAACTCTGTGTACTTCATAGCTATAGGTTTAAACTGACTTAATATATGTGCTAAAAGTAACATGGCAGTAAATCTGTCAGAGCTTGGCTGCTAGTGACTTTGGTGTTGGATTTTACCTGCAGTTTTATAGAACAGGGGAGCGTGATGAGGACAGTAGCATGCATGCAGCCGGGAAGTGTGGATCAATGTTTTAAATGCTGCAACAATCTCTTAAACTCAGGTTTTGCACAGTATCAAAAGAAGATACCTTTAGATATGAGAAGAATTATAAACTATTGAATGCAGTGTAGGGTCAGAGGAGGGAAGAAGCTGTTTTATTTTCTTGTTATAAGATAACCTAGACTGGAAAACATCCCTCTAGTCAGTGTTTTATTTGGTAGATAGTCTCTACTTGAATAAGTACTACTACCTTGGCTCATCTCTGAATTGTCTCCAGAGTATCAGTTGCTTTGATTACCAATTTTTCCACTGTAGAAGTTAACAATCAGTTTAAATGCATCAGAAACACGTTTCATCGTAAAAAAATAGATTAATTGACAGAAATACAAATAAAAGTAATCACTAGTACTTCCACTAGGTTATCAAGTAGTCTTTTGCTTTAACACTCAGATATTTGGAAAACAAATTCCTAAATGAGTAGCCTTTTGTTTCCTATCAGACATCCTAATATAATGAACTGTAACTTTTGGCCTTTGACCTATCCTAAAAACAGTTTTAGACCAGTTCCTACCAGTCTGAGGAAGGTCATTCTGCTTAAGGTGAACTCTAAAGTATGTGGGAATTGACTGGAGCGGCTAGTTAAAATTCTCCTTGATGGTGCAGGGCTAGTATAACATTAGGAGTTTACACTCCTTGTGACTCAGTAATGAAAATTTTTCAGAAGTGAAATGAGGGGTTTGAATTTGCTGGGAAATGAATTAGATATTCAGACAGTTTGGTATGTGCTGAAGACAGAAATTTCTATTGGGCTCCAGAGCACTGAAGCCAGGGAATTAAAATCTAACCTTCTGAAGTTTGGGTGGGTAGGAACACAAAAGAAAAAGGCAAAAAAAAAGAGGGGAGGGGAAGAAATTAAGTAAGAGAGAGAAAGGTAATAGGGTTCTCATACAAGTTTCAGAGTTTTAAGTAAATGTCATAACATCTTAAAAATTCATATGGCTTTAATCTAATGCAAATGAAACTTGTGCAGCTGTGAGCTGAATCAGACATAAAGTATTACGGGAACCCACAAAAAATATTCTCATACTTATTCCATACTTCTCTGATATTAAGAACTGGACAGATTTCTTGCGGGAGTATATATAAAACTTGGCAATCAAATACTGGATATGAATTGCTTTTGGTATATACACTGTTCGTGTGTGCTGTGTCTCTTGCAAAGCTGGTACTCCATGTGTTGAAAAAAATACCAAAACAAAGAAACTTCTTTGTCTCTGCAGCATACATATTATCATGTTAACATAAGATGATATTTGATACTGTCTGTTTTTTTTTTTTTAGAATATATCTTGTACTGCCTCCTGTTCTTGAAAGCAGTACATTTGGATGAATATTGGAAGGTTGAGTTCTGATCCAGTTTACAGCTCTATTTCGGCAAGCTCCAATACCCGGGCAGCACTTTTTGCAGTGTTCTGAACCAAATAATATATAGAGGTCATAAAAATATTATCCTTACAATTCATATTGTTTCTTCTGTAAATATGTAAGTGAAGCAATTTGAGCATGGGAAATAGTCTGAAGGACAGACTGCTGATTTCACTTGTAAAATAAAAGGGTTATGCATGTCAAAATATAATCTAGGGGTCAATTTAGAAGCAATTTTATTTCTGCAAATCTCAGCTTTTTGAGAACTGGGACATGGCATTCACTTCTTTTTTTCCTTTTTTTCCAAAAGACTGAAACGTACTTTCTGGGAAACAACAAAAACAACAACAAAATCCACCCCCACAAAAACTTTAAACTCTCAGATTGATAAGCAGAGATATTACAAGATGTGGGGTGAGAGTACATCTTCAAAACAACTTTGGTCATGTATCCCATGGTACACTCATGAACCTGTTTTTGCAGTGCTATAAACATATATTTTTTTCCTCAAAGGTTAAAGTAGTGTAGAAAATCTTGTCAATAAAAAAGAGCTTGCATATTCAGCCACTCAGATCTCAAATTAACTCTAACTTTGATTTACCTTGCAGCATGGAAAATACTTTTATCATGTTGCACAATGTGAAAAAGTAACCTTCAAAACGGTTGGAATTTCAGTTCAAATATCACCTTGATAACATGATGATTATCCAAGCTATCTGCCTCTCTTGATGTGGAATTTAAATCTCACAAGAACAGAGAGGTTAATGAAATTTCAGGGGCTTTCTTTCTCAGAGGTCAGAGATACCACAGAAATATTTTATAATTATGTTTGATATTTCTATTCTATTTGGATCTGAAATTATAGTGGAAAATACAAATAAAATCTTATGTAAAAGAAAAAAGAAAAATATGACCCTAACTTTTTTAAGCATCAGAGAAACTCATCTAGTTCAGGTAGTTCTCATTTTATTGGAGATGGTTTAATTATTTTTTCTCAAACTGAGCGTTATGAATTCTTACACTTTTTAATCACTTATGACAGATGTTTTAGGAGCTGTGAAAAAATTAGATCAGGAAACTTGAAAAATGTTTACAAAGAAGTTGTCTGGTAAGTCATCTCTTGTAATATCAGAAAAACTTGAGGTAATGAGGTGCCTTGAAAAAGAAGTTAAAAGTAGGTTAGACGAAATTTTCCACAGCTTGCAGAAATTTACCAAAAAGAGAAAAAAAAAGTGATTAAGCATCCTGAAAAGCTGAATTTGGCACCCACGAAAAGCAGTTTAATAGAATTTAAATAGGATAGATATTTTAAGATTTCAAAACTAACCTTTGTTTTAAACAAGAGCAAAACCTTGAACGTTTCTGTATGTCTTGTCATGTAGAAAAAGGATAATACTGGATCAACCAAAATGTATTGTTTTTCTTATCTTAATCTTTTTTTTTCTTTTAAAATGTTTTGCTACGATTCTAAAGCAAAAGCTGTATGAAAAAATAATTTTATTTAGCTCCAAAAATGTCCCTGATTTCTTTTCAGAATCTTCATTGTATCCGAAAAACTGTTAGAGAAACCAATGTATCAATATATTTTAATACTGATAGACCTGAAGTTTTGGATGAAAAATGATTCTGTCTTTTCAGTCTTATCGTTGCTGATATGACTGAATATGACTCTTCTGGTAAGTTAAACCTAATTATTCAAACATAGCAAAAATTCAGTGTTGCAAATACCTTTTAAATTAGTTTTGAGCCTTCGGATAAAGTCTGATAAAAGCTGCAATGAACCTGAACAAGATTTGAAACATAATGTTTTTAACTTAAAATGACATCCTTATTTTCATGGCATTTCTCGCTGTATTCTATACAAAGTGTTTTCATTCAGTGAATGAAAACCAAACTGATGTGTTCTGTATATTGAAACATAATCAACTTAAAGTAGTTGATGAAGCAGTCAGAAGCAGAAATGAATCAGTTTTATCTCTGGAAAATACTTGTTTCATTTGTGACTGTTAGTCATTTGCAACCTCCAGCAGCTATCTTTGGCTATACTTAGTGAACTACTTAATCACATACTGCACGGGCAAGTAGTGGGATGAGGGAAGGTGACTGACCGTATGCTTAAGGACTCAGTGAATTGAGGTCTGTTTTACATTCAAAATATGCCAAGTCAAATGTCATCATTGCATCAAGACTGTGTTCTTACAACAATACACAAATGTTTAGCCTACTATACACACTTTATGTAGAAACAATTCCCCAGCCTCTATTTTAAAAGGAAACGGTTATTGTCAAGTCAAAATCTGCAGATGGATATCTCCAGTTGGTGTTTGGTAACATATTTTTGAATTCCAGTCAGTGTAGCCTGAATTACAGAAAAAAAAAAAGAGAGGATGAGAAAGTGACAGAAAAATTCTAAGGAATAATGACATACAGAAGGGGTTTTGTTCTCTTCCTTGAAACATCTAGTTTTCCTTCAGGAAGATGTGATTCATTAAAAATGAACAGTATTTCAGTGAATATATGACGAAACTGTACCATTTAGAATTTTAAAGAAACATATATCTGATAGTTAGTTGCTTATTATCTTCTACTATGAGAGACAGGTGCACTAGATATAGTCCTGAAGATGGACAGAGAGTGGAGAGATGGAGAAGCTAAAAATAAGTAATTTTCATTTTAAATTGTAATTAGAATGTAAATAGCTGCACAGAGAATAAGACAGAATTAGACAGTTGTATTTACACACCAACTACTTAACAAATGTATCATGTCTAACAAGGAAAAATTTCATCCAAGTACCTAAAAAAGAATAACATGAAATTACAATGTGTTTATTTTTCTTATTGATTAATAATATAGGTTGAACAGCTGAATCTACACATGAAACTCTGATTTCTATTGTTTTAAATGTAAATAAATGTGTACTTTAGAATTACATACATTATGAAATATGGTATGTGTATTCATTTATTCATTAGGAAAAAAGACGTTTTCTCTGTCCTCTAATCTTTAGATTAAAGCTCAAAAATACTGAAAGTGAATATGTTGAGAAGGCACTGAGAAAAGTTGTTCAACCTTAAAAGGAATACTGATTATGTTAAGAATTTTCTGTAAGTAAATGGCATTTTATCAGTTCTTTCTTATGTTATTTTGTACTCTTTTACTTGCTGTCTCTTTTCTAATTAATTGTCTATAAATTATCCACTTGCCCTTTAAAAAATCAACATACATTTTCACAATCTTGCTAAAATGCACCTAGTATCTAGTTTTCTTTCATATAACTTGCATCTCAAATAATTTTTGTTGTAATTGAGGATGATCATACAACAGAGATCTCATGCTAGTATTTACACAAAGAGAACGAATACTTTTAATGAAGGAGACGTAATTATAATAATTTATTGAATATCTTACTTCCAGATGGATTGCCTTAGTAAACCACATGAAAGGTTTGTGGCAGCATACATGAAGGATAAAAAAATTTGATCAGTTTAAAATATTTTATAGTATCAGAGATCCAAAATAATGGTGGTCCACTTATGATTCTATAATAAATTAAACTGTAACAGTAATACATAACTGGAAAAAAAAATCACAATTAAATGTAAGTTTAATGTATTTTCATGTCAAATGTTTCTTAAAGTGTTTGTCATTATCATATGGCATTATATTTGAAAAAATAGTGATGTATGACTGAGATTGTTGTTAACACTTCCAGGACTCAGTGGATATTTAATATGTTCATAAAGTTCTGTAATTCATAGAATCATAGAATCACCAAGGTTGGAAAAGACCTCTAAGATCATCAAGTCCAGTTTTAGTTATTTATAAACATGTGTTTCTGTTTATGCTTTCCATTTTGGCTTGGCCACACTTCTTAGTACAGCTGTAGATCCAGGTCATGAACAGTGTTAGCTTGTTTATATGTGGTGGGTGAAAGGAGATGAGACATGCTATTTATGTAATCCTGTGATTGGCAGGATAAAGCCAAGCAGCTGGGGCTACTAAGAAGAATCTGGCTGGTATGTAAATAAATGTGTTTAAAGAGCTAGTTGACAGCTCTTTAAATGTGATTCACTCTTCTAACTTGCCTTTGTTTTCCATTTTCTTCCAAAATGTTTCAAATATACAAAAATTAATAGAATAGGGTCCACTTTTAACACTAGTGAATTGAGTTCTGCAGCTTGAGAGCAGAAGTGTAACACAGATGGTCCAGAAAGCCAGTCTGAGCTGCAGCATTCCCTTTAGGCTGACCTGGTGAACTGGCACAACCCAGTACCTTTTTAGTGTTATATGACACGACACCGCACACGGCACATCTGCTGCACAAGGATTTCCAGAAGAGCCCTTCCAGTTGAGTACACAGTTCCTTTACTGGGGAGTCTTCCTTGACTTACAGTAGAAAAGTGCACATTGCTCTGGTCCTTTCTTCAAGATTAGCTGTCCAGGGCTTGAGGCCTCATCCCACAGGTTGAATTTACATTTATAAACGCTTTACTGAAGAGATTTTCTTTCAATTGTATTTTAGCCTCTATGTAATGACATGGATATTAACTGGTTTTTTTTTCACAGCGCATGATGTTAAACAAATGTATAAGCATTTAAAGATTCAGTGTTGAAAATAGTACAAAAGACAATAATAATGCTCTTTCTATATAAAATACTGCAGAAGTTCATAAAGAAAATGTGGGATAGGGGAGAGGAAGGGAGTTATTTGAATCCATTACCCCTCACTTCAAGCACCTCATTTGTACTTCCTAGGCCAATGGAGTAGGTGGACTTTCCCCCTAGTATATCTGATTGTTACATGATTACAAGCATATATTCCCAAAACATAATTACGCATTATATTTTCTTTGGTGATAAACCTGGGTTAAAAAATTCTTTTTTTAAAAAAGAATTCCTACCATGACTGACTCAAGACTGCTCTTTCCTGCTGTATTTACAGTTTGCCGTCTGTCTGGTTTTCCCCCATGTAGCTGTTTGTGGGACTATGCAGCAAACCAGCTCATTGAAACAAACCAACTTAAAATTAAATCTACAACATATTTTTGATAGTGTGTTTGTGTGTGCACGTGTGTGTGTGAGTTCAACAAAATTATTTCAGTGACGGTGTTTGAAGAGTGCAGTCTCAAGCTGTTGTGCTGGGAAAACTGTGTGGGTGTTACTCTGAAGCACAGAGAGAAGTGTGAGTTTGAAATGTTTTTGAAATATATCTCCTAGATGTTTTTCAAATGTATCTCCTAGAAATTACTTTTAGTTTCCAGCCACGTTAGCAGTATGTCTCCACATTCCACTGTCCAGCATTTTCAGTTTTTCGATGCTCAGTTTGACAAAATTTATTTCTAGGCTTTGTCTAATCTGGATGTAGCATTAGAAAAATAGATATGATCTTATAAATTCCTGTATAAATGCAAATTAAGTTGGGGAAAATTATGTACATTTTGCATCAGCTTGAAAACTGCTTTGATTTCTCTGTAAAATGTCAACGGTTAAAATACTGAATTCATGTGGGTGTTCATTTCTGTTGTTGTTGTTGTTTTTTTTTTCTTTTCCAATCTTAAGCATCATCAGTCAGATTTAATGGATAGTGATTCATTCCTTAGTCATTTTAATTAGCGCATGGTTCCTGAACTTAACAAGTGCTGACAGCCAGTTCTCCCTGTCTTGTACTGTGTGGGACCTGGCTATGGCGATGCTTCATCTTGTCTGATGCTGACTGATAGGCTGTCGCATCTGACTGCTACCATTCTGTTACTGTACAACGCTGTCCTTTTGATCCATGCTGCTTACTGCAGGTCCGCCATCCTGACCCTCCTCAGCTCCTGCACTCCTTGTCACCTCTACTTGTCATCCCACTTTCAGGGGAGACGAAGTATGATACAGGTCCAGCATACCAAGTTAACACAACAGCATATACAGCATACACCTGCACTATTACTGCTGTGTTCTGGTCTGATCTTATCATTAGAAGTCAGTGCCTAATATTACTGGATAATATTTGCTCTCAATTTGAATTTGGATAGTAGCTATATGTGTATTAGTAGACATATTAATAGCACGTATAGAATCGTACAAGCATGGAATCATTAAGGTTGGAAAAGACCTCTAAGATCATCACATCCAACCATCAACCCATCACCACCATGCCTGCTAAACCATGTCCTGAAGTGCCACATCTACATGTTTGCTGAACACCTCCAGGGATTGTGACTCCATCACTTCCTTGGACAGCCTATTCCAATGCTTTACAACTCTTTCAGTAAAGAATTTTTTGCTAATATCCAATCTAAAACTTCCCTGACACAACTTCAGGTCATAAAATATATATTCATATTATATATTATTGCATTATATGTATCTGTATTATTCAAATTATATATGCCCATTAAATGTATTTGCATTTTAATTTTATTACTAGAAAAAGATAAAGCAGGGAAGTATGGGAAACAGCCTAGAAGGTCTAGAGAGAAGAGGATTGTTAGGAGTATCTGAATAAGGTTTTCACTGTTAATACTCTAAAACTTCAGAACTGCAGTTTTGTAGTTCTAGATTTTCGTAGTTCCAGAGAGCAATATAATGTTGCAGGAATGATCTGACTCCTTCCCCTATGAAAGTCTTCAAAATCTTTAACCTTTAGTAATCCTAAGCACCTACGGATTTTCTGTTGCTGTTGCTGATGATTTATTAGTTCTTTACATTAACTACCTTATATGACGCCTCTTTCGGGGAAGGTGGTGGGTTTTTTGTTTTTGTTCTTAAAACAATGTACAGATCATTCCAAATTTTCCAGAATTTGCCATAGATGCAAAAAAGCGGCTATATATACGTTAAACATATGTAACCTTTCCAGTTTATTAAAATAGATCCCTAATTGTAGTGGCATACCCCTTTTAGTCTATTGCTCTTTAAGCTGAGAGTTGACTTGGTCTCAGACTCAACCACCTTTTATATCTGGTGTAACTAATATACTTACTCTAAAGATTTTCATGTTTTTTTATGTGCAGCATATTTCACCAACAGCTACAATAACATGCTACACAAACAAGGTAACCTAGTTTTGTTGAAAAAACAGTTTTAGAATCCTTTTAAAACCTGGCAAGAACCACAAAGATCTAGAATTATGTCAAAGATTGTAATAATCTATTTCATAGTATTATTTTAAGTATAGCAAAATATTGAATTTGCACAACACAAACATGAGAACTTATATTGGCTTTTTATATGTTACAGAGTTTTCCCCTACCCAAAATCTACACAGAAGCACACTATCTTTTTTTTTGTTTCCCACTCAGATAGTACCATTCATCACAAAATATCAGCTCTAGCCTGCCACACAGTCATTTCTGCGCTGTGACAGCACAGAGGAAAGAGCAAAGGGGTAGCCAGCTGGGGAAATCCCTGACACCAGTCAACCGGCTCAGTAGAGTTCTGCCTGCAGACTGCACCAAAGAAGATGAATTGTTTGCACAGAAGGAATGGACAGAGAAGGTCAGAGAAGCTGCACAAAACTTACTGGATTTTGTCCTCTCCAAGCGGGATGGAAAGCTGCTATGCAGATCTTTCAGGACATAAATCTGTAAGGTACCATTGCAACAGCTTTCAGAGGCACACTAAGCCATAAATTTTCCAGGACCCCTTATCTATCAAACACTAATAAAGAAAAAAAAGGCACAGAGAAAGTATGTGTGTGCCACAGAAGCAGCATGTAAGGTCTGGTGTATACTCTCAGAATGCTGATTTTTCAACTGTGTGACAAAAACCAGTACCTCTGGATATTTCTCTTTGCAAAGCAAAGCTCTACTCTATGGGACTGATAATAATGTGCAATGTGGGTAAAACAGCTTCACAGGATAAAAAATTGGAAGACTCGAGAGGGCGGTAGTATTATCATTTCACAGGCAGCACTCCAGATATTTTTGTAACTTTTTTTGTTAAAAATGTTTTATCCAGAAAATGCTGTATCAAGTAAAAACTGGGTAGCATGACTGGTTTTGGTTTGGGCTTTTTTTTCATTTCTAAGGGAAACAACATAAAAAAATAATTAAGTACATTGCTGTTCAGAGAACAGATGTAACTGTTAACTACCTGGGGGAAAAAAAAATTAAAGAATTTGAGAAGCCAAATTAAAATTTTTATTATTGCAATTAGTAGTGGATAAAACCTGGTCTGCATACCAATCAAAACTCTTTGAGAATTCTTTTTCTTGTTCTCCTTTGGAGAAATCCTTAGAAATATTTTATCAAAAAAGACCTTTGCCCAAATTAACTCTTCTAGTTTCAAAGGATTTGCCTGTGAGTGCTAGGGGGAGACACTTGTTCCCAAATATTCCGGTTGAGGAGCTTGACAGACAATTCAGGATTTTTAATTGCTGACCTTTTGTAGAAAATGTCCATTGAGAACTTGTAGAACTTTTCCTGATAGGTGTTTTGTTAAAAATTAAATGTTCCTGAAAATGGTTTTGCTAAGAATCATTAGTAATTCACAAAAGAGAGTTTTGACGATAATAACTTAGCCAGCTTTCACTGCAACGTGTTAACTATTTTTGGGGTTTCTTGCTGGAAACTAAATACTTCTGTTTAATGTCTTGTCTTATTTTTTCTCAAAGATTATGTATTTTTTAATTTTTATTTTTTTTTACAAACTCTCCTTTATTTTTTTTCTGGGAATTATTTAATTAGATTTTTGTCTCCATAATGCACAGTAATATATAACAATTTGAAAAAGATGGACTTTCTTAATGTGTATTTATTATTATTATCTTAGAAGCTTCATCAGCAAGACTAGCATTTATAACAAATGACGACTTTAAACTTGTAAATTCAGTGTCTGATTTGCTGTTTTGTTTTGATCTTTTAGGAGACGCATCTATTATTCAGCAATGTTATTTCATAGTAAGATCTAAAAAGGACAAAACAATTATTTTCTTATCTAAATAGTTCACAGAAATTACATTAATTGTAAATGAGATTAAAGATCCGGAAAAAATGCAAAATGCCCTGAAACTGAATAGCATGCGTATTCCAAGTATTATAGCATTCACATATCTGCAAGAAGCTTATAAATATACATATTCAAATATGAGATCTTCATTCTGGCTTAGTGATTTTCTTATCATTTGATATTATTGAATAAATTTAGAGCATGTAAAATATGTGAGGATGGAGACAATGGGATAAAGATCTAGAGATCTGCCTGCTTTCAGTGAACATTCATATTTAATGAGTAGTTTCTTGTAGTTTCTTGCTGCAAACCACACTATGTAACATATGGGTTTCTGGTTCTTTAGTTCTAAGCAAACCAGAAAAGAACCTTTCATTTAGGGTCAGGTGAGAAAGGCTCTCGTTGTCCCCAGGGGTATGCTGTTCTGCTAGAAGCAGTGAGGTTTGTTGCTCACTTTGAAGCAACATTTCAAACAGCCAGGACACAAAATGTCAGGGTACCTAATACTGCTTGGCACAGTCTGAATACGCCTCATGTCCACCATGCTGAGAGTGGAGATGGAGCTAGCTTATACTTTCCTACGTTTGTATGGGCAAATACACTCAGTGGATCTTGTATACCTACTTGCTTCTCTAGTAGAAGTATCAGCTACCACCTCTAAACTTCCTTAAGGTTAAAACGCCAAACTAAGCATTCTCTAAAAATTCAGACACCCACAGTAGATTATAAGAGAGATTTACTCATTTATTAAGCTAAGTACAATATTTAACAACATGAACTACCTTCATATACACTTTTAGAGTGAAATAAAACCTTTTCTTACATTTAAGTATATTATTCAATCCACTCTTTATTGCTTTTGAAACATTATTTTTTATTTCTCCTCTGTAGTTTCAGTAACTGTAATACTAATGACTTTGAATTGTGGCTTCCTGGTTATTACAGTGGCCTGGTTTTGGTTAAAACAGAACCTATTCTCTTTTAGTGATTCCTCCTTACAGCTAAGTTCCTCTAAGTAACTGCATTTTTCTGAAGCTGGCTGCATATTTTACAGACAG
>Ga0181612_171023_pt1 | contig 18525 bp, 17 predicted proteins | sample HoacroProtozoa21_FD_119630 | JGI IMG/M metagenome (GOLD analysis project Ga0181612, IMG submission 119630) | Hoatzin crop microbial communities from Cojedes, Venezuel. Combined Assembly of Gp0051906, Gp0051904, Gp0051908
CAAGGCAGGGTGGTTCCCCCTCCCCCTTTTTTTTTTTTTTTTTTTTTTTTTCCCTCCACCCCCCCCCCCCCCTCCTCCCCCCCTCCCCCCCCCTCCCCCCCCCCCCCCCCCGCCCCCCCCCCCCGGGACGCGGCAGCAGCGGGCGAGCGAACCGGTGGCATCGCCAACGGTGCCCGCATCCCCCCCCCCCCCCGCCAGCCTCTCGGAGCAATTTGTCAAAGCAGCGTGAGAGTCAGAAGCAGCGCTGAAACGCTTTGCGCTGAGATTTTCAATTAGGGAACACAAAAGCCTGTTTAATAAACTCTTAGAGGCTTGTTAGCTGAGACATAATTAAGATTAATGCTGACTTGGGACCAGAGGAAACAGGGCTGAAAGCGAATCAAAGGGGGGCAGACAGCTTCCACCATTAGGATAATGGAAGAACGAGTTTCCTCCCCGCAATAGCAGATGGTATCAGGTGCACTGCTATGCCGGAGGGAACCCTGCTTATATTTCCCTATTCTGTTAGAAGGCAAACCTTAAAAAGGGCAAAAAGTGGTTTTCTTCATCTTGTTCCCCAAAACGCGCTCTCAGCCCTTGCACAGACAGGTATTTTCACAACAGCGTTTGCACGCTCCAAGCACCAGGCAATAGCAGGTTTGGAATAAAGCTCCCCACTTCGGGCTGGCAGGGAGACGGCTGCTTGGCCGACGGAGTTCCGATGCTTCCCCGAGGCCGTGATCGCTGGTAGGAAGGATGGCGAAATTGGGAACCCCAACACAGAGGCACAGCTGCTGTCTGTATTGCCAGGCAGGTCTCACCCCCGCCTCAGAAGGTGGCTGGGAGGGGGGAAGCCCCCCACAAGGTCTGACAGAAGGAGCCGGCATCCACGCACACACAAAAGGGCACGAGGCAACACGACTTTTGCGTTCCCTGCTTTGAGCTCAGTTTTATCAGCCTATTTTTCAGCTGTCTCATCATTCCCTTCAGATAAAACTTTTCTTAGTTAATTCCAAATATGATCAAATTCTACCGAGGAAGGAGAGAAATAATCTTTGCTCTGCTAATGCAATGCCAGGTTTTAATTCTTTCCCATACATCTTCATTTATTAAAGTCCTTTTTCTTTCCGAGGCAGAAGATGTTCCTGGCTGAATTCATAAATCAAGCCAGGATAAGTGGGTGGTAAAATCCATGAGCGGTTACGCACTGATGCCGGTGAAGCAGCCCTGTCGCTCCCTCTGAGCTGGGTTTTCAGGCATCATCTGGTCAGCCACCCTCTGCCTTCTCCAGACGACTCCCATGGATGCTGAGCTGTCTGTGGTTGCACTGCTGGAAACACACACCAAAAACCACACCAAAACTCAGGGGTCTGCAAATCCAGTTCCCACTTGTTAGCACCTAGAACTATGTAAAAATGCCTTTGACGGCCAAGCACTCGCTCCTGCAACGCCAGCGGGGAAGGATTGCCTTCCCTGCCCTAAATCTGGTGCTCAGATGCTGCCAACCCCCCTGTCCTGCCAGAGGGCAGAGAAAGGCGTCAGCGAAAACAGGAGGGATGAGTGGTTTGGGGGATTCCTAGGTGAGACCAGTGCAGGTGAGGTGTGGGATGGCACAACTTGGGGCCAGGCAGGAGGTAGCAGCAGGGACTGGGAAAAAAATAAAACACGGGCATCCATTCTCCCTATGGAGCAGCAAAATCCAGGATCACAAGGTAGAGCATAGGAGGAAGAAAGAATTTAGGGCCAGGGTGCAGGGAAGCACTGTGGGAGGAGTGGGTGGACGAAGGCAGGCATGCACCAAGGGGGAGGCTGGAGTAAGGGGCACACGTCCCAAAATGACAGCTGAGGTGCACCCCATCAGTTAAATCCTGAACTCTACAGATGTCCTCAGGAGGAGGTGGGAATTGTTAAAATATTGGCTCCCACACCACCGCCCCAGCTCTCACAAATCTCTCCAGAAAACAGCCCCCTCGCTGCTGAGTTGCGAGGCAGAGGGCTTTAGTCATTTTTGTTTTGTTACACAGAATCTCAAGACATGCCTCACTACAAACTATGCACATACGGAATGAGCTGACGGAAGGTTACTGATGTTAATCACAAGCTGTGTGGAGTCGGAGAAAGAAAGAGATGAAAACCTGAAACGCATACCAGCCGCAGGAGCCCTCAGAACTGCCTGTCTCGCTGCCACCCTCCATCCCCCATCCCATGCTCTCTCATTTACGTCTTGTTCAGGTAAAGATCGAATGCTTTTTCATGCCAGTGAATTCCAGAAATGCGGCAGCACCGCTCCGCTCTCCCGGGGTGCCCTGCTTCTCCCGTCGCCTGCTGTGCAGGGGCCCCGCTCGGTGCAGCTCCTAGCACCGAGGAGCATCATTCTTGGTGAGCAGGCACTACAGCAACGAGCACACGAGCTGGCTTTGCACTAATATTAGTGAAAAATAGTGCAGTAAATCAGTAGTTGCACCAATGTTGACCAGAAATATGAAACTGCTGTCGTGGGACGGCCAAGCTGGATTTACATGGCTGTACTTGCATGACAGCTAATTTAGGCTTTAGCTAGGGTGGTAGAATGATGCCAGACCAGTCTGCTGCTCTGTCTTTTCCAGTTACCCCGCCTTCTGAGTGCAGTCGTGTTGTCTCTGTGGGCTGAAGTCTGATGGGATGGCCCCAGCTGTGTTCACCCTGCCTGTCTGGATGGATTTGGCACCCACGAGTCCTCCAAGTCACAAAACCAAAAAACTTTGCTAAAATTCCTGTGATCGATTCCCCTTCACTGACCGCAGGGCCAAATTCTCCTTTATAGAAAGTCTAAGATAATTTTCTTGCTGCTTTTGATTTGCATGGACATAACCTGAGGACAGGGCTTAAATCACCACGCACTGACTACACCACCTTTGATCATTCTGCCAAACTCTAGAGCACGATCGAAAGGGAGAGAAAAAAAGAAAATATTCAGAAATGGGTTAAAAAAAAGCAAACAGCAAAAACCAAAATCCAAAACAGGGGTGGGGAGAGAGTGGCTATCCATCACCATTACTGGGTAACGCCAGAGCTGTGATAGCACTGATTTATCAGTTGCTAAATGTGGAGAGCAACACCCACAAAAAAAAGCTGTGCAAAACCCGTGAGCGTGTTTGAGTCCTGGTGTTTCAGTAAGAAGTCTTTGCTAACTTGTCTTATTTGGAATGAAACGGGTTAGGGAGGGCTCACCCGAGCTGCTGCAGCGGCAGGGACCTGCATCACCTGCTGCCAGCCGGAGACGGGCAGGCACGGTGGCCAACTCCTTGGCAGCTGTAGTGGCCCAAGTGGCCGTGGGGCTGTGGTTCCAGCAGGACAGCCCTGTCCTTCTGCTACTGCAGGTGTGTTCAGTGCCGGCAGACACTTCACACGCCCGCGCTTGGCCAGCCGACGAAGGCAAATCAGCCAGGCTCCTGGGCGCAATCGCAGGAGTTGGCAAATACAGCGTTAGCAGCTCTGTGGGACCTCTTCCATCAGGTTCTTGGGATAGATGATGGATTTCATGATTAATAATATGCCCCTTCTCATCATCCTTCACAGCATAAATCTTGCTCACGGTGCAGCGAAAGGCTGAAGAGAACAACGGCTGCATATAAACGCCCTGGGGCTGGACAGGGGCATTTCAATGCTGTGGCTCAGCTTGAAACGGTTAATGGTGGCCAAGGAAAAGAAATATGTTCTCTTTTGTTCTGTCACTGTGGGGGAACAGAAAAACTAATGATCTATTGCTGTTCCTAACTGGGCAGCCTTTAGAAGCCTGCTTCAGCAGGTAGTCCTGAAGCCCAGCTCTTCTTACCTGACTGCCCCAGGTTTGAATTTTTGCAGTCATCTCCCACACCTGAGCTTCTAGGAGGGGTCCTGACCCCCCACCACCCACTGCAGGAAATGGATAGATTGCATTAAAGGCCTCTTTAGTTTTCACCTGGCTGGAAACTAGATCATGGGGGAAAAGGGAAAGGTGTAAAGCCAGGTTTCTTCCCAGTATTGAACTGGATTGCAGTTGGATCTGAAAGCACTTATTCCTTGGTTCCAACAGATAAAAATATCTGCAAGAAGTTTCCCTTTATCCCAGAACACCCTTCCCCCTTCATCCATCATTGCAGGCATGGCCCTGCTCCTTGCTGCCACCCCTTTAATTTGCAAGCCCTTTTGTGCCTCATCACATTATGCATAATTGCTTCCATTAGAAGCATCAGTTGGCAAGTCACCCAGCCAGAGGTGGGTCTCCAAGTCTCAGTTGTCTTGCGCCCCTCAAACCAAGCTTCCCTCTCTTAATTGTTTCCTTAATGGTTTAATTCATTAAAGGGATGACCTAATTGCAGGTAGCATTTATTCACTGCCACCATTCTGCCAAATGAGAAGAGACAGTCATTGATCATGTCCAGTACCTTTGGCCTTTGCTGAAATACCCGAAAGGCAAAGAGGTTGTGGTGGCAGGGAGGGGTCTGCATGGCAGAGGCATTGCAGCCCCCGCTCCCCAGAAGCCCACCCCAAGTGCCTACAACATCCCCGGCATCAGTGAAAAGTCTTCAGCTTTGCCATGTGAGTTGTTTGATACTTGCAGCTTTTTGACATCTGAAGAGTCATTATCCACTGCCAGCTTCTATTTTCCTGATTGTCACCTCGGTGCCGCAATTGGGGATGATTTGCAGCTGTTGTAACTCACTGAAAGGCACAAAAGCAAGGCTGGGACCAAGCTGATCCCTGCTTCTCTTCCTTCTCAGCATGCTCCTGATCCCGTGAAGGTAAGAGGGACTGTGCCACGTAGAGAAAAACATCATCTTCCTGCACCTGGGCTGCCATGCAAGCTTGATCCTGCTCCCCAGCGAGTGCGTGCCAGCAACTCCTGCTGTCCACACCCACCAGTGAAGTTGCTGTGAGCCCTGCCTTGAGGTCTAGCCAGAGCAATCAATAGTCACTCTTTCAGCTTAGACTCTTTTTCCCTCCCTGTGTCTTACATCCTTCAGGAGAGAAAAAGCATCAGGCAGCCAGAAAAACTCTGGATGCTGGGGTATGAAGCATCACGTATCTTGTTTTGCAGTATTGCACGTCCTCTAGTTCAGTGCACAAAAATTTGGGCTTACAGCACTGGCGATTCTGGAGTTGGCCCAATAGCAACTGTCATCTCGCACCGAGCAAGATGCTGTGGACACTCTTCTTGCAAATCAAGACTTGTCCAAAGCGGGGAACTGGGTTGCATCCAGGGAAATGACACACCGCCTTGTCCAGCTGCTGTACCGTGGCAAACCACACCAACAGCAGGAGAGAGGATGTTCACTGTAGACCAGGGGAGCTGATGATGGTCCTTAAGCCTGGTCACGCTTTGCTTCCAGTGACAGCCCAAGGACCTTTGGTTTGAGCGGAGTGACTCTGGATTGTCTCAAGGGCAGGAGACAGCACAGTCTGACTTGGTTGCTTTGGCCTCCTGTGATAAGGAGCAACCTTGTATTCTTTGGTTGCCTGGGTTGAGAGGAAGATGAGTCAGTCCACATGAAAACCTGCCGTGTCCTCTGCTAAATCTATTTAACCAGAAACTCTGCCCTAATGCAAATTAGGATCATGCCTAATTTTTTAAAGCATATAAAGAGAATTTGGCAAAAACACATCCTTGCCGTTTTTATGTTATTTTAGCAACAGAAATGACATATTTCTCATAGATCACGCTGCCACTTTGTAATCCTTTCTGTGTATTTTCACAGCACAGTCATTTGTTTGCCAGTCATTAGCAACCGGCAGAGAATAAAATCAGTCAATACTATTTAGATAAGGCATGGCTGGCTATAAAGCGCTGGCAGAACCCTTCCACGGGCTGTGCCTTGAAATTAGTCGTCAGTTCAACCTGGCAGATGCGGGTTGATAACTCACCCACTGCAGGTCTCTGGTACTATGGGCCTGTTCGTGAGGGTTATCTTGCTCTGACAGACGGGCTGGTAGCAAATCTCCAAACAGGCTGCTGAAGAGTAAAACCTGCATTGACGCTGGATGCCAAACCTCTTATCAAAGCCCAAAGTGCCTGGCTATACTGGCTATTTGCAGGGAGGAGGAAAGGAAGGATTCGTTTTTTCTTTTTAATTTAATTCAGACAAGTGTAGGGGTTTTGAGGAGGTCTGGATGAAACAGCTCAACACGCGAAGCACAGCAGCACCCTGCTCACGTAGGTCTGCTTGGAGGGCAGGAAATGTGCCCGTGGCTCAGAGATAGGGAGGGAAATTGCAGACAAGGCTGAGTGCGATCGAACACGGACCGCGACAGATAAGATGGAGCATATATCAAGGGCAAGTCTGACTACAGAAGGACTAAGACAGGCTCCAGCAGCCTATGTTTCGTTCCTATTTCAGCATTCAGGATGTCAAAAACCCTACTTCATGCCGTATGCTGAAATGCTCCTTCGTGTGCTTCAGAGACGTGATTTCCCAAGGCTTTACTCAGATCTCATTCCTCCTCTTCTGTCACTATGTACAAATTACCTGCATTTTCTCCATGAAGTAAGAATATTATTTCTAGCCTATACCGCACACACATATATAACCCCTAAGCGCTGGCAGAAGTTATCTGACTCATATACCATTTGCCTAATCGCTACTGTGGCTGTCAAGTCTTGCACTTGGCTGGTATCTGTGACACTGAGTACTTATCCAGCTTTCATGGGGGTATTGCTTGGCATGGCTTAGCATCGTCATCCTGGCCGTGCTACTGATGGATGGTGTGATAACGTGTTGGATGGTCCATCAAAGCCCGGTTTGTGTGATCTATCCAATCCTCTTTGCCCCAAGAGAGCCACACTGAAACCCAATCTTCTTTCAAACTGGTCCCTCTTGGAGAGGGTAATGACAAGGAGGCTCTCAGTGCCCAGAGCAAGCTGCACATTTTCTGGAGATGCATTGCCGACCAGAGCCACCTGATTGTCCATCTAGCACAGCTTTTACCAGCAAAACCCCCACCTGAATAAAGGAAAGGAGACTTATGTCAGAGACACAAAATCAATGCACCAGAACTTATCATTTTCATAAAAAGCGACTATTCCTGTAAGATGTCAACAAAACTGATGTAAACTCCGCCGTGCTGGCACCAAACATGCACTTTGTGATGGGACTTTCAGATCTCTCTGCCCTGTAGTAGAGGTGTGAGAAAGGAAGCACTGGCTTAGTTTTGCAGACAGAAAGCTTTGGGGATCACAGCCTGCCTGACATCAAACAAAGCTGTAAAGTCAAAATTAGGAACTGAACCAAGATCTGTGGAGCTCTAAGTTGACACCGTAAGCACGAGCCCATCTTTTCTTCACAGGGAGTGCATAACAAGACAGAGTCATCCCTTCCTCATCAGTTCCTCTGTACTCATGGGAATATATTACATTAAATTAAATGTGTTTGCAAAACAAGAATGCCTTCTGAAAATGCACATTTATTCATTCGCTGGAGCGTGACCATTACTGTCTGCCTAGTAAATAAAATTAGTTTTGATTCTTTTTAAATTAGAAAACAAATCAGTCATTAGCCTAATGGAAAGCTTTCTTCAATCTCACAAGTAAATTCTGCACACATTTCTAAAATGTTTTCTTTGTTTTTTTATGGCAAATTAATAGAAGCCAAGTCCTGATCCCCTGCTGCAAATCAAGAGAAGAATCAGAAAGAAATTCAGACACTTCTGAGTTTTTCCACATTCTGGTGCCACTCTTTCTTGCAGGAAGTTAATTTTTACCAGGACTAGGTTCCTTTGAAATCAAGTGAAAGAGGATCCCTGGCTTGATCAGCAGACAGGTCATGCTTTTCAGCACCCTTTGTGCCTTTCTGATCGTCACTTGTGGTCAGAGCATCAAATGGGCCATTGAAAAAATGGGTGAGTAGCAAGGTAGAATGCTTCATCATGGACTGCAAAATTCATTTCACACTGAAATCAGTGTTGATTTGCTCTGCTTCTGTTCAATCACGATGTGAGAGTCAGCTCCAGGGCTAGCTTGGCCATGCCAGAGGAGCAGCCCTGATATCCCTGGAGCCTGGAACTCTGTGTCCCCTCGGGGACAGCGCTGCCACCCAGGAAGCGAGCTGGGGCCTGAGCTAACAGCCCAGCGAGACCACCTCGGCCATGCATCTCACCACAGCAGGTGACAGACCTAGGAGTCATCGTCATAAGCAACAGCCAGATTACTTGAAAAAAAAAACTTTTTAGGACCCAGAAAAGATGCAAACAATTTTGGGGTTTGTTTCATTTGATGAACAAATTGTATACTTTGTCCAGAATGTTTTATTAGAGGAAAGAGAAGACAATCTCTGTAGCATAAGCCTGAAGACCATGGTAGATGACTAGTGCATGGTAACTCCACACAACACATGCTGACCTGACTTGAGTCAGAGAAAAGAACAGAGAAATTTCGCTGGCTGCACAAAGAGCTCATAGTTTGCACTGAAACTCTTCCTCTGTGGTAAAAGATGATGCTTTTGTTAGCATAGTATTAACGTTTATAAAGCGTTTTTGGCCTGAAAGGCTGCTGGCTTTTCCTTCCAGGTTGTTATAAAATCATCATGGAAAGAAAAACAGAGTATCCCTAATGCAGCAGATTACTACTACACCGGTGTCCTCTGATACCGCAACAGATTAATGTGACAGAGCAATAAAACTCTGGATCTTCATTTATCACACCTCTCTAGCTCTCTCCCATGCTCAGAGTGGTTTGAAATTAATATTAACTTTTTCCCTGAAAAGCAAATAAGAAGCTACCCAGAAATTGTTGATATTTCAACTCTGCCAATTTTTACTCAAGTGTTGGTCTTGTGAGTATTTTTCAGTTCTTCTGTGTTCTTACCTAATCCACCGAGGAGGTTTTTTATTTTCTCTGGAGTTTATTCTTCCATCTGCTTCTCATTATATTGCGTAATCTCTAGGTGTGTGACTTATTCTAGCAATGTGGTTTTATTTTTGCGTTAAAGTAACACTCACACAGCCCCTGCGGGTCTGCTACACCTCAGTCTGAATGATGTCTAAAAGGGGTGTCTGATCCTGGGATGAAATGTCTGGGGGGACGTTTTGGGTTTGTTATCTACTCTCTGTCCTCAAACCACCACTCCAAGTCTGCAGGTGGTTTTGTCTGACTCCAGATTCCTCCGTCTCTATTCAGAGCAGCCTTTTGGCAAACCACTATCCATCTCACAACCTCTCTACATCCTACACAAGCCTTTGCATCATCTATAAATTTATTTTAAAATATAAAAGGCTAAGTATGAGACTGTTGCTCCTTGTACATTTTCATTCTTTCAGTGGTGCTGCCCGTCCCAAGCATATCAAAGCTCCTGCTGGACTGCTGGTTTCAAGGCTGTTGGGTGCACTTTCTTCAAGTTTACCAGGAATCCTTCCTGTTCCCCAAGAGAAAAGATTTATCTTAAAAATGAAGCCTGAGATACACAAGCAGCTCTCCTCTCAGGCAGCCTTAGGAACACACTAGTGAGGACTGGCAGCGACGATCCCCTTCCCCTCTGGTCCCCGGTGCATTGCCTCTCTCCAGAACTGCAAGATTCCCAAATCTCACCCTGGCGTTTCAGCTATTCTCTGCTCACAACTGCCTTGCTACTTCCATAGCAAATACTAATATGGCATCTAGCTGGTGAGAGCAACCAGCCTTGCTCAGCTTTGCTGTTCGTGTGAACGACCCTCTGGTTTCTTCATTCTGCTAATTTTCCCTGTGCTTAAGAGCTCAGCTGCTCCAGAGGATCAGGCCAGTGATGGACGATGGCACAGATGTACTCAGACACACTTTGACTTGAATTATGCGTCCCTGTGCTTCTGCAGAGCAAGCTCCCAGTGCCGTGTACGTGGGGCACCCTCCCTCTGTGAGAGCATTAATTATTACTGCTGCTTGCAAAATGATCTGTGAACTAAAATGGGTTTTTCTAATTCTGTCACTGGAGAAGAACTTCTGGCTAATCAACTGGAGTCAGATGGAGTTGGCAGAGACGACGTAAAGGCCTGCACTAATTACTCCACTTGTCTCAAGAACTGATAAGAGAGTTGATTTATGCCTGGAGCAGCCTGATAATTCCGGAAATAATAGATATTGCATGACTTAATTAATCAATGTAAACCTGGTTATGCTGTGATTTTGAATTAATGGCCATGGTATAGCACAGGCGTGAGGAAGGTGGGCTACAGCCTGGTACTAAATGTACCTACTAATGGTCCAGACCAAGAACCAGGCTCTGGATATATCTTGCATCTGTCTCTCATTGTATCTGGTGAGCTCTGGTGCTCTTGTGCTTGGAGAATGTGGGGCCATATATGATGGCACGAAGGAGGAAAGTGATGCATATGTAGAGAACAACAGCGGGTAGGGACCAAGAACTTACTTAGGAATCAGTCCATCCTATGAGTTCATGCTGAATAGTTGCATCAGGAGTAAGTATTTTTAAGGCCTGAGTGGTTTTATCTGCCCTGCCTGGTGTGCTTGGTCCTCAGGGCTGGTGGTCACACAAGCCGGCCTGTTCCCCACCTGCACGGATGAAGGGACACCCTTGGGTGGGAGCGCAGGCTCTTCTCACCCTGAGCTACAGGTCCTGCTGGCTGAGGTTGGCCTACAGGACAAAACATGGTTTGCTCTGGCTGTTGTCTTGCTTTTTCTGGTCTTCATACAGTGACCATTGCAGCTCTATGGCCCATCATGGGACCTCCCTGTAGTACCCTCTACCTCTCACCCCAGGCTGATTTTTGGATGTAACGCAATTTTATTGTTTGTATTTGCAGACGGACTATGTTTTCCTGGACCAGCCTGGGAGGATGGATGGCTTTTACTTTGTTTTCATCCTCGCAGGAGCTTGTTTTCATTCCTCCACTGTGGTTGTTGAAGTGAAGATAGATGGACAGGCTGGTTGGGACCCATCCATGGTGGGCCAGAATAAATATCACTGAACAGAAACACATGCTTTTCCCAACTAAGACAGACTTCAGTTAGACATATCTTAGGTATGATCACAAATCCGAAAAGGAACTTGCCTGCTAGGGCTGATGGAAAGGCAGGTAGATCCAGAGTCAGTTTTAGCCTATCAAGAAGCCAAATGACTAGGTCTCTGGACAGCGATTTAACTCCTCCTCCAGCAAAGCATTTTAAGGAGAAGTATTTCTGTACCATAGTGCCACATGATTTAACAGATTAGATCCGCTTTTAGCACCTTATGGTGCAGATGACCCAACACGAGAGTAGATTTTGAACACTGCACAGACTGGGATCTACAAGCTGCTGAGAAGGACAGTTAAGAGCAGGAACAGGTCTGCGCTCCCAGGTGGTCTTCAAGTCCTCAGTCAAAAGGACTTGTGGAAACAAGCTGACGTGGAGTAGCTGATAACGGTAACTTGCCTTTGAAACAACATCTTCAGGCTCCGCTGCTGAACTTGCCAAACCATTGTGAAGCTATAAGGGGGAGAGGACTACAGCCTGGATCTCAGTTTGGAAGGCTGCCAACCCCAAAATCTTCAGTAATTTCAACACGAGGCCTCTAATCACTCTTGTCCACCCTTCTCTGGGTTGCAGTCTAGGGGGAACCATGTCAGCATCATGCTCTGTTTAGAATTATTTGAATAATCTGCCTTGCTTGTACAAATACCAGGCTGGTATTTACCGCTGGTGCTGGGGCTCAGCTGTGTCCCTTAGAGATGCTATAGAAGGTCACCAAAGTTGGAAGGACAGCTGAGACGCCCTCTCCTTTTGTAACCCCTGCCCTGCGTGCCATTGCATACAAATAAATTTCCTTACAGGAGGACTGTTTGATCTGCGGCGGTGACAGTGGCAGTAGAAAACAATTTCTAAAGAGAATAAATAGTTTCTGCCTGGATTAAAACAAATGCCTGGTTTGCTTTCTTCCTTTTCATGTATGAAGAGCCCTCGCCTCACAGTGCGAGTAGCTTGGACCAGACCCGAGGCAGGAGTCAGGTCTGGGTGCTGCTCCCTGCTCCCCTCATCCTGCTCTACGGTCTCACAGTAGTTGTTTGATCCCTGTGTACCTCCTGAGCTCCCAAGCACCGTGAGACACAGTGACTTCTGGTGTCTGAGCAGGGCAGAGCCCTGCAGCTCCCTGTACTTGGTCCTACCATACTAAACCATATTGCATCTACAACGACTGAAGCATCAAAGACTCAGCTGTATCTCTTTTGTGCGGTGCCTGACAGTGCTTGGCAAAGCCATGAAATGGATAGTCAGCAGGGGGTTGAACTTGTTTTAATTTCCGAAAATACAGTTTATATTCATGTCCATACTTACATTCAGAACCAATAAATACACACAACAGCTTTCCAGGACTTCACAATCATCGTCACTTACATAGTAATAAAGTGGTTACATTACATTTTATATGCAGTTTGCTTTAGAATGTGAAAGTATTGTGAATACATTGAATCCTTTCAACAATGTTTTCCTAGTCTTGTTTTTATTCTTTCTTCTTGTGTTTGAAAGATTCTCAAATACTATGAATCTCTTCTATGGGTTAATGACAATAAAACGATGTCAATGGGCTACACAGCACTCTGTAACCATGGCTCATACACAATTTCAAGTTCAGTGCTGTGACCTTTTTTGTATGAAACTTGCTCTTAAGAAACAGTGTTTTAAGAGCTCCTCTTGAAGACTTCCAAAGATATTCTCTGAGCTGTTTTCTGCTTTGAGCTGATCCCAACAGTGCAAAGCAGCCATAAACTCAGCTTAACAAGGTAGTTAAAACAGGTTTACTGTTGTTTTGCATCACTAGAGCAATACAAAGCCATCAGCGTATACCAGTAAGTCAGTTCTCTAGAGTACAGAACGTGGTAACACACATCTGACTCTGCTAAAACACGTAAGAGCTTCACACAGCCCAGTATAACCCATAAGACTTCCAGCTGGGAAAGGGAGGGGAGTAAAGAGAAGTCTATGTACATTTATTTGAGCTTGTGGGTCTCCAGATTTTAGCCTTGCTATGAATTCATCTCTCCTGTAAGTCCCCAAGTTCTCCAGGTCTACAAGTGCTTTGCAGTACAAAACCATGCCCTTAGACCTTGCTAGTCTGCATATGTCCATTGAATTCAATATTTCTCTGGGTTAACATTGATTCCTGCAAGCGGCTGCTGTTCTCTTGCCTGTGTTCAACGGGGTCACCATCCTCAACACCATTGCCCTTTCGGAGGCAAAGGACTTTCTGAAAACTCTGCTTGAAGTTGTCAGAAAGAAATCCATAAAGAATGGGGTTGGCACAGCTGTTTGCATAGGACAGGACCACCACAAAGAAGTACACCCCTACCAACACAGGGTCTTCTGGCAGTATAAATATCAAATTGACAATGTTCATCATGTAAAATGGGAGCCAGCAAAACACAAAGACCACCACAATGATCACCACCATCCTGGTCACCTTCCTCTCTGATCTCCTGCGCCTCGTAGACCCAACTCGGATCCCCGACGATTTGACTTTAATCACGATCAGCAAGTAGCAGAGGCAGATCACCAACAAAGGACCAAAAAACCCAAGGACTGATGTGTAAATGATGAAAGCTGCTGACCAGATGTTGACAGGCTCTGGCCAGTTCATGTTGCAGGTCTGAAAGTCTTCCTGCACATCCGAAAAGATGATGACTGGAAGCACCACCAAGAACGAGAATGTCCAGACAGTCACGCTGATGAGCTTGGCCACCCTGGGACGTCTCCACTTGGTTGATTTAATGGGATGAACTACTGCCAGGTAGCGGTCCATGCTCATCACAGTCAAACAAAAAATACTAGTGAATTGGTTAATACCATCTACAGTCATAACCAACCTGCACAAAAAGGAGCCAAAAGGCCAATAGGAGATGGCGTTCTGGGTGGCCAGGAAGGGCAGGCCCAGCATGAAGAGTACATCAGCAACAGCTAAATTCAAGATGTATATGTTGGTGACAGTTTTCATCTTGGCATAGCGCAAAACCACGTAAATGACCAATGTGTTGCCGCTGAGTCCGACCACACACACAAGGAGGTAACAGATGGGAATCAGGACTTTGTGGATGTATTTGAAGGAGGGCTGCTCTGAGAGCGTCCCATTCTCTGTCACATTTGTGAGCAGTGAGGAATTCACATCGCTGGGACTAGCTTCTGTGCTAAATGCGTTGGAAAAGTATACAGGATCCATAACTTTTACTCCTCAGGTTTTCTTTTAAGGCTAAGAGAGATTAAACTTCATGGGCATCTTGTTCCTAGAAAGATAAAAAACAGGAAGAAAAAGAGAGAAAGAGTGAATTCAAAGTAGACCTAAGTTTTATATATAATTTAATTTTCCATCTATAGTCAGAATTTGTGTTTGAATTATGCAGTTAGCGCGTGTGATGAGATCAAGGCCTGAACAAAGGAATTCCACAATGAGAGAGCCCAAGTCCTCATCCCAGTAAATGGTGGTATCTATTCCATTTTCACAAGCTCTGTGCAATGGGGTCAGGGCTGGATGTAACTGTGAAGCTGGGAGGCTGCACGGCAGTAACACAGCATGCATCCCACCAGGAAATGCAAGCGAGAGCAGAGAGGGTCATGGCCACCACACTTCACTGAAGCTTTCCTGCAGAGAAGAAGTCCGAATGCCCTGGCATGTGGGCTGTTCAGACCCAAAGCCCGCTGGTAACAAAGCCAGTCCTTCCTCTGCTGATGAGAAACATTAATTCTTGCATGCTTTCTGTGCCACTTGGCAAGCAAACTTTACCGTTTGACTGTCTCACACTTCTTAACCTGTCATGGAATCACAGAATATCTTGAGTTGGAAGGGACCCATAAGGATCATCGAGTCCAACTGCCAAACACACATTCTCCTCTCTTTTGAAATCAAGGAGCAGGGGGGATAATACCCTCTACTTCCCAACTTGCACAAAAATATGCAAATCCAGAACCCACCTTTCCTCCTAGCTTTCCTGTCTAAACACTGATACAGAAGACGTTAGCAGACAATTTTGAAAAACTCTGACCGGACAGCGCATACAAATCAGACTGAAAGCAGAGCCCTGACATTAGTGCCGAAAGCTTTGAAGTCCAATTTGGTGCAGAGGGTGCCTGGAGAGGCTCGGGGACTGACTCAGCCCCGTCTCACCCCCATACAAGGTCTGGGTGCTTTCATAAACCAGAACCAAAGACAGTTCCCAGCTCTTCATACCCGAAGTTCCACTGCGATGTTTCACAGGTCTCCCTGTACAGATAGACACAGTCTCAGTCTGATAAATTCAAATGCCCCTTACTGCCTGGCAGAACCCATTGAGAACCCCCAGGGAGCATCAGCAGCTGTGGAGGTGGGGAAGCAAAACCCTCCATAACAACCGAGAAAAGCCTAGAAAAAAAATCAGTGAACTGCAAGATGGAAAGGACCACGTCTGAGAACGCTCTTCCATCGGGTCAGGCCGTGGGCATGCAGATGTGAAGACTTTGCAGTGGATAGGAACAAGCTGTTTCTTTGACATCTCTCAAGACTTCTCTTCTGTTAGTGTTTCTGAATCCCTCTCCTTCCACCGTGAAGTGTGCTTTTTGTCTAAGAAACACCTTTCTTTTTCAAGAAATCCAAACTGAAGTTGGCAGCTTCAGCCACAGGCAGCTGAATGGCTTTTGCGATAGAACATATTTTATTATACAATCTGAAAAGGGTTGAAAATTTCCAGTGCTCCGTTTCTGTGGCATGCCTGATTCACATGAATATTTTTTCGCTCTTTGTCTGAACGTGGTCTAAGTAGGTGTTTATAAAGCTTTCTGCTATGAAAAATGTTGAAGCATCTGCTACCAAAGAGTGGAGAATCAAAACACCAGTCTGGGCCAAGATCTCTCCCAGGTCTGGCCAGCAGACTGCGGTGAAGGTGCTCAAGGAGGATGTGCTCAGCAACTTTTTTTCCCACCACATGATGGTTAGGTTTCCATAATACTCTGGGGTCATGAACCTGGATTCAAAAACACCCAGCCCACACTGCACTCATGCCTTTCAAGCAAAAGCAAGATTCAGTATCATGTAAGCATGCAAAAGACTTCTCATCTCCAAAAGGAATGCAAACACCTCCACAGGCTGTGCTTTCTCTTTGGGTGAGAAAAACTGCAGTGGGTGAGAGCAGAAGTCCCTCCAGCTACCAGCATAAATAAGCTGCTCTGATTTGGAAGTGTGCAGATGGGAAGTAGGTGTCTTGTGTGTAACTGCGTGGCTGGGAGGAGATGTACCAGGGAAATCTGAAATCCAGGGTCGCTCGGATGGTAAAGCTGAGGGAGCTGCCAAAGCTCAAGCACACGCTAGCTTGAAGATGGAGAAGAAAAAGGGGCAGGGAGGATCTGCAGGTGCTGAATATGCCACCGTGGTGTTTGGGTTTAGGTGTTGCGGCGATGGGCACAGTGCAAGAGTCGTTGCAGTTCCTGACAGCCCACTGCAGGGAGAGCTCAGCTGAGACCACGCTCCATGTCAATTAAATAGGACTGGATTAGTGCTTATACAAGAGAAGGCAAACTCCAGTTCTGGCCAAAGAGTGGATTTTTAAATTCTGTTCTGACACTAATTTTAAAATACTAAATTGTATTAAACCTCAGATTATTTGTGGGGATGTATCTGGGAGAAGCCAGAGCAGCACCACACTCCTCTTCAGGCTGTGAGGATTTTGATCTTTGGGAGACTGCATTTTCTTGAAACCCAGATGCTGTGTGGCCCAGATGGTTAGCCAGTGTCTTTGAAGGGAAGAATATAAAGGATTGGGGTCGGGGACGGGGTAGGCGATGTTTATAAACTCTTCTTCATGGAACTGCGTATTTGGGACCGAGTACAGTGCTGGGATTGGGAAGGCACTTCTCCCCAAGAGCAGTCTAGACTAGCTCAGCAACAACCAGCCTGGGCCAAAAAGCAAAATTTTTGTTCTAGGACTGCAAATATAGCAGGACAGTAAGAAGAACCAGTGCTGCCACTCGGCAGGGGAAGGTCAGGAAATGCAGTCATGTGTGGCTCTCATCCTAGTGCTAAAGAAAATGAGGATGGACATCATTCTTCTAAAGTTGCCTCCTTTTTCCCCAAAGTACACATTCTTGAAATAGTTGACTGTAGAAATTACACAGTAAGTTCTTCAAGCTTGTTGCTCCTTCCACCCTGTTTAGAGTTCAAGCCTTGAGAGAAGCACTGAGGAAGAGGAGTTCCTTTATGTGGATAACCTACTGCACAAAATCCCTGCTTGCCAAGGGCCTCAGGTTCTTTGAGCCATCCATTGCTGGCATTCCTGATGCTCCCAAGGGATTACTTGAGGCACCTTCCGTGGCTTCCATGGAGGGGGACAGCCCCCTTCAACAGCAGCTGGGGTGGTCTCCTCCTGCTGCTGTGCTGTCCCCAGGAGTCAATGATACTTCAGCAGTTTGTCAGTCTGCTTCTTTAGTATTTTGGAGCTCTTCTCTTGGTTTCATGTGAAATTTAACATTTACTTTCAGTTTTTTGTTACTTTTGATGAATTTTGCACCTTCCCCTGCAAAAGCGTGTGGATTCAGAAGGAAATGCATTGCTCAGGCTCTCATGCAAAGCCTTTAGTGTCTTCATGGCTGGCGGCACCAGCAAGGAGCTGCCATCATCTGGACTTCTCCCATACACCAGCTGGGGAGGTGATGTGCTCAGAGTCAGTCAGATCTGAAAGCTGAGCCCAGGTCTCCCAAGTCCCCGTTCAGCGCTTTATCCACTAAGCCACCGAAACCAGACCACCTTTGCCTTGTAGCCAGTACTATTTTGGGATTCATTATGGTATGGCAACAACAAAAAAGGCTGAACAGCTGCAAAAGCGTGTTTTGCTGGCTGTCTTTGGTGAGCATAGATGATTTTTCCCTCTGTTTCCCTCTGCTATCCAGCCGATACCTTGCCCCTCACCAGCGCTATTTTTGTCTGGACTTCTGTTGCCACTACTGCAGTTAATGACCACAAACCTCAACAAAGGATGACTAAATATAATTAAGACATGCTGACTGATATCTTGTACACTTGTTTTGGTGCTCTTAATTAACGGATTAATAAAAAAACACCTCTAGGGGACTTTCATCCAGATTTCTTTCCCTTTGGTGTTTGATCTTCAGGCCATCACACTGGTATACTTCATAAATTATGTGCTTTCTGCTTAAAACACCTGAACCAAAAAGGACAACAGAGCTAGAAACACAGATCCGGAGTAATCATTAGTATAATTCCGAGTTCTCCTTTTACAGAGCAGGACCCTGGAAAAAAAAAAAATAGGCATCCGCTGCAGCTGAACACATCTGACAGCCTGTGTCCCTGCCCAGGAAAACTGAGAGAAGAAGTAGCAGAGCTCTTCTGGCTCAGAGCATTCTGCTCGGAAGAAGGTACTCAACCTTTGTGAAAACTTCTCTCGCAGGTGTCCTAGACAAACGTGCTTCTGCTGGGCACAAAGGCAGGCACCCATCTCACAGCACCCAGGAGCCCATTAGTGACTAAAGCGTCGTCACAACATAAGGAAGAACAAACCTTAAAACTGTCCAGGCAGATCAAGGTTGAAATTCTTCCTGGCTGTGGTTACAATAGGAAAGCAAAAATAACTCTATGAAGTGCGTTGCATGAG
>Ga0181612_104859_pt1 | contig 18522 bp, 10 predicted proteins | sample HoacroProtozoa21_FD_119630 | JGI IMG/M metagenome (GOLD analysis project Ga0181612, IMG submission 119630) | Hoatzin crop microbial communities from Cojedes, Venezuel. Combined Assembly of Gp0051906, Gp0051904, Gp0051908
CCAATGAAAGTCAGAATTGCAAATTGAGGATGCAACTCACCTCCTATATTTTTTGCATTTTCTGTTTGTACTGAATTTTCCAGTTTATTGCAATTCAGTCGCTGTCATATGAGAGCTTTTTGTATTTATTGAATAGTGCTACCTAAATTCTATGCTTATATCACTGTTCTTTTTTTTTAATTTTTTAACTCCAGCACTGAGTTCCTGTATTGCCTTGTGCACACTCCTAGTCAAAATCTAACTTATCACTTAAACCTTAATCTGAGTTAATGCCTATAACATTTACGCTGTTCTGGCTTGAAGTTTTATTGAACTCTCCAGAGCAAATCTTTAAGGTTTATCTATCATTTGCACTGACTTTGGCTGTTTTCTTTGCAGCATTTTTGATGTTTATTCATCACCTGTACAAAATAGTAATTTAAGTCCTGTATTTAAAGACAGTGCAATTCAAGTGATTTGCCTTCATTCAAAACAACCAAATCTTTTGTGGCAAATACCTATTTTTAATTTCATGTTGACCCACGGGATTATTGCTTGATTCAGAATTCTCTTTTAACTTGGAAATAAATGGTGCTTTGATCATGTCACTATAGTTCTGAATATTTACTTCCATGTTTTTGTGTTTCAGATGACATTTACTAACTGCTAGAGTAGTTAGATTTCTAGATACAACCACATTTGGCTGATTGTAACCTGGACAGAAGAAGGAAGTATCAATTACTGTGGGATGGCTTTGTTCATTTATTTGTTTTATAACAGCAGTGCCTTGAGATCTTTCTATTCCAGGCACTGTAAAATTACAATATGTTTCTTGTCTTAAAGAGATTATATTCAAAATGAGAGGTACAGAAAATGAGAAAAAAATATATATAGCATGCATCTCCAGATAGCATCTCCTCAGTACGCTTTTTAGTTGCTTGTTCATCATTACAACACTGTGTTGGTTTGTTCTTCCTTTTCCTGTTCCTTCATTTGGTAACCTGTTTAGTGGAACATTACATAACACAAACACAATGTTCAGGAGCCAACAAAAAGCTTAAATACATGATAACTTTAAATGTGTTTGAGTCACCCAAACAGTGAAAAGCAGCTATAATAAGATTGAGAGCTTGGCATGGTGCCTCCAAGTGGGGAATTAGAATTTGCATTTTCTTAAATTATTCTATTAAAAAGAAGATAAAATATGTGAAAACTATTAATTTTTAGGTAATCATTTTTGAGTAGTTTGTATTTATCAATTTGTAATATATTCAGTGTAAGCTATGGCTTATAATGTGTTTTAATTGGATTTTAAAATGAGGGCTTATTTTATCTAGGATAAGATTTTATAAACTTTTTACAGGGAATGTTCTACCAAACTACCAAATCTATCATGAAGTATCAAATTTAAAAACACCACAAACACTTATCATGCATTGCCTTTTGCAAGCAGGCTTTTTATATGTTCTCAGGAATACAAAATAAATACTATCTAGCTTACTAATTTAATTAGAAGATGCACGTTGCTGGATCTGCTCCTAAAGAATCTGGAAAAAAAGGGACCAGTGAAATCTGATGGCAAACTTGGCTGCAGTGACCATGACACAATGGAATGTAAGGCAACAGATCCTGAAAGAAGTTAGTAAAATGAAGAGCAAATTACAACCCTGGATGTCAAAAGTGACTCCTGATTGAAGTCAAATGCAAGAAGTGAGTACATGGAAGTTGAAAGCAGCAATAAATGACCTGGGAGAAGTACAGAGACATTACCCCAGCATGCAAAAATGGATGTAGGGAGGCCCAAAGTACGGGTGCAGTTAGCAAGGGATATGATGGGAAATAAGGTTTCTGTAATTACTTTGGGAGTAAAAGGAAGGTTATGGAAAATGTTTGTCCACTGCTCAATAAAGTTTTCTTTGGCTCAGTCTATTTTATTATTTTTTTTTCAGTATGGACTGCTTTAAGGCCTCCCAGGTCTCCGTGCCTATTGGCAGGATCTGTGGGGTATCACTCAAATAGAGGAAGATGTACTTAGGCTGCAGTTAAGCAAATACGACACACACGAGTCCTTGGGGCCAGAGAGGATATTTGCAAGGATCAATGGTTGAGTGAGCTCAACAATGTCACTGAAAGGCCACTCTCTCTTGTCTTTAAGAGATTATGAGAACTGCAGGAGGTTTTTGAAGACTGGAAAAGTCAATTTCCATGTCCATCCTCAAGCAGGAAGATGTGAGTAACTATAGACTGGTTTGCTTCACCAAGAAGATCATGGAGCAAATTTGCCTTGCAGCCAAATGCTGGATCACTAAACAGTGAGAATACTCAAAAACTGGAACAGGCTGCCAAGCAAGGAACCTCCACAAGTGGTGATATTTAAATACTAACTGGGTATGACCCTCAATGGCCTAATCTAAACTTGGACTTCACCCTGCTTTGATCAGGGGGAGTTGAATCAGATTCTAGAAGGTCTCTTCCAAATTAAGTTATATTTTAGGTTTGTAATGGCCACAGTAAACACAAACATCTTTATCTGTGCTTGTCCAGTCACATCTGTCTAAAACAACACAGAATAAACACTACTAAAAAAAACACCCAGAAAATTCAGATCAACCTTGATTTTTATCTTGTTGAACAAAATTCTAGTTTATTCAGAACATAATCTTTTCATTTCTACGTAATTCAACAGCTAGTATTGCCAGTTCTTTGAGATTTGTCCTTTTGACTGCAGATCACAGAGAAGTAGAAAATCAAATGTAAAGTTGTCTGGAGGTTTAGTAGAAAATCTAAACTAGATTTTGGCTAGTATTTCATGGTCACTCTTCTTATTAAGGTATTTTTCCAGCTTCAGGAGGATTTAGATATGCTGTGGAATTGATATGACAAATGTGAAATTAAATTTACTACTGAACTGTGGGTATACAAATATGAACTGTTGTCGTAAAAATATTGGGGAGAATGAACTAAGCTAATACAGAACCCTTACAGTGTCCTCTGTCTCCTCTACAAACTATGAAGTTTACCAAAATACTCAAAATAGGCAAAGAATATACTGGTATAAAAACGTATATTTTAGATCATCCATATTAAACAGGGCAAGTGATACCAGTTGTGGAATATTTCTATGTATCTAATAAGTATTTCATCTGTTAGTTTAAGAATGTAGAATTAGACATCTAATTTATTTTTTTTTACCTCATCTGTGTTGAAAAATGTGAAAAGTAAAAATAGGCCAAGTAACTGTTGAGAAGCAATAACAAAATTCTCATTATTTCTGAAAAATATTTTTATTTGATTTCAGTAATGTATAGGGATGAAAAATTGGACACAAATTAGAAGGCCTTAGGTTATCATCCCTGCAGGTTTTTTTGGTGGAAGGCACCTTAAGGCAAATCTTGCAACTGTGGAACAATGTAAATGCAGATGGACAGAAGGTCTGATGTTTAATATTATTGCCTCTGTACTTGATATACCCTTAAAGGAAAGATCCTAGCATTTTAGATAGAAATGGCAGCAGACCACAACTACCAGGGGTGCATAAAGTGCCAGATGCATAACACATTTAATGGTGGCAAAAAGCCTGGAAGACGGGAGTTGTGCCAGTTGCCAAGTCAGTGGGTAGAAATTACTGGGGACTTAGATGGCATCTGGGAATCTAAGTATATGAAGGCAAGGAAGGAACAGTAAGAATGGCAGCTCTTAGAATATAGGAGAGTAGAAACAAAGTCTTAAGAATAAAAAATGTTGAAAGAAGAAGGGAAAGATTTCTATGTTTATTGCAGCTGCTCGTCTGAAACCAGGTGGACTGTTTCATGTGTGCTGCAAACTGCCCAGATCAATCTGACTGTTACTGCTTGTTAAATTGAGTTATTTTCTCATTTATTACAATTATTGGGGAAATTTAAATATTTTAATGAAAGTTTCTGTCTGGTTTTACTTTTTAGTATTTGAACAATAGCTTTGGCTTTGCACTCTTGCATATTATACTTTTTCTTTAATTATTGCTATGGTAGTTGGAATATAGAATATCCAACTTTTCTGTAAAACAGAATAGTCTCTGCATCCATTTTCACTTGGGGCAGAAGGAACTTTGTAAGGTCCAAGTTGTCAAGATGATCTTACAGTATTCCTCTACACCAGCAAGTTAATTTATGAGTTCAGAAACACATTGGCTGTTTTTTGGCTTTCCTGCTGTGAAGCCATAGACCTGTTCTGAATTTAGCACCTCAGCAGAGAAACCAGGACACAAGCAGGGAACAGGTCACCCTTAGTTTGCAGCCTTATACAGAGTTCAGCTGCAAAAAGGCCTGCTAACCTGAAAACTCAAAAGTATTCTCTGCATCTTAATCTAAACTCTAGGTATGGATTTCCATTTGCATGCACTAAATCAAAGGCTATGACCAGCTAAGACCAAAATGATAATAAAAAATAACTATTTTAAGTTCTAAATACAATCCAAAACCAAGCATAGTTTCATATATACTGGCTGCTTTAATAACAGATAATTTTATAGAATTTTAAAAATTTTATTGTTATTAGAATTTTTATAATCGTTATTATCATTAAAAGTAATTAAGATATTTTTCAGTTCATTCAAAGGAACAGTTCACAGAAAGACAGTGTTCAGTATTATTCTACCATAACTGTCTGAGAGACTCTGTATGACAGACTTATCAGAGTATCAGCATCTTAAGCTAAAAACGGCGCTGTGTTCAGTGTAGCTGTATAGCATCATGTTCCAGAAATTTCCATTTTCCTCACATATGAACAGCATCACGGCAGGGAGAAATTTTGGCATGCTCATGATAAAAAGTTTGCTAGCTGAGTACTACTTGAACTTTTGAAATCTGTACAAAAAAACCCACCTTCCAAGGCCCAGTCTTCAAATACCATCTTTTGCAGCCACTTGCGTTTGTGGTGTTTAAAGCAAGAGCGAAGCAGGCATAAGCGGCCACAGTAAATACTGTTCTAAGAGATACGCATACCGAAAACATTTACTTTTGTAGTTTCAAAATCTTATGCTTATGTCCTACCTATGTGCAGGTATCTTGCGATTCCCAGCAATCAGGATAACATCACAGAGCTGCTGTTGCTTCAGGTAGCTCTCCATCTTCCTGAAGGTTTGCTCCGCATGGTGAACAGCCTGGTAGAATTCCTCAGAGCTACATGAATCCAGGTCGCAGTGGGGTGGCAATGGACGGCTGCCTGCTGACAGTCTGTAAACCACAAGAGAAACTCCACGTTGATAAGATATGACAAGTGTCTAGACTTCATCACAGGCTTCTAGAATCTGATGTAAGTAATCAATGCATCATTCCCATTTCTCATGACTAGAAGTATAAGATGAAAAATCTTATTGTATTGGATGGGACAACTAAAGTTGTAAGTCCTCTAACACTGAAATTATTTTCTTTAGCACAGACACAGAAGTAATAAGTTTCTTTTTTGATAAAGTTATTAAAAATATAAATATGAGCAACAAATAGAAATTCAGTATATTCATGTTAAGATTAATAGTACAGCTATGTCTTCATTATTAAACTATGATTGGGTTCTTTAATATTTGGAACATTTTAGAGAAAAATTATTTTACAGAATTAAACAAAATATTTATTTTTCTTAAATACTGATATGAACACCTAAAATAAACAAATAATGGAGAAAACCAATCCTATCTTTCCACTGATTCTAAGAGTGCCTACTCTAGTTCACTTCTTCAAATTCACATTAATTTTACTCCACCTAGGAAATAAAAATAAAACTCTAATTGACTTAATTCGTAGTGAGTTATGAACATTTCCACAATGATAAATTACATACCTACTTTTTAACCAAAAGGCTCATTAATAAGAATTGAATTTAGCCTACAAAGATAATGATGCCTAAAATTCAAAAAATCAGGACAAAAAAATTGAAACAGGAGAAAAATGCAAATATTTTTTAAATATATACAGCCATATATTCTTAGTTCAGATTTATTCAGTTTCATATTTCTGCTTCAGACCTTTACTGGAAAATAGGAAAATGTGTCAGCAACTACTAGCCCTTAAGGAAACTAATGCTAGTGCTTCCAAATAATTCATGACACATGCAATACCCTCTTCTTTTACAAATATGTATTAAGACTGTTTCATATGAAAGCCATAAGATTTTATATATATTGTGGTGCTAAAAATGAAGAATTTCCTAGATGAAGCTGATTATGTTTTTTACTTCAAGTAGATATATACAAAACAGCTTACATGATCAGTAGAAAAGCATTAGAGGATATATTTTAGTCCAGCATATCAAACTATATTACCTGTTAATTCAAACCAATCTCATTTTATATGTATTCTGAGTTACGTAAGTATTTTTGATAATGTACAGTAATAATACAACAGTAAGGATTGAATTCAGTAGGTAGCATATATAAGACTGATATTAACAGACCTGTAAGATAACACAATCTGCACTCCTGGTACTGGAAAAAAATAAAAAGTGCATGAAGATAACAATAATAAAAAATTAGCTATTAAAATGAAATACTGTTGTCTTAAAGAAATAAAAAATATATTTTTATTAACTCTTGGTAGTCTATAATATAGTTCAGAAAAATAGTATTTTCTTTTAACATATTCTAATAATTTACTTTTGAATTAGTTTTGTCCAAAACTGTTCCACATAGGCTCCTGCAGTCATTGTACAGGGGTCCACAGAGGAGAGGAAGAAAGGCTGATCCATGTTTCTGTTACAGTAATTGCTAGGCTTCACAGCATTCCTTTAAAGTAGCTGGAAGCCTGCATAATTGAAGGTTGCCTGCAAATAATTTTGCAGAGAACCAACTCAGTTACCTTTGTGTCTCACCCCACCATCTATTCTGTGCCATATACAGGTACTAACTTACTAGAATGAGTTGTCTTTTAAAATTATTACCCACAGTAACTTCACCTGCATAACGTTAAATTGGATGCTGAGAAACCACCAGCTGGTTTAAATTAATCAACATTGCCATTTGTATGCTGATAGGGTTACAATATCTATGAGCCTGTCTATAGGAAATTGAACTGGCATAATGTTATTAACCATAATTCCTCAACAGAAACAGCTATGAATTGGCGATTTAGAAAGAAATATTTCCTTAATTCTATTATAGCCAATCCTGTTATACAATCAGGTAGTTTATGTTAGATACCTCTTGCAAATCCTCCTAAAGTATAAAATAATCATATACATTCTGAGTGACATAATCAGTTTTTGTGTTCCTATCCAACCTGGACTGCCAACCATGTTGATCAGAAGTCTAAGTTTATTTTCATATCTTTGGAAGATCAACAACTACTTTCATGTAGAACTGTAATGATGCAGCTAAGCTCATTAGTATGGGTAGTGAGTAGATATTTCAGTTTATCCTTTATTTTTTTTTCTCTCAGTTTGATTGTAGTCCTACACAGACTTCTTCAGTTTTATTACTGAAGAATTCAAATGACAAGTAATTTACAGGAAATAAATCAGTGCCTAATAAATAAGGTTGCTAGAGTTAAACAGACACATTTCTTCGCTTCCTCCAGGGAATTCGAAAGTGACAACAGCAGCAATTCCGAGAAAGAAAAGTAACAGGAATGAGCAGGTCTGAATGGGTTCATATTGTTTGTTAATTCAGAACTTCAGTCTCAGTCAGTTTACATTTGAACAGATAAGGTACTAATTCTGCCTCTTCTTGGCTATTCAAAACGTGCTGCACTTTTCAGGTCAGAAACAGAGAAGTACCCTGACTGAATTTGTGCCAGTCCTATAAAGTCAGACTGGGTTGAAATGAGCTTAGTCTATTTTGTTCTTGAATGACTAGACAGTGTTTGCCACAAATTTTGCCCTCTTTCCTGCTTGCCATTTATAAGCAACGCTTTCCACTCTCAAGCTCATCAGTATAGCTGTCACTTTGCAAGTCATTAAACGACTACTCAAACACAAGCCCTGAAGGCCCAGCACATTTTAAATCATTATCCCGAACGCCAGCAAGTAACAAGCTCAGTAGAATACAGTAAGTTAATCTTTTATTTATTTTCTAAGAAGGCCCAGATAAAAAGTCTGCTCCTTCTCCCTTTCAGGTGCAACCTCGTTTTCATTACAAATGCTCTGTCCGCATAATCGATGCCATAAATTCCGTCAGCAGCTTGGTAAAATAAGAAATAGCTAAAAGAGCTTCAGCCAGCAAACATCAGTTATTTTCCACCAGTTCACGAAAGGCATGTTCAGGTACTTAGGACAAATTAGCAAAATGAAAATAACATTTTCTGCTTGCATATATTGTTTTTCTTTAGGTGCAAGCAATCTGAACCACATATGCAGTGAGATGCTTGTCAAGTGCATTCTGCAGGAACTCCAGCACAAATTCACCTCATGATTCCCTGAGTCTTTCAAAACCCTTTTTAGCACTTGTGTACCTCAAAATCATATACTTAGTGAATAGGACAGACTTCAGATGGGCTTTTTTCATAATCTTTCTTAGTTGGCAAGTACAAAACCTGAATTTACTCTGAGAATTTCAAACGCTCACGGGTTGTTCAGACTAGAACACTTTTTTATCTTTAAATGACTTAGTTAACAGTACAGAAATAAGGAAATCAACCCTTTTATAAAATTATGACAATGATACTGAAGGGTGATACTACAGGATGAGAAAATTAAAAGGTTCAGAAAAAATATCACCATTCTAAATAACCAATAATCTCAAATGTTTCTTTATGAAATGGTAAACCAGAGTGCATGTTACATTAAAAAAAGGAAAAATATCCACCCCAGCAACTTTGTACAGAGTAATTTGCAGTTAAGAACACCATGCTGTCCTCAAAATAGAAATGTTGTAAGAAGATCCCAAAAGTGTTGGTAAGAAAATTCAGCCTTTGAGTCTTTAGGGATCTCAAAACAGTGTAAATATAAATAAAAGCTTAACACTGAGGATCTACAACATCTGACTCCACAATGCTCCTCTTTTCCTAGAAAAAGCACTTTGATTTGAACAAGGGTGTTATTCTCTGATCACCTTTTACCTGCTCCTAACTTTTGTGAATAAACAGGTAAAACATCAGTAAAGTCCCAGTAAAGTTTGCTGTATGGATTCTTCCCTCAATTTAACAGTCTTTTAAGTAAGTACTTCTGGTAGCCCACTATAAGTAAGAAAGAGAAGGCACTGGCCAAAGGTCTCGATTAATCCTCAGAAGATATTTTCGGGTAGACCAGTTAGTACCCTACTATCATGTAGATATTTAATTGGCCGTCTCCTGTACTTTGAACAGTTGTTCACTCTTACGAACAGTAAGAACACACTACTCAGACCTGATTTTTGCTCACTGACTCTACACACAAATAAGCTGTAACATAAGGAACAGAGAAATGAAAACCCTTAGCTTACAGTAATGTAAGCTTTCTGCTTTCTGTCTGGAGTTAGAGAGAAAATGTTAGGAAAAGAAGGGATCTCACACACAAATTTAGCTACCTGTATTTTTCTTGTCAGGAAATGGTGAAGTAATGAGAAAAACTGCCAGTCCTGAGCTGCAAAGGTTTGAAAACAGCAAAAGCAAACATCAGTAGTTAAAACCATAACCTGAAAAAGTTCCAAAAGGAAGTACTTGGAAATAAGAGGTGAGAGAATTCATATACTACGCTGCATTTCTCTGAGTAAACAGAGGCTTAGATTAAGAAATGGTCTCCATTCTGGAAATTATAGTCATGGAGGTTCAGAAAAAAGCAAAATTGTATCACTGTATAAAGCAGAGTACTTTATAGAGCATGTAGGTAATTTAAATACTCAATTGAATATACTTCTCATACCTTCTGCTGAAGCCCTGGCCTCAAATAAAGAACTCTATAATCAGAAAATGTCATATAATTTCATTGTTACTGGAATAGCAAATCCTGCTGGTTTAATTTTTTTTCAGTTCTCACTTATGCAGGATTGATCGTGCAAACTTATCCAAAACTACTCCAATGGAATTTAGTGTGTATTACTGGGCACATATCTAAAATATGAAGTCAAAAAAACAAAATATGTCCGGTTCTTCAATACAAGAAATATGTTTTGCTTTTTATAACTTGCAAAAACTTCTAAGAAATATTCCATATGTTAAGAGTGAAAAAGTCTTCACACAATTTGTTCTCTGAAAATTGCTCATTGAATGCTAGAAAATCAATAACTTGTGGAATTGCACTCATCAAATTGAGATGGACTGTCAAAAGTCATGGCTTTCATTAGCAATCACTTACAAAAATGCAAGAGAGAGAGTTTTACAAAGACTTTAAACCATTTTTCTACAGCAAGAGCAGGGCTGAAGTTCTGTTTGTGATCAAAAGGTACGCTTTTCATGTTGCTACCAGCGATTATATCTGCAACTAAACCCAGAGTTTCAGCAGGTTGCTATAAATTTCTTTTATAAAAGATACAGTTAGGTAGAAGTGCCAGATTAAAAAATAGTATCAATAGTATCAAATACGAATTTTTAGTTACATCAGTGCATCTCAGAGATGCATCATTACTGTCTTAGACATTCCTTTTCTATGCAAAAAAATAAATATTTTTAAATGGAGTTCAGTGCAGATTATAAATGTGTCCATAGAATCATACAATCAGAGTCACAGAATAGTATGGGTTACAAGGGACCTTTAAAGGCCACCTAGTCCAACCCCCCTGCAGCGAGCAGGGACATCTTCAACTAGACCGCGCTGCTCAGAGCCCCATCCAATCTGGCCTTGAAGGTTTCCAGGGATGTAGTATCTACTACCGTTCTGGGCAACCTGTGCCAGTGTTTCACCATCCTCATTGTAAAAATTTTCTTCTTTATAACCAGTCTAAACCTACTCTCCCTCAGTTTAAAACCATTACTCCTTGTCTTATCTCAACAGGCCTAGGTAATAAATTTTTCCCTATCTTTCTTCTAAGCCCCCTTGAAGTAGTGAAAGGCTGCAATAAGGTCTCCCCAAAGCATTCTCTTCTTCAGGCTGAACAACCCCAACTCTCTCAGCCTTTCTTCATAGGAGGCGTGCTCCAGCCCTCGGATCATTTCTGTGGCCCTCCTCTGGACCCACTCCAACAGGTCCATGTCCTTTTTGTGCTGAGAGCTCCAGAGCTGGACATAGTAAATGTTGTTCTCATTCCATAGACAAATCTGCATAACATATAATTTACAATGGTGTTTCCTCTTAAATGTAATTTGGGGATCAAAGTACTTGTAATGTAACTTATTCTTTGGACATCATAAAGCAAAATTCAGTCATTAGGACATCTGTGTGCCTAGCAGAAATATGCTTGATTCCACTGTTGTTCTGTGTATCTGTGTATCTTAAGGATATTACCAGCCTCAATAAACAAAATATTAGTATCAGTTTATCATGTGACCCCAGACTAATTGAGCAGCCCTTCAGAACCACAGAATCACAGTAAGAAGGGACCACTGTGCTATACTCAACTGCTTCTATAGAGAAGAAATATTTTTCTTGTTCAGCAGCTGATGAAAAGAAAGTAGAAGTACGGTTAGCGCAGGAAGAGTTTGTTCACACCGTGATTTTTCCAGGTTACTAATAAACCACACAAAGCAAGACTTTTGTTTTGACTCATTTTAAAATACTTTCAGTTGGAATTTTTCTTATCTATCACCCTTCACCAGTTTATTATCTAACCTAAGCCACAGACTTTTCTATTTTCAGTGCTGAGAAACCAAAACACATAAAGATTCCATAGCCACCTGAAACACTTGAGTTTTAGTCATTCAATCCCTTCTTAAATTTCTTATTTTGGGTTTTTTTGACAAAAAAAAAGGTTAAAGAAAACCAATTAAATTAATGAAAAACTACTGAAAAATCTCATGTTTTTACAAGACACTAATTACTGAATTCAGTTAAATTAATGACAAATGTTTTATCTTCCCTTCAGTCTTCCCCCATTTTTTCATAATTTATTACTGTTATTAATGACATAATTTTGTCCTATGTCCTATGCTCTTAGAACCACTTCAACTGTTCACGAGTGTGTTTTTTTGTCTTTTACGTGTTCTGTTCAAATGATTACCTCTTCTCATTTTTTCACCTTTTATCCTCTACAGTCTTCTAAACAATTACTTCAGATTTTTCCTATTTCTTCTTTTCTTCCTCCACAGTCATTTATGTCCAGTCTTAAAAATTACCCAAGCTTTTGCTTACCCCTTGCTAGTACTTCCAGTACCTGCCTACCAATATTGTGCTCTGCCTTCTGTCAATTTTGCTTTCAGCTTCTCTCTCCAATACTTCAAGCTCTCAGCAATTTACATGCTCTTCCATAGATGAACAACTAAATGGACTAAACAGTTCAACACAGTCCTGACTGACAGTCAAAAACTGGAATTTCAAATAAAGATTGAGATTGAGCAGACACAAATATTAAACTTTGGAAAAAATATTAAAATATCATAAAATATTATTTGCAGAAAATTTAAATATAGGTAAATTATTTTTTTAAATTAAACCAAGGGTTGGAGGTGGGGATGGGATGGCGGGGATTTTTCCCCTATAGACAGAAATATGCAGCATTGTAATGCTCTTGTTTGACAAGGTTAGAAAGTTTCATTTTGATATCATTGTTTTACATTATATCTATAAACTGTCTTAAAAGACATACCAAAATATTTATCTTTAAGGAAAGCTTTGTTTTAATTATATCCACTTATGAAAAACCTTATATATTGCATTTTTGTGAAGATTTAATAGATAAAAGTATTCTGATATAGAATCACAGAATCACAGAATAGTAGGGGTTGGAAGGGACCTCTGTGGGTCATCTAGTCCAACCCTCCTGCCGAAGCAGGGTCACCTACAGCAAGCGGCACAGGACCTTGTCCAGGCGGGTCTTGAATATCTCCAGAGAAGGAGACTCCACAACCTCCCTGGGCAGCCTGTTCCAGGGCTCCGTCACCCTCAGAGGCAAGACGTTCTTCCTCAAGTTCAGATTCCTCAAGTTCAGACGGAACTTCCTCTGCTTCAGTTTGTGCCCACTGCCCCTTGTCCTGTCTCGGAATCGAGCCCCAGCAAATTATTCTACTGAATGTATTTTATTCCTCTCTAAAAAGTGATGTGACATTTACAAAATCTCTTTTGGTGTCTCTTCAAAGCTAGTGTGGACAGCTTGAGAAAGTTGTGTTTAAATATGATGGATTTCTGAGTCTAGGTGGGTAGCTGAAGCGAATAGGAAGCCATTTAATTTACGATTTCAGCTCATGCTGTGGACAAACTAGATGTTTATTCCAGCTAATCTAAAAGTGAGGAGCAGCAGTGAATATAGCAGTACAAAAAATATTTTCCCCGTTTTGAAGCCTGTTGCCACACACCAGGTTTGAATATCCATCTTGTAATGATGTTTCACGCTTTGAAATGCGACGAGGTCTGCGATCGCTGCTTCTGATTTCTGACAGCAAGAAGCAAAAAGATTGACATTTGGTAGGTTGTGGGTCTTTCTAAGCCAAAAAAATTCAAGCCAAAATCACTGCTCAGCTGAAGGATCCTTGGAAAAGCTAGTAATGCTCTCAGCCACAGCGCTGAAAAAGTGGATCTGACAACTCTTTTACTAAAAAACTAAAAAGGCTGCAAGAGAAAAGTCCTCTGTGCTTTTTGGAACAATTATGGTAGGCCTGTGCGTGGTTTTGCCATATGGTTTCTTCTGCTTTCCCAAAAAGGGGAAAAAAATTAGGCTCGTTCCCAGCACAGACCGTCATCGCAAAGGCTTTAAATGAATTGTCTGTAAAAATGAAGAAAGTGCAATTTATGACTTGAGAAATCAACAGTCTCACAGGCACATCAGAACTCCATTCTGCTGCGATGGAGCTGGGAGCAAAAGTGAATCATAGTCGCACCTTGGAGTCAGGAAAATATAAATGACTGTTGCAGGATTAACTGTTTTTCTTCAAGTAAATGAAGTTAACAATAGTTTATTCTCTTCTCTTAATGCTGTTAAGCCTCTTAGGAGCTTTCTCTTCTGCAGAAGCCAAATGTTTAGTTTTATTAGAGGGACTTCAATTCCTGTATTCTATCAGTAGGGATACTATTTTTGTAATGTTTTGCCAATTGTTTCATTATGTATTTATACGAGTCACATATTTTAATTTCTGAACATCCTTTATCTGTCGCTGCACCGGAGAGTTTAAAGGAGGCTGGGACAATACAAAGATTTAGTCCTTTGTAATGAAGAAAAATATGTGTAATTCCTTTCAAAGAAAATAAAGAAGTACTAGGAGGTAATTTTCTCAGGGAATCAGTACGTGGAAGTAAAGCTTTTTGCATTCCTTCTTTGTCCTACAAGTAGAGCACCTGTGTGACTTGGTGCCAGGCGAGTCCTGTTGTGCTGCCATTGTGTGCGGCGAAAGAATTTTTGCCTGACACCGGGTTGTTGTTTTTGATCCTGCTGGGTCTGAGAGAGACCAAAATTCCTGTCTCCCTCCAGTCCGAGTCAAATGAGTTGGTGAAATGGTCTTAATTGGGTGACGGGATGGGTGCTGCGCAGGTGGCAGGTCTGGAGGAGGCGGGGGCTGCTGTCGCGGAGCCGGGGCTCAAGCGCCTGTGGTCACCCATGGCCCCACATGTGAGGAGTTTCCCTGTACAGGGACGGACAGACAGAGGTACACAAATATTCTGAATTTTTTTTTAAAGCTTTCCACGCCAAATCTCCCCTGCTCCTTTGCTGTTTTCCCTGTGCAGCTGGTATTCCAGCTTGGTAGACGTGGGCTCACGGCAAGCTACAGACGTGTTGAGCAGCCTTGTACCAGGGCTTTCCCACCTTTTGTTGCGTTCACAGCACTGCTTTGACTGTGTGGGAATTTTCATCCCATTTCAGACCTGCCTTGGCATGGATTTGGGAGTGGCAGAGAGGGTTTCTTTTACCCCAGCTCCTGGTAGCGCTCTCCGTGCCATGGCTGTTGCTCAGAAGCAGAATCGGTCCTGACAGCTCCTCAACGCGGTTTGGTTTCCAGTGACATCCCATGCCAGGCTGTGCTTGACTCAGAGTTTGGTCTTCTGTGCTGCTGGGGGACTCAAAGGCAATTATACCGTACAGAAACAACGAAGATCATATGTCAGAGAGCAGAGACAGAAAACTCCTGCAAAAAATGCAGGCTTTTAAAATCACGTCACAAAGACACCATCAATCTTCGTTGAGTATCGCTTCTGTCAACGTGTCTGTCGCCGAGGCACACACAGCACAGCCATCCTTCGGTTTCGTGCCTTTTGGTGGCTTCATTAGCATTTTAATGATTTGCCGTGTTCTCTGTTCGGTGTTAATTTGGTCACTAATGTGCTATAGTAAGTTAAGCTTTGGAATAATCCCTTTTCCGTTTTTTTAAATTCTATTTAAAGAATTTAAATTGACGATTTACTGGCCCGTGCTCTGAGTTAAAGATGAGCTGTTGGCGTGCTAGAGGGACGCGTGGGGACGAGTGCTGCCCTCACTGCGGAGCTGGCAGGACAGTGGCAGATGTGGACGGGCGTACATCTGAGGAGGGGGGGCAGAGAGCAGGGACCCCGCTGCTGGGACGCTTTGGGATGCGGCGCTGAGCCCGGCTGCTTCCTGCTCTGCCTTCCTGACCCAACCTCCCCAAAGGTCTGAGGATCGTTTAGCTCGGAAGAAGAACGAAGCCTTCCTGCAAAAGCAATGCTGTGGATGGCTATGGCTGCTCCTCCAGGCGGCTGTAGGACTGAGACTCCTGCTTGGCCACCTGAGATCAGCCCTGCCAGTTTAGGCCGTTACACAGAAAACGTTCCTGTTGCCTCCAACAAGGCAGGGACCCTCCAGCCTTGGTAGAGGTGGTGGCAGAGTGAAGGCTGCAGAGCCTTGGTCTCCACAAACGCACGGCGTTGGAGCTGCTTGCGGTTACTGCAGCGAACGTGATCGACCGCTGCCTCCTGTGCACGGCAGATGGGTTATAGCTCGGTGGAATGAGAAGTGCTTTCCAGCTGACTGTGAAGCTTTCCAGCAGCTCTGAAGGGCTTGGGTGCCTCAAAGTGAAGTAGAGGTTGGAGGCCGGGGAGGAGGAGCCCTGCTGTTTTCCAGGCTGAGCAGAGATACCCAAAAGTTCTTACCACCCCAAAACGATCGCTGAAAGCAGCAAGGCAGGCGAAAGCCCTAAAACTGATTTGCAAGCGGGTGGAACTGGGTGGCTGTTGACCGTGGCTGATGCTCAGGAGAACTGGAAGGATGTCGTAGGAATGATCTCGACCTGCTGATGTACATCACGGGAGAGGTGCGGGTGATTCTTGGACGGGGTTGCAAAGCAAACACACAGAAATTAAAATGATTGCTTTTTTTTTAAGCAGCAGCCAATGCTTGCGTATTTTTTTTAATTAGGGCAGATAAAAAGATAATCTATAGAAAATGATCTGCATTGAGAAGATGAACAAGGGAAACAATATCATGAATTTGAAAGAAGTGGGGAAGCCCATTAGCCTGTCTCTGTGACATTGTTCAGCCTTTTTCTGTTACATTTCTTTGTGTAATGGCTGCTCTTTTTGAACACGGTGGCATTTTTCATCTAATCTGACGATGATTCAAAGCATTTATGCATTCTACTTATAATATGAACCACTGCTCTTTCACCGCAGGGTTCACATTTAAGATGAGACCGCTGTGATTTTCACTGCTGCTCTGGTTGAAGGTCATTTAGTTCAGGAAATGGAGAGGGCAGTTGCCAAAAGGTAATCTCCTCTCATTTTACCTGGCAGTTGGCTGTCGGGTTCAAATCGTGGCATTAAAAACCACTGCTAAAGCCTGCCTGTAGTCTAGCTTTAAAAAAAAGCGTGGCTGAGAGGCGCTGCGACTGTTTCTCAGTAAATTTAAATCCCGGCTTCCCCAGGATGTTTGCTTTGCTAACGTGGCACTTGCAGAGCAGGGCTGATCGATTGCTGGTGTCGAACGCGTAACTCCATGTCATGATTCCGTAATTTATGACATGTTGGGTGACATCATGTCATCATAGTACTTATAACAATTATGCTTTGTTTTGCTTTTTCTCCCTCAAAACCACAAATTCTTGATATTATTCATTATTTTCTTCAAAGATAATTTTGCTCTGAGTAGTGGAACTGTGATTAAAAAAACCCCAAACCACCAGCCCATCAAGTGTGGCATGATACGTGTTCACCAGGGCGTAGTTCCTCTAGTTTGAAGAAGAGTATTTTCAGATCATCAGCTAAATATTTCCACGTTCATTGCCTCTACCCGTTTTCTTCTGTTCAACAGCACCCAGGTCATAGGCAATGCTGCTAAATTTCCGAGTCTGAGTGTCGTGTATACGTGTTCTGTAGGAACACCGGCGCAAACGTGTCCTCTCCCCACCAACAAACTGTCCTTAAAGAAACCTGTCGCTTGGAGTGACATCGGTACCGCACACCCGCGGCGCGAGGCAGAGCGGGATTGAACGCTCCCACTTTGCCATCAGGCGTTCCCAAATGTCCTCTACGCTATCTTTGTGCAGCGTATTTTAAGAAAAGACTGGGAGCATTGAACGGAGTTTAGTGAAAACGGGCTAACATATGGCCCTCTCTGCGTGACGTCTGCTCGGAGAGCAACGTAAAAGCTGCGGAGAGGAGAGGTGGTTTTAACTGATTTCCTTGCCTATGTGTGGGGAGCGCAGCAGGTAACTTAATTGGAAGGGACAGAAGGCATCTCGGGGCCTCTCCGTCTTCAGGGCAATAAATACTGGAGATGCTGAACCTCCCTTTGGGAAGCTGAACAGCAAGGTCAGAAGCGGGTAGAAATTTCCATCCGCTGACTAGCAGTCGAGCTTAAACAAAAGATTACTGGAAGCTTGATTCTGTGTTGTTTATTATTATTATTTTTAGTCACAAAAGGACCTGATGCTCCATTCCGAGGCTTTATACTGTGCCAAGTCTGCAGTTCCCTCGGTTGCAGGACCAGGCAGGACAGTTGGCTCACAAACAGAAGCTACCCTTGTGCTGCTCAGCAGTTAAAAGTCAGCGTTAGACTAGCAGTAAAACCCATAGCCTACAACTTCTTCAGGTTTTCTTGTTGCTTGTCGAAGAATCTGTCCAGTTGCTTTTGAGCTTTTTATTCTATGGAGGCTTAAAAACCATCACGGTGATGTGGCGATGTGAGTAATAATCCACATATCCATGAAACAGCATTTAAAGATGGTCTTTATTGAATGTGAAGAGCTACTAAATCGCTTTTTCATATATGAAGCTTGGAGAACGTGGTAACTCGTGTTCAGGGTGTCTGCCTGTGATGCGAAAAATTTTGCCTAATGAGGGACATGTGAAGGAAGAGTGATTTGGTGCCAAGAACTGGGGGGATGAAAAGCCTTTCTATTTTAGCGCGCTCGTGTGCTTACTTTCTCAGGGGATTGTGTAGACTCTAGCAAACACAGCTCTATTACCCTTTTATTTTGCATGGCATACAAACACCGACTCCTCCCGCTCTTTCCTGGAAAAGCTGATTTTAGGCTTTTTCTGACTCTGAAAGCGAAGTTATCCGTGGCCCCTGGCCTCCTGTCGCCCGCCTTCCCACGCGTGTTTCGCCTGCCGGAGTGGCGGGTGGAG
>Ga0181612_123739_pt1 | contig 18522 bp, 7 predicted proteins | sample HoacroProtozoa21_FD_119630 | JGI IMG/M metagenome (GOLD analysis project Ga0181612, IMG submission 119630) | Hoatzin crop microbial communities from Cojedes, Venezuel. Combined Assembly of Gp0051906, Gp0051904, Gp0051908
AGATGACCTCTAAAGGTCCCTTCCAACCCAAAGCATTCTATGATTCTAAAACCACTGCTTCAGAACTTCTTTCATAGGGCCTCAAGTACCAGCCCTCCTTCGTTACAAAATGTGTTAAAACAGTGGAAAACCAGCCATATAGACCCTCAGGAGGAGAAATACAGCAACGGGTGCTTCTGATATGCCTTTTTGTTCTGTCCCAGTTTAGTTCTCTAAGCGAGGTTTCATTCTCTTTCTACCTGATGAGATGCACTTAGAGAAGGTAACTCTGTTTCTTAAGCAGACACAGACCAGGATTTGCTTAGACTTAACATTTGTTTCCTTTTTACATGGAGTCAATTGCCAATTAGCTTGACCTAATTAACGGCAGTGTGAATTCACACCTTCCCTAAAAATTTATTCTAGGAAACAAATAGTTGTTTCTAGTCTCTGCTTGTTCTAAGGCAAGCCAGAATGAGGCACAAGCATTTGTGTCTTGAAAGAAATTATTGCAAAGGGGTAGATCTGCATTTGTCGTCATGTGTTAACTATTTCACATTAAGCAGCAACCAATTAAATAAATGCAAAACTAGACCAAGGCATCTGGCCTAGGCAAGGTTTTCACTGAAAGATGAGAAATGTGTTTGAAAGAGAATGTTTCCACATATCAGAAAGCATCAGTCAAATGTAAGTGTGAGAAGGTGGTGGACGGGAGGAAAGGACTGTGAAATGCTGTACTTTGAAATCTTCACAGCATTCAGATTGGGACTTATTTTGACTATTGTAAGATTTAGCTTACCGTACAGAAGTGACAAATCGAGTATTATCAAAGTTTATTTTAAAAAAGAAAAAAAGCAAGCCTAGTCCTGGGATTAGAATATAGCATGGTGTGAGTCCTCTACACTACAATTTAATCAGATTGCTGTAGCATTCAATACCTCAGTTTGCCGTTAGGCCGTGGTGTAGAGCTATATTTTCCAATCTAGGATAATTAAACTTTGTATTTTCAATCGTTGTGGAAAAGCTTTGAGAGCTAGAAGCAGAGGGAGCTGAACGTTTGTACTACTTCACAACTAAGAGTAACTGATAAACCCATAAAAGAAGAGAACAAATGTATTTTTATTTTTAAATGCTAATGAATTCTGATAGGCCAAGTTAATTCTCTTAACTATATGAAAATGTGGGGAAGAGAAGGGATGGGATACTTTGCAACAGGATTATCAAGGTTAGCCACAGTATTGTTAATGTGAAGATCAGAGGAAATAAATCTGGGCCAAGAGACTCCTTAGTAAGAAAACAGGCATTGGAAGAAAAGTGTTCTGTATCACTCTACAGACTCTGAAGATCAGTGCAGAGTGAGGAGGAAACAGGGGAAATATTTTCCTGGTTTTGTCTGGGTTTCGAGCAGAGCAGCTATGACTGGATGTTTTTTCCCCACTTCAAATTCTCACACCCCTTTCCTGCTTTCGAAATGGTACCTCATTTCCACTCCCAAGTTTTCTGTTTAGCTGTGCTTCAAAAATGCTGTCAGTAGTATCATGTCGTAAATTATATCACTGAATTGATCCAATTTACCATGCTGACTTCACAATAATATTTAAGTTCTCTTCTGAGAAAAAACATGGAAACCTTTGCAAAGGGCAGTGTGTGTGTCCTACATGCTAAATTACAAATCAGCGCATAAAGCTTCGGGTTCTGGGAAACTGTGAGCTTAAGCCCTGGAATGTCCCCCAGAGAGACAGGGAGAGCATCACTGCCTGGGCATGTGCCAGAGCCCTCCAAAACCCAGCGCAGGTACTGCAGTCTGAAAGTGAGAACACAACAGTGAAAGCCAGTTAAGGTGTAAACAAACTTTTATCTCAAAAGATAGATTTTTGGGAAGTCTTACACTGAAAACAACTGAGTCCATGGAAACAATTTCCAGAGTCACCAATTTTTCAACACAAAAGCCTGGAATGGTACAAATGCATTGCCTGAAGTTTAATATGTTGACCTCTTTCAGGAAACTAAATTTATATCCTTTTACAACGAAGCAGAAATTTATACAGTGCTTAAAAGACTATAGGCTAGTGAACAGTACTTTAAATAAAGGATGAACTTTTACACCTGTTGTACTAGAACTAGACTCTTTCTGAGAATGCTGGTTTTAAAAATGTATCTTTATTTTTAAAAAGCTTACACTAATAAAAAATTCCTTTTGTCAACCCTGTTTTTCACCATTCACTGAATAACTCCCAATGTGTCTCACTGAGGGTTCTTCTGCTTGTGTTTTGTCTTGGAATACACTGCTATTTTGTCAGTACCTTTATATGCATGCAAAACCCTCAGTACCTGAAGCTGCGAGGAAGAAAATTGTGTATTTTTAAATACTTGCTGAAATTCAGATTCTTGTTTTGTGCTTCCTGCAGCATTATTGTGTTCTGATTACTGTTCCCACTGCTTTTAGCTGCTGCCTCTACATTTTAAGCCTAGTGGAAATGATGCAACATTGTGCAGTGTTCCTTTTTTTTAGCCGGTGTTAAGAACCGCATCAGTACATAAGTACTTGCCGTGATTTTTTCTGAGTTTATTTGTGGCAGTTTTGGAGTGCAAAGTAGCTTGGGTTTGGCAGGCTTTTCAGGTGAAATGTAGCTGTATCTGAATTCAGAATTCCCTGAGCTTGGTAGATCATGGTCTCATAACATGATTCAGTAAGGGTACTCTGGGGTATGCATGCTTGGAGTGTGCATATTTGTCTTCCTTCACTGCTATTTATATAGCTTCTTTCAAATTTTTGCAAGGATGACAGTGTTTGCATTTGGCCTACTTTGGTTATTATTAGATTCTTTCTGTGCACCGTAATTGACTCTTTTCTGAGATGCCATATAAGATGCCTGAAGTCTTTTACATGTGTTATTTAAATATTTGATTTCTTCCATTAGTTTGTCTGCATGCCCTGTTTCACTCCTCACCAATAACCTCAAATGTTTTCAAGCCCCACAACGTTCTGTAAACCTACTGAAAGAGACCAGTAGTACCTAGCAAGAAGCTGACTGGGAAATGTCAATTAGGTATAATAGTGTTAAAGTTCAAAAATAGTACCTTGCAAAGGAGTAAGACTTTCCTGCCATGCGGTAATGTAGTAGGAAGGGATTAGGCAAGATGGGAGGAGACCAGGCTCTGTAGCTATCTTGTCAACTGGCTGAAATGATGAGGCGTCAATACTTTGACCACTGTTGTCAGCTGAGTATTTTCTGCTCATGTCATTTATGATTTTAATATCAGCCAAATTCTGCTTTTTTTTAAGGTTGCTTTTGAACATTATTTCTATACTATTTAATAAATTCCATCCACAACCACCATTCAGACCTTGGGACCAAAGTAGAATGTGTGAAATTATTTAAGTATTAGAGAAATTGGGATGGGAAACAAACATCATCACTGTTTGAATGCAGAGATATTTTTGGAATTTGGGGGAACGGTGGGTGGTGGAGAAGAGAGGAAGAATCCAGGTTATTGATTTCCTAATTACAAGCACATCATGTCAGACACTACAATCAATAAGCTGTTCACTCACGCTTCTGCATGACTGGAGAATACTGTGAGTTATCATGGTGTATTTTTTATTTAAACAGCTGTATAGACGACCTTACATAACGGTCAAAGCTGGTGAGCTAAAGCACATTGCAAATGAAATTTCAAAGCGTTATCTGCTAGCTAGTGAAATTATACTTTCACGTGACTAAGCAATTTAAGATAAGTACTGTAGCCAAGAATCAAAATAGAGTATTTTTTCACAAACTGATTAAGCACAAATTCTTCAACCTGTAAAAACATTTCTCTGAGTTCATCCAAGCATCTAACCATCTGACTGGATCATAGCCAGAAGCTAACTGAACAAACTTGTGCTTGTATGGGCTGGATGCAATGAAAAAAACTATTGCTGGAATGTGTCTTTTTGAGAAAATATCTAATTCATTTACTCTTTAAATACACATTATCGGAGACTATCTCTTAATTTTTTAACCAAAGTCACAGGACAGCATTCAACAACTGGGACGCAAAAGCATAAATACCCATCATGTATTCTAGAAAGCATTTTATGAGGGGGAAAAAAACCAAAACACCTTTAGCAGGCTTAAGTATATTCATTAGGTTATGAAAAGACTAAAATATGCCAGTGAATACTGTACTCTTCTTTCCTCTGTTGGGCATCAAATAGATGTTGTATTCACAGCGGGACTGAAGCACTCCAAACTCCAGGGTATCAGTCAGGTGCCAGATATTTCTGTGCTTGAGAAATTAAACTTTCATTTTGGTGTGGGTATTTCTTTCTTTTTTTTTTGTAATTGCTCATTACAATTCAGAGAACAAGAACAGAATAGACACTAACAGTTCTGAAAAAGAGAAATTGTCTTACTGATCTGAAAAACTGAATGCAGCACTATAAATATCTGAGTTGCCTTCTTCAAGTTTACTCGAGGTATCCTACTTGGGAATGGTACAGGTAGGTGGTGATGCGTCAATTTAATCTCAGCCACCAGAATTAAAACGTGCTTCAGTTCAGATGCTATTTGCATATGTTGTTGTCCCAAGGCTAGTAAATCCTGCTTCCTAAGGCTCTTCTGATGAGGGGTAGCAGTTAAACCGATTTGTTTCATTAGGACCTCAATATATTGAAATCTTCAAAACAAAGAAGTGCTAAGGTCACTCTTTACCCTAAAACTATGCTCAAGAAAAACAACTGGCTCTGCGACAATTCTTCAAGTTTTGGTTTAAACATTTTTTTACAGGAGAATTTGTTTTGGATCCTTAGGAAAGTGGGGAGAGTGCAGGGATATGTATGTCTTCTCACAGACCAAGCCTGCTCTTGCCAAGTCAACTAGCATGACAACTGTGATTGTAGTGAGCATTTGGCTGGCTCCAGAATAATTGAAGCTGACAGCCAGTATGGAACTGAAGAACATCTGCGTCATTCAAGGAGGAGAGCTGTTCAGGAAATTAATATTGCTGTGTACTGTATTTTTAGGAATTAATTAGCTGTGATAGGGAAAACATGGATATAAGATGACAGTTGCAAAGCAGAGAGGTTGCAAGCTAAAAGGAAACAGGCTTGCTGGAAAAAGTAGTCTTTATTGTTGCTGTTCATTCTTTATGGCTTGACTTGCATCATCTGTCTGTTCAAGTTATTTTGTTCACTGGTTATATTGCTTGCAAATCTAGGAAAAGAGAATTTAGTTCTTCAAGGCACCGAGAACCATAGCTTAAATAAAGGATTTGCTCCTATGCTTAAAGTGAAATAATACGTGCTTAAATACTCTGTTAAATTGGATCCAGAATGTTCAGCATCTCATGGGACTCATCTCCTGACAAATAACTCCTTTGCTGCATGTATCTGGAGACTAGTTCTAGCTAGTTAACTCACAAGAACCTTATTACCACCCAAATTCTTGAAACAACCAAAATTACCACACTAAGAAGTTAAGTCTCGTCGCATGGAGTAAAATGAGAGTCATGTTTCCATTCCCTTGGTATTTACTATTGTACAGATTATGACAAACTATGTTGCATCACTTTGTGATATATAGAACTTGAGGAACTTAGTCTAAGTTCAGTCTTTTTAATTTTCAGATGTTAATTTCATCTATTGCAAGTTGTTATAGTGACCAATTTATTTACATTTGAGGTTTATGTCTTTGTAAATGAATTACACAAGGTTTTTTAGGAAATAAAAAATCAGCATACTTTAAGATTAATCGAGCCTCTGAATTGTATGGGGACAAAGAAAACAAATACAAAGAATTGAAAATGTGCTGCAAAATTGTTTACCTACCTACTCAAGCTATTTGTTTTAACATCCGAAAATATTATTTGTAACTTACGCTTCTCGCCTTCAGCAAGATCTCTAGCATATAAAGAAAACTAGGAAGTAAGAGGAGAAAAAATGAATATTGTAGCTCTGGGAAACAGACCAAATGATATTTAGAAACATAATTGTAGCATCTTTCATATATGGGGGAACTCCTAGGTTTCCTTTGCTCTGCTGCACTAACTAAAAGGCTGTCTTCCAATATGAGATCTGAGTCTACATTAATGTCTTAAAATTAACTTTGTTATTCACAGAATGTTTAATTTTAAAAAGATTTTTCTAACAGCTATTTTAGCAATATAAATTATTTGCTATAAAGAGTGGAGAAAACTGATATGCTCATAAAAGTTGGTTTTTAATTTTTAAAAAAAGGATGAAATACAGAAGGGAAAGTGCATTAGCTAAAGCAGTGAATAGGCACTGGAAATTCTGAGGGCAAGGACACGAGGATGGCAGGGGAGGACAGCGAAGGGAACACAGGCAGCTGCAGCCTGGGCAATGCAGCCCTGACCTGGCAGTGGAGGTGGTCCAGCTGTAGGGAAAAGATGGCTGTTGCTAACAACTGCTCCTCTTCTCCATAGAGCACTGCTAACTAATAAAATACTGTGTTATGAATCGAGTGCCCTCTCACCAAGTGTCTTTTTAAAGACCAAAATGATTTTCTTAGGACTGCAAGAATTTTGGTGGTTACTTAATCTGGAGAAGTGACACTGGAATGCTGTTACACTGTGTTGGTACTTCATGAAATTTGTAGGTGGGAAGCTGCAGCCCATAGACTAGGTATTGGTTTGATAGTCTGAGGTATCTGGAGGTATGTTACATAACTATGTTTAAAATATCTGTATTAATTGAATAATATTATGAAAATATTGCTATTATGTAGTGATTTTGGTGCAGACCTGATTGGTCCTGAAAAGTACCAATTAATGTAATGCCATATGGTGCTCAAAGAATAGCACCCCTTTCATTCACCAGCCCAGCATTAGTAGTGATCTGATCCCCATTTTTGTAGCTTTTATTTTGGAACTTTGAGGGAAGTTGTTCTCTGATGCTGGTGGTTTGGAAGGCATTCAGTTGTCTGAAGCTGGAGATAGGCATCCACCGTACTGAAAGGCTGAACAGAGACATTTGCTAAGCAAAGCAGATCAAACTGTGGGCCAGCATCTTGGTCTTGCTGAAGGTCCAACAGTACTCACGGCTGGCACTGAAGTGATCACAAAGCCACCCTAAAGAAGCCATTGAGACCATGCTGTCTGGATTCAGGCCAGCTCCCCTTCTTTTTATGTCCTTCCCTTCTTCCTGTCTCTCTTCTCTCAAGTTTCCTTTTATCTGGCTAATGGATCATGGCTAGAAGTCAGTGAGGATGGGCTTGCAGCCAGCAGAACATCCCTATGTGCACTAGCAAAATCTAGCCTGCAAAATGAGCACCAGAACCAGTGTTGCAAGTATAAATTGCAGAGGCTTATCTATGACCATGCCCAAGCACAGCAGTAAAAAGGTCTCATGAGGTTCAGCTGGCTTTATGCTGTCCATCTTGCCCATGTACATCAAAGTTCTTATCAAAGAAAGCCTGATGTTGGAGATTCTATTGTGTTCTCAATTTGTTTACAATTAATTTCGTTAGGTGAATTTTTTATTGTCAGGCAGTGGTCAAGGAAGAAGTCATTATTTTCTTGCAAAGTTATCTTTCTCCCACCTTTCCACCTAGGCATAGTTGTGATACAAATCTGTCATGTTACTGAGTCCTAGAGTGTCCATTTAATAAATGCTGATCATATTCTTAAGCCAGGATTCCATAAATCCAAAACCCCTTAAATAAATTCTATTAGGTTTTTTTTTAAAAAAAAAAACTTTTCCTAAAGGGTTATCTAATTGTTTTCCTACTTGCTGTCTATTGATTACACTACTGTATTTCAAGTAATTCTTCATCTGATTATCTCTCAGCACTATAATTATGGCCAATTATCATAATACATATGTTGTATAATTTCATTATATTCACTGGTGACTCAAAATCCAAGCTGATATAACTGAAAGCAGAGTCTAGACCATTATATTTTGTTGTACTGTTGTGGGAGTCTGATGTAAGGCAGTCTCCTTACTGTCACATGAAAGAATGTGCACTTTTAGAAAACAGCTTTTCTCATAGGAGGTGAAAGATGCAGTGGGTAATAAAGTAGCTAGGGCACCAAAGCAGACTTGAAAATCCTTGCTGTAGTCACAAGAAACCTAAAGTTTTTGTTGTTTGATCATCAAGAATGATACTAGATTACTTGACCTTGAGATCTCATCCCTAAATGTAAGCCTTCCAGGAAGCAGTTGAGTAAAGCTTAACCCGGGCTCCTTCCGAAGGGAATTCAGAGCACCTGTCTCTACAGACAGAAGAGGGTCTCAGGGGGCTCTGCTAACTAGATTTCCCGGTAAATTAGATAACTGAATTCAGATGAGAATAACACCCCTTTTCTCCTAAGGGTTCAACCAGAGGGACAAATTTCCCTAGACAGAGCTTCACAGGATTAAGGAAAAATAGTTACTTCAGACATGGTATACAAGCCTGTGACTTTCATACGCTTCACTCCCCTGTGATTTTACCCAAGTAAGGCACTCCATGTTTTGATTTGTTAGTGTGCAAACATGACATTTTCTTATATTATTAGGTGTCTGGACAAGGTCCATAACCAACCTACTTATGTCAAGGTATGTCTGTCAGAAGCAAAACATGGACTTCATAGCTCCTTCTCTTTTAATTCAGTAGAAAGTTTTTGTCCAGCTGCCCAGTGACTGGGAGGATTAATGATATAATGTTACATACTTTATAGAAACAGTTCAGATACCAAAAAACCAGGCATCCAATGCCATTTCAGATGGCTGGGGTATCCTGTCTAGCCTTTGCTTGCTGCCTCAGAGCAACCTGTATCTCTCCTCTGCACTGCATCCCACTGCCAGTCCTGCGTGGATGTCACTGATACCCTAGCATGTCTCAAATGTCACTAGACAAAAACATTTGAGCACGACAGTCTCACCTTCTCCAACATGAATATAAATATTTCATTTTAACAACATGAATTGGTGTGAGATACTGCCACCGGGATGTTCCATCCATAACAAATGTAACTTCCAAGCTACTGCTATGTCTGATGGAAACCTATAAGCAACTCTTCTAAATTGTTGTTGAATTTGGGGGTTTCTTTGCAACCCAGAACTGAAAAAGCGAGTCCTTAGCAAATTTGATCATTGTTTCAGGAAGCCAAGTAATAATATTGTTACAAAACAATTAAATGCCTAAAGCAAAATGGCAGTTATTTGGAAATCAGGATAATCTTGGTACCATTATGATGTGTTGTGTTGTGCATCAGAGAATTTTAATATCATTGCATTAAATTTCAGCTGGAGCCTATGGAATGTGAAAATTCACACCAAATCAACTTTTGATCTGTAATGAATTATCCCCATTGGAATGTCTGACAGTTTATAAAGCTGTCAGATCCATAACTTCAATAATGAATTAGAATGTTCATACAAACTCTCTTGAACTGAAAAGCAGTGGTCTTCCAAGTTTAGTTAAAACAATAAACTTGAGCTGCTAATTCTCATGTTGAGTTTTATTCTCCCTTACACATAAAGCACAATAAAATTGCTGTCTTGTATCAAATACCTGCAGAGGATACTACTTGCGTAATTTGCTACCAGGTTTGAAGTCACTGCAATACAACAAGCATAGGAGCAAGAAAGTGAGATTTCGTGAAAGAAAATAGGTTTTTTTAAATAAACTTTTTAACAATAAAAATTTCATAACCTTAAATCTTTTGAGGAAAAAGCTTGTCCTCTATAGAAATATTTGATTAATCAAAAATAATTCTCCTCCGGAAAAAAAAACTCCAATGGAAAATCTGCAATTATTTCCATCCTGTGATGCTTTGTTGGTTTAGTGTCTTGGCCATATTGCTCTGTTAACTTCAGCAACACTCAACTCTGTTGCCATAAGGTATAATAAATCATGTTTAGAAAGGCATCTGCAAAGCAAAGTTCCTCCTAAATGAAAAAGTCGAACATCTAGAGTTCAGTTGGCAGTACATATAAGTTTCTTGTTACTTGCTACATCTCTAATGTAAACTGCAAGCTTCTTCAAAAGAAGCTCACACCTGATCCAGGTAAAGCTCTTTCATCCTTGTACACTCATCTTTTGGAAACATGCTCTACAGACAAGTGTTTATAAAAAAAATAAGAAAGATGTTAGAACTTATTGTGATAGCATATAATCACTAAAAATAAAATATGCCCCTATTTAAGATAACCACAGTATTTTCATTGTTCTCAATGAAGCCAGAACTAGGATGCCAGACTGGACGTAGCTGCTTTTTATTAAATGATGTCTGGAGTTTCTTGCCGATTGTTCAGAATCAACATGAAGGCAACTCTCTGGTCTGCTGCATGTTACTGACAAGAAAGAAGTACAAAAATTGACACACTTGTGAAAAGATTTAGTTTCATCTTTTTCAAAGAAAAAGCTAGTATGTCAACAGGTCCAAAATAAAAATTTTCTCTGTGGTGCTTTGTCTTTTCTGAACTTGAAATTCAAAATTATACTTCATATCACTTAGCACAATGTTTCTGTACTAACAATTAAAAGCCCATATAACTTTAAATAAATCCACCAACATTTTACAATCTACTCTGAAATTTTCTGCCTTTGGCAGATTTTTAAATGGATATATAAATATATAGACATGCTGAATGTTCTTGTAATGGTTATAACTACTCTTGGCCTACTCCAAAGCTTATTTTGCCTCTGTAAATGTCTCCTGCTGATGCCAGGGGCCCTGAAACCAGCTCTGTTTCTCTAACCCAGCAAAGGCCTTAAACTACCGCTTAACTTCAAGCACGAGAATAGATGACTGGCATCCAAAGGCTAACCTTGTGTGTAAATAATTTCTAGGTTATCTACCAGCTCCTTGGAGGAAAGAAATTAGCTTCAATATATGTGTAGGCTTCCATAGCTTCAGGGGCAAAAGTCACCCAAATCAGTAAGAGCCAGTGCATAGCAGAAAAGAGGCCAAAGGTTCAGATACAGACAGTTTCAGAACACAAAATTTATTGTAACTGTGACCTTGTAGAACATTATCAACAGAAAAGATACTGCTGAAAATATTGCAAGTGTCAGGTGCAATTACAGCCAATAAATTCAGGAGATAGTTGGTAGTTTTATTTCAGTGTAGATGCAGATTTTAAATTTTTTTTATTTGCTAACTTACAGGGTTTATTTCCCCAGTTACATTATTTGACTAGGCTGATGTGACCAAAGTCAGACATGGCAGAATTGCTGAAAATTTGTCATGACTAAGATCTATGTAGATTCTTGGCTTTTAACAAGCAACATGGAGAGACAGGCTACACAAAACACTGTGTAACTAGGGAAGACACCAGGAAGACAATGAGGTGTGAGGTGTTGGTTCCAGCAAATACAACAGATAAAAGGACCATGCTGATCCTGGGCAGCAAGCCATTGATAAAAGTTTGTATGAGAGCTATTGTTAGACTGCAGAGATAGGTGGAAAAACTGTACTACAGACAGCCGGGATAATCTCTGCCCAGAAGGCCCCGAAATGAGAGGTGACAATGTTAATGGAAATGGACAGGTCTGATTCTTCTTTAGGTCATCTCTGTCCTCGGCAATTCCAGTCACTTCCACTTTCCTTCACTAGGATTTAGCATCATCTTCTAGCAGCCTGTCCAGCATTAGCAGTCTTGCAGAGCTTTAGCTGGATCTGAACATCCCCATTCTATTCGCTACAGCTCAGCAAAAAGTTTTGATGTTAGTTGGTGAATCCATGCACATTTCTTTCTGCCCCCCCCCCCGATAAGCTAAATATATTTTCATCATTGCAAAAATAAATATATGTTAGATATTACCTGTTTCTTTGGCTTATCTGTCTGTTAAACTCAAACTCAACCATAAAAAGATGATAAATTCCTAATACAGTAAGAGTTTACCAAGAAAAATCAATGTTGAAACAGATAGCAAAGATAGCCATAAAAGTAGTATGACTTTGCCATGTGCTCAAGTATTTTTGGAGCCCAGACAGTACATTAAGAAGTGACAGATTCATGTGGTTTAGCTGGTGATTTATAAAGTTTGCTAGCTGATTTAATAGAGTGCTAGAAAGCGTTGTTGTTCGACCAAGTAAAGAGAATCATAAAATGGTAATGAATGTTATGACAGTTCATGAATATTTCATTTGGGGTCTCTTTCAGATGCCTGTTAGTTTATCTCAAGATCTAGGAGTATACTGCATATAAATCTGATGGAGGGTAGAACTGCACGGTATGCCATGAGACAGAGAGGAGAGAGGTTCGGTGAAAGCAACGTGTGTTTGAACAAGCGTCTCAAAAGCACTACATTTCACTTAAGTTCTCTACTAAGTGGTCATGAATTGTAAAGTATCTAAGGCATCAAGCGGTGGTCTTCTACTTCTTTATTTGCTATTTGAACATTTAGAAACAACAGGTTGTGTCTTTAAAGCTTGTCATCTTTACCAATGACTTCTGAGAGTACTTCGTGTACTGTAACTTTGGAGATAAGTATTTGAAAAGGCTAAATGGATTCCCATCTCATCAAGTATTTCTTACACATGCTGACCACAGCAATATGCAATGTGGACAGACATTTGTAATAAGGCAAATCTGGAACAAAGACTTTCATTTTTTCATCTTTAACATCCTGAAGTGGGGAATGTACTCTCTATGCTACTTTAAGTCTTGCACAGGTATATTTACCCTCTAACCAATTATGTATTGCATTGTTGATTTTGTAACAGGTCTGGAATACTTCAAACTGAATTCTTTGTGTGATCGAATGCCAAATATTTATGAAAAAAAAAGAAAAAGTTTTGTCTGTATAAGCTGGCTATCTTTTGATCCACACAGGCAACATGGATTCAAAAATGCCTTTTCACAGCACTGCGGTCCACCATGAGATGGAAATTCTTCTGTTTCTACTTCTGTGGTTGTTTCTTAGTGATAAACCCCTTTAGAACGATGGACTTTATGCAGCCTGAAGGCTTGCACGACACGAAGCAATGAAAGAGCAGGTCAGCAATAGCGCCATGCCAGAAGTTCTGTTTAATGGGAATTATTCACTCGGAAGAGGTGAAAACAAATATGAAGGACTCAAAGGGGCTTACATAGGTGGTTCATAGCTTTTCTGTCAGTTCTTGCATATGAAATGAGATTGAATCCCATCCCACGGTCTGAAGACTGTGGGATGAAGAGTCGTGGTTTAGCTAATAAATCCTTTTGGTATTAGCCCATGGAATCTGATTCAGCTTCATTTTTGTATCTGTGGGCAAGGCGAGCTTATATCTGAGGATGAAAATGCACCATTTACAGTGAATTAGAAGGAAGCTGTTAGGACAGATTCTCTGCCACTAACTGTATCGTGGCACAACTTTGTACTAGTTGACACCATCAGAGAGACCAGCAGGCAGGAATGGTGCTTCATGAAAGCTGCAAGGCCTTGTAGTTTGTCACAATGATTGAGTCACCATTCGTGAAGGGACTCCATTCAGTATTAAAATCTCTGTAGCATAAATCATTATTTACTTCCAGTAAAAATACTGGAAGTCCATAAATGAGTCTGCTGTTACCAAATGAATTTGGTGCCACAATACATAGAAAAATGTGTGACTTTCCTATGTAGTTTATCACATTTCATTACAACCTGCATAGGTAACTGTAGTGCAGTCTCATTCATATAGGTAAGCCCAAAGAAATATTTTTTTCTCTTATTATCACATCTGGGACAGTAACACAGTGAGAAAACAGCATGCACACATTTTTCAGTGACGACTTCTGAGATAGCTTGATCCGTACTTGCAAGATGGACAAAGAAGTCAGAAAATACTCGTGAAGAATTGCTTGTTTGGTTCTGGTTTGCGTCAAGGTCTGTTCTGCAAACCAGCAGGAGAGAGATATGCTGTCCTAACAGATTTGACTTATGCTTACAGTAATTTGTTTGGCCAGTGTTTATTACTTAGTAATCAATCTTTATTATTACATTAATTCTAATTGGGATATGTGAAACGTAGTGTATTGACCACATGACACGAGTTTACTTGCTGAATAATTTAAGCTGTTCCCTTCTAATACGTTAGGCTGCAATATTATTACTTTTAGGCTATCCTGATATTCTAGTTATATTCATGTTATTTCACTTGATATTACCTTCTTGACATGAAATAATTTTTCAAATATGGAAATCTTGCTCAAATATTTCTAGATGACAGTCCTGCGTTAGTCTAGAATGTATCATAATAACAAAACAGTGCAACATAAAGCAAATAAATTGTTTTCTAACCTGTGCCAGCCTTCACAGTAAGTGAACAAAAGATGCCAGAAGAATTTTGGACTGTATATTTTTATATATTCTTATCCATTTTGCCAGAATGCAAAGAATTATCTTGCTGATAATACAGAGGCAGCAAACGCACAACCATTAAATGGACAGTGTGATTTATCCCAGTTCACACTGCTTTCTAAGCAGTATGTATCACTCCTGTGAGTCGTCTTCTGCTTAAAGAATTGTAAGAAATATATCTTACTATTACTTTTATTGATAAAACAGACCAAACCACCTTAATTCATTCTTCATCCAGAGTCTTTTATCACAGCGTGGTTGTGATTAGGATTCTGATCACCCTGCGTGCCACTCTGAGATTGAGAGGCTCTATCTACTCTTCTATTATTCTTCATGAAGCAAAGCTCCAGTGTACCATCTGTTTTCTTGCTGAATCTTGCATGTAGCTGCAAAGAGCTGGTCACCAGAGATTGAGTCTGGCAAGCAAGCTCTTGATTTGCTTGGAGATAGCCAAGCATTCACTGCTATTGACCTGTTTAAGTTTCAGGTGAAAGTAAACTACTGTTCTCCACTGTATTTTAATTTATATTTCATCTGGTATTTTTTGATCTTTAATTTTTATTTAATTTATGTGTGATCATAATGGACTTTGTATTTTTCTTGCTTTTTTCCAACCAAAAATCAATGGGGAAAAGACCCCAGCGCTATGAATAAGCATGCTGTAGGACTTCAATTAAGGATAGGTCTGTCTTGCATCTTATAATACAACTTGAATGAACAAAGGCTGTTTTATGCTGATGATGCCTGCCCCTTTTGACAGAAGGAACAGAGATGGTTCCTGGTATGATAATGCTCAGATAAAACATGGTAGGAGCAACCACATGAATATACCTGAATATCATCATCCCATGATTGCTCTTGCTTAATCAGGTCATACAATCACCTTTCCTTCATTTTAAGAATATAGAATTGAAAGGGACCAGCTGAATCGCCTAGGCATTGCGAGTTTACATGACGCTGTACAAGGTTGAGGGGCAGGGTGATGAACACTGCATAAAGTTTGGATGTGTCCACCTCCCAGACGTCCCGTCATCCCTGCCCCGTGTACCACTGTCTACTCTGCACAAAGGTGTAGCTCTACCCAGCTCACTGCCACTGAGCTTTCCCCATCATCCTCGAGGCTTTTTTTCCTTTAAACTACACAATGCTATTGGAGCTTCACAACCTGCAGTATTTTATAATAGTCTGCACTACTCCCCAAAGAGCAATAAAAAGTAGCTTTTGAGGCTCCTCTTTTTGATACATTATTTAGAGCCTGATTTGTGCTGTCTGCAATCCCCACATCAGTGCCAGTGGCCCTGCAGTTCTGCAAATTCCCTTCAGGACTAGACTACAATCATAAATCTTTTTTTAGGAGGTATTTAGATATCATCATAGTAGAATTTTTTACAATCTGCACCTCTTACCATGGATTTGATTTTCATAGCAGAGAAGGACTGTCTGAGGAAACAACTCTATTTCTTACTGACTCTCAGCTTCCAGATTAAATTTTTACTTGGCAACAAAACTTTCTTTCCCAAGATGATGCTTAGACTGTATTGGTCCTGGGCTCAGCTCAAGCAAACATTTCTGTTTGTACAAAACCTTTTCCCCATGTGCTCAGTAGGACTCTGGGAAGTGAGCCATACAGGGTCAGCAAGACCTGAAGTCATTAGCTCTGTGCAGATTCTGCATCAAGCAATACAGATTATTAGACTATGTCAGCAGTAGCAAGGGAGTTTATTTTTGCTTCATTCCTGTAAATGACAGCTTTATAACATGTGTGTACTTGGGCAATCAATCTTTTTTTTTTTTTTTTTAATTCTCCTTTTACATCAGGAGTAAAACCATTCTTTTCCTTAAATATGCCAAGGCCTCTTTTCACTTCCATTTAGTTTGTCTCACAATATACAATGTTTTGCCTGACCTGGTAGCCCAGCAATGCCGCGTGGCAGTCTGATATTGCTTTATGATTCATTCAAATGTCATAGCTGCACGCACTAGCCACTGACAGGGTCTTTAGCCCAAGCAACTTGCAGTCTACGTGCTAATGATGCTGCATGGTGCAAATCCACAGAATCATGGACATGCTGCTGGTAATACGCGTGCCGAGTTTTTGCAGGCTTCATCCTTGCATCACTGAGGAATTTTGTGTGGGCCTTACAGCAGCCCAGAAGGCAAATCTGTCAAATTAAAGAGTGAGAATGCATGTGAGAGTGTAAGTTACACATTAAGCAGCATAACTCCCATTCCTGCCAAGTGAAGGGCCCTTGCATGGGGGTTCAAGAAAGAGCACAGAGGTTCAAAGACTACTTCAAAGACTACAGTCATGTCTTAGGTTAAGTAGCCCTTGAAACACAGTTCATTCAGAATGCTGCTCAGAGGAATACCCAAGGGATATAAGCTATAATGGCTTATTATCTTGTTTTGCCTCACAGTCCCTCTGAGATCGAAAGACAATCAGGCAATCTTTTTTTTTTTTTTACTCCCTCTTTCTCCCTCTTTCTCCCTCTTTCTCTCCCTCTTTCTTCATAATTTTTCATGTTGAGTAGCTCAAAAGCAGTTCAACAGGAGAGGAAAAGAATCTTTGTCTTCTCCCCCAACAAGTTTAGGCCAAGGTTGACAAGTTTAGACCTCTACCTAACTTCCAGATCCCATTTAACTGAGGGGTGCTTAGGCTCATGTCCGCTCAGGCTGCAGCGATTTAGGACACAAGCAAAATTCCAGGCATTCTGAGTTTACATGCTTCCACCGTCAGGCTGTGGAGGACCGGATGGGTCTGCATGAGAGTGCTTCGCTTCTTCCTAAATCCTTCGTAATGGGTCCAAAGTCCCTAGTCTTTAGCTTTCAAAGTGGCAACATCATTGGTTTATTTTGCTGATCACAAAATGTAGCTAGTAAAAATGAAGATGTTTTAGGGCCTGATCCAGAGAAGAGGTAAGCCTGTATGGGTCCATGCGGAGATCTGGGTACAAGCAGCTCCGGGAACGTGAAGCACAGCATTTCTCAAGACTCCCAAAAGCACTTGTTTCTAAGTCTTCCAGCAGGAGCAAAGAATCTCATTGTGCACGTTATATAAACAGCTAGACAGAACAAAACCCTTCAAAGTGAGCAAAGCCTGGAGACTAAAAATGGTATGTAGGAAATTAGTCAACAAAAAGGTGAGACTTATTCAAGTCCCTGGGGAATATATAATTTGATATCAGTGCTAAAAGTGCAGATAGAGCACAAGAAAGTTTTCTTTTTTTTTTTTACTATCATGGGTATCCCATCTAGCCGCCACCTATGCTCGTCAGTGCTACCAGGGGCCTCACTGGAGTGAGGAGATACGTATCAAAGCAAACCACATGACATCACCCGTTTTACTGCCATCTGTGACTTGCCCATGATACTGTGAACCTGTCATCAAACAAAGCAATTTCAGTTTAAGACTAGAAGTCATCTGCTGTATCTAGAGGGACCAATACGGCAATGGGAAGTGCCTTCCTTCTCTGGCCTACAGTCTGCAAGTCAGAGATGGTCTCAGGGAAATGAACTGCTGCTTCTGCCAGTGCTGTTTTTCTCTTCTCTCTTTGTGGGTGTTTCATTTTGTCATCTCTCCAAAAGAGCTGTTATCTTCAACACCATCCGAAAAAAAACCTAGTGTGATCTTATGTAAAAGGCTAAATTGATTGCTAACAGTGGTGGTTTGCTGCGGAAATTGGAAGACTGACACCTCTTTACTCTGAACCTCAAGCCTTGTTTACAGAATCACAGAATCACAGAATGGTAGGGGTTGGAAGGGACCTCTGTGGGTCATCTAGTCCTACCCTCATAGCACCTCATGAGGTTTAACCTCATGAGGTTTAACCACCTCATAGCATAGGATGAGAAGGCCATGCTAGAATTTTGACCATCTGAACCCATTTCTGCCATTGAAATGTTCTACACCACAGTGTAGTAGTTGAGTAATGCTTCTGCTGTAACTCTGGACGTGCTCTGAAAACCCTCAGGCTGGAAGAGGCTGTACGCAAGGAGGATTGTCATCTGAATTTCTGCAAACCACTTCCCGCCTCCCCATGCACGCCAGGCCTGGCTCTCACTGACATTATCAATTGTTTGTTTGGGTTTTTTTTTGTAACCATTCTTCAGTTATCAAAACCGTTGTTGCTTTTTTATAAGTTGCAACATATATTATCTGCCTAGATAGAACATGTCTGAAATAGTTCAAATAGGCAAAAACGAATTAAAGTGGATACCTGCTGCTTTCAATTCTGATAGCAAAACCACATGTGACATAATACTTCTGGTCAGAAGAAGCAGA
>Ga0181612_166030_pt1:0-17500 | contig 18521 bp, 7 predicted proteins | sample HoacroProtozoa21_FD_119630 | JGI IMG/M metagenome (GOLD analysis project Ga0181612, IMG submission 119630) | Hoatzin crop microbial communities from Cojedes, Venezuel. Combined Assembly of Gp0051906, Gp0051904, Gp0051908
GAGGTGGCATCCATTTATACCAACAGATACTTTGGATAATTATTCAGTACTGGCTTCAGAAGCTGCAAAACATGCTCTTGTTATTTGCTGTGTATTTCAGGTATAAACAGGACACAAGTGGCCAATCCTCCTTGCAGCTTTTCCTTCGCTTCAGCATTTCTAGGCAGCCTAAGCATTTGACTGCAGACGCACAGGTTACTGTGGTTCAGCTGATACATGAACCTTCTCAGCAACATGCCAGCTTCGGGCAAACACAACACGCCCCAGCTCGGGCGTCTGACACTGCACAGAGAGAGATGGTCCTCCCTGACACCCGGCCATCTGGCTCGCCCTCACCTCGAGTCTCTGCTCCAGCTGCAGATACAGCTCTGCTCTGCACAAAGCAGCTGCTAGCCCAGCCCAAGACACTTGCTTACCCACCGAGCCCGCACCAAGGCAGCCCTTCTGTTAGAGAGGACATGCAAGCAGCGACCACTGCAGCCGCCCTGTACTTGCAGCAGTGGTAGTAGTATTAGTGGAAATAACAACTGCAACTTGTATTTTCTGTGTTATGTCAGTGAAAATTAACACAACAAAACAGTTGTCCCTCTTTCTTGAGCCTTTTTGCTACTCTTCTGTGAAACTTCTGCCCTTTTTCAAGTATCTCTTTCTGCAAGCCTTTGAGAACAGAAATTCTTTGAACGCTTCACTTACGAGACCCTTTTATTCTTAACTGCTATTAAGCAAAGCAACCCAGGAGACATTTCATGCACACAGTTGAGTTCCGCAAATAAGAACTGAAGGTTTAGAGCTGGCCTGGCTGTGAGGAAAGCACTCTGAAATCTCTAGCACTGCTGATGCTAAGGGGGAGTGACAACTGTTGGCATTCCTTTCCAGTTAGCCTGATGACTTATTTTATAGCAGACAACATGAAATCTTTTTTACACTGTTAGAATTAGGCTCCCACCGATCAGAAAAATGAAGAATCCTTTATTCCCATTGCAGTGAAAAACTTCTATTTTAAGTGCCTGCAAAGGATTTAGGAGTTTTACACCTGGAGTCTCATTCTAAAAAGGTGCCTTTTATTTTTCACAACAAAAAACTCCCTTTGCGCACCAACAAAACTTCCACTGTTCCCTTTTCTCAGCATGCTACACTGTCCTCACCTAAATTCAGTCCTAACCTTCTTACAACTCCAATTTTGGTTTTGAAATAACAGAGCCGTCCATTCGCAACTGCACTAGCACTGACTAGAGGCATTTGTACAAATCAAGAAATGTCATCGACCTTTGACACCTAATCTGCACACGGAAACACACGGGTTGAAGGCAATGCCTGAAAAAATGTCTACAATGGCAGAAGCGTTTTCTTTCATGCTTATGAACAGATCTTCAGAAGTGTCTACCTGTTTCAGGTGCTTCCGTTTCTCCATTTGTCCGCGCTGGGTAAATATTTAAGAAGCTTGATTTCAAGGCACTCCACATCACCTAAAATCAGTTCTCCTCACGATGGAATTGCAACACGTGGCATTTCCTGAAAATCTTGACTATCAAATACAAAGAGACTCCGTTCTGTGTGAATTAACAATGCTCTAGAGAAAAATAACTGATCGTCCAGGTTTTGAGTAGGTTTAACCCACCTGGTTCACACGCCAGAAAACATCTAGTGCAAGTTGCATAACTAACTCCAGTACTTTACACTGCGAGGCAGTAAGCTGATCTTTTTTCAAAGGCCACCTTTGCAGTCAGCACAATGGAAAACAACACAGGGAAGCAGCCTGTGACACACCGTGCCTCTGCTGTTGTTCATAAAACTCCATCCATTTCACACCTGAGACATTGCCTGGCTGAACATTAAAAAGTTATGGTGATAGAATCGTGCAAAACAGACTTTTCTAAACGCTGCCACCTCTTAATTTTCTTATTTGTCTTCAACAAAATGATGTGTTGCATGGCTCCCCTTTAATGTCTGTGCACTGAGTTATTAAATAAATGACTGTGTGCAATGGCAGTGGCCCATGACACGCAGCTATTTCATACTCGCGATGCAAATTCAGCCGGATGGATGAAGCTGTCATACTGCATCCTCGCTAGGCTATTTGTTAGCCTCATTTTGCTGCTGTCACGGGCTATATGTGTTACTCTGGCCTGCTCCCATGTCTCGCAAGAGTTCAGAAGTCACTGCTGGAAAAACTAAGTGTGGAAAGCAGCACAGAAAATTCTCTGTTTCTGAATATAGCTTTCAGAGGAAAGAAAAAAAAAAAAAAAAGAGATGTTTTACCACTATATAGAGAAAATGCAGGTTTAGAAACACACAAACATGTTCATGCAGCACAAGTGTCTCACACTAGATTTTGCAGATGAATTTCAAAATGCTTCTGTGATTCCATGATGGAGTTCTGCACATCATCTGCTCTGGTGCATCTCCGATATATACTGATGGTGGATATAACTAGCACATGAAGGATATAGAGAATGAATAATTACCCTCTAACTGACATCAATAATGGAAGGTAAATGAAGCCAAAGAGAGGTTGATGTGACTGAGCCCCTCCATGATACCACCACCAAACAGGCCCCCACTCTAGCACCAAGAAGTACCCAGAAGGACCTGCTCTTCACGTTCAGTCCGATGCTGTGCTCTCCAGCAGTACTATTAATCGCAGCAGTGATTTTTGAGGCAGGTACTTGCATACTCAGAATAGCTGCGACACAACCAAAGCCACTTAATGAGTGCTACCAGAAGTTGGCAGCTTTTAGACAGGATAACAACACGGATCAGACTTTAGTGTCTCTCAGAGAATTAGTCATTGTATTTCTCCTGGTAATTTAATCCTCACAAGATAACTGCTTTTACGCATTCAATTTCCTACAGTCTTACCCAGTAAGCAGCGCCCTAATGATCTACATGCAGACACACACAACCACACCACCATGTACACACATACACACACATCTACAGATTATAAAAGCCAAAATAACTTTGGCACAACACAAAGAGGTGGTTGTCAACAAAAACAGATGGTCAAAGAATTGGGCAAACACTCAGAGTTCCAGAAATGAAGCTTTTGCTTTCATTCTAAATGCCACACTTTCCTACCCAGCTCCAGACAAGAGGATACATGAAGCCAGTCAAAAGCTAGCTTCCTGCCAGGCTTCTCTGTTTTCATGACAAAATTAAGAGTCCACAGATGGAATAACTCAAAGCTAATTTTTACACAGGTTGGTTTCCCCTCTCTCCCTCCTCCCCACGATTCCAAACAACAAGAATAACATATTGTAGGAAATTAAAGCAACAACTACAAGAGGCGGGAGTGGCAGGGGGCCTGGGGGTGAGGAGGGGGTGAAATTGCAGCGTGAGGTCACTTTGTTGCTCTGACGAAGAGAGCTCTATCTAATTCGAGAAATTACTTCTTTCACACTGTGACCCAGGAAGCCCGTTTTAGCTAAAAGCCTGACAACACTAGGCTCCACCATTCCAAGTTCTCATTCTTATTTCCTCCCACTGACTGAAGGCAACTATCTTAATCTTGCTCTGGCCCGTGATCCAACTCCCATTGGCTTAGAACGGTCCAAGCTTTCTCCCAATCCTCTCATTCTCACTGTTCTGGCCTCTCCCCCACACTCCCACCTTCCACTGGATTACGCAGGGCCCAATGCAAAACAGACGAGGTAAAACCCTGCTGACCAGAGCATGCGTAGCTTGCAGCACAGTAAATCACAAGCACTTGACTTACAAGCGGTGGATGCCCCTCAAACTGTTGATACAGGGAGCTAAGTTCAAAGCAGGAAAACAAACACAGTGTTAAGCAGCAACAACAGTTAGCAAAGAATGTGTTCACCTCTACATCTTAAAAACGTAAAGTCTAGGAAGAGCCAAGAAGCACACTGAATTATTTTTCATTTGCCTTCAAATGACCACTCCTAAGTACTCATCCGCGAACAGAGGCATTCAGATCTGCAGCTTGGATTAAGAGTTAACATCTCAAACAGCTGTCATCTGCCAAGCATCGCTGCCCTGTCCTGTTTTACTCACAACAGAAGAAAAGAACTGGGGTAGAGTGGACTTAAAAACTTTTGCAGAACAAGGTAAAAACACGGGTTTGTTGGGATATAGAGAAAAATAAGTATTTTTAAAGAATGTGTAAACACACCCAGAGCTTTGAGCAGAAACGCAATGTCATTAGCCAGCTTAATATTATCAGTTTCCCAAGGGTGAATTTGGTATAAACCCACCATCACTTATGGAAGGTCTGCCCAAATGCCTATTTTCAGACAGTACCATAATCTTACAGCCCAGTACTAACGCTGAAATATGCCCGCTTAAAGGACCAGCAGCTACCACTAATTTTGGCAGATGTAATAAGTTATTTGGAATGGATTAATACAAACATTTAAGGAAACTAAAGAATATCAGTCGATCAGGACACTTCGCCACCTTCCCTCCAGCCTTTTGTCAACATCGAGTGTATAGCGTGGGAGGCAGCAATAGATTTCCAGTTGCCTTTTACAAGGAACTGCTGCCATGCTCCAGCTGAAAACAGCCACCCTGCCACACAAGGCTCTGTGTGTCAAACAAGCCTAAGCAGAAGCACTAAGAGAGCAAGAATTTTTGCCCTGGGGGCGTGGGGTAGCGAACTAACTTTATGAACATCCTCACGGCTCTTAAAATTGGATTCATCCCCTTTTTTTGCTGATCTTATTTTCAGAAGCTAAATTCCAACCAGCATATCCAAACCTCAGTGGAATCTTTTTTTAATGTTTTAAAACCACATATCCTTCCTGCATATAGCTGCTAATGGAGTCTTAGTACAGTATTACACTACTGCAATAAAAACTTCATTTCTACATTTTTAAACATATATGAAAAGCAGTAAGGTACTTTGAGCATCACCTATTGGCTAGATATTCCTAACATGGTGAAATAATCTATGTTTTACATCACTACACCTTACATTCCTACAGTGGGCAGGACAAGCACTGATATTCCAATGAGTATTAGGGCCTAAATAACCTTGTGTACCTCACTTTAAAAAGCAGTATTCCAAGTTGTCCTGGTTGCAGCTGGGATAGAGTCAACTTACACAGGTTTCTACAAACTCCAATCCCTCTGTTCTGCAGTCTCTGTAAAAGCCACCACACGGCAGAGTGAAACAAGCACGCGTAAATCCTTGCAAAATTACAACTTCAGCACACAAATTTCAGACTAAATCCTGATACACCGATTTCACCTGGCATGAAATGGAACTGTGAAGGAATAGAATTACTACTCTGTGAGACCTACAAAAACTAAACCCAGATGCCTAGGTTTCTTCTACCTCAGATCACTACTTCAAAAAGTCAACACCACCATTCCTCCCAAAGGACTCCAATGATCTAGTCTCTTCTCCAGCTTTTTTTCCCCAGCAGAATACGCAAACCTGTTCAGTGCCTAGGGCAGAACAGCCGCTCTGTTTTTCTGGTATCTTACAGAGTTTTCATACAACACCTCCCTAGCGCACATCTACCCAGCAAGGCTAGTCTTACCACATTACATTAACCACAAAACCGCACCTGGATTTTCTCTGCATGAAGCACCCATTATGCAAGTGAGCTAAGTGCTCATTAGCCACAGTGAACAGACAAACGGTCGAGGTTAGCTGACTGAAAGACTGACCTTTCTGAATATCATGCCTCCAAAATAAACCGCACCATCTACAGCGTTTGATGTGCTGGTTAATTGGAACCTCTTTTGTCTACATTTTGTCAAATACAGTAAATGTCACTGCAAATTTTAAGTGACAAGAACTCAGAAGACACATTTAATTTCCCAGTGGCATGCGACAAACTAAACCACTGTTTGCACTGCGCTTGTTAGAGCTGATCTCAAAGGTCCAACACGTAACAAGAATTTGAGGAAACGTTCATTTACACATGAGCTCCTGCCCTTTGACCTCAGCGGTAGCTTGATTTATGATGATGCATAACGGGGCGATTGCAAAATTAGCTGCATAGCGCTATAAGGACAAACGCAGCGAGTTGAGAACTCATGGCCAACAGCAGACTCTGCTCCAGTCTGGTTGCTTCACCTCACCAAAGAGCCCACGTGAAACCTAAGGACGGGCCGGGTCAAAACCTTCAGGCTAACGCGAAGTTACAGCTCCCTGTGAGTTGCACAGAAACCGATGTGCACTCAGGCTCGGGCATACTCAGATAGAGCTCATACTTTTGACTCTCACCTGCTCTTCCCAATCTAAGTAACTTCCAGATATAGTAGGGTTTAATACTCTCCTACAGAAAAATAAGCTCAGATCTTGACACGGATCAGCATCTTAACACCTACCCCGAATCCCACATTTTGGGTTTCTACGGAACACTAGAGCTTCTGAAGTATCTTGCCACATTAAAAATCTCTTGTACTAATTCTCTTTTCTGTCTTGGACTAAGTGTTCATTTCCTTCCATACACACTATATTTACTGCAGTCCAGTAAACTGAAAGAGTAATTAAAAAGTATCCAAAGGAAAACACATCTCAGCACAGACAATGATGATATTTAGGCAACTGACGTTTTGCTACTTCATTAGTTACTTTCCCCACTTTGTTACTCCGATACAATCTTGGTCAGCTTCCTCTTTAAGCTTTCTATAATTTCCTACACATCCTCACTTCAGTACCTAAGCATACAGTCACTCAAATGCCCAAAAGGTAGTTTTAGCATTAGCTGATTGCTCTTCATAATGTCTTAAACCCCAATATACCTTTTTAACGCGAAGATCTTCTGCTGAAAAAAAATCCCAAATGTCCTTAAGAAGACTAAAGGTATTTTAAGTAAGCTTTACCACGAGCACCTTTTCAGAGTCTCTGATGACAGAAAATATGACTCCACACCCATGATGAATGTCTCCTCCTTATTGGATTTAATGCCTGTCATTTAAGATACTATTTTCCTTTCTGTTGGCTGCACGGTACAAAATCATCACATACTGTTTTGACAGCACCATGGGGGTGGGGTGCACACAAGGTTTCACAGACAAAAGATGGATGAAGTCCTAACCCAGGTATAAAACCGTCTCACACAGACATCTGAAAAACAATGAAAACTAACAACGACAGCTGTATCTAGATCAACCCAGGACTATCCATCGCCCTTTCATCTTCCCCCACAGCCAGTGATTAACGCGGTCTTCTCCTCAGAGATCTCAAGGGTCTATCAGATCTGATACGTAAGCATTCAGGCAAAAGGGAAAATGCAAAGCCACAGCCATTATACCCACGTAACCCCTGCAAGATCTATTTTATGTGTATTACAGAGCAGGGTTCTGAACATACTGTCCACACCTACCCCTCCATAGTTAGTGGGGCTACAGCTATTCTGGGAAAAAGAAAAGGCAGCTCATACAAGAGTAAATATGGGCTTCCAGTTTTGCTTTATCATTTCCACAATAAAAAATAAAAATAGACTAACACAGCAACATTCTTGCCTTACACCTGAGCCAACCCTCCATTCTCGACTGATCACAGAGCTCATTTTGCCACCTGTGTTGCTCATCTTAGCACTCTGCAGCCAGTGCCATGAAGCCACAGGCTCTCATTAACAACGCATCAGAATTCCATCGCTTCAGAAGCAGCCTTACAATACATCACTTATGGGATGAAAAGGCCCCTTCAATTTTTCCTCCCACATATGGCCGCTGCACCCTCTGCTGCCCTTTGCCCTGCCACACGAGGCCTCAACAGCACGCTCGTGCTGTACATTGCTTTTGAGGGTATATCCCTTGCTGTACATGCATGCCTATTCTGCTTCAAGATTCTGTATAATTAAGGTGATAGTCTACACACAAACACCGCGACTGTTGCTTCAGCAAGCACTAGATGCTGAGCAACAGCAGTGTTTTAGTGACTTGCAGGTCACGCACACCTTCGCGTTGTTTGCAGAAATACACCACTGTCAAGCAAAGCATAGCACGACCCAATCTTCAGCAAGGCTAGAGAGAGCGTAAGACAGACCTTGCAGGACAGCACGTGACGGTCACAACACCGCCATTAAGCAGCAACAGTTAAGCACCTTGGGGAACAAGCCATAGCACCGTTTGTGTAACTCTTCCAGCAGAAAGGTGAGCGGTGTCAGATCGCTGCAAAGCTGGGGACAAAGCCATAACCAGAAGGTAAGAACAAAGTCTTGAACCAAGCCTGCCAGAGTAATTTAGGTGATCGGAACATGACACATTTCATTCATCATTAGCTCTGATATCTTTATGAACTTTTGCATACTCAAGGACTCATTCACTAGCTCAAATATCCCACTCTGTCTTGCAGAGACTACCCCGATTTACCACTGCCACAAGCCTAGGATGCTCAAGGGTCAGGGGAATAAACTCATCTGGCCCCCTTCTCTACAGCCCCCAGAGACCATAGGTTTCTCTGCTTTTTTTCCAACAACCAGTAAGTCAGTAAAATTTAGCTAACTCAGTAAGAAGCTGTGTACTTCGTAAGCATTCAGAGCTCTCCCTGTCTTGCATCATTTCTGCAGTAGTTTTTTTTCAGTAGGACACCTGCTGTGGCTCACACCAAAGAACCACCTAGCTCAGCATGCTGTGACAGACCCCAGAAAGGGACACCTTGCGAAGGGTACAGGAATAAAGCAGGCACACGGGGACACTCATTCAGAACGCGCTCCCAATCCCTAACAACTTGCAGCTCTGGGACTTGAGCTCAGGATGGCTTTTCTGTGTTTAACAACTCCCAGTGGGTTTCCGTTCCAGGCACTTGTCCAGACTCCCCTCGTGTCTGACAAGCCATCACTCACTCAGTCAAACCTATCTGCCAGCCTGCGCTTTGCTCCCTGGAGACCTCGACGGCTGCCTCTCGCTGCTCAGCCACACCTTCCATCTCTAGACATAAAAGTCATCTGTACGTATCAGCGCAGACAGCTTGCCTAAGGATCCTCTGCCATCAAACCAAAGGTCTCTGTCCCCTCAACACATAAAGGACAGACAGCAGACATATGACAGAGAAACCCTCATTCTTAGGCACAGTTCTGTCATATATTTGGAACCCACCGTGACATGGGAAGATTCTGACAAAACATCAGTCAGGCAACTACCCCCGCACTGTTCCCAGCTGCACCTTCTCACGGTAAGCCCGAGCTCCTCGCCTGGGCTTCTACCATCCTCACAGCGTTTAAGGTACGTGGTGTGATTACAGGCATCGCTGGGGTTCTTTCTGACAAGGCCTCCAGTCCAGTGCTCACACAGGACACTAAAGAGCTGGATATAAGCTTCCCTCTTTGCTGGTGGCCTACAGGTCATGAATTCTATAATTCAGTTTCTATAATCCTTCTGTTAACCTCTTCTGCAGAGCCTCAGGTCCCTCAACTGGGAGCAGGGCACATGGAACCACTGGTAGTAGACATGAGTCTAAACCAAAGTAGACACAACACGATCAACACAAGAGAGCTATTCCTTTCATTGCTGCATTTACAGCTCCACAGAGCAGAGAACACCCGAGTTCCAGTCCAATTCCTGCTACCTGCTGTGAAGTGGGGAAAGCCTCTCCCCTAATCCAACAGAGCCTGCAGCCCTCCTTGACTGTCTAACAGGAACAGAGATTAGCTCTTTATTTTACTCTGTGCAACAGCAGCATCCCTGAGCAGAGGCCAATTCTCAATGCGCACAGCTCCCAGCACTATGGGTTCCATGCACTCTGACACATCACTCTGATGCTGTACGTCCTCTACTGAAACAAAAAGCTCATCCTGTTCAGAAGGAGCCTATCCCTCCCTCCCATCCTGCTCTGATCAGTCCTAAAACTGTTCCTGACAAACCTCCTTCCCATTCCTATCCTTGTAACTTCCTCCACCTCTCTTCACAGAGCAATGCTGTGTTTTAAGAACTCAGTTCCTACAGGAGCTCTCTGGAGTCGAGCATCTTTATTGCTCTTCAAGAAGATAAAAAGCAAAAAGCAAAGAAAAAGGAGAGGGGCAAGGTACTTACAACTCCTCGCTGCAAGGTCAGCCACTAATACACTATGAAACTGTTAACAAAGAAACTTAAACTTAACATGTCCCTTGGGTGAGATCATGTACATTCCCTCACACTCTGTCTCCTTTCCCCATCAGTCCCTTTGTCTCTGCACTGACTCCTGACAGGACAGACCTGCCGAGCCACACCTGACAAAGCCTGACCAACTAGGAATGGTAGACACGCACGTGGCAAATATCTGAAGAACACCCCATTGACCCTCCCTCTTTCTCCTTCACTCCAACTCCGTTTGGATTTGGATTCCATCTTCACCCGACTCAGTAAGTGACCAGCATTCATTGCATCCCTTCTCTGGGCAGCTTCTTAAATAATTCTAGGCACTTTGTAGCTGGCATGTTTCCTTTTCCGTAGAAAACAAGGACCCTGCCACAAGACCCCAAAGACACTGCTTCCAGTTCTAAAGACTGCTCAGCTTGCAGCAGGCCTTGGCACCCGGGCACCAGGATCAATCTGTTCAACTACCTGCAGCTGTTAACTCCAATTTTCTTTCAGCACACCTTAACCCTTTGCATTAGAATTATTCAAAAGCTGCAGGAGGCAACCACACAGCTTGAAACCTCTGCTCTTATACTTCACTTGGGATGGAGATCGGCTTTCAGAAGCATCAGGGGAACACGTTACCTCAAGGTTCCTGTCCTTCCACACCTTCACCACCTAGTTAGTACACACAATTCACACTCACCTACAAGCCACTGCCCCCCAAAGCAAGCTTGTTTTTCCTAGCATATGTAATACAACATTACACCACCTGGATTCTCAACACACCTGTTTTTACTGAGCAGTAGTAATTTCCTCCTGCAAAGCTAACTACTTAACACCACCCAACAAACATTTGAAAGGGTTCAGTGTGAAGGAGTACCCACCTTACACATGACAAACCCATCTTATATGGGGAACAGCCTGAGAAGAAATTACGAAGGTTACTCTTGAAGTTTTCCACCTGTGACTTGTCATTAAGACTGCTGCCTCTCACCCGAAGCAGCAGTAACCCTGCTGAGATATGATTTACTCAAGGAACTGACCACAAGAAGAACAGTTCCTGTATCCTAAAAGAGCAGGTGCTCCACTTTATCTCCTCCATCACACAGCTTCTTCCCCAAGACACCAACAATTAATACCATCAGCTGTAGTGATGTGATTCAGAACAAATCGCTTGGAATAATTTCACTTGCTCACACATTCCCAGGTGGCAGCTTCTAGACCGATGGGTTGTGTATTACACAAAAAATGACATTAAAGTGAAAAGTCTACAAAACATACAAAATGGACTAGGTTACACTACTCCAAATGTTAAAAAGCCTCAAATGCTACAGATGAATTAGCTATCTCCAAGAGAAGAATTTTCTCCCATGCTCCCATTTCAGGTAAACACTAGATTTTCCACCCCACTCTTCAGCTTAGGCCTACGTAGCAGCTGAACAGTACAGCTGCTCTTACCTCTGCCAGTGACACCCCTCAGCCTCTCCTTACATCTTCTCCCCCAGCGTCTACCTGCTTCCTCCATTCAGAGTGCAGGTTCTGCAACTCAGCCTGCCTTGCACTCTCTTTTCTTCCAACACCTGACGGCGCAGGGCCTGGACTCCGGCTGCTATACATGCAAGCAGTAACAACAACGTACAGAAAAATATCAATTCACGCCACACAGACTCCCGCTTTCACCTAGAGGTTTGCAGCCATCTCTTCAGTCTCCGTGTTTACCAGCAGTTTGCTGCTACCGCAGGGAAACTCCTTAGTCTCAGAGCAGCAGCCTCACAGAACAAAATCCTGTTCATCTCTGGCCACCGCGTTTACTCAGACATCATTTACTGTAAGTCTACTCTTTCTCCGTTCTGCCTCAGGCCTAGATCAGCTCAAGTAGACCAACCCTAACCAGAAGCAAGAGCTCTCTGAAGCCTCTATTAGCCAAGTGCAGGCTTTTGTACAACTGAAAGAAAGCCTCTCTAACGAGATATTTCCTTCCAGCTCTTTGATCAAGCATAGCGGCCAGAACAGCCAAAGTGACAGAAATGTTCACCACAGGTCTTAAATCTAGCCTGTGTAAAACAACCGCAGCTTACTGAATATGTGAACACGCGCTACATGATGGAGTAAGAGACAAAACTCACAACAGGCAGGCATAACTGCACCACAGTGCTGCTGATTTTTTACAGTAGTTACCTCCCAAATGCTGTATATACAGTCCAGCGAGCATTGTGGCCAAAGCTTCCAGCTTCGAGGTCTCCATGTCACAGACGGTTTATCTGAAGAAAAGTGGTAGGAGGATAGAACTCCATAGATTTCCCTGGTTAACAGGAGCAAAGAAAGGAAGGGAAAAGATGTATGCAGAGTAATGAAAATATCATAGCAATGGTAAAAACTGCAGATAAAATACAACTCTCAGTGAAAGCCGATGTCATTACCATATAATTAATTTTAAGGATTTTTAGGAGTCAATATAAAGGGCAGCAGGGGAAGGATTCATACTGTGTGGTTTCTGAAATCAGCACGTGGGAAGTTCCTTTACACAAAGACAAATCACAGCAGTACTCTCGCGGAAGAGAGAAATGGTAGATGCCTGGGATTCTCTATAGCTCTTGGAACTCCCTTCACATCCTAGTGCCATGGCAAATGCAGCACGTCACACTCCCTCCGAGTTAAGCCAGCGAGTGGTATACACTGGATACCTAGCTGCCTGTTGCTAAAACAGCCATGATCTTCTATTCACAGTAGCAGTATTTTGCACGTGCTAGGGGCATATTCCCTCCAACCAGCGCTGCTGGAAATGAACGCATAAGGGACAGACCCTCTCCTCCTCCCCACCCCTGCACACAAAAATCATTTCGAAGCAAGCTCCTCACTTCGAGCATCAAAGGCACTACTTTTCAGTAGCGCTAGCTGTTCCTAAAGGAGCCAAATCCTTTGTAGCAGTCCACGGATTCAAATCCTCTACAGAATTTGGAGAGATTCTGTAATTCACTAAAAACTTTGCCAAGTAACAGCAACGCTGTTCAAACAAAATGCTATCTTAGCTCAGGGGAAGGCTCTGCCCTCAAGTCTGCTGTCGAATTGTGCATACCTGCTAAAGCACAGCCCAGTCACGCTCAGTTATTCACACTTAGCACAACACAGAGCTTAGTCTGTGTCCGTGCCCGAGTGGGAACAGTTCTTCCCCTGGACTGCACCGGGGAGCAGTGCACACAGCTGTATGCCAATTGCCACGCTGCAACCAGCAATTTCAGGTGCTCTTCTCTCTGTTGGCCTGTGTCCTCATCACAGTATTTTAGGGTCTGGTTGCTGTGTTTTGGGGTGGTTTCCTTGCGGTTTAGCGTGTGGGAGGGAAAGGAGTATATTTATAAAGCATGCAAAGCATAACCACGATTCAGAGTTGTCCACAAGACCACACAACCAGGCAAGCAAGCCCCCAGAGCGCTTTGTACCACACAGTTCCTTCCACTGCTGGCTGCTGCCAACAGAGCCTCTTGCCCCAGCTGGATCCTCCACCTGTCTGTTGTACTGATTTCCCTCTTCACAGAGGAGCAACAGCGACAAGCTCCCTGTTGTCACACGCTTCAGGCAAGAAGTATTAATATTGTGAGGGAGCTAACACTACGGGTTCACAAACTCCATAATGCTCTTGGCATGGTAGTACAACATTGCTTACTCGGGTTTTATACTTCAGTTAAAAGACTACATTAAAAAGACCAAATTTTCTCCAGTTTCCATTTGGACTGGACAGCCATCGACCTGACATTCACCTAAACTCATTCTATTCCAAACACTCCGACATGGATTCTCAATAGACTACTGAGCCAAAGGAATGGTGAAAAAGGATCAGCACTGAGACTGCTCTGGGAGGGGGAAAATACTGTTAAAAAACCTAAACCTGAACACACTGTTAGGATTTGGAGTATTTATCTCTCTACATAAACTTGGTCCAGGCCTTCACTTTTCCCATGCTGACATCACACACTGCTTTACTTCTACATTTCGACCACTCCTGCAATGGGAAGCACTGGGATCTCCAAAAGATGCAGTGCTTTGGCAGTCTAGGGCCAGAGGCAGGGAAGAAAAAAAAGCTCTCTACATTTAATTCCCGTTTCTCCACAGCCACCAATGAATTCTCCTGCACTCGAGCAGAGCAGATTCAGTAAGCATTATCATACAAGTGATGTACATCCTACTGACCCCACACTTGAATACTTCACTCAGAGACATTAAGAATTTAGTTACTCGCGGAAAACACATTTAATAGCTTCCTTTTTGACAAAGTTTCCAGAAGCCAGAGTCCACTGAAATCAAGGTAAAGTGCCAGATTCATCGTTAATGATATGCACTGCTACACTTCACTTTGGAAGCGGTGGGTGTGTGTAACAGCCAGTTCTGGGATAGAAGTAGTTAGACAAGTTGAAACAAGAGCTGAATGCTCGCTGGGAACGGCCACTTTCCTTTTCTTTAAGCTGCCTATAGTCAGACGGTTAGTATGCACACTCTGCACCTTTAAAAATGGACTTGGATATAAGATTTTGCTGCCTTTGTGCTGTCAGCTAGGATAATTTTTTAAGTCATCCACTCTTGTGTGTTACACATAATTGAGAAAATGATTTTGGATAGATATTACAATGCCCCAGTGACATTTCTTTCACTTGACCAGCACTATCTGTAACAGCGTTCCTCTTCCTCAAGATTTGGTGCTGTAGATATCGTCCTACCCAAACACATTTCCACAGCAGCAGACCATTTGTTTTGCTTTATTTTCTCCATCAAACATACCTCCGGGAGTAAAATTTCCCTCCATGCTCGGCTCTTAGGTCTCTTCTACAGTTAGTTTATGTATGTAAACAGATCTACCAGCGATTTCTTCCACTGACAGAACAGCCACCTCATGTTTTCCTGAAATTATCATACAGATTGCTTACACAGTGACTAATATGATTTTCCTTATTTAGAAGTCAACAGATGTTTAATACTGCATGTTCTGTTTAGCCCGATTTGTGTCATGCTTGAGGTGTCAAATCCGAGAGGCCAGCCCCAGAAACAGCTGATGCTGCTGAGCCTGGCCCAACTGTGCTATTGGTGCTGCAGGACACCGAATGGCCAGACGAGGGGAAGTTCAGACATTAACAACCAGGTACTTCAGCTAGGAACTCTTGTGGGAACCAAGGCAGCAAAGCAGGGCTGAAATCCAAAGCTTCGCTTCACCTGCAAGTGCTTCTTCAGGAGAACCTAGGCAAGATCACCTATCTGAAAAGGAACTCAACAAGAGGAAGAATGTTGTGAAATCATCAAGGACCACCCCTACTTTGTTCTAAGGATGGCTGGAATCCCAGTCAACTGGCACCTCCTCACATGTCTAAATCAAGGCTGGAGAAAAGTCTTTGGTCAAACGTCAATCCCTGAGCACAGTACACAGCTAATGAGATAAGCTATTATGCGTTATTACACATGAAATCAAACTCCACTTTCCCCAGCCTGAACATTTACGACTGAAGATACAAAACAAAGTTATTAGTCAAGAGATACCAGAGGCCGTCAACCCAAGTCAAAGCCCTTGGGAGAAGACTCCCTGACACGTAGCTACCAGACCAGTTTGGAGCAATACAAAAATCTTTGTGGGTCCGTATGGCCAAGAGCAGCATCCAGGATTGGAAAATAAAGGAGAAGGCAACGTTTAGAATTTACACTTCATGTAATGCGGTAACTGCCTAACACCCCATCTCCCAAAGCAGAGAGCTGTTCCATTGCCTTTCCTTTTTAACCTATCTCTCTGCTCAGGTACCACATTCACAGAGACGTTAGTCAGAAAAAAGCCCCTTTGCACCACCATAATCTATCCTGGCCCGAAGCACTTAAGAACACAGTTAATCACCCGCTCAGGATTAGGCTAGTACCAGAGTCCTTTCTCTCACTACAACTCTGTTTTCCTTCCTCCTGTCACGTTTTCTAGGACAGCTTAATGAATATGATGAGTCACATTAAGATGGGATCCAAACGCTCTACAACTTTGCAGACTAAATTCCGGGCATGCCACAAGTTAAAGGCTCCTCCACCTTCCTACCTCTCAAAGCCTAATAAAAAATATTTAGTGTCTCTCTGGGCCATCTGGTGTAAGCCTCTCCAGCTAAAGTATGACATTTCTGGGACACTATTAGGTTTCTGATGGCACTCTGACTAGCAATCACATCTGTACCTGACTGTCAGGGGACACTCTTGGCTGAGCTGGCCACCTTGGTCTATTGCTGAGAGCTCTGAAATTTCTCAATTGAAACATTTGAAAGTTAATGAACCCTTCTAACACAGAGCTCCCACAGCTCAAGAGTTCTTTTATGAGCCCGACACATGGCAGATGCACAGGAAAACCCCACTTCAGGCAGGCCTCTCTTTTCAAAACATGCCCAGGCAGAAGGACGGACTCTCGGACACTGCAAATGGCTGACAATAAAGAGCAAAGGGCATGATCCGCAGAAGAACTGGACAGCTCCACCATATTTCGTTGTACTCAAGGCCACAGCCAGTCTCTGTAGCTTTGCTCCAGGTAAACCTATTGCTTTAACGCATTAATTAGAACAGTCAAGAAAAGAAGACATCTCACTGAATAACTAGTACATTACTAGAAAACAGGTCAAGCCAAGAAGCTTTCAAGGCACTCGTACACAGGCTCAGACTTACAAGAAAACTGTAAGCATATGAGAGAGCACACATGAGATTTTTCCCTTTCATTGTAACAAAAACTGTCAATTGCCCCTCTGGTGGGGTGGTTTTTTCCCACCTCTCACGGAGAGAAATGCAGTGCTTTAAATAGGGCTGGCAATAAATCCACAGGCATTCATTGTATGAATACACGGCTGTTACAAATGGTAAACCACTCTTCACTCTGAAAACAATCACCAAGTCACAGCCATTGTCCAAAGGCAAAACAAATACAGTCAAAAACCTCTGGAGTCAGCCACAAAGAAATGCCATGGGGAAAAAAGCTTTTCAACGCAACAGTTTACTTAGGTAAATTTTCATCTGAACTTTGGGTCATGTTTCAGGGACATCTTTGTCTTGCAGAACTTGTACCTTCGAGTAGTGGTATCTAGAAACAGAGCCTGGCTACTTACGCTGTCTGCAGTTCTACCCTGACGTACCACGCGACTGAGAATTGTTTACCCATTAATTTTTTAACCACTGAAACACACCAGTACTCCAGCAAAGAGTTTCAGATATGGAGAAGAATGTTAGACATTTCTACAGAGATTTAAAAAATTCTTCAGCAGAAGGCAAGAGCAAAAGACAGCACAAAGTAAACCCAAGGCCTCCGTCCCAGAAGCACAATCTCCTTCCACGCCCTGCCCGTTTCGGTTAACCGTTGCCCTCTCCAGCACGGCACACCTTGCCCAAGCGACAGCGCGAGGCCCAGGGACACCACCGCCCTGCACCGCCAGCACTGAAACGGGGTCAGACTGGTACATCTCCCCACACGCACCACGTGCAGGGCAGACTGGGCTATCATCGCCGTGGAAGAGGAAGGGACCGGCTTTTG
>Ga0181612_104368_pt1:0-17500 | contig 18517 bp, 12 predicted proteins | sample HoacroProtozoa21_FD_119630 | JGI IMG/M metagenome (GOLD analysis project Ga0181612, IMG submission 119630) | Hoatzin crop microbial communities from Cojedes, Venezuel. Combined Assembly of Gp0051906, Gp0051904, Gp0051908
GCGGAAAAAATGACCACATCTTACATGTGGGAGCATCCCTTGGGTTATTTGCAGCTTTGGCTTAATACAATCAAAGAATACTGGTTTGTATTTTATATTCAGGCTTTGGGGTCAAATCTCGGATGGTCGGTTCTCATAACTTCTATTGTGCCGATACTTCTTTTTATGCCTGTTGCAATTACCGGTATCGGAGTTGCCGAGAATAAAACATACAATATAACAAACGATAAGAAGCTCGTTGCCTGGGTTTTAATTACTTTCTTTGTGCTGTTATACATAACGCCGGGAATGGTTCTGAAGGATAACTACGTTGGCACGGATGTTATTATGTTTTGTCTCGGAAGATATTTTCTGCCACTTCTTCCTCTGCTTTTGATTTTGATATCCGATTCTATTAAGAGAAAAGTAACCGTAAAAGTACCTGTCAAAGTATGCAGCACATGTGCAGGCTCTTTTGTAATAATGACTGTAGTTGTCGTATACTTGCTAATAAGAATTTTTGTTATGGGGATTGTGTAGTTGATACCTGTTGTAATTCCGTCATACGAGCCGGATGAGAGATTTCCGGCGTTGCTTCAAGCTTTGAATACCGCGGGGATTGGTCCTGTGGTTGTTGTTGACGACGGAAGCGGGGTTGAATATCAAAGCTTTTTCGAGAAGGCGCAGGAACTCATAAAGGAAAGCGGCGGAGTGGTGCTTCATCATGAGGTTAACCGCGGTAAGGGCAGAGGACTTAAGACAGCGTTTCAATATATTCTCGAAAATTACCCCGACGCCATCGGATGCGTTACGGCGGATTCGGACGGACAGCATACACCGGGGTGCATTGCATCTTGTATAAAGGCGCTTGAGGGCAGCCCCGATTCTTTGATTCTCGGAGTAAGAGATTTTACCGGTGAAGACATACCTTTCAAGTCCAGGTTCGGAAACAATCTTACAATCAAAGTGTGCAGTTATCTGTGTGGTGTAAAGGTTTCGGATACGCAGACCGGACTTCGCGGAATACCCGCAAAATTTATGAAGGAACTTCTTGATGTTCCCGGAGAGAGGTTTGAGTTCGAGATGCGGATGCTTATCGAGTCAAAAGATAAGTATCCGATAGTGGAGGTTCCGATAGAGACAGTTTACGATTCCAAGGAAAATCATCAGACTCACTTTGATCCTATTAAGGATTCCATAAGAATTTACAGCATATTCGGGAAGATGTTTGCGAAGTTTATAGTCTCGTCCCTGTCCTCCTGTGTTTTGGATCTGCTTTTATTCTGGATATTTTGCCGGATTTTTGAGCCTGTTATTGGGAATGCCTGGTATGCTGCGGTCGCAACGGCTCTTGCGAGAGTTATATCTGCTGTTTATAACTACACTATCAATTACAAGTTTGTATTTAAGAGCGATAAGTCTCATGCATCGTCTCTTCCGAAGTATGCTCTCCTTGCAGTGATACAACTGTGCCTGAGTGCCGGTTTGGTTACATTTTTTGTTTGGCTGTTTCCGCTTTGCCCCGAGCTTGCAATTAAGATTCCGGTTGATGTGATATTGTTTCTCATGAGCTACTACATTCAAAGAAGGTTTGTTTACTGATGAGAAGGAATATGTGGTGTGTTAATGTGATTGCAGCGCTGCTTCTGACAGCGTTGGTTTTGCTCGTTATAAAGTGGCCGGACAAGAATAAGCTTATTGGGGATGAGCTGGATACACACATATATATTTTCAATATTTACCATTTGCTTACCGTAACAGAAGACGGGGAGAATTATGTGGGTAAGTTTAACCCGAATCAATACTTTGATGACAGATTTTGTTTTAAATATGATGAAGAATCTAAGGCATACAGTATTTCGACCGAATACGACGACAAAACTTTGTATCTTGCTGTAACAGATGACGGTGAGTTTGAACTGACGGAAAATTTTTCCCTTGCAGAGTGCATGTGGAGAGTTGTCAGAAACGGGAACACTATGTACTACAGTATTGTAAATACAGCATCTGATTGTGCTCTGCTAAGACTTGATGACGGGCGGGCTTTTGTTATGCCTTATGATGAAAACAATACCGCGATGTATTTGAGGTTTGAATGATGAGAGGAATTATCCGGAAAATAAAAGCTATAAATTTTTCTCCCTTCATTCTTGCGGCGATAATATCGCTTCTGATATGTGATTACTGCATAAGCGTAACGGGTGCTCTTTCAGGTTTGCCGTCGTGGTTTGGTGCTGCGGTACATGCTGTTTTTATAATTTTTGCTTTGCTTGAAATTAATTTTAAAGATGAAGATAACCGCAGGGTTCGGATTGTTCTTTTTGTTTTGGCAGGGGCAGGATTAATCGTTTATGCGATGACCGGATACGCTTATTTTCTTGACACAGCGTTGATTTTAATGTGCGTCTTTAATGGGCAGCTTCAGATCCTTTTGTCAAGTGTATTTTGCAGTAATACGGTTCTGGTTGCGGGTGTAACGCTGTGTGCAAGGCGCGGATATATCAGGGAGTATACATTCGGCGGCTATGATGCACTGGGTTTCGAGTCCTTTTCGGCGTTGGTGTTTTTGTGTGTAGTGGCGGTGGCCGCTTTGATTGCTTTGCTCGTTGTTATGACGCGGGGCAAAGAGTGGAAAAATTTGAAACTCATAGTCACATACGTCGTGAGTGCCGCAATTTGTGTGATATGCATTTTTCTTGCCGTGAATACGCTTCCGAGAACTAAGCCTTTGGTTGACGGCTCTTATGCTGTTTATTCGGGGGATTTAGTAACAGGGCTTGAGATCAGAATGCACGGGATAGAGAATTATGATCTTGTAACAGGCAATGATATTTACGAGTTCTCGTTTACGTCAAATGGGTCTTATTATGAAATTACCGCAGACTGTGATGGGGTAAGAAAGAGCGTGTGTGTCTATGACAACAGCGTGTATCTCGGAAATTACGACGAGTCGCAAGCGGCGCATACATGGCTTGTTGAAGCTGTTCCGGGCACGCCGTATTTTAAAATTACCAATGTTGAGACGGGACTTCTGATAAACACGGAAACGAACGGTAAAATCAGAATGAGTACGGAAGGCTCGCTGCTGCGTATAGGTGACGGTTGTATCGATTACTTCAGAGGACTTACGACAAACGCATGGACGCAGGAAGATTTTTCTGCCAAGTCGATTGAGGATGCGAAGATTACACTTTCGGGGGATACATCATATACGGGTGAGGCTGTGATTCCGGACATTGAGGTCAAATACGGCGAAGATGTTCTTATTCAAGGGAACGACTACACCGTAGAATACGCGGATAATTTTTATCCGGGAACGGCAAGCGTTATCCTCACAGGAAAGGGCAGCTACGCGGGGTCAATTGAGACGAAATTTGAAATCACTTTTAACAGCGAGGAAAAGAATCGAAAAAACTACGAAAACGTGCTGGATTATGCGTTGCTTACTTATCGCATGGGTTACGGAAGACTTCCTGACAGCGAAGAATTGGAGCAATGGATTTATAAAATTTACAGCGAATTGTTTGAACCTCGGGAAGTGGTTAATTACATGTATGATAACGGGGCATTTGACTGCAGTGACGGTGAATTTGCCGAGGCTATATACAGGTTGCTGCTCCTTCGCAATGCAAGCAGAAGTGAGCTTGAGCCATGGGTGAACGCACTGCGGAGCGGATCGTCGAGATACGATGTAATTAGGCAGTTCATAAATTCCGATGATTACCAGCATAACGTTTCAATGGATTTTTACTACGGTTTCAGGTAGTATATCTCTTTGTTCGGAGGGTATAAACTTGCTCAGACTTTACATAGACCCAGGCACGGGAAGCATGCTTTTTTCGATACTGATCGGCATTATAGGTGTCGTTGTATTTTTTGCACGTGCCGCGGTAGTGAAGCTTAAGTTTATACTTTCGGGCGGACGCAAGAGCAAAGTTGATAAGAATAAGCTTCCCATAGTAATTTTTTCTGATCACAAACGTTACTGGAATGTTTTCCGGCCGATATGCGAAGAACTTGACAAGCGTGGTCAGGAAGCTTGGTTTTACACGGCTTCCCCAGATGACCCGGCGCTTGAATTCGGTAAGAGTAGTAAGAATATTCATTGTGAGTTTATAGGTGAAGGCAACAAAGCCTTTTCGAAGCTTAATATGCTTAATGCGTACATAGTGCTGTCGACGACGCCCGGTCTTGACGTGTACCAGTGGAAGCGCTCGAAGACGGTAAATTATTACGTTCACATCCTTCACTCGCCAGGCAACGTATCGATGTACAGGATGTTTGGTCTTGATTATTACGATGCACTTCTGCTGTCGTGCGAGTATCAGACAAATCAGGTGAGACAACTTGAAGCTTTGCGCAAGCTCCCCGCGAAGGAAATCAAGCTTACGGGTCTTACGTATCTTGATGAGGAATTGAAGCGCTTTAAAGCATTGCCTGCAAGGCGCGAAAACGGTGGCACGCCGACAGTTTTACTGGCACCTTCATGGGGTCCTTCCGGACTGCTCAGTAAGTACGGCGAGGACTTTGTGAATGAACTTCTTGAGACCGGGTACAACATAGTAATCAGGCCTCACCCTCAGTCTTTTACTTCCGAAAAAGGTATGCTTGATAAACTGATGAAGAAATTTCCCGAAAGCGAGAAGCTTCATTGGAATCGCGATAACGATAATTTCAACGTGCTGAGTCGTGCGGATATTATGATTTCTGATTTCTCGGGCGTAATTTTTGATTTTCTGTTTGTTTTTGATAAGCCTGTTATGTATGCGAATGCAAGCTTCTCGAAGGATCCTTATGATGCGTGGTGGCTCGATGAGACACCGTGGACGCTTGAGGCTCTGCCCAAAGTCGGTATGGCAATCGATGATAATTACCAGGGCAAGCTTAAGTCAATGATCGATGAGTGCATTCATAATCCTGCTTATAAGTCGGGACGTGACGAACTCCGTGATAAAGGATGGAAGAATATCGGAGGTGCCGCGGCGGCTGTATGTGATTACTTAACAGATAAATTAAATGAGCTTAACGCAAAGGAGTTAAGCTGATGATATCAATCTTTCTGACAATCCTGTATACATTGATAATTAAACCTTTGGAGCTTATCTCCGAAGTCGTCTTCGCGGTTGCGAACAGAATAGTTAATAATCCCGGATGGGCTATAGTTATATTAAGTTTGGTTGTTAATCTTCTTGTGATGCCGCTTTATAAGAGAGCATTTGAGATTTTGAATGGCAAAGACAGAGGTAAAACAAAGAAGGATTATTTATGTGATATATTTTTCTTTTTGATGCAGGTGTTTTTATTCCTTGGAATGTATGGATTCTTTAATAATTTGGATATTTTATCAGGAGAGAAATTCGGATTTATAAAGGATTTAAGTAATCCGGACGGCCTCATTGCCGCAGGTAGTATAAAAGTTAATGTATTTCCTATAGTGACAGCTATTTTGAATATAATTGCCGGATTTATCTATACCACGAATATGCCGGTGAGAAACAAGATACTGTTCTATATTACATCTGTAATTTTCTTCGTTGTATCGTATGACTTTTCTTCCGGGCAGATGATTTGCCTGATGTTTGGCAGTTTAATCTTTCTTGGCGTCAGTGTTGTTATGTCAAAGAAGGAAATTAAGCCGAATGCGGGGATTCAAACAGGAGATACCAAAACCAATCTGTTGTTCATACTTGCATCTGTTTTTGCATCGGTGCTTATAGGATTATATGCAACATCCATGATTGTAAGTGCATCACCGGTTGAATTCGTAAATGAATATACTCTGGTTAATCCCGTCCGGTATGTTTTATATGATTTCGTGCTTGCATGCGGGATATTCATTTTCTGGGGAGGAATTTATTACTTTACGGCAAATACTCAGGCAAGAGAAAAGATGACGCTTGTTATGCTTTGTTTGGGGTTTGTGTTTTATGCTGATATGCCGTTTAAAAACGAGGCGGGAGATTTGTCACAGTTCCTGATATATAGCGATAAATTGCAGGCTACGGTGAAATCAGGAATTTTAAATATAATTACAGCCATAGCAGCTTGCGCAGTATTGATAGTGTTATACAGGGGCAGTAAAAAAATCGTTAAATTTATTTTTGCGGCGGTAATCGCAGGTGCAATAATCATTTCTGTTGCCAACTGCACAATTATAAACAAAGGATATAAATCTTATGTAAGTGCCAATGCCGTAAGCAAGGATTATCCGGTAACTGAATTTACTTTGTCCAGTGAAGGCAAAAATGTCGTTATTCTTGTCCTCGACAGAGCTGTAAGTGCACAGCTGCCGTATATTTTCGAAGAAAATGAAGAGCTCTACTCGCAGTTTGACGGGTTTACGTACTACCCGAACACTATGTCTTACGGTCTTCATACGAATTTCGCTATGCCCGCTGTGTATGGGGGTTACGATTACACTCCTTCGGCAATGAATGCAAGAAGCGATGAATTACTGGGCGACAAACATAACGAGGCTTGTAAAGTTTTGCCCTCGATGTTTAGCAGTGAAGGGTTCCTGACAACGGTTATCAATCCGTCTTATGCAGGATACTCATGGATTTCAGACCTGTCTATATTTGATGATATTGACGGGGTGACCGCATACAGTACCGGATATGAATTTAACGAGGAGGGAAAGTATTATTACTCTCTTTCAGAGGATTCCTTTAAGAGAAATCTGTTTTGCTTCAGTTTTATGAACTGCATGCCGTCCGTTTTAAGGCCGGTACTTTACGATAACGGGAAGTATAATTCGGCTTCGAGTGAAGATGCAATAAGCCATATAACCCAAACCGTTTATGACAGAAGCTCGGCTTTTGGTTTGTCCATGGATTTCATGAACAGTTACGGGGCCATGAATGCCCTTACGACTCTTACAAATATGAGCAGCGGCAGTGAGAACACATTCCTCATGTGTACCTTTGATATCACACATGATGCGCAGCTTCTGAGTGAGCCTTCGTACACTCCGCAGATGGAAGTAAACAACACTGAATTTGATTCCCTTAATGAAGACAGATTTGTCTTAAACGGTGTTGAGCTTGATACCGAAGAATCATCCCAGATGGAAAGTTACCAGTCTCTTGCGTGTGCGATGAATATTCTCGGAGACTGGTTTGATTACCTAAGAGAAAACAATCTTTATGACAACACGCGAATAATTATAGTTGCTGATCACGGTTGGAATCTGGGACAAATTGAATCTTATATAGGAGAGGTTGGCCCTCTTACGCTCGACGCACAGATGATAAATCCGCTTCTTATGGTTAAAGATTTTAATCAGACCGGATTTACCGTGAGTGGGGAATTTATGACGAATGCCGATACCGCTTATCTGGCAGTAAGAGATGTTCTGCAAAATATCAATAATCCGTTTACCGGCAATGTGATATCATCTGACGGTAAAAACGAAGAAAATCTTGTTATCGTCTCTGATGACAGAAATGTGGCTACGAATAATGGAACAACATTTCTGCCCGGTTTGTGGTTTAGTGTCAGAGATGACGTCAGAGATTTGCAAAACTGGGAGTATATAGGCAAGTGGTGATTTTATGTTTCCGTCCTTTCTGACAATCCTGTATACATTGATTATTAAGCCCCTCGAGCTTTTCTTCGAGGTCGTCTTTGCCATTGCAAACAGAATAGTAAGCAACCCCGGTTGGGCTATAGTCATCTTGAGTTTGGTTGTAAACTTCCTGGTTTTGCCTCTCTATAAGAGAGCGGACGAGGTTCAGCACAAGCAGCGGGAACTCGAGAAGGAGATGAATCCGGTGGTATCGCACATCAGGAAGACCTTTAAGGGCGACGAGCGCATGATGATGCTGCAGACTTACTACCGCGAAAATAATTACTCCCCGATATATGTTCTCAGAGGTTCGGTATCAATCCTTTTGCAGATCCCGTTCTTTATGGCCGCGTACAGATTTTTATCGGGGCTTAAGCTTTTGAAGGGCGTCTCGTTCGGTCCGATAGAAAACCTCGGCACCCCTGACGGCATGCTCGTGATAGGCGCAATCAGTATAAATGTTCTTCCGGTGCTTATGACGCTGATTAACTTTATTTCCGGGTATATTTACACCAAGGGAATGCCCTTGAAAAATAAACTGCAGCTATATCTGATGGCGATTGTATTTTTGATTTTTCTCTATGATTCGCCTTCGGGTCTCGCGTTCTATTGGACGCTCAACAACGTATTTTCGCTTGTGAAAAACATCTTCTACAGATTTAAGCGTCCGGGGTTTGCTCTGGCGTGTCTTTCCGGCGTAAGCGGCGCGGGAATAATACTGTTTGTTAACACTCTTTATAATTCTCCGTATCCCGCAAGACAGATTAAACTGTCCATTCTGGGAGCTCTTCTAATAATTCCTTTTATGGTTATGATGATCAGAGGAAAGAAGGGTATACAGTTTAAATTTCCGAACCGTATTCAATATTCGTCTCACAACAAGAGAATTTTTATTCTGAGCGGAATATTTATGATTGTTCTTCTCGGTCTCTTGATACCTTCTTCGGTAATTAAAACCTCGCCTTCGGAGTTCATAGATATCATAAGCTACAGAACGCCCAACTATTATGTCGTTACGGCCGCACTTATTGCCGCCGGCGTATTCCTTGTGTGGGGAGGAATTTTTTTCGCATTAAGCAGACCTCAGGGCAGAGCCGTCATCAGTTTTGTTTGGTGGGCCATGTGTCCTGCGGCTGCGGTGACTTACCTGTTCTTTGGCAAGGGGCTCGGTAATCTGTCAACGGATTTAATTTACGATGATGCATTTACTTTCTCCGGATACAGCCAGATTGTTAATATAGCGGCGGTTTTTCTATCGGTATCGGCGTTTGACTTGCTGTTTGTCTTCTTCGGGAAAATTGCCGAGACTCTGGCATTTGCACTGGCCGCGGCCGCTCTTTGCATGAGCATATATAACATGAATATCATTCAGAAGACGTTTGATTCGATTTCCATGGACTCCGACAGCGAACTTGCAAGCATACCGCTGTCGAGGACCGGTCAAAACGTTATGGTAATAATGCTTGACAGAGCTCCGGGATATTTCCTGCCGGTTATTTTCGAGGAATTGCCTGAGGTCGCGGCGCAGTTTGACGGATTTACTTACTATCCGAATACACTGTCGTTCGGCTCTCACACAAAGTTTGCGGCACCCGCGCTTTTCGGAGGATATGAGTATACGCCGGAGGCAATCTGCGAGAACTCCTCGAAGACTTTGGTCGAAAAGCACAACGAGGCTCTTTCCGTTCTTCCCGTGCTCTTCCGTGATAACGGGTACGAGGTTACGATTTGCGATCCGCCGTTTGCAGGCTATGAGTGGACGCCGGATTTGGAAGTGTTCGACGGTGAAGAGTACGAAGGCATTAATGCTTATATCACGAAGGGCCGATTTGTTGATGTTGATGCTGACTTTACGGCTCAGCAAAACTCGATGTGGGAGAGAAACTTCTTCTGTTATTCGGTGTTCAAAGTGACGCCTCTTGTTTTGTCGAACAGTATCTATAATCAGGGACACTACAACCAGGCGGATTACGGTTTCTCTTCGGGAGAGGACGAGGAGGAATTCACAACGCCTCAGACCATATACAACAAATCAGAATCCGCGGGTGTATCGCAAGTGTTTATGAACGCTTATACGGTACTTACGAACTTTGAGTACATAACGGATATCACGGATGAGAACGAGAATACGTTCATGTACATAAATAACGTGACGACGCACAACACAATGCTGCTTGATGAGCCGTCTTACGCTCCCTCTCAGGTGGTGGATAACAGAGAATACGATGCTCAGAATCAGGATCGCTTTGATGTAAATACAACCGGGTATACGATGCAAATGAATTCATCTTCGGCAATGGCACACTATGAGAGCAACTGTGCGGCGTATATCCGGTTGGGTGAATACTTTGACTACTTAAGGCAGGAGGGTGTCTGGGACAATACGAAGATAATTATTGTTTCCGATCACGGACCCACGGCTGATATGTTCGGCGGGCAGACGATGATCGGTGATGTAAATATGGAAAGCTTCAACTGCCTTCTCATGGTCAAAGACTTCGGTGCAACCGGATTTACAACAGACGAGACCTTTATGACAAATGCGGATGTTCCGTATCTTACAACATCCGGCGTAATCGAGAATGCAACTAACCCGTTCACGGGTGAGCTTCTTACAGATGAAGGCAAGAGCGATATGCCAATGCTCATTTACGATTCTTCCGACTGGAACGTCGAGGATGCCAAGGCCGGGGCCGATGCAATTACTTTTGCGACGGGAGACTGGTATACTTTCATCGGAAATAAAATCTTCGATAAGAATTCGTGGGAGTACATCGGCAGCAGATGAAATTGTCCGTAATAGTTCCGGCATACAATGAGGGTGAACATATAAGAGAAAACCTCGTTGAAATCAGAAACACACTTGCAAAGAATGTAAGTGAGTTTGAAATCCTTGCCGTAAATGACGGTTCTGTCGATAACACGAAGAGCGAGATTTCAAAGGCCTGTGAACTGTATCCTGAGATTATTTATGCGGGATATGACGAGAACCGCGGTAAAGGCGGTGCGGTAAAACACGGAGTTGAAACGGCTTCGGGAGACGTTATCGGATTTATCGATGCAGATCTTGATATCTCTCCCAATCATCTTGTATCTTTCTTTAATCACATGAATTCTGCCGGATGCGATATTGTTATCGGTTCGAAGATGCATAAAGATTCCAAGCTCGACTACCCTGCGGCACGTAAATTTTTCTCTTTGGGATACTATGTGCTTCTTAAAATATTGTTTGGAATGAAAGTTCATGACACGCAGACCGGAGTTAAACTTTATAAAGCTCAGTTTATAAAGAAGGCAGTATCGGCGGCTGTTGTAAAGGGATATGCTTTTGACATCGAGCTCCTTGCGCTTTGCAGTCACGATGGTGCAATAATCGAGGAGATGCCGGTAGAGATAGTTTTCAAGAGAGAAAAATCTTTTGGTAGAATTAAGTTTAAAGATATATGGAAGATGTTTACCGATACCGTGGGTATTTGGTGGAGACTTAAAGTTAAGAGGAGCTATTTCAGGTGAAGTGTCTTGTACTCGCCGGCGGATTGGGAGAGAGGCTGTGGCCGCTGTCACGTCGCAACTATCCCAAGCAGTTCATTGAGCTCACGGAATATCATTCCGTGTTTCAGGATACGATTGCCCGGAACATGCCTTACTGCGATGAGTTCATCATTGTAACCGGCAGCGAGCATCGGCATGTACTCGAGAATCAGCTCAAAGCGTTCCAGGGACTTGAGTACCGTTGTGTCTTTGAAGACTCTCCCAGAAGAACCACTGCTTCGGTGGCATTAAGCCTTATGACTCTCGAACCGTCTGAGTACGTTTTAGTAGTACCGTCGGATATTATGATTGATGCCTCGGAAGGTTATTCGGAAGCAATTCTTGAGGCCAAGGAACTTGCGGGGACCGGAAAGCTTGCGGTCTTCGGCATGTCTGATGATGAGGTTTGTTCCAGGTACGGCTATATAAGTGGTAAAACTCTTAAATTTGTGGAAAAGCCCGGAAGCGATGAAGAGGTTGATAAGCCCTGCTACAGGAACCAGGGTATGATACTTATGAGAGCAGGGGATTTTCTTCACGAATTATCCCGCGTTGCCCCCGAGATTTATAAGGAGTGCAGGAAGGCATTTAAGCTTCGTAAACAAGACGGCGGCGATTTAATTTTTACCGAAAATGCGCTCGGAGGGATAGAAGCGGTTTCTGTCGAAAGATCCGTTCTTGAGAATACGGATAATCTTGCACTGGTTAAGACGGATTTTTCATGGAAAGAACTGACATGTCTTGAGGACCTCGAGAATTTCTCCTACAAGAATTCCGGACCCGCCGCTGTAATTGACTCGGAAAGATCTTTGGTTGTAAACAAATCCGGCAGGAGAGCAGTTGTTGTAAGCGGTATAAAAGATGCGGTTGTAGTCAATACCGACGATGCGGTGTTCGTCGGTTCCCGTGGGAAAAGTTCTTCAGATGATTTAAAGAAGATAATAGGTTCCGGAGATGATGAATTTTCCGGTATCAGAAAGTACATTGAGAAGAGTGACGTATCCTTCCGCCAGTGGGGCTGCTACAGGGAACTTGAGAGCAGCAGCGGGCACTATGTGCGTCACTGTTACGTAAATCCCGGAAAGACAATTTATGAACATTCCCACGATACGAGAACAGAGAACTGGATAATTCTTAAGGGCAAAGCAAGAGTTTCGATTGACGGCGATAGTTTTGATTTGGACGGCAGTGGTAATGTCGAAGTCCTGCCCGGTATGCGCCACCAGATTTCAAATGCAGGTGAGACGGTTCTTGAATTTATAGATGCCGCTTACGGCGAGGAGATATTTTTCGATGACAGGCAGGCGAGAGCCGCGGATGACGTCGGGGAGCTTGACCTCGGTGCGGTAAAAGAGCCGATTTTAAAGCTGAGACCTGCGCTTAAGGAATATCTGTGGGGTGGCAGCAGGATTAAGACGGAATTTAAGATAAAGACCGATATGGATAAGGTTGCGGAAGCGTGGGTTTTGTCCGCTCACCCGGACGGTCAGTCGCGTGTTACAAACGGACGCCATAAAGGTATGCTTTTGGGGCGTTATATCGATACGGTCGGAAAGAGTCTTCTCGGGTGGAAGTGCGCACCCCTGCGGGCTTTCCCGCTGCTTGTAAAACTTATTGACGCTCAGGATAATCTGTCGGTTCAGGTTCACCCCGATGACGATTATGCTTTGTCAAACGAGTCCTCATACGGCAAGAATGAGATGTGGTATGTCATGGACAGCAAAGATGGTGCGGGCCTTTATGTTGGCTTTAAGAGAGATGTCACGAGGGACGAAGTGAGGGAAGCCGTTAACGACGGAAGCATAACCGAGCTTTTAAATTTTGTTCCGACGAAGAAAGGTGATGTTTTCTTTATTCCTGCGGGCACGGTTCATGCGATAGGAGCCGGCAATCTTATATGCGAGGTCCAGCAGTCCAGTAACTGCACATACAGGCTTTACGATTACGGAAGACGCGACCGCTACGGCAACACACGTGAGCTTCATATCGACAAGGCGCTTGATGTTATAGATTACAGTGCTTATGCTCCTCAGAACCTCGAAGGCGAAGGCAACGTAATTTGCAGATGCAAGTACTTTGAGGTGATGGTTTATGATGTGGATGGTCAGGTAAGCGTTCCCGCAGATGACAGTAAGTTTGATGCTGCTGTGTGTTTGGAGGGCGAAGGTACCGTTGCTTGCGGACATGAGATTGTAAGCTTTAAGAAGGGCGAGTCCGTTTTCCTTCCGGCTTCAACCGATCCCATTATTTTCGAAGGATCCATGAAAGTTCTTATGTGCCATGTCTGATTTGATGACAAAGAGGGCGCCGGGATACTATAAAGACAGGTTGCTTGCTTACATAGCAGGCGTATTCGTTTTTGCGGCATCGGTTATTCTCGTTTATTATTCAGACATCTCATCCATAACAAGAATATCGTCGTCTTTTTCGGATCTTTTCTTCGAGGGCAGGGCGTGGCATTTTTACGAAGAGTCAATGAGCGTTGCTGTAGCCGAAGGCGACACGAGTATGTTGCCGTTTTACTCTCTTACAGTGTATTTGACGCTTGCGGTTCTTATGCTGCCTTTAAAGATAATATCTCTTATTGCAGGCACGGCGCTGCCCGAGACAATAGAGATAACATGGGTTAACTATCTGATAGCTTTTTGTGCCGTTCTTTGCTATTTCAGACTCGAAAAGATTTTACGTGCTATGGGAAGCGGCGAAAAGCAGGCACGAGCACTTTCCGTGTACTTTCTTACAACCAGTTTTGTCTTGATGGGGTCCGTTGGCTTCGGACAGGTTGATATATTCGGGTTGTATCTGTTTCTCATAGCGGTACATAAGTACATCAAAAAAGACATGAAAGGGTTTTGCCTGTGGTTCTCGCTGTCTTTTTGCTTCAAGGGATTTGCGATTTTTGCCTTTATCCCCATGATTTTAATTATCGAGAAAAAGCCGCTTAAGATACTGAAGTTAATGATATTCGGACTTCTTATACCCGTGGGTATAAGACTTATATCCGGACTTATGCCCGGATATAAAGAGGTGATGGAGGCGTCCCTTTCTTCATGGAATCATCCTGCGAAGCTGTGGTCGGTGACGCTGCCGTTTTCCTACAAACCATCGGCACTGATTGTGTTTTTTATTCTTGTTTGTCTGGTGTCTTATCTCATTAAAAGTCAGAATCCTGATACAGGTCTTTGGGCGGACGTTGCCTGTTTGTCGATGTCGGGTCTGGTTTTGTTTACCAACTTTAACACCCAGTGGCTGATTTACGTTATTCCGTTTTTTATAATTTCTGCGCTTAATGTAAGGCTAAATAGGTTTGCGTATTTTATGTCGCTTACACTTTTTAATATCGGATATGCATTCAGCGTTATTGCAAAACCGTTCGGATATGCCGACTGGGATCCTGCGGTTTCGTCCGCTCCTGATAATACCGACATGGTTGATTTTGTCATTAACGGTATGCTACGAAGCTTCGTTACCTGGAAGAATCCCTTGAGAAATCTTACGTCATTCCTCTCTGACAGAGGAATTCCTTATTCCGTTTTAAGTGCGGTACTGATGGCCGGTACTCTTTGTTGTCTGATAGTACTTGTGGCGGAGCGCAGATCTCAGGAAATGCCGAAAACTTCCGAAGATACAAAAGAAGCTGTATTTATCAATGCCTTTTCGATAGCAAATCTCGTGTTGTTTACGGCTTACGTTACTGCCTCGGTGGCGATGCATCTCTGAGTTGTCTTCTTCATTGTGCGGAAGAAAACTATCAGTATGTAAACCGAGCATATAATCCAGATGACAGGTTCGCAGATGGCGATGCCGGTGTAGCCGAGCTCTTTGGCAAGGAAGCCCGCTGTGAAGATTTTAAGTACCATTTCCATGGCACTTGCGACGATGGGAACGAACTTCGCGCCCATACCCTGCAGTGTGGTTCTCGTTATAAGAATAATCGACAGCACGAAGTAAAACGGCAGATCAATCCTGAGATAGAACACCGCAGTGTTAATAAGCTCCGGCGTCGACGATCCGGAAACAAGCTTTACGAGACCTGCACCGAAGATATAAATCATGGCAATCAGGAAGGCGTCAACACCAAAAGAGAAGAGAAGTACTTTGCGCACTCCGGTTCTTATTCTGTCGTATCTTCCCGCACCGTGATTCTGGCCCGAAAAGGTTGCCATTGCATTCGCAAGCGTCGACAGACTCATCATGCAAAGTTCGGAAATTTTCCTTGCCGTGGTGTGAGCCGCAATTACTGTCTCGCCCAAACCGTTGATGGCACTTTGCAGAATCATTGTTCCGAGATTTACAACCGTGTACATAAGGGCAAAAGCGATGCCGGAGGTGAACAGGTCTGAAAGAAGATCCTTTTCGAGAACGAAGTCTTCTTTTGTTATGTGCAGTTCCGGTACGCATTTTACGATATATATAAATGTCAGAAGAGAAGAGACGGCCTGCGAGATGGCGGTCGCGTAAGCGGCTCCCGGAAGGCCCCAGCCGAATTTCATTACGAACAGCAAATCGAGAACGATATTTAAAATCACCGCGACCACGAGAAAATAAAGCGGTGCCTTCGAATTGCCGATGGCCCGAAGCATTCCCGTGAGAACGTTATATATGAACATAAATATGCAAAGCGCAATTACTATGAAAGCGTAGCTGTAAGCGGCATCAAACAGGCTGTCCGGAGTGTTGAGGACTTTCATCAGGGGCTTTAAGGACAAGATTCCGACGATGGTTATGAAGATCCCCCATATCGCGGAAATAAAGACCGTGTTGGCGACAGCTTGCCTGAGTTTCTTCGAGTCCCCCATGCCGTAAAACTTCGAAAGTACCACCGAAAAGCCGCTGCCCATGCCGAACAGCAGAGAATTGAAGAAGCCGTATATTGTTGAAACCGAACCTATGGCAGAGAGCGCGTCGTCACCGAGGGAGTGACCTATTATGGAAACGTCTGCGAGATTATAAAACTGCTGGAAGATATTGCTCAGAAAAATGGGCACCGCGAACAGCAGTGTTATTTTTAGCGGATCTCCGCGGGTTAAGTCGGTTGTTGATTTCGTGTTTATCATATTAAGCGCATTATATTTCCGCCGGGATGCATTTTATATCACATTCTGTTGAATTTTGTCAGATTCCTTAATAAAATTATCGTATGGCAGATGCTGTAACGGAATACAAAGTCGCCAAGGAAATTTTTACACTGGGCCGCGACATTATCCTATCCGATGAAGCTCAGCGAATGAAGCAGTTTACCCAGCACGGAACTACCTCCGTTTTCGAGCATGCCATTTCTGTTACGAAGTACAGCGTGCTGATGGCGATTTATCTTGAGGATTCACCTTTGCATATCAAAGTGGACAGGAAGAGTCTTGTGAGGGGTGCGCTTCTCCACGATTATTTTCTTTACGACTGGCATGAGAAAAGCGAGAATCGCCGCGGACTTCACGGATTTACGCACCCATCTATAGCCTGCGAGAATGCGGTCAGGGACTTTAATATAAATCCTATAGAGCAGGACATCATAAAGCACCACATGTTTCCCCTGACTCTCGTCTGGCCCAGAAGCCTCGAAGGGTGGATAGTCTGTCTCGCCGATAAATGGTGTGCGACATGTGAGACTTTTAAGGTAGATATTTCTTCTTATGTTCTTTACAGAGTTAATTTCCATTATCAGCTTGTGCAGGGCTCGATTAAGCTCGGAGGTATACGCTCTTCGGGGGAGGATAAGAAGCGTGACTGAGCTGACGACTCTTTGTTATATTACCCGTGGCAGTGACGTGCTTTTTATGGTTAAAGCCGAGAGCGACAAGAACAAGGCCAACTTCAACGCCGGTAAATACCTGGGAGTCGGCGGTCATATCGAAGAAGGCGAAGCGCCTTTCGAATGTGCCGTGCGTGAGATTTACGAGGAGACGGGAATTCGGCAGGAAGAGCTGAAAGATTTCGGCCTTAAGGGCGTGGTGACGTTTGTTAACAGCAAAAGAGACGATGAACTTATGTATATATATAAGGGTGAATATATAGGGGATAAAGATCCGTGCCCCGGAACCTGCGATGAGGGTACGCTTTGCTGGGTTGACGTAAGCAAGATTTATGATCTTCCGATGTGGGAGGGCGACAAGGCTATATTTAAGTGCCTGTTCGGCGGCAGCGACAGCGTCCCGTTCGAGCTTAAGCTTACGTATGACGGCGACATATTAACGGGCGAAAAAGGCTTTTAAAAACTTTTTCAAAAAAACGCGAAAAAACAGCTTGACTTTAAGATAAGTGCGTTGTATTCTTACTAGGCACTTCGGAAGGCGGGGTTGAAAAACAAGGCTTTCACGAAGGCGCGGATCTTGAAAATTGAATAGAATGCAGAACTTAAAAACAACGAGCCTTAAGTTAATTCAAGTTGAATTGAGTTTAAATTAAGTAATTGAGCCAAAAATGGCT
>Ga0181612_116032_pt1 | contig 18514 bp, 18 predicted proteins | sample HoacroProtozoa21_FD_119630 | JGI IMG/M metagenome (GOLD analysis project Ga0181612, IMG submission 119630) | Hoatzin crop microbial communities from Cojedes, Venezuel. Combined Assembly of Gp0051906, Gp0051904, Gp0051908
CTTGTCTCCGAAGTGAGAAAAAACCAAAAAAACGCCCCCCCCCCCCCGTTTTGCCCGGGAAATCATCCCAAAAATATGACATCCGGCCCCTGCCGATGAACCGGCAGGCGCCTTTTTATTTTGATTTAATTTACTTTCTTTTAAAAATATGATATTTTTAGCTAAGACAACATATGTCACATAAAGAGGTGAGGCTCCCGTGCAACAGGAACAGCTATTGCATATTCTGGAGCTGGTGAAAGACGGTAAACTTACGCCTGATGAGGCGGCGAATCAGTTAAATGTGAATTCCCGCGAAGGATCTATACATCAACAGGAAGATTCTGTGCGCATTTTATCCTGCAATGTGGATGATATGACGCCAGAGTCTATTTCCTACGCTCTGGGTGTTTTTCGAAAATCCGGAGCATTAGATGCATGGTGGGAGCCGATCGGTATGAAAAAAGACCGACCGGGCATCCTGATTTGTGTTCTTTGCCGGGAGGAAGATCGGGACGAAATGATCCGTTTGATTTTTCTTCACACCAGCACGATCGGCATACGGGAACTGCTGTGTGAACGAGAAGTCCTGAAACGGCAGCAGTCGACCGTGGAAACGCCATGGGGGCCCGTACGGTGCAAAACTTCTACGGGATTCGGTGTTACGAAGACGAAGCCGGAATTCGACGACCTTTCACAGATTGCTGAAAAAGAACAGCTGCCACTCGACGAAGTCCGTTCTTCGGTCCTGGATATACTTGATTCGGATTGATGATTTGAGCGCTGCGGTATCTGCGCTTTGGGAGGAATCTAAATGCCTGATGTAATTCAACTTGTTAAATCCAACTGTAAAGACTGCCATAAATGCATTAGAGTTTGTCCGGTGAAAGCGATTCGTTTCACGGGGCATCAGGCTCATATCATCGGCAGTCAGTGCATATACTGCGGCCAATGCTTTATGACCTGCCCTCATGAAGCAAAGGAGATCATCGACGGAAGAGAAGTCGTAAAAGTCCTTATGCAGCAGAGCGAAGGTCCGGTCATCGCCAGTCTGGATCCCTCTTTTATCGCGTTTTTCGGAACGGGTATCGAAGGCATGAGAGAGCCTCTGAAAAAGATAGGATTTTCCGATGTCGAGGAAGCCGCGATCGGCGCAACTCTAGTCAAAAAAGCGTATGAAAACCTTATGAGAGAGGGAACGCAGGACGTTATAATATCGACGCAGTGTCAGACCATCGTCACACTGATAGAAAAATACTATCCCGATCTCATTTCTTATATGGCCCCTGTCGTGTCTCCGATGGTCGCGCATGCCATGGATATCAAGCGTCGGATGCCCGATGCCAGAGTAGTCTATATCGGTCCCTGTGTTTCAAAGAAGTTTGAACAGTACGGCACACCGGTCGACGCCATGCTGACTTTCGAGGAAATGGAGCAGGTTTTCCAGCAGAACAATGTGGAGATCGTTCCGCAGGAAGAGCCTCCTGTCGTAAAATCCCGTGAGAGAGGCTTCTGCCTTCCCGGCGGCATTATCGACTCCATGGACATTCCAGAAGACAGCGGATACTCCACCCTGACTTTCGATGGAATCTATCTCTGCAAATCGGCGTTGGAAGATGTTCGCAAAGGCGACCTGCACAAATGTTTTCTTGAAATGTCATCCTGCCGAAGCAGCTGTGTCGGCGGACCTATCATGAAAAAATATCACGATAAGCCTGTACGCAATTACCAGCTGGTTGAAAATTACATGGGTTCTGAGGACTTTGAGGTACCTAATCCGCGTATCGGCGAATACAATCGCATCTTCACTTCCAAAGCACCTCGTCTGAAGATGCCAATGGAATCGGAGATTCGCGAGATCCTGAAATCTCTGGGCCGCAACACTCCCGAGCAGGAACTGAACTGCGGAACCTGTGGATACGATACCTGTCGGGAAAAGGCCATTGCCATCTATAGGGGAATTGCAGACCCGAATATGTGTCTGCCCTTTATTCTGGATACAACGAGAAGCTTCCAGAACAGCATTTTGGATAACACCCCGAATGGTGTCGTTATTTTGAACGAAGACTTCGAGATACAGGTCATTAACCGTTGCGCCATGGACATGATGAATATCCACCATGAATCGGATGTTCTCGGTGAAAACGTCATTCGTATCCTGGATCCGACTCCGTTTTTCGCAGCATACAGTTCCGGCAAAAGCGTTCAGACCGATCGAAAGTATTTCTCAGATTATAACAAATATTTAGAGCAGACCATCGTAGTGGATAAAACCAACCGTACCCTTCTGTGCTTCCTTCGTGACGTCACCGATGAAGAGGAGTCTCGTATCACGAAAGAGCAGCAGGGACGTGCAACTGTAGAAACAGCAGATAAAGTTATCGATAAGCAAATGCGCATTGTACAGGAGATCGCCTCTCTGCTGGGTGAAACCGCTGCAGAGACGAAGATTGCCCTGACTAAACTGAAGGAGTCCATAGATACCGATGAAGATGAATGACTTTTTTACGGATATCGGATATCAGAGCATCATTTGTTATGGGGAGCAATTATGCGGAGACCATGTCGAGCTCATCCAGGATGCTCAGACAAGCGATGGTCATTCCTTGAAAATCGTTGTTTTGGCCGATGGTCTGGGGCATGGTGTGCGCGCCAGCATCTTGAGTATTTTAACCTCTAAAATCATTTCAACAATGCTTGCGGAAAATCTGTCCATAGAAGAGGCTGTCAACACCATTGCCGCGACACTTCCGGTCAACGAGGAAGTTCATACCGCTTTTTCGACCTTTACGATCATGCTGATCCGGGACAACAGCGTTGCAACCATCGCACAGTATGAAAACCCGAATGTTATCCTGATCCGTGACGGACAGAATTTCGATTATCCCATTAATAAGATCCAGATCGGAGACAAAACGGTCCTTCAATCCGATTTCCGACTGCGTGAAAACGACGTCTTTCTTCTGATGAGCGACGGCGTTCTGTACGCCAGCCCCGACGGTGTATATAACGAGGAATGGGACCGCGACGGTGTCATAAAATATATGGAAGCCTTTTTCAATGTCGGCTTCACCGCTAAAACTCTGACAACGATCCTGCTGGGTGAAGTAAGCCGCCTTTACGGAGGCCATCCTACGGATGATGCGACTGTCTGCACGGTTCGTGTAAGGAAAAGAGAAAGCGTAAACGTTGCATTCGGACCACCAAGCCAATACGAAGACGGGAATAAGATGATGTCTCTGTTTTTCGCCAGAGAAGGAAAACACATCGTATGCGGAGGAACCACCGCCAAGATTGCCGCTGAATTTCTTCATGAAACGATCGTTCCGCTCCAGGAACAGCCGGACCCGAACATTCCTCCCCTTTCTCTGGTCGACGGAATCGATATCGTCAGCGAAGGAATTGTCACCATGGATAAGGTGCTGGTCTATGCCAAGGATTATCTGAGCAGCAATGCATCCTTTGAAGACTGGAGCTATAAAAAAGATGCGGCATCACAGATCGCGCGAACTCTCTTCGAAACCGCAACGGATATTAACTTCTTCGTGGGGCGCGCAGTCAATCCTGCCCATCAAACTCTGGCCCTGAATTTCGATGTGAAGATGTCAATCGTCTCAGAGCTTGTCGATTGCCTGAAGGAAATGGGCAAGCGTGTTCTGGTCAATTACTTCTGATTTCACCTGTCGTAAAAAAAGCTGAGCTTTAACAAAAAAGCTCAGCTTTATATTTTATTTACCAACGCAGAATCTGCTGAATATCCGGTTGGTGATATCTTCCCCTACATTTCGGCCCGACAGTTCTCCGATGATTTTCATTGCTTCCTGCAGTTCCGTCAGCACAATATCCGGCGTCATATCGAGGTTCATCGCCTCCTCGGCCGCCGTCATAACTTCCAGAGCCCGGCGAACGGCGTCTGCCTGACGGCTGTTTGTGAGGATCTCTCCTGCCGGGACATTTGGCAGTGGATACATCTTATTAACCGTCTGTTCAAGCACATCGATCCCTTCCCCTGTAAGAGAACTCAGGGACACCACCGGAATACCCTCCATTTCGGTCTCTTCTTTGGGGGCAATATCCGACTTGGAAAAGACCAGAATGCAATGCGGAGCTTTCTTGGCTTCTTCAAGAAGCTGCCGGTCTTCCGATGTCATTTTTTCGGAAGCATCGATGACCAGTATCACAAGTTCAGCCTTCTGAAGTGCTCTGCGGCTTCGTTCAACACCAAGCTTTTCAACAATATCCTCTGTCGTGTCATTCACTCCCGCTGTATCGATCAGACGAAGCGTCACTCCTCCGACTTTGGCTTTCTCTTCAATGGTATCTCGCGTCGTACCCGGAACTGAAGTAACGATTGCGCGGTCAAATCCCAGCAGCGCATTCATCAGGGAGCTCTTTCCGGCATTGGGTCTTCCGATGATTGCCGTCGGGATTCCTTCATTCATCAGTTTTCCGCGGTCTGCCGTATCCAGAAGTTTCCTAAGCTCCTTTCGGTCCTTCTCCATCAAGTCCGCATAATCCTTCAGCTGAAAATCCTCAATATCTTCATCCGGATAGTCGAGTACCGCATGGTAATGCGCACTGATATCGGCAAGATCAGAATAGATGTTATCTGCCTTCTGCTGAATGGCACCGCCAAGCTGTCCGACTGCGTTTTTCGCGGCCTCCGCACTTTCCGCATCGATAATATCAATTACGGCCTCAGCCTGAGTCAGTCCCATTCTGCCATTCAGGAAAGCTCTTTTGGTAAACTCTCCCGGGCCCGCCTGTCTTGCTCCCAGTGCAAAAGTGGCCTCCAGCAGCTGGCGCAGAACCGTGGGCGAACCATGACACTGAAACTCGGCCGTATCTTCCCCTGTATAGGTCCCCGGCGCTCTGCTGATCGTACACAGACAGATATCCATGACCTTCCCGTCAATATCTTCCAGAGAACCATAGACCAGCTTGCGGTCGGGATAAGAAGACATCTTCTTTCCCGAGGACGGCTTGAAAATTCGATCAGCAATATCTATCGCCTTATCTCCGGACATTCGAACTATTCCGATAGCCGAAACCAGTGTCCCGGTTGCGATTGCTGCAATTGTATCTGCCATATATAAATCTCCCTTGCAGAATTTGAGCCGGCATAAGCCGGCTCTTTCTTTCATACTATTTCCTATTAATTCCGAAGCTCTGGATTTACCATGCAGTCTATGACGGCTGCCGCTTCCGCTCTTGTCATGGCATTCATGGGATAAAACATACCGTCTGACGATCCCGACATGATTCCCGCACGGCACAGCTTGTAGATCTCCGTTGCGCAAAGCGTATCCGAAGTCACATCCTGATAGGCTCCGTCGCTGATATTTTTAATTTTCTCCAGACTGGAACCTGGGGCCGCTCTGCACATCAAAAATGCGAACTCCGCACGGTTGATGGCATCATAATAATGCTCTTCCGTAAAATATTCTCCGGTTCCGTTGAGCAGACCTACCGTCCAGACATAATTAAGATAATCCTGATACCACTGATCCCCAGTGCTTGCAGTCAATGTGATCTCCCCGTCGTTAAGAAGCTGGTGGATCATCGCGGTGATTGCAATCGCCGCAATTTTAGAGACCTCTCCCTGGGGATTGAACATGCCCTCAGAGGCACTCGTCATGATTCCCATGCCGACCACATCCGTGACATAATCATAAGACCAGTCTATGGTTGTCATATCTGCAAACAGAGAGCCGCCGGCAACGATCCCGGGATTACCGGCCTCTATGAAACTGGAAAGCCGCTGAACACTGACGGTTGCGTTACTGGCCCCGCATACCAGATAGCGATGTCCCTGGATAACGGATCCCTGCTCCACAACTCCGCCTTCCGACAGATCAATCACCGTTCCCTCGATTTGCGTTATGCTGGCCGTTCCTCCTGTCAGCTGAAACCAGCCGCCTTCCGGGAAACTGATGGTGGTCCCCTGTCCTTGAGTAGTTTGAACTACGGAGTTTTCCGCTTTTTCGGCACCTTTAACTTTGTTGATTGCATTGTCATAAATGGCACCAAAAGTCGAATCTGAAGGCTTTAGCCCTTCCGCAAGGACTTCCGCTGTAAATTCTCCGTCAGCATAAATCTTGGTCGCGACAGGATCTTCCTCTGTCGCCGCCTGCTGATGCAGAATTGTCAATAGGACAATCAATGCTGCAACGACAACAGCCATTGCAGCAATCATGATAATAGCAGATTTTCTCACTTTTTACTCATTTCAAACGTTTCCGTTCAGTCTGTTCTGACGGCTTTGTCTTGCCGCTTCCTCATCAGCTCGGTCTGACACAAAATAGCTCAATGCCATTAGGCTGTCCGAAAAATGCATGTTTTCCACCAGAACGTCACTGTTCGGCTCTGTCAGTTCAATATTTGTGAAGTTCCAGAATGCGCTCAGTCCCATATCGATCAGCTCATTAGTCGTTTTCACTGCGATTTCTTTGGGAACGCAGAGAACTGCCACATCTATCTTGTTGTTCTGAACGTATTCCTGTACTTCGTCATGAGAATAAACGGGAACTCCGTTGATCTTTGTTCCGATCAGCTCCGGCTTAATGTCAAATGCCGCCTTCAGTTCAAATCCCCATTCAGAAAACGGGAAGTTCTGAAGCAGTGCATTTCCGATATTACCGACGCCCAGAAGGATGGCGGTAAATCCGCGATCCATTCCAAGGATCGTTGCAATATCCTGTCTCAGGGTATTGACATTATATCCATAACCCTGCTGTCCGAAATCACCGAAGCAGCTGAAGTCCTGACGAATCTGAGACGGAGTCAGTCCAAGCTGCTTTCCCAGCTCGCCGGAAGAAATTCTGCTTACTCCCTGCTCACTTAATTCATCCAGTTTGCGAAGATATCGGGGAAGTCTCCGAATAACATTATTCGATACTTTGATCCTCTTCACTATGTGTTCCTCCTATCGTATGAAAATGAGCCTGCTCCCAGCTCATTTATAACATTATAAAATAATAATGCTTTTAATTCTGTAACAGAATAACATATTTTTAACATACTTTCAAGGCATTTATACTTTAGCGCGTCAAAGTATCATTCAGTTTTGTTTTCTTTCTGGCTTTTTCGCTCGTCATAGGCAAGCCAATCCGTCAGTTCTTTTGCGGCCGTGTCCATAATTTTTCTTATTTCATCCAGGCTTTCCACTCTGGCAAAACGCTGCCGATACTGGCTGGAATGAGGCACCCCGCGAAGATACCACGGCAGCTGGTGTCTTGCCTGCAGACAGGCGTAGCGTTCTCCCGTTTTCTGTGAAAGGAGATCTATCTGCCTCACTGCTGTTTCAAGCCGTTCTTCCAGCGGCGGCAGATCCGGAATCGTTTCCCCGTTTATCAGAGCTTCCGCACGGCTGAAGATCCATGGGTTTCCGAAAGTCCCTCTGGCAATCATGGCAAGATCACAGCCGGTATATCGGAGAATATGTTCTGCATCCTCCGGTTCGAAAATATCTCCGTTGGCTATGACCGGGATCGTCAGTGCTTTCTTGACCTCTCGAATGGTATCCCAGTCTGCTCGACCGGCGTACATCTGCACCCGGGTTCTGCCGTGCACCGCTACGGCAGCGGCGCCGGCCTGCTGACAGATTTTTGCAAACTCTACAGCATTGACATTTCCTCCGTCAAAGCCCTTCCTCATCTTTACGGTAACCGGAACGTCGACGGCCTTCACCACGGTCTCCACGATCCGCCCGGCCAGTTCCGGATCCTTCATCAGCGCAGAACCGTCTCCGGATTTTATGACTTTATTCACCGGACATCCCATATTGATATCCAGAATGTTCGCTTTCGAGATTTCCAGCGCCAATCCGGCTCCCTCTGCCATGATCTCCGGTTCATGACCAAAGATCTGAACACAGGCCGGATGCTCATCCTCCTCGATATAGCATAGCTGTGCGGTCTTTTTATCCCGGTATGTTAAGGCACGGGCACTGACCATTTCCGTTGTCGTCAGACAAGCTCCCTGTTCCCTGCATATATGACGAAACGCAAAATCGGTTACTCCCGCCATGGGTCCCAGCGTCAGCTTTCCGTCAACTGTTACATTTCCGATCTTTACCATATCATGTCCAGTCCGACGGGACAGTGATCGGATCCCATAATTTCCGGCAGTATATAGGCTTCTTTGATATTTCCTCTGAGCCGATTTGAGACCAGGAAATAGTCAATACGCCATCCTACGTTTCTTGCTCTCGCGCCTCCGCGATAGCTCCACCATGAATAGGCGTCGGTCTTATCCGGATACAGATATCTGAAGGTATCCGTAAATCCGGCGTCCAGAAGCTCTCCGAACTTTTCCCGCTCCTGATCGGAAAATCCGGCATGTCCCACATTGGCCGCAGGATTTTTCAGATCGATCTCTTCATGTGCCACATTCATGTCTCCGCAAATTATGACCGGCCGGTCCTGATCGAGTCCCTGCAGGTATTCACGGAACGCATTTTCCCAGGACATCCTGTAATCGATCCTCGCCAGTTCGTTCTGTGCATTAGGCGTATAGACACACACCAGATAGAATCCATCGTACTCCAAGGTTACACAGCGTCCTTCGTGATCATGTTCCGACACCCCGATTCCCTTCTGGACGGAGAGAGGCTCCTTCTTTGCAAAGATTGCCGTGCCGGAGTATCCTTTCTTTTCCGCATAATCCCAGTAGCCAGTATAGCCCGGCAGATCCAGATCGATCTGACCTTCCTGCAGTTTTGTTTCCTGCACGCAGAAAAAATCCGCATCAAGGTTCATCAGGACATCTTCAAAGCCTTTTCCGACGGCGGCTCTGAGTCCGTTAACATTCCATGAAATAAATCTCATACGTCTGCTTCCTCTTCCTGTTTGTGTCCTTCGGAGAAGAGCTCGCTTGTCCGATAGGGTCTCGCAATTCCTGCCTGATACATTCTCGGCGGCTCTCCGTCCGATCCGTCTTTCGTTTCAGTCGTTTTAGTGGCGATCAGCTGGTTAATGGATATATGCTGCGCATAAAACTTTGCTTCGTAATCTGTCATGATCCCGCAGGGTCCCTCTTTATGAAGGTCTCGATTTACATCGGTAAGTTCCCATCCTTCTTCTTCAAACTTCTGAAGGGACCACTCAAAAAGCGGATCGTTGTCTGTTTTAAAATAGATCTGTCCCTTTTCCGTCAGCACATCCGCATACTTTCTCAGAAATCCCGGTGCGGTCAAACGATGTTTGGCATCGTGACTCTTTGGCCAGGGGTCACAGAAGTTGATATAGATACGATCCACCTCGCCCGCATCGAAAATATCCGCAAGTCCCGCCGCGTCGAAATCAAGGAATCGAACATTGGAAAGATTTTTGTCTTTGGCCTTTTCCATGGCCATGACCAGTGCCTCCGGCACCTTTTCAACGGCGATCAGCAGAACCTCCGGTTCTTCCTCCGCTTTGGCCGCCGTAAACGTCCCCTTGCCGCAGCCGAGCTCTACATGGATCTCGCGAAATTCTGGGTTTTCCTGACGCCACTTTCCTTTCATAGATTGCGGATCTTCAATCAGAAGATCCGCACAGCGGTCCAATCTCGCTGTCAGATTTGTTTTCTTTCGCATTCTCAAGCTTTATCACGCTCCTGCGAATAAGGATATCACAACAGGACAGGACAGGCAAACAGATTATGGGTGCGGGAAGGCCTGCCGTTCGGGTCTGCAGGCGCACGGGTTCGGCCTCATTTTTTTGAGCAGATTTATCCTGATCCACCCCCTGTTCTCTTTCCCTTTTTCCATACGTAAAAACAGTCAAAATCTGTTGCAAAGGGAAAAAAGTTGTTGTATACTATCGGAGTCCTATCCGGGTGTAGCGCAGTTGGTAGCGCGCCAGCTTTGGGAGCTGGATGCCCCGAGTTCGAGTCTCGGCACTCGGACCATTGCGGCATGGTGAAAGCCATGCCGCTGTTTTTTGCGCATTTTTTCTATTTTGTTTGCCCCACAGGCATTTTTTTATGGTATTATGATAGCTAGGAAATGATCTTCTAGGAGGAATTTTTATGAGACAATTTCTGGCATACACAAAGGATTACGGACAGTTCTCCTGCGTTCTTCTTTATTCTGCATTTTCCGTACTTGCAGCTAAAAAGAAACCTATCCCGCTGATAGTTCTCTTCGTAATGCATCTCGGCGAGTATTTCCTTGTCGGCAAAAAAGTGGCAAAAGAGAACTATGTTTATCAGCCTGTAGCAGTGGCAAACTGCCTTGCATTCGGCTTTACATGGTGGCTGCCTCTTAAATTCGGCTGATACCCAATTGAACATCGCAATTTACAGCATCTGCTTGCAGTATCAGGCAGGTGCTGTTTCTATTTCCCCTTATCCGGCCGTCTTTTCTTCCATGGATTTCAGCACCATATAAATGTTTACAAAAACCACTGGTAATGAGCTATGATTTGCGTTACAATCGGTAGTTGGTAAGCTAGACGTTCAGCTGTTATTATGCGGCTTCTATTTATAAGGAAATAGAAACAAACGAAAGGTGTGAGAATTCTGGGCATTTCATCCATTATCTCGCTGTTAAGTGGTATTGCTCTCTTTCTTTACGGCATGTCCCTGATGGGAGACGGCCTGAAGAAAGTCGCAGGAAGCAAACTGGAACTGGTACTATATACTTTGACAAGCACGCCTCTGAAAGGGTTCCTCCTGGGCACGGGCGTAACCGCAATTATTCAGTCTTCTTCCGCAACTTCTGTTATGGTCGTCGGTTTTGTTAACTCCGGCATGATGCAGGTCCATCAAGCTATAGGCATCATTCTGGGCGCACTTCTCGGTACCAGCATCACAGGCTGGATTCTCACGCTGTCATCCATCGGAGGCGGATCCGGGTGGGTCCAGCTGTTTTCCACGGCTACTCTGACGGGAATCATAGCAGTCATCGGAATTGTTCTGAAGACCTTTACCAAAAGCCAGACGAAGCATCATGTCGGTGATATCCTGATGGGATTTGCCATTCTGATGTTCGGCATGACGACAATGTCCTCTGCGGTTTCCCCGCTCAAAGAAAATGAGCAGTTTGTTCATATGCTCACCTCATTTTCAAACCCGCTTCTCGGACTTCTCGTAGGTATCCTGTTCACGGCGATTCTTCAGTCTGCATCGGCTGCAGTAGGTATTCTGCAGGCTTTGTCCGTAACCGGTGTCATGACTTTCTCGTCCACATATCCTATTATTCTCGGCATAGGTATCGGCGCCGCCGTACCTGTCCTGCTTTCCGCTGTGGGTGCCACAACGAACGGCAAACGTACCGCATATATTTATCTGGTCTCTGAAGTGCTGAGCGCCATTATCTGCGGTATCCTCTATTATGTGCTAAATGCGTTTATCCACTTTGGATTTTCCGATAACATTCTGAACACGGTAAGCATTGCGCTTATCAACACCCTGTACCGTGCCGTTGGCGTACTTTGTCTGCTGATGTTCGTCAATCAACTGGAGAAACTGGTCAACTGGCTCATTAAAGACAAGCCCAATGCAGATGAAGAAGCTTCCCGCGAGGACTTTGAACGTCTTGAGGAGCGATTCCTGATCCATCCGCCTCTGGCGATTGAGCAGAGCAGACTTACGATCATATCCATGGCCTGCCGTGCACAGTCAAACATCGCAGAAGCCATCAAGCTTTTGGATTCCTATTCTGAGAGCGCTTTTGAAAAAGTAAAAGATGATGAAAACATCGTAGATACCTACGAAGACAAATTGACCACCTATCTGGCGAAAATTACCAGTCATGATCTGAATCCGACGCAGGCTGATGACGTCGCAAAATATCTGCATGCCCTGACGGACTTTGAGCGAATGTCCGACCATGCACTGAACATTGCTGAATGTGCTCAGGAGATCCATGAAAAGAACATTGTTTTCTCCGAGCCGGCACAGCGGGAACTGCGTGTGATACGAAACGCAATCACGGAAGTTCTCAGCACTGCCGTCGGATGCTTTGTGGATAATGACATTGAGCTTGCCTACCATGTGGAGCCTCTGGAAGAACTGATCGATGATCTGTGCCGGGAGATGAAGCTTCATCATGTGGAGCGCGTACAGCAGGGACTTTGCTCGGTAAATCAGGGATTCGTATTCAATGATTTGCTGACAAACTACGAAAGGATCTCGGACCACTGCTCCAATATTGCGGTCATGATGATAGAGCTTGAATCCGGAGAATTTGAAGCACACAGCTACATGGAAGGTGTGCGGGCAATGCATTCTCATTCCTTTGACAAGTATTACGAAGAATACAGCGAAAAATATGCCCTGTCCTGATTTCGGCAATGGAGGATACGTGTGTCAGACTATAAATTTCCCGGGCTGACCCAGGAAGCCAGTCACTTTCTGCTGGAGCTCAAGTTCAATAACGACCGCAGCTGGTTTAAGCCAAGAAAAGAACAATTTGACCAGACCGTATATATTCCGTTCAAAACTCTTGCTATGGAAACAACCGAGATTCTGCAGACCCGTCATCCGGAGCTGGAGCTTGATCTTCATATTTCCAGAATCTATCGGGACGCCCGGCGTCTTTACGGTCGCGGGCCGTATCATGATGCGCTCTGGTTTTCCATAAAAGCCTGGGCCGGCCATATGCGCGGGCCTGGATTCTGGTTTGAATTTGACTCCGTGGAATACAGCTACGGCATGGGGTTTTATAATGCCTCTGCCTCCCAGACGCAGGCCTGGAGGAACAGTATCGAGGCCAATCCGTCTGCTTTCCTGCGCATTCTGGATGATCTTGATAAGCACCCGGAGCTGCAGCCCGACGGCCCCATGTACAAAAAATATAAAAAAGATATGGGTGAACGTCTGAACCCGTGGTATAATCAGCGGCAGGTTCAGATCTTATGTACAAAAGAATTTGGCGGTGACATTCTCCTTCCGGAGTTTCCCGAAATACTGGCGGACGGATTTGACGCTATGATGCCGATGTATAAGTATCTTCTGATGCACTGTCCCCCGGAACCTTACCGTTAACAACTACATTAAAACCAAGGAGAAACACAAAATATGTCCTATGAAATAATCACAGACTCGGCAAGTAACATTCCGAAACAGCTTATTGAGGAATACTCTATTCCGATCATGCCCTTTCGTTTTACGATGGACGGCATAGAATACAGCGAGACTCTGATGGGCGATGACCGAGAGCGCAAAGCTTTTTTTGCGGCGATGAGGGCCGGAGTGGAAGTGAAGACCTCTCTGATCAATTTCCAGCAATACTGCGAGCACTTTGAAAAATATCTGTCCGAAGGAAAAGACATCCTGTACATAGGAATGTCCTCCGGTATCAGCAGCACCTACAGCAATGCAATGATCGCCGCCGAGGAGCTTAAGGAAAAATATCCCGAGAGAAAGATTGAGGTCGTTGACACCATGAACGCTTCTCTCGGTGAAGGGCTTCCGGTCCTTAGAGCCTATAAAATGCGCGAAGACGGACTTTCCATTGAAGACGCCGCTGCGTCACTGCGGGAGCTGGTCCCTCATATGCGCGGTAGCTTTATGGTCGATGATATCATGTTTTTAAAACATACCGGCCGTGTCTCTGGCGTTGTTGCCGTAGCCGGAAAAGCGCTCGGTATCCGCCCGCTGCTCCGCGGAGATGATACGGGTCACATCGTACTGGCGGGAAAAGCACGCGGGAAAAAAGCCGCGCTTAAGGAGCTTCTCGATGACTTCAATGCGCATATTATTCCGGACTCTCACCAGACCGTTGCCGTTGCACACTGTGACGATATCGAAAACGCAGAGTATATAGCATCGGAAATGGCCAAAAATCCTGCCGTGCACGATGTTATCGTAGAATGGTACGATCGGATTACCGGCTCTCATCTGGGACCTGGTGCGATTGCGATTTTCTATGAGGCGGATCATCGATGAACTCTTCTTCAATACCGTAAAGAACTGCCCAAAAGCACTCTGCCCACCTCGCAGAAGTGCTTTTGGGGCTTTTTTGTAGACAAACACCGTCGTGTCGTAATAAAATACTCACGACAAAATATTTCTCAGATAGGAGAATCTATGGCCGCTCCACGTAATGATGATGTAAAAACAAAGATCCTTGACGCAACGGAAGCTCTGCTGAAGGAGAAATCTCTTTCGGATATCTCTCTTGCCGAAATCGCTGATATTGCCGACATTTCCAAGGGGACTCTGTATTATTACTACAAAAGCAAAACCGATATTTACTTTGATGTGACCAGCCGATATTTTGATCAGCAGTGGCAGGATCTTATCAACTGGACCGACAACAAAGAAAAAGACACCTCCATCCACAGGCTTGTCATGTATGTCGTGGACCGAAACTTCCGCTCGAGCGGCACTCGTCTGCATCTGATCAATGCCGCCAGCGAGAACAACGAGGAACTGAGAAAAAAAGTGGTGGAGCTCTACAATGCTTTCGAAGATCTTATAACACAGAAAATAGCGGAACGAACATCACTGGTAGATGCCAAATATCTTGCAGATCTGATCCTGCTTGCCTGTGACGGCCTCATCATACAGGCTAGCATAGATAACAGAAGCTTTGATGCGGATGCTTTCGTTCTGAAAACCGTTGAGTATATGAAAAAATTAGAGCTTTTTGACCCAAAGGCCGCCGAAAGTGACCAGTAAAAAAGTCTTTCACAACAGATTGTGAAAGACTTTTTTCGCTGTAAATCATATTTTCTTTGCTGAGTAGGATACATTATCCCCTCGGCTTACAACTACCTTGTATCCTATTTTGTCCATTCTCTGCTCCATACAGCTTCTACATTCGGCGGCTTCATCCCCTGTACATATTTTCCCATCATACAGCAGATACTTTCCCCGGACACCGTTGGGAGAAAGATTAGGCATAATGACATTGGCGCCTGCCTTGATTCCCATTTCCCTTCCCTGTGGATGGATGGTTCCCAGCGCAGTGGTAGCAGGAAGCAGGACATCCGGAAACATTAACCTTATAATTCCCAGAAGATGGAGCGTATCCTCCAGAGTCCCTGCACTTTCATTTGCAAAAGGTGTGTCTTTATGAGGAATAAACGGTCCTATTCCTATCATATGGGGCGCGAGATCTTTCATATAATACAGATCTTCGATTACATTTTCCGTTGTCTGATATGGGGACCCTACCATGATTCCACAGCCGATCTGATAACCGATCTCTTTGAGATCCCGCAGGCAGCGCTTTCGGTTATCCAGTGACAGCTCTTTTGGGTGGAGCTTGGCATAATGCTCCGCATTCGCTGTTTCATGGCGAAGCAGATACCGGTCTGCCCCCGCTTTATAAAATGCCTCATAGCTGTCTCGTTCTTTTTCCCCTATAGAAAGAGTCACCGCACAATCCGGATGCTCTTTTTTTATGGACGAGACGATATCACAGATCTTGTCATCGGTAAAATACGGGTCTTCTCCTCCCTGCAGTACGATTGTACGAAATCCCAGCTCGTATCCCGCGCGGCTGCACTGCAGGATCTCCTCCCGGCTCAGTCTGTATCGGTCCGCATTTTTATTGCTCTTTCTGATTCCGCAGTACAGGCAGTCGTTTCGGCATATATTCGTAAACTCAATAAGCCCGCGAAGATAAACATCCGTTCCGTAATACTGCCGCCGTACACCGTCCGCTCTCTCATAGAGAAAGTTTTCCTCATCCTCTGTCATTGATGTGAGAAGAGAATACAGGCCTTCTTCCGGCAGGGTTTTTTCTTTCTCCAGCTGCAGGATCCATTCTTTATTTGTCATCATGGCTCTGCTCCGAAAGTTTTTCCTTTGCCTGTTCCGGCGAGTACTCATGCACGATTCTGCTTACTTCGTCGTATCCCAGCTCTTTCGTATAGCCTGTTGCGAAAGCGTAAGAGGCTTCAAGATGTTTGCGGCATTGTTCGGGATCTGCCTCTAATACCTCTATACATTTCTCCCGGAACAGTCTGGCGGCCTCTGTCATAAGTTCCAGACTCTCAAGAATGCTGTCCGCAACCAGCGGCATGAACGCATTGAGCTCAAAATCTCCATGTGCCGCCGCCATGGTCACCGCCGTATCGTTGGCCATGACCCTCATCGCACACTGCATCGTCATCTCGGGAATCACCGGATTGATTTTCCCAGGCATAATGGTGCTTCCCTGCTGCAGTTCCTTCAGATGGATCTCTCCAAGTCCTCCTTTAGGTCCGGAGTTCATCAGGCGAAGGTCATTGGCGATCTTCATCAGATTGACGGCCATCGATTTTACAAGGCCGGATACTTCAACGAATACATCGCAGTTCTGAGTAATATCCATGGGATACTCTGCCGCGGCCAGACCGTAGCCGGTCTCTTTTCGCAGCTCTTCGATCACACCGAACCGATACCGTCGTTCCGCATTGTCCGAAAGCCCTACCGCCGTACCGCCGATGTTGACCTGGCGCAGGCGCTCCTCTACTTTATAAAGCCGCCACCGGTCTCTTGCCACCGCCTGTGCATAAGCGCCGAATTCTTCACCCAATGTAACGGGCACGGCGTCCATCATCTCCGTACGTCCGAGTTTTTTGATCGTCTGAAACTCGTTTTCCTTCTCCTGCAGCGCCGTCTGGAGCTTTGCGCACTGATCCGACAAGAGCCGGAGCTGCCTGATTGCGGCGATCCTCAGCGCGGTCGGGTACACATCGTTGGTAGACTGTCCCCGGTTTACATCATCCAGAGGATGGACGATCTCCTGTCCCAGCTCCTTATTTGCCAAACTGGCAATCACTTCATTGACATTCATATTTGTCGATGTTCCGGCGCCGCCCTGAAGGGCCTGAAGGGGAAACTCCTGATCTGCTTCTCCGGCAAGAATTCGGTCACAGGCATGGGATATGGCTTTTTCTTTTATTTTATCCTGGTCAGACAGAATCTGTGCATAAGTCTCCGCGGCAGATTTTTTAACAGTAACGATGGCCCGGATCAGATTCATGTTGACCTGTTTCTGTCCAAGATCAAAGTTTTCAAGAGCCCTGGCGGTATTGATGCCGTAAAGTACATCATCCGGAATCTGAAGCTCTCCCAAAACGTCCCGTTCAGTCCTCATTTGAAATCCTCTTTTCTCAATTGTCATCAAGCTCAACCAGCAGATGCGGGAAAATCCCCAGGCTTCTCTTCAGGATTCCCTGCATATAGGCAATGGTAATACCGTAATTTGTGATCGGGACTCCCTGATCCGCCGCACATTTCATTCTGTACCGCATCTCCCTTTCATTGAGCATGCACCCGCCGCAGTGAACGATCATGGCATACTCCGTCAGATCATCCGGGAAGGTTCGTCCGGATGACGTTTCGATCTCAAGCTCCTTCCCCGTATAATTGCGGAGCCATCTTGGAATCTTTACCGTTCCGATATCATCACACTGCCTATGATGTGTACATCCTTCCGAAATGAGGATCTTATCCCCGTCTTTCAGCTTTTCAACGGCTGCGATTCCCCGCACGGCATAGTCCAGAAATCCTTTGTACCGCGCCATCAGAATAGAAAAGGAAGTCAGCGGAACATCAAGCGGGACATCCGCTGAAACTTTTGAAAACACTTGGCTGTCCGTGATTACCAGCGCCGGTTTCTTTCCAAGATTTTCCAGGGTTTCGCGCAGTTCAAATTCTTTTACGCACATAGCGGCAGCATCGGCTTCCAGCACATCGCGAATCACCTGCTGCTGCGGAAGGATCAGACGGCCCTTCGGCGCTGCCTTGTCTATGGGAATTACAAGCAGGACGAAATCCCCGGGATGGATCAGATCTCCGACCAGCTGGAGCTTGGTATCTTCGGATTTGCCCAGAACGGCAATCCTTTCTTTAAGCTCATCAACACCCTCTTTGGTCAGCGCACTGACATACATTTCATGATCCCCGTTTTTAGGGACGGAATCCAGCAGATCACACTTGTTCCACACAATGATATAAGGGATCTCTTTTTCCCGGAACAGTGTAATAAGATCCTGGTCACATTCCTTCAGTCCTTCGGTCGAATCCACTACCAGCACCGCAACATCCGCCCGGTTCAAAACCTGCCGCGCTTTTTTTACGCGCATCTGTCCCAGTGCGCCTTCATCATCGAAGCCCGGCGTGTCGATAATGACCACAGGCCCCAGCGGCAAAAGTTCCATTGCTTTCATGACCGGATCCGTGGTGGTCCCTTTTGTATCCGAAACGACGGCCAGGTCCTGCCCGGTCACCGCATTGACAATGCTGGATTTCCCCGCATTGCGCCGGCCGAAAAATCCGATATGGACTCTTTCTCCGGAAGGGGTTTCGTTTAATCCCATATTGCTCGGACCTCCTGTTCTTTCATCAGATTTGGTATTTCTTTCAGATACATTCTCCCGGAATATGCAAAATGAGGCATTCTCCGAAAGGCTGTTTTTTCACCGCAGATCTTTGAATAAAGCGGGTCCGCCACTACTTCTTCCGCATCCCGAAGCATTTCTCTCATTGCGACCTCTCCCTGCAGGCAGCGGTCGCGCATTCCCAGCAGATTTTCACTGCCCTCCAGCGCTCACAGGAGATGTCACGACCCGTCTCCCCCTGCTCTTCCGGCGCCACGCGCTGGAGGCAC
>Ga0181612_113119_pt1 | contig 18512 bp, 8 predicted proteins | sample HoacroProtozoa21_FD_119630 | JGI IMG/M metagenome (GOLD analysis project Ga0181612, IMG submission 119630) | Hoatzin crop microbial communities from Cojedes, Venezuel. Combined Assembly of Gp0051906, Gp0051904, Gp0051908
TGAAAAATCATGGATACTTTTGTCGCTGTTTTCTTTCTGGTTTAAATCCAGACTACCCCCTCTGGCCAGCAGAACTGAGTTGAGGGATGACTTTGCCACCACCGGTGTAGGAGTTGCAGTGCAGCGTACAGTGAGGACTCCTCGCCACATTTGGAGCACAAGTGCACAGCAAGCATGGCATGTTCCTCAGCCAAGGGCCCATTTTACCACCTCGTGTCAACTCCTTCAGACCTGTGGGAATGGGAGATCTGTGTGAATGAGAAGAAAATGGCAATGCAATGCTGACATGTCTGCACTTCACAGATGGAACCATGCTGCCCGCATGGAAGTGAAGGGAGAGTGACACTCATGTTTTTCTCCTTGAACAAGTCCTTCCAGGTGCAAAAGATGGAGCTGCGCCATCGAGGGACAGGGTCCTCACAGAGACCAGCTCTCCCCGATGCTGGAGAGAGATGGTGTCTGTGAGGCCCCTGTCCCCCGATGGTGCCGCTCCTCTGAGAGGCTGTGGTTTCCCTTTGTTTGGGAGACTAGGTATTCTCATTTAGGAAATTTTTGTGGTTGTTTTTGAAGAGTTGAGCAGAATTTGTATACTGTTATGCATTTAGGATTAAGGAAATAAAAGCTGTGAGAAAAACAGATCAATCATTAGATTTGCATGACATTAAACAGACAGATAGATAGCTACACAGATGCACATACACTTACATACATGTACTTCCCATCCCTATCAGTGCTAATGTGTTGGTGGGCAATGAAGCAGTAAGAAATATCAATAAACTCCTTAATACAGGACAGGCCAAAGACAGCACTATATATATATGTATAAAAAATGTAGAATTCATACACATATTTATATGTGAAGTCAGTAGTTGAGGTTTTGAAAGCAATATCTAATTTAAATTTTATAACATTTTCGAATTATTCAGTGTTCTTAGTTTAACTGTTACCATCCTTTGTTTTCATATAACCTAATAAAGACAATTTTTTTTCTTTCTTGTAACTTGGTTGCTCACACCACATGCAGCTATTTCAGTCTAGGCCTTGGTCTTTTCTTCTGGATTTATTTATCTTCCATTATAGAGCAGAGGCGGTCTTTCATATATGTACTAATAATATTTACATTTCTAAAATGGAACACAGACTTTCTCTTGAGGTAAAAGATCACAAGGTCAAGGAAACTGAGAGATTAGATCTTCTGCTTAAGCAGACTGCAACGTAGTAAAACTTTGGAGATCTGGATTGGTAATGCTAATACCCTGCTTCAGAGCTAGAGGCCAAGGCCTTTTGTATACCAACATTTTTATTAAAATTGCCTTCTAAAATTTCTTTTAATTACTCACACCAGCGAAACCCCAGCCAGCCTAACTAGCAATTGGGAGCATTAGCATATTTCAGCTTAGTGCTGTAGTCTCAGTGTGATCCCGCCCTGGCAGAGAGGGATGCCAATCCACCAGCTGCCCACTCACACCTCCTGCCCACTGCTAATAGAAGTGCATTGCTGGCAATGAAACCACAAGAAATGTTAATAAATGGACTAGTAGTATAGGCAGGTCAAACACATGACGGTGATTTTTAGTAGAAGAAATGCGCCTATCAATAACTTCGAAGTGAAGAAAGTGAAAGTCAACGTCTTGGAGACCGGGCTGTTTGGGTAGCAATGTCCCTAAACAATGAAGTCTGCCATGCTGCAGAAAATCTCTACAGGTAGGTTACCTCACAAGTTTTGAATAAACTGGTGGTTACTTTTAATTCATTCAGATAAGGTGGAACTAAATTAGTAAAATACTTGAGATAACTTTCAAGCAGATTTTCTTAGGAAGAGTTTTTTCCCTGCATAAACATTGAGCATCATCTCCATGACGGGCATGCCGTTTCCACAAGCAGTCCAAGTATACCTCTTATTTTTCTCTCAGTGTGCTTTGGGATGAAAACTTCTAGGCCTTACTTAGCCCAGTTTAGATTTTGTGCTTGTGCCTAAGTTGAGAATTGAGTTTAACTTTCTCTGTTAGACAGTTGTATCTGTAATAGTTTAAGATTGTAAGAGAGGCAAAGTAAATGTGAGAGATAGCATCTGTTATTGGATAATCTAAGATAACTGGAAGATACGAGAGATCTAGAATAATTTCTGCTATTTTTACTTGCTTTCTTTCAAAAAAAACCACCATGGAAATATAACAAAAATCCAGCAGAAAAAGATTTGCCTAAATTATCAACTTTTTGACTGAAATGTTTTGACATTTTTGACCAGAAATACTGTTTCTAGTTTGTTGGCTGGAAACAAATGTTTGTTTTGGACAACATTAATCTGCTTTACATTTTGAATACCTCATGGGAATGGTAGTTCTCAGTCTCTTACACCCGCCTCCTTCCCTTGGCCATGCTTCACAGTCAGACCACCACTTTCACGGTCAACAGTGGCCACTAACTAGTAATGAATTACTACAATGCTCAAGGGAAAGAACATGCAAATTCCCCTATCTGCAAAAAGCCCCTGTTGCTGGGCTTTGTGTAGGAATTTTTGTTGCAATGCTGAGAAAGGAAAATGTTTCCTTTCCTGTGGTTAAATATGCAAAACTCCTTGCCCATTCTCCCACAACTTCCCTCTCCCTCTTTGCAGAAAGTTCCTTCTTTGTCTTGCAAGGTGCTGTGTGTTTTGTCTGGTCCCTTTATATCACTGAAATCTAAAAGCACCTTTCTTTTGTACTGAAACAGGTGTAAGGGATACAGTCTATTGATGTTCCAGCTGTATAACTCTATGTAGACCACAGAGGTGTCATCCAAACTTGCAGCCATTTATTGGAAAAACAGGAGAAAGTGGCTTCTGTAAATGGTGACTGAAACAGGGACTATAACCTTCCTGGAACCAAGCCCACAGGTAGAGAATGTGTGTAGCCCACTGGAGATGACAAAGATCGGATGGATGCCTGTGTAGAATCTCTGGTCGTTTATTGAGTTGCAACCATGATGAGAATGGAGCCAAAATCAGTCACTGCAAACCCAGGCAACTTCAGGCTAGAGTTCTGATTCCAGCCAGTTTCTAAAAATAACATGAAAGCTGTGGTGAAAACTGATAAAAGCTTGGAAATACCAAGCTATAGCTGGTCACAGGGCTTGATTCACTGCTATATTAAAGCCCCTTTAAACATCTTCGTCAGGGCAAAGGGTCTTTAAAGTAAGTGTGAATTACATGCTTAAATACTTGCAGCTGATTTATCATAACTTGTGCTGCTGTATAGGGTTATGGAAATATATATTATCTAGTCCTATTGTCCTGAGCTGTGCAGGTCTAAGCAACTCCCATGTTTCCAGGATAGCTTCAGCTGGAATACACAGAATGCAGTGTGGTGTGGAAGGCTCAAGCTTGAAACAAAAGCTCACACTTCTCAGTGTAGGATGTTGCAATACACCAAATTATATCAATGTTTAAATTATTTATATTAAGTAAAATTTAAAAATGTTAGGAACAAACTTAGACTGCATTCCAGATAGGTTTCTGTATCTGGCTACAATAATTTTACACACATAAGTAGAATTCAAGACATATCATACTCTTCAGAGACCTCGTTTTTTAAGATGGTGAAAGCCTAAAGTTCACTCCGTAAACACCATCTAATTAAATAATTTCACCTTAGTTTTAACACCATTATGCAAAATGGCAAGAAAATATTGTTCTCTGGGTTGCACCTAATCCAGCTGAATCTGTTTTAAATAGGTGTAATTGGTGATTTTCTAGATCAAGGGTCTTACTCAGATCAATGACAGTAGCTTGTGTATATTGATTACTAACCATGCCTATGAAAATATCATTTGTTACCTCGGGAATGATAGTGGAATGAACAAGCTAAATCCAAATTGGAAGGGGATCAATGTGTTGCTTGTAGATAAAAAGAAGCATGTTACCTGAGAGAGCATCAATTTTTCATGGACTGTGGAGAAAACACGAAAGAAAAAGGAATTCACTAGGTCAGACACTTAATTACTGAGGTCCTGCATTAGTATTATTTTCTTCTAGCAAAAGAGAGAAACAAGTTCATTTTTCAATCATAGAGAAGGAGAAAATTCTCTAAACCATGCTGGAATATATGGGGCATATCCATTAAAAGTGAAGACACATGCTGTGGTATTACAATCATGCTTAATGGTTTAGAAACAGAGACTAGTGTATCATCTTATAATAAGTACTCCTGGGCAGACATGCTAAGCCACCCAGGGGTGAATAGTTTATGCACATAAACATCCCAAAGGCGTCCAGGCCTCCAATAGAAGCTCACTTCTCCCCTTTTCCTCAGACATCTGAAATTAGGAGTAAAGCATATCAAGTTCAAAAACTACACCAAGTTCAAAAAGTATATGATATTGGAATTGTATTCACAAACATGCTTCCTTGCAAGCGCATATTTCAGATTATTTCTTCCTTTACTCCGGGTTTGACACCAAAGTGGATTGGCAGATCGTGACAGATCAGTTTTTTAGCTGTAACTGTGAAATAGAAGAAAGACTCAGTCCACAGCTCAGCAGCACATGTTGCAGTTTCAGGGAGGGCGGGATGTTCCACAAGGGGAACAAAGTACTTGTCGTGCAGAGCTGCTCTGCTGAAGTGCAGAGCAACGCAGGGGCAGTGGTAGGGGATTTCCGAAGCAGAGGAGCTGCGGATTTGCCTGAACCAGAATGGAGGTTCCCTCATCTCCACAGGCAGGTCCATGCTGCCAGCTGGCTCCGGGCAGTCAGTGGGAAAGCCCACTGCTTGCTTGGTAGTGAAGGAGCAGAGAGAAAAGGAGAGAGGAGAGACTTCCTTTACCTGGGAAATGATCTGATGGACACATCCCACTGGCCAGTTCTGTAGTGTTTGGGGACTGTGGCCTTTTGACTGTCTTGGTTGTCCTTTCTGGTATGCAGATGGCAAACACCCATGTGTTAGGCAGTGCTACTAGAATCAGGAGAAGGTAATTCTTCCTGCTTTTGAATGTCTATAGGGACTTAGCTCATCCCTGAAAATCACAATTCCCTGATGCACTCCAGACCTACCTAGTGGGATCTGTAGGAAGTTACTCAACTCTAAAGTAATACAATTTTTATGTGGTCCTTTAATGTTGAGAAGAAATAATGCAGGTACTTAATCAGTGGAGTGGTGAACTGAAAAAGTGTCTAAATTCTTCGCTTGTTTTTCATTACTTTTCTGCCTGATCTCCACCCCATGAAAGTTCCATAGCATTTCTTTCACACTGCGGTTTTGTGAAATGTATGGAGTACACTGGCAAAAGTTCTGTTTTCTGATTTAACAGAAGTATTCAATTTTTTTCCCCTCTAAATAGAAAAGGGGAAGGGAAGGTGAGGGAAGGGAAAAGCTTTCCAGAGTGAAATCAGAAATATTGACTGTTCTTTGAGCCAAAGGTACAAGGTACAAAAATAAAATATTTTATTAATTCCACATTTATTTGCTCCTGTGATTTTGGGACCCCGCTTGTGGTATTTTAGTTCATTGGGGAATTTGGCAATAATCAATGAAATTATAAGTGTTATTAAAATCAGGAGAAATTGCCTAGTTTTCAGTCATATTATCTTGAAGGATTTCTACTCTATGAGCAGAGATAATCCTAAATAGCCTGTACCTCTTCTCAGATTTGCTTTTGACAGTGACAGAGTAAATACAGAAAACGAATACGGGTTTTCTGCTTTATTAGGGAAGACTACCTTGTAGCTACAGAGTTTGCAGATTATACACTACCACTTCAAATAAACAATCTTCCGTAATGTTACTCACCTAAAGTATTTTTGTTTGGGTGAAATAAGTCAACTACATTCATCTGCTGACAGAAAAGCAGGAGAAGTTGAAAACACAAGTACTTCTGTGGCTCAGAGAATTTATAGCTTAAAGTAAACAAGTTAGCTCTAATGTTAATCCTTTGTTTTTTAAAATTGAAGAAGGTCTTAAAAAAAATCACAAATAAGAATATGGCATCTGGGCGTACTGAAGGCATCAGATCCTCATCAGAAAAGAAAGCAGTGTTGATATTAGTCAGCTAAACTGGATTCATGCTGTTTTCTGCTTCTGCTGCTGTTGTTTTTCCTTTGCTTTCAGAGTTAAACAAATACTAGCTTTCTGCTTTGTTTCAAGCAAGATGATTAAGCATAGATGCTGGCTAGCTTGCAAAAAGGAAAGATTGTCTCAGAGAATTAGCACCCTTATCATATGGTTCAGATTTTAAATCAAAATTAACTAATAAGAGTGTCACACTACTGTATATGAACCATAGGGCAATTTTTACATATATAAACACTGATTAGCATTTCACTTCAATTTGTTAATTTAATTAGGTATTTTCAAAAATTTTAAATATTGTTTGAGTAGAACTCCTGTGTTGAAAGCTTTTATATGGAGGTCACATGGACAAATCTTGTTTTGCCAGGTGGACTGTCTACAGTGTACAGAGTCCTGATAAAAACCAGCTGCAGTTGCCTGATACTGGTTAAGACTCAAAAATCAGACTGTGCAAACAAATATATCTTGGCCCTAGATACTTACCACATCTACCAACAATTAGTTATATATCAGGACTAGAAAGGGGCACAGAATAAACAAGATCTGATTTCAGAATAAGCAAATAAACAAGGAGCTCTGCATCATTATTCATCAAGTGGATGTGGAATTACCCAAGTTGTAGGCTTAGATTCAGAGCTGTCAATCCTTGAGGTTTAGCTAAAAATATTAGGTAACAAGAGATCTGATTGACAAATACTTTGCAGATGCTCTGGGAGCATGTTATCCCACCTGCTTGTCTGCCACCCAAACACTCAGCCAGGGCGCTTCTGGGGGACAGATGCTAGCGGCGAACTGGCTGTGGCAGCAGAAAGAGCCATTTCTAAAAAGCTTCTTGTCATGATCGTGAGGGTTTCTACAAATAGTGGCATCATTATGCCACTGATGTCCTGAGATATCCGTCTGTTCAGCATTAGGTGAGAATCTAAAAAAAATGAATGCCAAAATTTTGGACTGAAAGGCCGTTTTTAAAACAAAATGTTTTATGAGGATGAAGGAGGGAGGGAAGCTGACACTCGGTGAAAATACTGAGGTTTCCTGGGCTGCAAAGTTGCTGTGTAAAGAAGCCATGAATCCTGACTCTCATTTGCAGGCAGGCTGTTCCAAGTTTTGAAGATTTTCCAAAACATATTAACCTGTTTCTGGAGAGCATGAAAATGAAACAACGTTGAGCTTCTATAACAAAGAAGCATTTAATGACAATAAAATTGACAAATAATAGGCCACGTTTACTTTACTATCTAGACAAAGCAAGTCTTTCTGATATTGTGTTTCACTTGAAAGATTGTATTCAATTAAAATCAAAGCAGGAAAGGAATTTTATTACCTGCGCGTAATGTGGGATATGATATAATGACCTTCATTCAAACTCCCAATCATTAAAACTCTCTAACTGGTGACCAGGGAGGACTTCAAATTCAGGTCCAACAGCTGCAAAATATGAATAAAAGCTATAGCTTAATTGAATCAGTGATTCTAAATCTTAATACACAAATGGCATGAGAAAACCAGGCATGTGGAAAAATAAGTTTTTGCTCTAATGTATTACATTTTATTTTGAATAATTCTTCAGCTGAGTTGTGCTGGGTAAAAGATAGTAAGACACAGCACACTGTCAAGTCTCTCTGATACCCTGATTTTACTCTCTCTAAGGAACCCTCTGATGGCTGGCAACAGCAGTAACCTGCCAATAACAAAGACTGAGCTACTGCTCCCTTGCACAATGCAATTTCTATAGTGGACCAGGTCCAGAGCTCAGTTACACCAGAGCAAATCAAGAGTAAATATCCTTCTGAGGCCTGATCTGAATGGCATATGAGAAAAGGCATTTTTGTGTCTACGGAAGGGGAATTAATGAGCATGGTTTTTTCATAACTGGATTGATAATGGTCATATAATCACACATTCAGGGACCCTGATTGCTTATTCCACTGAAATCAGCTTCAAGATTTCCACCGATTCTGGCCAGCTTTCAGTCAGGCTTGCAAACAGCAATCAGGCGGAGGTGAGTAGCGTAGAAGTTATTTTTCCTAAGCTTTGGGGAAATCAATTTTATTCAGAGTATCTCTCAATTAGGACACAGGCCTTAAAGCAGCCTCAAAAATAATTTCCTGTCCTTTTGTACAATGTCAGAGTCAACACAGAAGCTCGTAGTGACCCATTTAAATTTTATGGGATAACGAGGCTGAAGGGTTGCCATCGTTTTGTTTTCTCATGGATCAGAAAGAAGAACCTGTCCTGGTCAACAGTATTGCAGTCATGTCCGAAAGTAAAATTCAGAGCCTTCCTCAGAAACACAGGTTTCAGAGAGGAGGAGATGAGACGTCTCCTCCTTCAGGTTGCTGTTTTCAAAGTTCAGAGCTCACAAGGAGATGAAACAGAGTAAAACCTAAGCTCTAGTCTTACCCCACATAGCCTTAAAAACTCACATGTATACAACTGAGTGTATTGTCTGACTTAATTAAAAAAACACTCTTTTCATCTTATTAACTATATTTAACAAACCCAGTTGAAAGTTTCTTAAAAAATCAGAAATTCGAAAGGAGATCATTAATAAGTGAATTAGCATTTCTCTGATTTCAGTCTAATATGATTGCATTTATACACTACAGAAAAATTACCACTTTATTAGAAGTCATTTGTACACTTAAATGCTGTATGAATTCACCTTTGATGTAGTGGAATAGTATTTATATCAACTGTCAAGTACTGTAAGGTAAGTAGTCTTGCTCTGTTCTGCTTCTAAACAGTGAGTTATTAGATGCATGTGATATGATACAAGTCTTAGGATTTGTGGCCCAAAAATCTCCCTGAATCTAATGGGATATGTGTCTGTAGTGACTTATCTTTATTCCAGAGAAATTATTACTTTAGGAAAAGTATTGCAAACCTGATGCTGATCTGACAGGAGTCTAAAGCCTAGTTTTTCTCTCTAACCAGTCAAACAATCTGGAAACAGTCAGCAAGAAAGTTCGAATGTGTTTCTTCTGGGAAAGATGTGGCTGAATAACAGTGTGCTCAGAAACTGTCCGAACACTGGAATACCCCGGGGAAGTTCTTCCCTGACTTCTGTGTCCTTAAATAAAAGTACAGTAGGAAAAAGAAGAGTATAAATATATCTAGATTGAATATATCTAGAGGATATTTGGTCAGCTTTGCTTTCTAGTCCTTCTAGATGCCTGCAAATGCAGAGGAATATTTTTAAACCACGTTTTGGAGTCATCAACTCTTGTCTTATTCGGAAATCCAAGTGGTGTTAGAGCAAAGTGCTCCAGACTGATGTAAACAACCCTTTTAAGTGGAGCCAGGATTCTCCCTTGAGTCCTACCCTCTTTCGTCTCAAAGCCACAATGTATTTCTGTACCTTCAAGGTGAAGAAGGAAGGAATGAAAGAGGGAATAAAGTAACAGAAAGGAGGGATGAAAAGAGGGAGGGAGGGTGGAAGGGAAAGAAAGAAGGAGGGAAGGAAAAAGAAAACATTTCACGATACTTTGGCTCTTTGTCTGAACTGCTGGTAAAAGACTGAATAAATTCAGTAGATTCTCTTCTGGGATTTTCTGTCTAAAAAACATATTACTATGAACAACACAAGCAAAAAACAATTGTTAGTACAGAGACGTTGCATACTTTTCCCTTTGAACAGTATTTCAGTGGCTTAAAGGGATATTCCCCTTTTGAAAGGTGTTCGACAGCAACTCTTAGGTGAAGTTCATGCGGAACAGCACAATTCCCAAATAATCTTCCAAAAGCATGGTTTAGTCCTAATTTACAAGGGATTGAGATACTAGAAGCTGATCTCCATGCTTATTCACTTTTTGGTTTCCTTAAAATGTAATCTAAACATTGCCAGATTTCATTTGCAACATACTAATTTTACTATGTGCCTACTTTATAAAGAAATGTGATTTGGAGTGGTAACCCATTCCCACAAGCCATGCAAAAATTTGAATTTTTATAAGCTTCCAATCCCCAACAACTTTTAGCCAGTTTCAGAATGACAATTTACAGGGCAAATCCCCAAACTCATCTGAGCCAGCATTATCTTTTTCTTTCCAAGATCTATATTTTTAAAAGCAGGTAGAAGCATGATCATCTGCAACTGCTATCATGTTATTCATTTCAGCAAAGCTTGCTGTTGTTTCAAATGGTGTTTTTGTCCCAGTCTTGCAAGAAGAAGCGTAAGCACTGGGGAAATCTAACTACACAACAACTCTTCCTCCTAAATTCTGTAAAACTTCTGTTGGTCTATCTAGGCCCTTATGGCTCCTATGTTTCTGAGCACTCCTTTTAGTTGTTTATAAAGAGGCAAAGATCCTAAATTTCTGTTATTCATTTTTTCTCATCCTTGAAGTGGTTGATAAGTTTGTGTGTCTCTGTGCATTGTTCAGCTGTGGGTGCATACTTATGTAAAATAGTGGGTTCATTAAGGACAGCTGAATTGAGTAAGTAGCTGCACTTTGTTCTAAAAAACCCCTTTATTTCCATGATTAGTGTGAATGAATTCACAGGATCCTTCATGTTCCCTAAGAACTCAGTTTCCAGGACTTGCAAGCCTCTATTTAAAGGATGTTTATAGGATGAGAGCTTTATTTGTGAAAGGGAAAGCAGAATCTCTCAGACAACTATTGACAAATAGAAGGAGTCTGTGATTATCAAGATGGGCATTTATCTTTGAATTTTGTCTCAGGATGGAAAGTGCCAGCATGCAAAGTAGATCACCAGTTGCATTCACAGGGAGCTGCCTTGCCTAGGAGATGGGCTGCTGCCTTCTGTCGCAAGAGACCCTTCATGGAGAGACCCTGTCATGTTCTGCCTGGACCTTAAGAGTTAGAATCGCAAAGCCTAAGGAGTTACAGTGTGCCCTGTTCTACGGCAGGTTCAAACATGAGGTTTAACACAAAGTTCAAATATCTGGTAGTAATAAATGGGACATGTGTGTTTATGTATAATATTGTAATACTCAATAGTCATCAGTGGTGAGTATTCTGGGGATGAAGATTAACTAAGTCACAGGCATATTCCTTCAGTAGTGAGATATGCTACGGAAGAAGTAAATGCTTGTCTTTCTATGAGTTTCTCTCTTGGTAACACTATCAGGCACAACAAGAAGAAAAAATCTCTCTGTAAAGAAAAGCTTTCTCCTTTCCCACTTCCCCCCCTGCCCTTTCTTCACTGTCCAAACCATTTTTTTCCTATTTAAATATGGAAAAGCAAAGCTCCGAATACATTATAAAAGAGGGTGCTGAAAGAAGATTAATAAAATGTGTGTCATCTTTTGCATTCATGGCTGCTGTTACAGAGGGACCTGGAAAGACTGTAGTGCACACCTCTGTCATCTTTTCCCTAGACATAAAATAGTAAGGAAGGCATAGATTAAAACTGAACATGCTTCGATTCTTGTCATTCGCATACAAATGTATGTGGATGACATAGCACTGCTTAGAGTAAATCTGTTACAGAGATAAGTCTCCTGTCTCATACTGATTTCAGTCCTACTTGGTACTGGTTTTGTAATAATAGATGTGTGTTGAATGGAAGTACGTCAAGGTCATGCTTTTGGAGCACCAGTGAATTCATCAGCCTGAGTCCATCTTCCAGTATCTTTTCTGACTTGTACTAAAACTTTTCTTTTTCAGATAACTTCTATGAAGAATTCTTATAGTGTTCTAGCAGTATACTCCTGTATAATATTCAGAGCTCCTTACTAGAGAAATTATAGTACCTGTCAAATTGATGTTCAAACATTACTGTGTTTCTGTGGGATAGTTTTCATTTGCTTTGGTATCTTTTGTTTCCAAAGGGGAAGACATATTTATATCGAGTTGAGCTAAATATATTTATTATCACAGTATGTTAAGTAAAACAGCTAGAGTACATAACGACTGATTATTGGCTAAATATTTTGCAATCAATTTACAGTCTCAGAATGAAACATCCTTTTTTCTCTTTTGAATTCTTTGTAAAGACATTTGTAGTAACCTTGTTTTCTGAAAAGCGTTATGTTGACAATTACTAGTGTGGTAATGTATTATTAATGTAACTAAACTCAAAACTAGTCACATTCAGCTCTTTCTTCAGTTGTGGGTTGCTTTTTTTAGTACATGGATGGGTGCTGACTACTGTGTCTGTGCACAGCCAGCTCTCTGAAGTTGCCCACTTGCCTTTGGAAGCCTCACGGCTCTTTCATCGTGGCTGGGCTGGAGGTAAAAATCTTTGCTGGTTGGTGCTTGGGCAGTGAAATGACTGTGTTTTGCTGAGATGTTTTGATGAAATGGTAAAGGTGGATATTCCTTGTTCATTGCTTAACTCAAAATGATCCTGGTTCTGAATTTACTTTGCTTGTTCTGCATCTGTCACCTCCTATATGTCAGATTTGGGACTTAGGAGGTTTCATTCTGCTCTTCATTAGTGTAAGTATGGAGTTATTTGACCAACCTGGAGCTTTATTTCATAGATACAGGCTATTTAATTAGGTTTAATTCTTTCATTCTTCTAAAAGACTTTAACTTCACATTTGGAAATTGTAGAAAATTAGGAGGTGTTCCAAGTAGCTGTGAGGACAGAAAAATAATATGGGGGCCATGGAGGTTGGTAATATGCAGTGAAAGTAAGTGCACATAGGTGAGAATCAAAATTCAAAAGAACATATTATGAGACAAAGATCACATGAAACGGAGATATTCACTGGAAGGATAATACTTTAAAAGTTGCTGAGTCACAAGGACCTACTGTGAGGCAGTACAACAAAGTGTTTGAACTTACAACGTGGCACAATAGAAAAAAAATTCCAAAGCATAGTTGTTGCAGTGAAACCGTTTTTGATAGAAGAAAATCCTTATTTGCCCTTTTGCGTCTGCAGAATATCTTGAGGCAAAGTCACTGTCTCTTGTGAAGTATTTTATTCTATCCCAATTAAAACGTCAGATTTTCAACAAAAGAGGAACTTTTTAGTACTCTACATAAAGGAGTAAACCACTTCTCATTGTTCTTCATGCCAGCATATACGGCTACTGTTCTGAGAGTTTTTAACTGCTTTGTTTGCTTATGCAATAAAGGTCTTATCAAGGATTGTTTGAAGATAAAAGTGCTAGTTGATCACTTTCTAAAGTCCAGTCTGAATCAACATAAAGCAGATAGGTATAACCTTATTATCTTGGTATTCTGAAAGTAAGGTGCAATATACAGCCGGCCCAGCACGATCCCTCTGTAGTCTTTGCATAGTGCCCAACACACCTTACAGATGACCTTACAGTATGGATTTGTTAACTTGATTTCTTTTTTCCTTTTTTTGTTTATTCCTAACAGGGAAAACAGTCTTACCAAATGATTTTGTTTTGCCAGATCTGATCTGATTTACAGCTGCAATCAGATGAGATTTTTTTCCTGACAGAAGTAGTGAATACTTCCCCTCAGTATAATTCATTTGGGCGTGCAATGGAGAAGTAGAAATCAGGTCAGCGAGAAAAAATATGAAGCTGTTTCAAATAGAGGAGTCTATGAAAATAATGATCAAAATGAGGTCACTGAATTATCTTATTCTGAAAACAATTTTATTTGTCTGCATGCACTGGAGCTTGAGGGTCATAGATACTGAGATGAGAGCAGGAATGAATATGCCTGGAGACGATGAGAAGCGCTTGAACTTGTAGCTGCTGTGATCTGTGATTTTGGAATATTCTCTTGAAAGTGATACTTCAAGGATTGGCATCAGAACTTCTAACTCAAATGATTGATTGTTTCTTTGACAGAATTCTGTTTTTTTCTCCTCTCACAGGCATTACTTCCGAGAATTTCTTTATGTGTCCTGTCAAGAATGCAGTTATTTGTGAGGCATCCATGGGTGCTGTGTACTCCAGTTTGAAGACTCTCCGAGCAATGCTTTTTGTAGAGTATTAAACAGTCTGGAAAGCACTGTGAAAACATATTGGATGTGAATTAAACACTCAAAAAACACATTTTCAGTCTTTTAATTCTTCATCAGTGCAAGTGAAAATGTCTGTCACAGCTGTCATGACTCATGTACTCCGTTCTTTTTAAAATGGTGTGTGACTTCTGACATTGTGGCACTTCTGTGCTGCTATGAGTGGGAAGAGAAATTTAACCGCATTTACGGAGTTTTAGCTGTTAACTTTTAATAAACCACTTTTCTTCTACATTGTGAATGCAAGGACAACTGAGAAATCCCATCAAGTGGTTTTGAGTTGTTCGTAGTCCCATGGCATGGTGAAACACGGCTGTTCCCGTAGGAGCAGTTCCTGGGATAGTCTTCTTCAGAGGAGTGCAGTGTTCCCAATACCATAGCCCCAGGTTTTCCACTCACAGCTGAAAGGCAGGGAAGCATGTATTATATGTGGAGCCGCTGTGTGTCTTCTCTGAATATGTCACCTTCTAAAATACAAAAATGCCTTCTGTACATGAAGGAAAATACCTTGAGAAAGCACCCAAGCTCACTGAACCAGGTCTTCCTGACTGTTCGCATTCTGGATCCTGCTTGTGTTCCTCAGGACAGTTGCGAATGATGCATGTGTTAGCAAATCAGACATTCAGAAAGTGAGCTGAAGGGAGTAATGATGCAAAATTGAGACAGTGGCACAAGCTTTCGTAGTTACCATTGGTCAGTGGATACGCAGGAATCTGTTACCCTTTGGTATCTTGTTCATATGTCTAGAAGCTTCATCTTCATTTGAACTATTTTAATTCAAAGGCACTCCTCTGAGCTCCATATTACGATCTAAAACTAAGAGCAGAATTGGGGTCCCAGTGTCTATTACGTGTAGAATGTATTTGGTTTTGTTTTCTTTCTGCATGGGGACTGGAATGAGGTATTACTTCTTCAGACGGGTCAGTGAAAAGACAGGTGATCATTTCCTTGGACCAATAAATTACCTAATTTAGGGCCCAATTTGAAGCCAATTAAAAAGTCAAATCTGATTTTGATTTTTTTTTATTATTAGTATAATTTTAGTGGCTCTAGTGGAGGGGTTTCTAGTTTAAATCAGAAAGGAATGAAGCCAACAGTTCTGTTAGAGGAAATAGTTTTGAATCACTTGGCCTTGTTAGCCACTTTCTCTATTCTGAGGCCCTTGCCTTCACTGTCTTCTAAATTGCTTGGCTTCATTCTAAGTCCTTGTTTCAACAGTCACAGCTTTGAGAAGAAAGATCGATCCAAACTTGCTCACTAGGCTCCCTCAACTTCCATGGAATTGATGTGCATTATCACACACCAGAACAGAAAAATAGGCAAATTGAATGTGTTATGAAGTGAGTAAAGCATGGAGTTTAAAATATTGTTGCTAAGCTACTTGCAGGTCACCTCCAAAGGACAGGAACAAGCACTTTAAGAAGGAGCACATGAAGTACAGTGATTATCTTACTGAATATAAAGCCTTTTACTACAATACATTCTTCCTTTTTATTTACTTTTCAGTGTGTTAAACAGCCTTAATTCCGGTGGAGGTGACCTACTGCTGGCAAAATGGTGAAACCACTGCATATGGACATGAAAATTCAAGTTTTAGATTAAAGTACCACTTCAATCAACACATAAAAACAAAGTCATTGAAGAAGTTGGTATCTTCAGAAAATCATGTCTGATACTTTTGTGATGGAAGACATTTGACATGCATCTTCTTACAGTTCTCTTTAATATTTATGTATTAAATTATGTAATAATATGAGCAATTCAGATTAGAATAAACTGTCCACATATGAAGATTTGTATACCGGTATGCAGCAACCTGATTCTTTTATGAAAAAAAATCAAAGCATAGTCACTATGGGAAAGCAGTAATGATAAGAAAAATTGATGGAAACTCCTCTCCATTACTCCTTCCATTCTTGAAAACTTGATCCTAAGTGCAAATATAACTATTATCAATGTCCGTCCCAAATTAAGTATCTGAAACAGTTGGTGATACCTATGTTTTGGGACCTGATTTGAGTTCCTCGCCAAAGCAATCAGAGAAGCCTATTACACACTCTACCCACCCTGCAACCTGCATTCAGGGGACTGGAACATTCTCTTGAACCCATGGACTGCAATAGCCTACAACTACCAAGCTCACAGAAGGTTATATTTCTGCGAAGACCACAGTTTCAGAATATTCATCCAGTAGATGAATCCCACTGAATTCCACTCAGGTAAAATTCAGTTGACTAAACAGAGAGTGTCTTGCATCATTATAAGTAATATGGAGTTAAGCAGTTTCTCATCAGCAGCTGCTGATCTAGTGACCTAGAGAAGAACAGCTCTAGTGTGACTTATGCCAGCCTTGAATCTTTCAGATAATCCAGGGCATTTCAAACAGCAAAGGACACCTGCATGGTTGCAACTGTGATAATTCTTACCAAAGACACACCTACATCAGTGGGAGAGACTTATGAACTTATACAGGAATCCATTGCATTCATGTAATTGCAGCTTCAATTGGAAAACACAAAAAGCTTCACTTGGTCATTTACAGATGTTTTCCCAGCTCACTCTAGAACCAGGTATACCTTGGGCCTGGTGTTAGCATCATGCTAATAGAGAGAATATAACTTCTCTGCCACCTCCCAGGCACAGCAGCACTCCATAAAAAATATTGAACATTTTTTTTAGATTCCAAAGGCTGTTAGAAGCCATGGGCATTTACAGACTGAGAATATGGTACATTACTGTAATCTGCTTTCTTTTACTGACATTTCTGCCCATGGTACATACGCTTCCCAACAACTACACAAGATTTATCAAACAGCTTGTGTGTGTGTGTCTTATTTTGTATGCTGATTAGCTTCATATTGTGCTGTGTGATATCTGCTGCATCATATGAAAGGGGTATGGTAAAAGTGGTATACATCTGCAGGCTTTCTGCTCATACAAGTACACTCTAGGAATCAGTGGTATCCCCATCAAGATTCTTAAAATTTTTAACCTATGGTCTGTAGATCTGACCTAGGTTCTTCTTTGCCGCGTAGAAGAGGCTAAAAATTCAGCTGGCTGGAAATTCATACCCCATTCAAGTACGAATCCTGAAAACATCCTTCCTCTTTTAAATATACCTAGTAAGTGGCTTCATAAAAAAGGAAGAACCCATTATTTCATTTCCTTCATTGAAAAAGAAAGAATTCCCTGAAGTGATCGTAAGATTATATGCCACTTCAACCCTGATATGGAGCCCATAGACAAAACTGCAGGCCAGCTACAACCTCTAATCAAAGAAAACCTGTACTTGAAATAACAAAACAAAAAAGGGTAAACTACACCTACCTACAGGTATAGGTACAGCAATTCAGCCCCAAATTATATCAAGCTGGGTTTGGCATAGCAACCTTAAGGGGTTTTTTTTCAGAGATTTCAAAGGATATTAAATCAGAAAACTTCCTAAAGGTTTTCTACTCTTTATGTGGGTTTTCCATATAATATTCTATGAAAGATAAAAAAGAAAAACAAAAGGAAGATATGATTACAGAAAAAATTTAAAAATCATTATTTTTAATAAGCAGAGATTTCAGAGATAGAATTCATTTGGAGAAAAGAACTGAGTTAGTGTAAAGTTTGCTAGGTTCTGTAAAATTAACTTGCTTTCTACTCTACCTACAGTGGAAAATCTAGTAAGTGTGCATTCATTCTAATTAGTATTGTTTGTCAGTGAGGGTTATTTTTAGAAAAATTTATTATTCAAAAATCCAAACCCAAATGTCAATTTCTGACAAATAGACATCCTTCTCCAATCAGTAAAAGTGAACATGCAGATGATAGTATCAAATAATAAGACATCTACTTTTTTATGTTTTCATGATACTTTATACACCCAGCATATGATACTGGTACTACTAATAATCCTCACAAAGGTGTTCAGGTGCTGCCTCTTAGTGTATATTTATTTATCGTATTCACAATTTGATAAAATTGTTTAAAAATGGATCTAGATACTCAAGACATAAATAAAATTTTCATTTAATAGAATTTCACGTTATATGGAAATATTAAAAAAGATGGTAAAAAATTATAATTGTGTATCTATCAAGTACCGTTAGCCAAGAAAATATTGCAATATTTTTTTTTAAATCTTATCTCTGTCATTTGTTATCTTAAGCTTTATCTTTAGAATGCATTATTTCTTCTGTTTTCTATTTAAGTCCCAATTTTTAAGCACTAAAATAATTAAATTTTTGTTTTCCCCTGATGAACTATAGCCATCCTTTATACCACGTACTTTGAACTCTTAAATATTCTGTATTTTGATTGGATTGCCATTCCACCTTTGTCTGAAAGGTTATTGAGGCTGTCAACAAGAAAAGGACTAGAATTACCAGCCAATCAAATTACAGAATACTTAAAAGGTCAAAGTAGTACAGCACACTAACATAATTCACTGAATATATGAGGCATTAAAATCCTAATACCTCATTCTCGTAACAAAGGTTGTAATGAGAGCAAGAAATGGCACAACATGAATTCATTCACGTGACCGATTATTACAAGAACCTGAAA
>Ga0181612_155855_pt1 | contig 18512 bp, 8 predicted proteins | sample HoacroProtozoa21_FD_119630 | JGI IMG/M metagenome (GOLD analysis project Ga0181612, IMG submission 119630) | Hoatzin crop microbial communities from Cojedes, Venezuel. Combined Assembly of Gp0051906, Gp0051904, Gp0051908
ATTTAAAAAAAAGCTTAGCCTGTTGTTTGTTCTACTGCAAAAAGCCTTACACTAAGTTTTGCCTGTTCTGTTAGTATCCTTAATGGTTAAAGAGTACATTTTAAAATGTATTTCTTGCTTTTGAGTCTTAAAGAACACATAGCAATGTTGTGGTTTAATCCCAGCCAGCAACTAAGCACCAGACAGCTGCTTGCTTACTCTTCCCCTCTCCTACCCTGTGGGATGGGAAGGAGAATGAGAAAAAGTAAAATCTTGTGGATTGAGATAAATAAAGTTTAACAAGAAAGTAAAGGAAGGGATAATAATAATAGTAATAATTATATATATAGAGATACACAAAACAAGTGATGCAGAAATGCAATTGCTCACCATGCAATGAACAATACCCAGCCTGTCCCCGGTCAGCAATTGCTGCCCCCCAGCCAACTCTCCCAGCTTATATACTGTGCATGACATCATAAGGAATAGAATACCCCTTTGGCCAGTTTGCATCAGCTGTCCTAGCTGTGTCCCCTCAAACCCTGAGATGCTGGAAACATCACCTGCACGGGTCTTCTCCTCCAAACCAGGACAAGCACTCAAGGTCAAATTTTACTTCCATTCATTGTAGAAAGTTTCACACCTGGTTTATGGGCATCAATTCCTTTTATCCTTATTTTAATTTTGGAACAGAAGAGAGGCTGGCCTGTGGCAGCGATCACCCATTATTGCATTTGTAAGTCTTTGCACTACATGTAACAAGTTTACGTTGTTGATGGGTGTGTTGTCAAGGCTTCATAAACTATGGCAAAGGCTAACAAGACCAAATTAATTTTGAATTTGGAATCAGCTGTTTGGAAGGGCAGTGCTTGTGCCCTTTTTCAGTTTGCTCTGCCTTTTTTAAAATGTTTTTACCTAGGGTGTTCCTTCAAACACAAGTTGCCTGATAGCTAAATTTAATAATATTGTGACAATAGAAAGGTGTCTATTAATTGCGGTTCCTGTGATGTGATATTTAAGCATAGCGTAAGTCTGTGGTTATCTGAACATGTCTGAATTTTTCACTTTCACAGGCAGGTTTTCCCAGATTTCACCAGTTGTGTAAAATATGTGCTTTATAGTAAGTCATGCTCTTGCTTAGAGACTGTGATCAAGCTTCACTGTTCATTCTTCTATGCCACTGGTTTACAACAGAACAAAATATTTCTCTCACTAGGCCAAAGGGGTTTCCCTTGAGCAAAACTAATGTGGGTTCACTGAGAAATGCCAGGCACCTGTCCAAGCACCTCTAACTTGGATCAGATTTGAGTAAGAGGTGAATTTGTGGCACACTGTTCCACCCACTGTATCCCTCCTGCACCTCTGCCCCATTTCCTTCTTCCCCCTCTGTCTCTTCGTTGCAGAGTCAGAGACTGTCTTCTGCTGCTGAAAGAAATTGTATCAGAATTATTTATGTCCCAGTAGACTTTCATAAGATGCTTATTTTCATGGTAAATGTGCATGTATGTGTCCCCACAGAACTGTGCATATTTATATAGGAACATATATGTACAGTTATATGTACATGTATGTGGGTAGTCCACTGCACAGAACTGTAAGTAAACATTTAATAAGAGAAAATAAATGTTTACAAATTCTGACAGTGACATAACACAGCCAATACTGTTCTGGGTTCTTCTAAGAGTCATGGAAATGACAGACCTTCAACAAGTATATAGGTGGCTTGGGAAACAGAACTTTCATTTTTATATTAGATTTCTTTATTGAATCTCTGTTGCAAAATCATACTGACACATTAATTTCTGCCTCAGACACCTTTTTACTTAGCATGGCCTATGGAAGTTGTATTGTCATGACTCGTTCATTATATCTGATATATTTAGAACACTTCATTGTACACTGGTCAGGAAAGGTGAAGACATGGCAGTGTTAGAAATGATAAGGAGGAACACCAGTTTCTTATCAATATAATTAAAGTTGATACAACGTAAAATAAATAAAATCCTTCTGGCCTGACAAAGTTAGATGGTAAAGATGGTGTGGTCACTAACAATATGTAAAATAAAGCCACAGTGAATCTCTTGTGCCAGTGCGTTGTTATGGAAATGGTGGAACCATTAATTTGAAAACGGATTAGACTGAAGCTTAGAAATGTCTGGGGAGAGACTTTCACTTTTCTGCTTACTCAGTTTTTTTTATCTTCGTTGAACAAAAGTATCTAGAATAGAACTACACTGTGTTTACCTGTAATGTGTTTTATGTCATGGATTTTGAACTGGCATAAGTAGATGTCATTTTATTGGAGATAAAAAATCTGTACTGGTAGATATAAATTGAGATTCTGCAGTTTTCCATGAAGGAGATGAAGATGTCATTTCTAATGTTCCCCAAAAGGAAGAAAATGCCAGCTAATAAACGTGAAGTCAAAAAGCAGACTTTAGACCAAGAGCTGATAGAAAATTACTGACTTTGTCCATGCTGAAAGATCATACAAAATTATGAAGTAGAAATGGAGGAAGGTACAGTTTTAAATATCATTGCCCAAAATAGCATATGCAACACTTTTTTAAAAAATGTATGGGAAATTTGATTCTTTCTTATTGAATAGCTTAGTGAATGATTGCTGGAAGGTCACTGTGCTTTTAGTAGCCAGGAGATCTTTTCTTAAATGGGTGTCTTAAGTTTGTTTAGTGTTACACATTTTGGTGAAAAAAAGGAATGGAGCTAAAACTCTTTTGTACCTCAACTTGACATATGTTAAATGGTTACCTGCAAGTTGTGGGCAGGATTGGCCTCAAGGTACTGCCTTCCTGGCCTAAGTTTTTAGCATTGGGTGAATAATGCTGTTTTGTCACTCTAACAATTTAAAAAAGCTGAAGTCAATCTTCAGCACTTTTCCAAATTTCCAAAATTAACTAAGGTGTGTTACAATTACTGAATTTTTAACAAATAAAAAATGCTTTCTTCCAAACAACTGTTGGTATTTCACAAGCGTTTTCATTTGTTTTAGTACATCTGAAATCCCTCAGTTCCGATTGCCATATGATGTAGTGAATTTTGAAGCTGAACTTATGAAGGATCTTGGAGTGAAGGTAATGAAAAATATATCCTGCCTATATATAGCTCAAAGAAAAAAGAACAAGAACTCTGCCAAACATTAGCAGCAAAATGTCATGCACATTAGTAAAGAACAATTAAAAGCTACGCTAGACAGAGGCAGGAAGATGCTTCCTCTTGCTCAGGGCATTTGTCTGTCTCCTGTCTGAATGCCACTAGTTTGGAAAAGGGCAATCAATAGTTCTCATCTGGCATGCCTGCATGTGATTAATTGTCTGTAAGAAACAAATTCCTAAATTGCTTTAGGGGTTCAATGTAGCTATTGGAATGATTTGATTTTTTTTAATCGAGTTTTTTTCATGCAAGTTTGGCACTACTTAAAACATTCTTATTTGCTACTTCTCTGTTCATTTCCACTCCCTGAGTTTTTTCTTAATGGTGTATGATACAGTCTTGCATCCAAGTTAATTTTATAATAAAATGCACCAAATTAAACAAAGCGTTAACATGATCATCCATTATAAACAATAACAGTCATTCAACTTCTTGGAAAGTAATACTAATGCATTATTCTGTTAAACAAATATGTGTTTTTCACAGATAATGGGAACATTGCTTTATTGTTAATTTAGGGCTTGAGCTGAAGATTTAGATCGTATTTACAACTGCTGCACGTTTTAATAGAAGTTACAAATGTGGAATGCATCACTGGATCAAGTTTTTGAGTGCCAGGAGGGATAATATGTTTTTAACATCATACTAAAGCGTTCAGTGAAGCAAGAAATTCTTCTTGGAATCTTTCATGTTGGTTCGTATTGTAAAAGCAGTAGACTGTTGTCATAAGACCCAAGTGAGAACCTCATCCTGCCCAGGTTTTATAAAAGTGCTGGTAAGATGTAAAATAAGGCTTTAAATGCCACAGATCTATTTTTCTACTCTAAATATCCCTTTGCAACCCTTGAAAAGACTGACAAAATAGAGGTTGAGATAGGGATGGGGCTAAAAACAGGGCACTCGGACAATTTTAGATAAAATTGCTGGGCGTAGGCTCCTGGGAACCCTCTGCAAAACTCAGTTCCTCAGGGCTCCCTGCTATGACAAGGTCTCCAGAATGGACTGATAGAGCCACCAAATCATCTTTACCTGCAAGTCCTCTGCAGGGTTGAAGTGCAGCAGAGAATCTCAATGTAAATTTGCTTCCAAGCTCTGCCACTGGTTTGCGATTGACCCTTTGGCAAGCTGGTTAACTGGGTACCTTAGCTTTATACCTCTATAAGCTGGACATACTTTCTGGTGTTTACTTAAAGCATTTCAAATTTGTGGTGGAAGGTGCTGTATTGTGTAAATGCTCCGTAGTGCTGTTTATTCAAGTAATTCTACTGAAATTAGTAAGAATTAGTCAGCTGAACAAGGATTACAGAGCTAGGCCCTAGGAGTATTATGAATCCCCACATAAAACAGTATTGCCATTTAAATTCCTTCATTAGGTTTTCATAACATATGTACACAATAGGATAAAAAAAAGTAATGACAATTTATGGAATGTATTTTGTTGGCAGTGAGCATCTAGTCTGTATTCTTGAAAGGATTACAACTGTATATGGCTTTTGTACCTCTGATAACATCTATACTAAATCTCCAAAGACAAAAAAAAGTCAGCATTCTAAGTATTGTACATTGTATTATACATCAGACTTCTTTTTCACCAATAAGAAAAGTGTATTAAATGGAATATAGGCAGATGCAATAGCAAACAAGATATACAATGAATGCAATGATATACAAGACTAAACTGTTAAGGTTGCAAAGTATAGCACTTATACAATAGAGCGTGGCATCTTGTAAAGTGAATACGGAAGTGATATAATAAAAACTGGGGGAAAACATTCATATTCAGAGATTCTAAAGTATGGAGATAAAACCACAGGTACCTATGTCAAGAAGTAGAAAATATCAGAGGAGGAGTCACACACATTTTATGCACTCAGAAGCCTTGGAGTTATGAGCAAAAGGTATGTGTGTCTTCAGTTGCGTGACCTCTACACAGGAGACTGTGGTAGTTGGTTTGCTGAACACGTGGCACTTTCCTGTCTTGTAACAATTATAGTTACTCAGCCTGTGCAGTGGCTGCTCAAAGCAGGATTGCTGGTGCAACATTGGTTGGTGCATAGTCTACAAAGATTTTTCAGCTTTTGCTTCTGGAGGTGACTAGTAGTTGAACTGAAACAAGTATAGATTATAGGTGCATTTTGATTACTGTGACTTATTACTTTCAATAAATGAGCACCAATCACTGCACTCTGGACATTGTTGCTTGTCTAAATTAGAATTAATAATTGCAAGTTTAAATCAAAATTGATCTCATTCATAACTTTGAAAACCTTTGTTAGTTTACTATGCAGAACAGTCTGCTTCATTATGTGCAAATAGGGCATGCTGTAATTTGCACAGAATATTCTTCAGACTCCGTCTCTGGCCCAGTGTTTTGCAGGCAGGTTTTCTGAATCCACAAAAACATCATTGGCTTCACTTGAGGGTTTTTGACATAGAGGTGTCCTAGCTAGTGGTCTCAGTGCAAAATTCAGGCTGTGAGCCTTGAGAGCGCAGCACAAAGCAATACCACCTTTCCTTTGGGACTGGCGTTGCATTCTGCACAATTGGAGGCCTACCAAGTGCCTGATACTGTGTGGGAAAACATTGCTTCGTTTTCTGTTCAGAACCCCTGTTGATACTGAATACTGTCATGTCTTTTATTTTCTTTATTTCTCTATAAGAGGCTCATACTTTCACTAACGTTTCTGCAATAACCTAAGCTGCTTGCTTTATTGGTTGGTGTGCTGGGTGATCCATTTAGCGCACATTCCCTAAAGGAGAGTCTTGCTTTGACATCATGTTTCTTAAATTCTGATTTTCATGTGGGAATACAACCTCTTGTAGTCAGCACTGAATACAGCGATTTACTTACAGTAGAAAACTGCTGTTTTCAGCTTTGCTTCAGTATTGTATTCCATACACAGGCTTCATTTGTTTGTTTATCTTGCTTTAACTCTTTTAGCTTACAGCAGAAACCAAGCTAGCCCATGGTGGCTCCCATCTGAGAATAGTCTGAAGGTACTTTTTACCAGGATCTAGTTTGGGCCACTTGCTTCAATTCGAGCCAAACTGGCTTTTTAAACCTGGCTTGCGCGAGGAGGGGAAAATAAATTTGCTTTGTTCACGAGAAGATCCTGTGAGATGTCTGTATGCAGGACACGATAGAAAGTATTTTCAAGTTATCACATTAAAAGCAAGTAATCTTTAATTCTTTCAGATAATTTTTAGTAAAGGCCTTGCAATGGATGGGATGACACTCCCTACCTTGAAAGAAGATGGCTATGAAGTGGTCTTTATTGGAATAGGTAAGAAGAGCTCACTGTCCTGTGTTTTGTCATCCTGAAATTGAATGACTGTCTAAGAATAAACTGTAACTGTAAACACTGTATCTGTGTTAAAAGCATGATGTGAGACAGCTTCAATTTTATGCATTATGAAGTATGGAATATAAGGAAAATTAAACAGGAAGCTAAACTAGCTGTCAAGACAGTTACTTGTTAAAATTGTCACATTTATAGGATAGATTTTTAAGCAAGATGAGAATGTAGCTGAATGTTTGTTTAAATAGTTAAAAAATGGATGAACTACAAAATTACTGGCAATTAATTGCCATATTGGCCTAGGGTGATACACAAGTTCAGTTTTCAATTTTTGCAAAGAGCTTACTCATACCCACTAATTACTGAGTCTTATATGTAAGCCAGTGATACCATGCTTGGTTGCTTTTTTGCTTTCCTCCATAAAAAACATGTGAAATCCTTCAGAAGGGCTGTAGTGAAATGTAATTATGGGATGAGTTAACAAAATAAGCATGCTTTGACTTAACCTAAAAATGGCATCATAGGTCTGTCTTCTCTTCTATGCTAAAGAAGTCCTGCACCTGCCTGGTGTCTGAATCATTGCTTCTTTTTAACGTTAGATTAGAATTGTTATCCATTTGCAAGTATTTTGAAGTACAGCTGGACCCATCGCTGCCATATGATAGGCATGTTGAGCAGGCATTGTCTACAGTTGGTTTGAGGCTTAATGCTCTTTATTGATCTAGACGTTGCCTAAGTGAACATAATAGGAAACAAGTTGTCCAACTGTTCCTCCTTCCTATTATTGATTACAGAGATGTAATTCTTAGTACAGCGACAACTGTTGTTTACCATCTGGATATGCAGTATAATAAGCTCTGCAGGTCTATTCTGCCATGTGATTATAGTACAGAGCATTGCAATTTATGTAATCCTAAATCCTCACATTGTTAGTGACCTTCCATGTATAGGAATTCTGTTGTGTCATATTTTGGTATAATTACATACAAGGCAACAGTCCAACTTATCTTCTTTAGTGTTTTAATCTATGTCTTTCAAACTGCTTTGTAAAAATCTCACCAATGAGCGATTAATTCATAAATAAACATTTGTTTTCTGAGAGTGTAGCATTTAGGAAAAAGTTATCAGTCATTTTTGGAATATCAGCATGATAACCCTGCATTTCTGACTCAGAAATTTAAAATAGTAGTTCAGTTAAAGGTTAGCAAATATAGTGATTGAGAACTACACATAGGATGGAATGTTTGATTTATGTCTGTGGGTTTATTTTCTGACCTTAATAAAGTTATCCTAATATAAAATATTTTTGGTTAGAAATATATATAGACAACATTGTGCCATAGAGACGCTGTGTAAAGAGATACAGCTAGAATTTTAATAAACAAGAGAAGGTATCTGAAGCATAATTCTCCTGTAAACCATGTGTTCATGGATTGTATTAGGAAACGGAGGGTATAAAGTTCCTACAAAGTTTTGTAACTGGAAGCTGCCTTGCATTCATGATGAAGTTGGTCCCTCTCTGTGCCTCCATGTCTGCCTGTCATCTCTCTTTTACAGTGCTGTGTTAGACATTGGACAGTAATGTGGCCTTGCACACTGGTAGTGAAAGATGGAGGACAAACTAAGGCGTTACAGATTTCTGGGGTTAGCTATATTAATGCAATAGAGCATTTATAAACTCAGCAACAGCAGTTTTTCCATAATGAGTCTGTACTGTATTTCTTTTTGTGTTCTTTGCCTACTGAACAAATATATATTCAATGAAATATCACATTTGAACATTACCCTGAATCATGGGAGTAAAATAAGTAGAGAACCCTGCTTACATAAAATAGAAGATTTTTTTTTTTAAAGGTGGTTGTAATTTGCTTCTGAATTAATCTGTACCTCAATGGAAAATAAACGTGGTAGTTTTCAATTTTCTGTATTAGTGGAAGAAATAAAAATGAATGCTTGTGTAAGAGAAGATGAAGACCCTGATGAGATGAGGGAGTACACTGTGAGAGAATTTTTTCATAGCCATGTGATGTTTGAAGAGCACAGCTTTAGTCTTGCAAATGAGATGGAACTCAAGAATTTATCAGTCAGGATTGTAGAAGAGTCCATGTGTGATTCATGAAATAGAAGAGCATTTGTAAATAGCCAGCTACATGAGGGCAGTTGGAGATGCGAAGAGAACTTTGAAAGCTATTTTCCACACAGTTATGCATCAGGAGAAGTCTATTGCTCTGTAGGAATGTCGCATGAAGTAGGGAAATTATGTTCCTCATCTGGGTCTATGGAAGGTACAGCACAGGTGACTGAGTCTGATCACTTCTAGCAAGTGACCATATTGAAGAAAAATGAATAGCAAAGGCTTTCTGTGAGAGCTCTTTGGAAAGGTATTAGAAGAGTGCTCTAGTCAACGTATTTGCTCTGTTTCAGACCTGAAGGGTAAAGTATTTCCAAGAAGTTCACAAAGTGATACAGGTTAACAGCCTTACTCTAAAATAAATAATAAGAAAAAAGATACTTAGCTTCAAGTCTTTGCTTACTGAGGCATTGAGACTATGATGTTTTATCTTAAGGTGAAAGACTCGCTGCAGCCAGTAGGTCTGGTGCATTTAGGTCACTGCTTAAAGCTCAGAAAAACATCTTGTACTAGACCTGAAAACTAGCAGATGGCCAGTAGGTGTCACCAACCTTTGGCAACTTCTGGGGTCTCAATTTGAGTCACACCTTACCTCCGTACTATTTTATTTTCCACCATCTTTCCCAGTTAGGCTGTGGCTGTGTGTATAACATTGTAGAGACTGATGTGGAACTTGGGGTTACAAAGATACATGCTGAACTAGCAAAGACTGGATCCAAGGAAAAGCTTTCATAGTTACCTGGATAAGCGGTAATGAAAGAGATCAGTCTGGACTAAGGCACAGTGGAAGCCAACACTACCCTCGGGTAGCAGAACCTCAGAACAAATGGTAGGTGAATCTCAGTCACAGGATTGCCTGTTACCAGTTTTGCCTTTGATAGTTCTTTCCTTAAATCTCCTGGTTTTTGCTTACCTGAACTCTGTTTCATCCAAGAAGTTCCTTATGTGGTACTTCTGTTTCTTTCTAGAGGATCAGTATGTGAATTGCCTCTTCCCTGTCCATCATTTACTCTCATGGCCTCTCAGTTTTGTCTCTACAAAGACGTATATTTTGCAACATCTGGCAATAAATGTATCTTGCATTTTGTATACAAGGACCTAAGAGATAGACCATTCTCCTGATTTCAAATTACAGCAAACATAAATATTAAAGGATAGTCCATGGATCTCGGTTTCTTACATCAAAAGTAATGATAGACAATAGCACACATGAGATCTTTTTCACAGGACTAAAAGGCAGCAGCCAAACAAAGGAAGGAGCAAATATATTAAATTAATATTAAATATGTTCTGGGAGTCTCTACTATTTTTTTTAGTTCTCTTTTCATTGTCATTTAGTTTGGTGCAATTTTTAAACTTATTCAGTCTTATTTCAGTGGACAGTTAAAATGCTGATTAAGAATTGGAGGTGTAGAATAGAGTCCTTAAAATTTTAATTTTAAAATTCTGTTTTATCTTCCAGTTACAAGTCTCTTGGTTTTATTTGGTTATTCATAATCATTGATGAATAGGAATTAAATCTCCCAATTGAACTTTCACAGTTATAAACTAATCTCTAAAACTGCGCATAGAAAAAAAAAAATCAGCTCTGCTTTTTACTAAGAAGTGTTTGTGAAGGATTTGTGATTGAGCTGACAAATAATTTTGAAAATTTTGCTGTTGAAAAAAAGAGTCTTGCATCAGTTGCTGCCTTTTTAAAACACCATAGAGACTCCCCGTAACAGAGAATCGGCATGCTGAGAGCAAAAGGAGAAATCAATGATGGTGTGAGGGGCTAGAGGAGAGAGCACATGGTCCTCAGAGATGGCAAAGTAAGGCAGCGAAGAGTATCTTACAGAGAACAGGGTAATCTGAATGCTTTGTGTTCCTGTGTCTCTAGGTTGATTTTCAGGATAGAATACTTAGGATTTTTCCAAAAAATGTCTATGTGTATGTGTCTCACTTGGCTGTAAGAGAAAATGCAGAAATACTAGGCTTTTATTACTCATTGTTTTTGAAGTTCAGCTACATTCTTTGGAAAACAGGATTCTGTGGTTCTGTCTTTTTAAGAGTCCACATTTGTATATGCATTATATATTCTTTTTGAAACAGAAAGTACAAACCAATTTTTTTATGAAACTGTTTACTTGAATGAAAATGAATGACTTAAATATTTAAAGTGTATAGGGACATGTTTCATGTGACAGTCAAACAAATATGTAGAAAGGCTGTCACCAAAAACATATTTTCTGCAGACTTTTACACAAACCTCTGTCCTTATTCTGTAACATTTCATCATAACATAGGGGTTTTATGTAACATTTACATTCTTTTTATATAAAGTTTGGATAAAATATATCTTGAAAGAAAGTTTTATTTGATAAATTATTAAAAAAAAAAAATCTTAAGTCCCCATTCCCAGAAGTTGCTTAGTAGCTTTAACTTTAGTGACAGTAGGCTTAAACTTGCGGCACTAACTTTCTGGTTAACTTCTTATTATAGGGCAAACACAGCTAGTAATGAAGCTTTCTTGTTTCTTCCTCCATCTTGTGATGTTGCATTGCTATAAAGTCAGTTTTATTGTATTAGAGTATTCAGAAGTTCTATTAAATACTGCGAAATGGTAAGTTAGATGAGCGTACCAGAGTAAATCTAAGTAGATTGTTGCTTGGATGTATCCTAAATAGTATATCCTGCTTGCAAGGGTTAAAACCGTACATTAGAAAGAAAAAAAAAGTGAAATCCCTCGTGGAAAGAGCCTCTGTGATAATTGCAGTCATTCATAGTGAATTAACATAGCATTCAAACAATAATATAATCAGATGATTCTATTGATTGGAATGAAATTACACACTAAAAAAAGAAATTAAAAGTCCAAGCATTGATGTAACTTGTTTTAAAAAAAAATCCTGTGAGATTGATTTACTGTCTCTTCCCCAAAAAGTAAGTAATCTCCTCATGCCTGTTATTATCTTCTGATTAACTATGCAGTGCCACCTGGTGTGCAGATGGGAAGAATATTACACATCAAGAGCTCTGTTCACACCCACCCACACAGATATAAACCTATGTGGCAAAAAGTGAACAGATGTTCATTTTAGTTGTGCTATAGGAAAAAATTGTGCATCATACTTCTGATTCATAAACTAAATTTGGAGGACATGAAATCTGCATATGGGCCCTGTAGGCCCATGGCCAGCACAGACATTTATGGAGGAAATATGTCATATTCAGAATCGTTCTCATTTCACGTTGTGAACAGACTTTTATTTGTTTGCTTCTCTGGTTTCGTTTTAACTTGCATTTCTGAGTTTTCTTTTTCTCTTCACTTGCTATTTCACTTATCACCTCCAAAGGGAGAAGTTTAGAGGGAGAGTCATTTGATAATATATCCAGGATTTATCTGTTGGTTGTTCGTTTTTCAGAATTGTTTTCTGTTTCTTGGCATTTAAGATGTTCCTAAAATTATGCTTTTCGGCCTCTTGGTGAAGACCTGTTTGTCTCAGTGGTGATGTAGCAAGTCATGTAAAATATAATACATTTGGTTAAAGATGGAACTGTAGTACAAGCATTGCGTAGCCTTAGACTCTTAGGATCTTCAGCTCTATTTTTGTAGGGGTTTTGGTGTTGTTTTGTATTATTTTATAATTTCCTAAGTATTCTGACAGTACATAGATTATACAGTGTTTGCTGCAAGGAAGCTGAATTCTAAAGACCACATGAAACAACAGGCAGGGGAGAAAAATAATATGTTGGAAGGTAGTGCAGGATAGAATGGTGTTGTTGGAAACATGATCAACTAGTTACTCAGAAGAAATATGTGCCTAGCTTAATTTCTGTGTTGGTTTTACTGATGCTTGTAGACAAGGGTTGTCACTGTCTCAGAATCTTGCAAAGACAGTGCTTTTCACCCAGGATTTTGAATGGTGACAACAGTGGCCTTTCAGGCATCAGTATCCTTATGCAATAACAGATAATACATGCCACAGAGACAGGGAAAACACTTGGAATTATACTTTATTGTGACAAAACAAAATACTCAAATCCATTTAGCTGTGAAAAGCTGTGAGACTTTGGTATCAGATATAATCAGAATGAAGTCATCAAGATGAGTCATAAGTCAGAGAGAGTACTTTGAACAGTTTGAAGAGCAATGGTGATGAAGAGCAGTGGCAGCATTTGGACAAAGCCAGTTCAAAATATTTCACAATTGCATCACAGAAACCTGAATAATTTGAAAATTAAATTTAAAAATATTTTTTTTTAAAGATCCATGAGAAGGTCAGTGACAGATGCATTTGCAGTTTAGTAAAGAACAGGATGAAAACTGCACATTGAACTGCAACTGCATGAAATGAAGTCCCAGGGAAGAAGGCCTACAAAAGTCTGTTCAATCAAGTGTAGGACTTCATTATAGTCAGCCTCCTGGAGAGCCTTAGCTCATGGCTCACAGCTTGTAGAATGAATGCGCCCTTCTAGAACACCACATTTCATAATTTTTTCGTGTCTTCTGTGAAGAGTATTATAAACAAATTACACCATAAATTGGTTGTAATACAAAACTCATTAGTTCTCAATATTCATGTTGTTCTCATCTTCTGCTACACTTTAAAAACGTTTTGTTATTAAAAGACAAAAGAAATAGAGATATATTAGAAAAGGAACTCCGTGAAAGAACCTGTTCTTACATGCTTATAGCAGATGTTTGAACTTGCTGTTATTTCCAGTGCAGCATCTTTCCTGGAGACCAACAATGTACATACATCCAAGTATTTTTGTGCTTGAGGCATCTTTTTCTACTATTGGCATTTATAGTAAGCTGTTCTTCCAATTCTGTAGTCCTCGCTACTGCTCTGGACATTGGTGGAACATTCCTGATAGATATCGGAAGCAGTAGGCAATTGAAAACTTTTAGGGCCCTGATGAACAAAACAGCTTATTTATAATAAATAGTCTTAGGACACTTTCAAAAAATACTAATAATCTGCCCTTGGGCATCCTTAGGTTTTTCCCTTGAAAATTACACAAATTTTCATGCTCTTATTTACTTAACTTTCCTACCAAAAAACTACTTAGCAGAACAATTTCTACTGCACATATTTTACAACACCCACTCCTGTCTCTAAGATGCTGGACAGTTTCCCTGTAGAAATGCTCATCTAAATATAATGACAAAATCAATTTGATTCATATTGTTTTAAGAGTAGTTAATTTTTTTGAATATTTTGGTAGATCAATTCATCTAACATTATTTAGCACTTTTTGGGAGTTTATTCAGGCTTTTATTTTTAAGCATTTTGATGTTTGAGAAGTATATAAGAAAAGAAAATATTGAACAAAATGGTGATGTTAGATATTGCTTTTTCTTATTTTGATGTTATACACTTCAGTGCTTTACACCTAAAGAAAAGAACTCTGCTTGCTTCCCGGTTGTTTCCCAAAGTTGACTCCAGGAGTCAGTTACTTTTATCTCTTAGATGTACAAGTATTAATTTTACTGCCATCTTTTTACTTCCATGTTAATATTCAGACACAGAATGAACAACCCTCTAAAATACAGCTGGTAATTTGGTGCGTATCTATTTATTTCAGTTGAGCTCTCTTTCCTTTTAAGGACAGTTGCATGTGGTCCAATATGTATTTAATGCAATCAGATAGTTTTTTGAATTGTTGTTCTACCTAATATTGTCGGAGGACCGACACAATACAAAATTTAAACAATAGCTTTAGAAATCCCTTACCTTTTTTCATCTTGCTTACAAAAAATAAAAGGCTGGTTAATAACCTAGGCTCATTGCATTTAATTTTTTTATTTTTAAAGATCGTACGGAAATAGGAAGTGTATCAAAATACAGTTTCTTTAGTGACAATTATTAGTGAGAAGATGGCAAGCACTTTTTTATGTGAATGAATAAAGTTTTAAGCAGTCTTCCTGTATGCATTTATGTCTCATAAATACAGTGTTTCTGAATTCATATTCCTTTCGCTGCCCACCCAAGAAGGAGTGTATCGACTTACTGAATTGATAAGTTAAGACAAAGCCTGGATTTGTGCAGTGGGTTTGTAGTACTTGTTGAAGAACTTTTAGAGATGGCTTTAGGAAACCTTGCTCTGCTGATTCTCTGCTTCTCAAGTGGTCCCTAGGAAGCCACCGCTGAACAAGGGCAGGGCTCAAGGCTTCCACCTGACCTGGTGGTTGTTTTGTGCTTCTGAGTCATCTGCTTCCCTGTTCATCATTGCTTAGTAGTCAGGCCTTTTTTGATCTAGGAGCAGTTTGGTATAATGAAGGACAGTTACCTCATTTTGGGAAAATCCTGACACCTGGACGTGCTTGAGGCCAGTTTTGGTCCTTCATATAACTTAGGGCACACTCACTAGTGATTCTGCTTCTCTGGGTGGGATTCATAATGTGAGGGCCTTCTGAGAACTGTAGCCGTCTTTGTGGTCTGTGCCCAAGGGAATCCCTCAGTCCTTCCTTAAGGCTCAACACATTAATTGAAAAGCTTTCCTATTCCAGTGAGTTTTGTAATTTACTTATCGGATAGAATAGCTTCTACCGTTATGGGAAGACACATCCACTGCCTTCCAGCTCTCTTTAGTTTTAATGGAATGGCAGTTTCTAAAGGCAACAAATATCTGAGAAGAAAATTCTACACGTTCACTATAGTAAGTAATATTTAACTAAGCTATGTAAGTATTTTTGCTGCTGTATCTCGAATTTTGAGAGCACAGAGATTATCCAGGCTTTTGAACCACTTGTCATGGTCATGATACTTGAAAATTGTTCTTTACTATTCTAATCTATACTGTTTGGAGATGCCAGTTGTATGGTTGCTTTTGCTGTGAAATTAGAAGACACTGTGTAAATACATATGTTAATGATTACTCTGACTGTGTATATTATTAAGATACAACATATAAATATTATAGTATGTATCACATGGCAAGTCTTTTAAAAGAAATGTTAACAAGTATGCAAATATTTCTCTGGATTTTTGTAGTGTACTGTTGTGTCCTATAGGCTTGAGATAAAATTCGACCTTCCTTATGCATGAAGTCACATGAATAGTCTTCTGTGAACGTTTTCTAGTATCAAACCATATTCAAAATTTGGCACTCTCTTGGTGATGTCACAAGGTGTAGGGTATATACAGTAATTAAGATTCGCTGTTTGTACTGTTACTGCTTTCAGTTTATTAATGCTAGATTTACTGTAAATTATCTTTATAAAACAATATTTACAAGATTAGAAGACAGAAATAAGCATACTAAGTACTCACAGTGTTCGGAAAATGCTAATACAAATTACATGTTTATCTAACAAAGGAAAATACTTTCCAAACATTGTCCCTGACAGTGTTTTCTTTCACAGGAAATCCTTTGGCTATTATTCATTCATTTGTGCTAAAAATGTAGTAAACTGAACATGCACCGTCAGAGAAAGTGAAAATGCATTCAAGAAGTAGTATTATGATTCAACATTCCCTCTAGTGATCTTTGGTGATTAATTTTGTAGGAAGAAAAAAAAAGGAATAATGAGAATTTAAAGATCAACAGGTTTCAGCCAATTCATCTTTAATGTTAATACTGCAATTGTGTTGAAGTTACTAGTCACTTACCAGGTAGAAACTTTTGGTGTATTACTACATTTCTAAGAAGTGTCAAGGTTTTGTTTGTTATTGTTTCACTGATGTGATGGAGAATGGGGTAACTCACTGCAGATTTCTTAGGATTTTTATTTTTTGTGAGAAATAATTCATTGTTGGTTTGTGACTAATGACAATAGATGGTTGTTTATTTGAGTGTGTTGTGTATTTTCAAATAGATTCGAACAGTTTAGTAGATAGTGAAATTTCAGTACCTGGTTATTATTTAAATTGAGGTGACATCCTTAACCATTATCAAAGACTGTTTCTCAGTAGTACAATATTTATAGCTCTTTCTCTAATACATTGGATTTCTAAAGTGAGAATGGAACATATCTTCTAAAAGAAACAGTGATTCTAGTTTTATAGTTCCATATTGTTTAGTAGTTAGACATTGAAAATATCACAGTTCATTATTTCAATATACAGATGACTTAGACATGATTACTTTTCTATTCACTGGGAAACACAGGCTTGATGCTGCTATTATGGCCCAATGCAAATCTTTTGTAGGTGAAAAATGATGGCTCAGTTTTTATCTGGGAGAAGATTTCTTAGCCTTTGCAGAGTTAGAGAAGGGTTGCTTCAAAACCAAAAAGAAATGCTCCCAAGAAGATTTTACATACTTGGGTGACCATTTTTAGGTTGCTTGTGGCTCCCGAGTTTGATATTCTACAACTGTGCTGTAGAAGAAACACTGTTGGTGGCTAAGGAAAAGAGGAAAATCCAAAACATGAAGCGTTGTGGTGCCTATTCTGATTAGATTTTAGGCACTTTTAATGATTTGATCCTCCCCTGGGTGAGATGACTTATTCCCCACGTGCTCCATGCAAAGCTCGGGAAGGCCCCGGCAGTCTAGGACAGCTCTTCCATGCTGGAGCCTGAGGCGATAGCTGAGGTCAGTTCCTGCAGCCTCCTCTGCAGTTCAGCACAGAAGCTGGGGGCATGGCATGCTACACCAGGGGTTAGTGTGGTTAGCTTGAGTTCAAGACTACTACAGATCCTGAAGCTGTTGCATATTATGGGATTTTGAATTGCCAGATTGTCTCCTTATACTAAGAGTTTGAGTTCTTTCCTTTTCCTAGCAGAAATAAATCTGCATAGTTGGGGGAGATAGACGCAGTGACCATTCTGTGCAGGAAGCGTAAGGTACTCAGTTGTTGTGTCTGTACTAACCACTGGCATAAAGTTCCTGCCTGTTTTGTTGCTGTAGTAGCTGCTTGGTAATAAAGCTTGGAGTTAATTTGCATTAAAAAATTGATTCCCTTCCCCCAGTAGATAGAATCTGAAGAAATCACCCTTAATTGTTACAATCCATGCCTTCTTTGTGCACAGCTTTTTTTCTGGAAAGCCCAATAAAATTAAGTAAAGTAAGTTTTGAAATCTTAGCACTTCTTAAATCATAGAGACAGAAGAGTCTTAATACATCCACTACACTGGCAAGTTGGTCCCTTATTTTTCAAATGCAAATATGGGCCTTTGCATGTGCTGAATGTGCCCTTTATTGTATTGAAGCATAGAAAAAACACATTGTACCTCAGTCGTTTCTGTAGACCTGCCATGCTTGCAAGAATCAGCCTTGCAGAGTGAATAATCATAGATACAAGTGTGGCATTCAGTGTTCATTCAGAAAGCTACAGAATATGCAAACAAAATATTTAGTTAAAGGAGAGTTGAGTGGATTGCAGCTGTGGCAGGAGATGGTAGTTGTTTTTAACAGGAAGCCACGTTCATTGCCTGTAATTTTTCACTTCGTTAATAACGAACATATAAATCATGCCCCATAGTAGGTCACTGGAGGGAAGCAGTGTGATGTGATGCTCTGCTGAGAGTGAGGCTTTGGGCTCTGGCTGTTGGCCTCCTGGCTGACTCTTCATTCTTCGATACCATCATATGGGAGTAGTGAGACTTGGCACTAAAAGGGCTGTACAAGTGCTCAGTACTGTAAAAGTGCTGTGGAGAAGCTAGACTGTGTTCTTGCTGGCTAACATTCAGGCTGTTTCTTAGAGCTGTGGAAGTCTTCATTCCTAACCACTTGTGATTTGTGCTCCTTCCCTAAATTTCAGTTCTATTCCAGTATTTTGAAAAAGATGTGTAATGACCAAAATAGAAAATTAAATAATGCAAATCACATTTTGCATTATTGGCATGAATCCAGCATTTTCTCGACGATCACAAGGAAGTTGAAATTTTTTATAAAATCACTTCTTACTCGCATTGTACCATTTTCTTTAAACTTCCACCTGTATTCCCCCCCATTGCATCCTACGTACTGTTTCCTGAAATAAAATTTTAATTATTTATCAA
>Ga0181612_104309_pt1 | contig 18510 bp, 13 predicted proteins | sample HoacroProtozoa21_FD_119630 | JGI IMG/M metagenome (GOLD analysis project Ga0181612, IMG submission 119630) | Hoatzin crop microbial communities from Cojedes, Venezuel. Combined Assembly of Gp0051906, Gp0051904, Gp0051908
AAAGCCATTCTCTGAGAACTATAACGGTTTGAAAGGCATCACGTCTGCCAACCTTTTCAACATCTTTGTAAAAAAAACGCATAAAATTTGTTTTTCAAAATAAAATGTCTAACTTTACATCCACATGGACATTATAATTAATTTGAGAAATATGAAAACAAGACTTCTTTTAATAGGTTGCTGCCTATGCCTGGGGATTCCTTCGCAGGCCCAGATATATGATTTTAACGAAAAAGATGACTCTTTCCAGAATCATGCGGCGTATGTGCACAAGGTAATGGGCATAGAAGTGTCGAAACCCTCCCTCTTCGATGAGTTGGGAGGCCATGTTTGGTTTGGCGCAATGCCGAAAGAAAAATCAGAATCTTTGGGAGAGATGCCGTTTTTAGGCGGTCCCACCTTGGAATCGAAGGATAAAGATGGCCTTTTAATTTGGTTTAGCCCTTATATGCAGACATGCATCTATTTTCAAGAATTTCAAAGAAATCCCAATTATCCCATGAAATATTTAAGGGCGGAGATTGCGGCCAACCAAAACATGAAGGGCGAGCCTGCCACATGGAAGGATGTGCAGGTATTTACCGGACAATTTGCACCTGAAAATGCCGATTCGGTCTATGTACTGACATTAAAAAACACCTATCGTTTAGATTCGTTGTTGCGCAAGCATTATTGGAAAGAGGGAACCATAAAAAAATCGGCCCCCTTAAAATATGCTTATCAGACAACGATATTGGTGACTCGGAAGGCAACCCCGACAATGATGTATAAGTTGTTTACAACCAAAGAGGTCCCCTGCGGAGTACACCTGCGTGCCTACATCGAAAACGTGCTGGCAGGGCTAAGCTACCCTTCAGCCCCTAAGTACATGAATTATTTAGAGGCAAATAGCAGGCGTTTCTTTGAAACTCGCCAAAAAGAGAAGGCATTAGAAAGGTAACTTGTTTGCCTTCCTCCTACGGCCGCAGGCGTGTGAGTCCTGCAGGCAGCATTTCGGCCCATCTATATATTAGGTATAGGTGGGCCGAATTTTGTTTTTGCTGCATGAAAATGTAAAAAATGTGCATATATATATATATATATGAGTGTATAGATCTTTGAAGTTTAAAAGAGGTTTAAAATTCTCTTAAAAAAATTTGGCGGATTCTTCAAAATTTGGTTATATTTGTAAAGAATTCTGAAAACGCTATCATGAAAAACGACTCAGAAAACAGTAACTATTATTATAAACCTTTAAAAAGAACGAAAATGGCAAGAAAGATTTTTTTGTTTTCTTTGCTCGCGTTGTTCTTCCTGCCACTGCCATTGCTGGCACAGCAAAAGACGGTGAAGGGTAGGGTGACCGAGAAAGAAACAGGCGATCCGTTGCCCGGTGTAACGGTACAGCTAATGTCTTCGCCCCGTGGTGTGACCACCGATGTGGATGGAACTTTTGAAATCAAGGTTACATCCTCCGACAAACTGAAGTTTTCGTTTATAGGTATGGAAGACAAGATTGTAGCAGTCGGAAACCAGACCTATATTGCGGTACAGTTGGAACCTGCGGGCAATGAGTTGGATGAAGTCACAGTGGTGGCATTTGGTAAGCAGAAGAAAGAGAGTGTGATTGGCGCCATTACCACGGTAAGCCCGGCAGACTTGAAGGTGCCTTCGAGCAACCTGACCACTGCCTTGGCCGGTAACGTGGCCGGTGTGATTGCCTATCAGCGTAGTGGCGAGCCCGGTGCCGACGATGCCGACTTCTTTGTGCGTGGTATCACCACCTTTGGTGCCAATACCAGCCCGCTGATCCTGATTGACAACATCGAACTGAGCACTACCGACTTGGCACGCTTGCAGCCCGATGACATCGAGAGCTTCTCTATCATGAAGGATGCTACCGCTACCGCCCTGTATGGCGCGCGTGGTGCCAACGGTGTGATTTTGGTAACCACCAAGCGTGGCCAGGAAGGTCCCGCCAGCGTGTTTGCACGTGTGGAAACCTCTATTTCCGGTCCTACCAAGAAAGTGGAATTGGCCGACCCGGTAACCTATATGAAGGCATACAACGAGGCCATTTCGACCCGCGACCCCTTGGCCGACCTGCGCTATAGCAACGACAAGATAGAGCAGACGGGAAAGGCCGGGGCCAATCCTTACATTTACCCGTCAAACGACTGGTACAACATGCTGTTTAAGGACCATTCGCAGAGCTATCGTGCCAACGTGTCCATCCGTGGTGGTGGCAAGGTGGCGCAGTACTATGTGTCCGGTTCGTTTACCAAGGATACCGGCTTGCTGAAGACGGTGAAAGCTCACAGCTTTAACAACAACATCAGCTATAAGAACTATACCCTTCGCGCTAACGTAGACGTGAACGTGACCAAGACTACCAAGCTGGGCGTGCGCCTGACGGGTAACTTCGATGACAATACGGGCCCGCTTGATGGTGGTTCGGCCATGTACAAGTATGTAATGCGTTCGGACCCCGCCCTGTTTGCCGCTTATTATCCCGAAGATGCCGACCATGTGGGCGTGAAGCACATCATGTTTGGCAACTACGATGATGGTTCGTACCTCAACCCCTACCAGCAGGCCGTGGCCGGTTACAAGGACTACCAGCGCTCGCAGATGATTGCAGCGGTTGAGTTGGATCAAAAGCTCGACTTTATTACGCCGGGCCTAAGCTTTATGACCCTGTTTAACCTGACGCGTTATTCAGACTTTTCGGTAAATCGTTTCTTCCTGCCTTATTGGTATGCACTGGATACTTACGATTCCTATACCGGCGAGTACCATCTTGTTCGCCTGAACGAATCCGGTACCGACTACCTGACATACAAGGAGGGTGGCAAGAGCGTGGTGAATACACTGTATTCGGAAACCCGCCTGAATTATGCACGCGAGTTTGGCCGTCACAGCGTAGGCGGCTTGTTGGTATTGACGGCTCGCGAAAAACGTACGGCCAATGCGGGTTCTTTGCAGAAATCGCTGCCTTCGCGTAATGCAGGTTTGTCGGGTCGTTTTACTTACGGATTCGACAGCAAGTACTTTGCCGAGTTCAACTTCGGTTACAATGGTTCCGAGCGTTTCCACAAGTCGCACCGCTGGGGTTTCTTCCCCTCGTTTGGTTTGGCGTGGGTGGTGTCGAAGGAAAGTTTCTTCGAGCCCTTGAAAGATGTGGTGACCAACCTGAAGCTCCGTTATTCGTACGGCGTGGTGGGTAACGACCAGATTGGCGATTCGGACGATCGGTTCTACTACTTGTCGGAAATGGATATGGACGACGATAGTTATGCCTCTCATTTTGGTTATAACAGAGGCGTAAGCTATAATGGCATTTCGGTCGAACGCTATGCCAACGAGGCCATTACCTGGGAAAAGGCTTACAAGAGCAACTTTGCCATGGAGTTCAGCCTGTTTGGCAAGCTGGATGTAATAGCCGAGTACTATACCGAGAAGCGCAAAGACATCTTTATGCAGCGTGCCGACATTACCAACGTAATGGGCCTGCAGGCCAGTATTAGCGCCAACATTGGCGAGGCTTCGGCAAGGGGCGTGGATATACAGGCCGACTACAAGCAGGTGTGGAACAAGGACCTGTGGACTTCGGCCCGTGGCAACTTCACCTTCTCGCGCAGCAAGTACGAAGTGTACGAAGAACCCGAATATGCCGAGCCTTGGCGCTCGCACGTGGGCTATTCCATTAACCAGGCATGGGGCTACATTGCCGAACGCCTGTTTATTGACGACGAAGATGCCGCCAACAGCCCGTCGCAGGTTGCTTTCGGTTCGGAGTATGGCGGCGGCGACATCAAATATACCGATGTCAATGGCGACGGCGTGATTAACGAGGCCGACCGCGTGCCCATCGGCAACCCCACCTCGCCTGAAATTATTTATGGTTTCGGTTTTTCTGCAGGTTACAAGGGTTTCGATGCCTCTGTGTTCTTCCAGGGACTGGGCAACGAGAGCTTCTTTATCAATGCAGGCGCCAATCCTAGCAGAGCCTCCAGTACCGCTACCAGCATGGCTCCCTTTATTGGCGGTTATGTCAGTACCGGGAACGGAAACTCTTACCAGGGTGCCAACCAGCTGTTGCAGGCCATAGCCGACAGCCACTGGAGCGAGGACAACCGCGACATTTATGCCTTCTGGCCGCGTTATAGCCCCACGGTGAATTATAACAATGCCGCCCAAAGCACCTGGTGGATGCGCGACGGTTCCTTCCTCCGCCTCAAGCAGGTGGAATTTGGTTACACCCTTCCGCGCAAGCTGACCGAAAAGGCGCATATCGCCAATTTGCGCGTTTACCTGGCAGGCACCAACTTGCTCTGCTGGAGCGCGTTTAAGATGTGGGATCCCGAGCAGGGGGCTTCGGCCATGAACTATCCCTTGCAGCGGACCTTTAACTTAGGTATTAACATTACCTTTAAATAAAGAGGAGGATACATAATGAAATACAACAAGATTAAGAATTGGATGTGCATGGGCGTGCTGGGCGTTGTGGCCCTGGCCTCGTGCAATAAATATTTGGACGTGGTGCCCGACGACGGCATCGCCACCATCGAGACGGCATTTAACTTGCGTTCCACGGCCATCAAGTACTTGGGTACCTGTTATTCGTATATGGACGATGACGGCGATACGGCTAGCGATCCAGGCCTGCTGGGAGGCGATGAGATTTGGGACCTTTGGAGCCGTAGCGTGTCAAACAGTTCGAGCCGCGTACCCAAGACCATGACCTATGTGGCCAGAAACCTGATGAGCGCCAGCGCTGTATATGGCAGCGTGTGGACGGCCATGTATCAGGGCATTCGCTGCTGCGATATTTTGATGGAAAACATCGACCGGGTCCCAGACATGGAGGATGCTGAAAAATTGCAATGGATAGCAGAGGCCAAGTTCCTCAAGGCATTCTTCCACTTCAACTTGGTGAGGCATTATGGCCCCATCCCTATTATTCACCAAAGCATTCCCATCGATGCCAGCATTGACGAGGTCCGCCTGTATCGCGATCCCATCGACGACTGCTTTGACTACCTCATCGGCCTGCTTGACGAAGCCATTCCCGACCTGCCGCTGGTGAACCCGTCGGAAGACGAATACGGCCGAATCAACCAGGTAATTGCTACGGCTTTTAAAGCCAGGGTTTGCGTGTATGCCGCCAGCCCGTTGTTCAACGGCAATACCGACCAGGCAGCGCTGGTCGACGGCCGTGGCACGCAATTGTTTGCCCAAGACAAGACCGAGGACCAAAAGCTGGCCCGCTGGAGTGCAGCCGTTGATGCTTGCAAGACGGCCATCGACCTTTGCGAAACGGCCAACATCAAGCTGTATGACTGGGAAGACGAATACCGGGTAAACGACACCCTGCATCTTGACTTTACCCTGCGCGGGGTGATGTGCGAGCGTTGGAATTCGGAACTGATTTGGGGAAACACCCAGACTAATTCTACCCGCCTACAGATGTTGCAAATATTGTGCGTACCCAATCTGCAATACAAGTCCACCGGGTGGACGCAGGCGCTTAGCTGCTATGCTTTCCTGGGCGTGCCCTTGAAGATTGCCGAACAATTCTATACCAGCAACGGCCTGCCTATTGCATACGACAAGGAGCGGTCGGGAGTGGACGAGTATTCGCTCCGCGTAGGCGACGAGGCCCATAAATATTATATAGAAAAAGGCTATACCACGATTCAGCTGAACTTTGACCGCGAACCTCGCTATTATGCCTTCCTGGGATTTGATGGCGGCAAGTGGGTAGGCGCATTGTCGAATTATAACGATCTGACGGCCGAAAGCATCTTCGATGTGGAATGCCGTGCCGGACAGTCACTGGGCAAGAGCAGCAATGATGGCGGGCCGCTGACCGGATACTATCCCAAAAAGATATTCCCTTATCGGCAGCGTATGGCTTCGAACAACAGCGCAATAAGTTCGTATTGGTATCCGTGGCCCGTGATGCGCCTGGCCGACCTGTACCTGCTGTACGCCGAGGCCATCAACGAGCTGGAAGGCCCCAGCGGGTCGCACAGTTCCGACCTGTTTAAGTACATCAACGCCGTACGCGAGCGCGCCAACATTCCCGACGTGAAGACGGCCTGGGACGAGTACAGCACCAACCCCGGCTATTACAACACCCAGACCGGCATGCGTGCCATCATTCACAAGGAACGCCTGATAGAGCTGGCCTTTGAGAGCCAGCGCTTCTGGGACCTGCGCCGTTGGAAGGAAGCTCCTGCGGAATATGCCAAGAATATTTATGGCTTTGACATTTATTCGAGTGCGCCCTCTAGTTTTTATACCAAGACGCTTCTTTTTGAGCAGTCATTTACCCAAAAGAATTATTTTTGGCCCATCGGCACTGCCACGTTGGACAAGAATCCCAACCTGGTACAAAATGTGGGCTGGTAATTGTTAAAATACGGACAACATGAAAAGAGTAATTTTGCCTTTTATAACAATTTTGGCACTAGTTTTCTCTAGTTGCGGCAATGGCGAAAGAATTGATCAATACGACAGTTCTGCGCAGACGCCACAAGCTATTACGGTGACGAATGTGACCAGTATAGCCGGTGGCGCGATACTGACGATAAGCTTCCCGAACGATGACAACATCAAGGGCGCTTATGCCTCCTATTATCGGAATGGCGAACTTGTAACTACCCGCATTTCGCGCTACACCAATACGCTGACGGTGGAAGGGTTTGCCGATACCGATACGCATACGGTCGACATCTGTTCGTTCAACGTAAACGATGAGAAGTCATCGGCGGTTACCGTCAACTTTACGCCCTTGGAACCCGCCATCCAAACGGTAGATTTTGACATCATAGAGGCCTTTGGCGGCATCAAGATCCACATCATGAACAACGTGGACAATGCTGACTTGGCCGTGGTGGTGCTTCGCGACACCGACCTGACCGACATCAATGTGGACAACGATTCCAAGAAATGGGTGGAGGTGACGACCCTCTTTACCGCAGCCGAAGACATTTACCTGCAGCGCAAGGGGATAGATCCTACGGAAGCCATATTTGGGGTGTACCTGCGCGACCACTGGGGCAATGTGTCCGAAATAAAGACGGCAGTGCTGACCCCCTTGATCGAAGAGGAACTCGACAAGAGCAAGTTTAGGTATTACAATCCGGGCGATGACAATTCGTACTCGACTGCTGCTTCACTTTATCCCATTACGGCTTTGTGGGATGGTTCGGGTTCTTCGGCAAGGGAAAGCAATTCGGTGCCGTATCACTTCTATGCCAGCGCCTCTACCTGTCCCATTCCGCAATGGCTGACCATAGACCTGGGCGTAAAGGCTAGGCTGAGCACCATTGGAAAATATGCCCGTATCGACTACGTGATTTGGTCGAGCGCGCACCCGCGCGAATATGAGTTCTGGGGCAGTATGGAACCCACCGGCGAAGTGGTGGAAGGCAACGAACACGGCTTTGACGATACTTGGTTCAAACTGGGTTATTTTGAACAATACAAGCCTTCGGGTTACAACCCCGATGGTTCGGTAGGCGATTATACGGCAGAAGACCGCGAATACTTTAATACCGGAACCGTCTTTGAGTTGGACAACACCGAATATGAGCATGCGTATGACGAGCTGCGTTATTTCCGCCTGGTGATTATCAACACGTTCTCTACTTGGGAAACCGGAGCAACAAGCGGCCAGTTCCAGCTGGGTGAAATTACGCCTTTCGGACAAGTAATAGAAGAATACAGATAATTTAAAATACAACGACAAATGAAAAAAGTAGTATATCTTTTATTGGCCTGCCTTATGGCAGTAGGTATCTACAGCTGTAAGAGTCAGGACGATGTGTATAAGGAATTTATCCAGAACCGCATTTATCCGGCTGCCAGCGGCGATGCTACTTCGGCAGTGGGTTACAAGCGGGTGGTGCTGACATGGAGCGTTCCCCAAGACCCTTCGGTAACGACGGCTGTTCTGTATTGGTCGAACAAGACGCAAAGCATGACCATCGACTATTCGCAATATCCCAGCGGAACCGTGGTAGTGGAGATTACCGATTTGGCCGAACAGACCTATGATTTTGAAATTGTGAACCTTGACGGGTCCGGAAATGAGTCGATTACCACGACCCTAACGGCTACGCCTTATGCCGAGAACTGGCTTAGCACCCACTCCGAGCGCTCGATTGTTTCGGCCGAGGTAGTGAGCGACGACATTGCCAACATTGTGGCAGATTTTGGAACCAGTGAGATGATTTCCACGCGTTTTCGCTATGTAAACCTGGATGGCGAGACGGTAGAACTGGAGAAGACCCTGTCTGCCGACTCGACGACCATTGACTTCCCCGATGCCAAGGTGGGCAAGTATTTCGAATTTTCTTCCAGCTACTGCCCCGAGGGTGGTTTGGATACCATTTGGAACACTTGGCACAGATCGCCGACTCCCATTGCCGGCCTTATGGACTGCAGCGGCTGGAGCGTAACCGCCGATTCGTCTGTTGGCAGCAGTTATGCGCCCGAGAAGATATTTGACGGCGTCGACGACAACAACCACCGTTGGTACAGCGGCAGCTGCTCGTATACCGGAGTTGTTGACAAGACGGCATATGTCCTGAGCACGCCGCACGTGCTGTCGATAGATGCCGGCAAGGATACGTACTGGATAAACAAGATTGTGTTCCAGAATTCGGAAACCATGGGCTACCGCTTCCAGTACAAGGTGTTTGTGTACTATGGCGACGAACCGTTCGATACGGCGATAGACAACGACTATGAAACCAATTCGACGGCCTATGCCAACGCAGTGGCAGCCAACCGCTACTTCCAGTACACTTCGTACTGGGGCAGCAAGACGCTGACCAAGAAGTTCTCCGAATTTATGAACTTCCGCTACATGGCCATCGTGTTTACCTGCTCGCGTAACAAGGGCGGCTACAACAACTGTAACGAGCTGCAGATTTACGGCTACGACACATCGGCCGAATAAGCACGGTGTGGCAGACAAAACCTAAAGAGGGGGTGGCGCAGGCCACTCCCTCTTTTGTTAGTTCCGACAGAAAGCAGTATATTTGCTTTGTCAATTTAAAAGATTTTGGAATATGAAGAAAATACATGCATTGGCAGGCATGTTGCCGGCATTGTGCTGGGCGGCCCTTTCGTGTACGGCCCCCACGCCCAAGGCGCACCTGCAGACGCGGATAGATTCGGTGTCGTACGCGTACGGATATGCCCAGTCGAAAGGCCTGGATGCCTACCTGCAACAAAATGGGATAGACAGCACCCGGCTGGATGAGTTCATCGAGGGCATGAAGGCGGGCTTCAGCATGGCTGCCAACAAGGACAATGCCTATGCCCGCGGCATGACCATAGGGCTGAACGTGGGCAACCAAAAGGTGATAGACGACATCAACGCGCAGGTGTTTATGGGCGACAGCACGCAGAGCTTCGACCGCGAAAACATGCTGGCGGGATTTCTGGCTGCCGTGGCGAATGATCATACCTATTTTGACATGGAGTCGGCCTCGGATTGCGCCGACCGCCTGATGGGTGCGTTGCACGACGAGCAGGTGGAGCAGCGGTATGCCGACTGGCGTGCGCAAAACGTGCAGTTTATGAAAGACAACAAGGCGCGGGAGGGCATACAGGTACTGCCCAGCGGCGTGCAGTACAAGGTGCTGAAGGCGGGCAACGGCCCGCTGCCTACCGACAAGGCGCGCGTAAAGGTGGCCTACAAGGGCACGCTGATAGACGGCACGGTGTTTGAGGACTGTACCGACAAGCCGCGCATGCTGCAAATGCGGTCTACGGTTCCGGGATTCAAGAATGCGCTGTCGCACATGCCGGCCGGTTCCAAGTGGCAGCTGTTTGTGCCGCACGAGCTGGCTTACGAAAACCGCGTGCACGGCAAGATAAAGCCGTATTCCACCCTGATCTTCGAGGCGGAAGTGCTGGAGGTAATACCCGAGAAGAAGTAAGGGGGGCCTTACTTCAGGTACTTGTCGCAATAGTCGAGGTAGCACTGCCAGTCGTACTCCGTCACATCGTGTACGCCGGCGCGGATGTGATAGCCCACGTCGTTGTGGATGGGCTGGTGCAGTCCCGGCGGAGTGGGCGATTCCAGGCCCTTCATGCCGTAGAGTGCATACACGTCCTTGGCATGGTAGGCGGCCAGGTACTGCCCCTTGGGGTCGCTCCACAGGTCGTCGGCCGCACTGGCCACATACACGTGGCGCGGTGCCATGAGCGCCAATAGCTCGTGCTGGTCGAAGGGCAAGGCTTCCTCGTTGCCCCCAAACTGGAAGAAGGCCCTGCAGAACCAGTCGGAGAAGGTGTAGGTGATGCGCCCCAGGTTTTCGCCCATCACCCGCTTCGAAAGGGCGTCACCGGCACAGCCGGCCTCGTTCGAAATCACCACCTTGAAGCGTGTGTCTTGCGCACCGGCCCACAGCGAGGTCTTGCCGAGCCGCGAATGGCCGAAGGAGGCCATGCGGTTGGTGTCTATCCGCTCCTCGGTCTCCAGGTAGTCAGCCACCCTGCAGTACCCCCAGGCCCATGCGCCTATGGCATTCCACTCGTTGCCGGCCATGGAGTGGCGGGTGTAGTCTTTAAACAACGCACAGATGCTGTACGGGCGCCCGCCGCGGGTGTCGGGGTAGATGTCGTGGTAGCACATGGTGGCCACGGCATAGCCGCGGTCTATGATTTTTTCGATGGGCCAGCGGCTCTTCTTCGAACCGGGGGTCCATGCCACGTCGTCCTTTTCCTTGGCAAGTCGTACGCCGGGCGAGGTATATACGGCGGGGTCTTCGACAATGGACTGGTTGCCTAGGAAGTTGAAGCCTACAAACACGGGCACCTTGCCCTTGGGCTTGTTGGGAATAATCAGCATCAGGATGGCCCTCACGGTCTTGTTCTCGCCCGTGAAGGTGAAGAGCACCTGCTTGCGCGTGGCCTTGCCGCCATACAGGTCGGACTTGGTCTCGAGCAGCGTGTGGGTGACGCTGATCTGCTCGTCGGGCGTGACCCCGTATTCCAGGTTGGCGAACATCGACAGTATTTCGGGGCGCCGCTTTTCTTCCCAGTCGCGTACGTTCTTTACCTTCGTGCCGTCGTTGCATGTCAGCGGGTCGGGCAACACGTATGGCTTCATCTTGCTTTCGTCGTAGTTGATGCGCTTTTCTTTGGGTGCCTGTGCGCCGACCAATGCCGGCAGGCACAGCAGCACGCATGTAAGTAGTTGCTTCATAGTATGTTATAATTTAAAAGTTTGCTTTCCTTCTTGCAGCGGGCGGGTCTGTCCCTTCCACTTGAATTCGCCGGTGGTGCCGCGGGGCAGGGTGATGTCGGCCTGCAGCATGCCATTTTTGAGGATGCGGTACGATACGCTGACCTTTCCCCGGGGGTGCGGCACGGCGCCTTCGGCCTGTGTCAGGCTGCCCAGGGCGGGACTGACAATTACCTTGTCGAATCCGGCGGCCCCGCTCCTAATGCCCAGCACGATGCGGTAAAACTCTACGTTCATGCAGGCGCCCCAGGCATGGCAGTCCGACCGTGCGGGCTCGGGCTTTTCGGCCCAGGTGGTGAGGCCCAGCGAAAGCTGGTCCTTCCATACCTGCAGGTTGTCGAGCAACAGGTCGCCCATCCCCACCTTTTCCATGGCCTGGTTGAGGTAGTAGCGGTAATAGATGGTGGTTTGTATGAGCGAGCCGTCGGCCAGCACTTTTTGCATGACGTTGCGCGCCTGCTCCCCCTCCAGGGCGCCCGAAAGGACGGCCAGGATGTTGGTGTGCTGCGAAAACTGCGTCTGTGCCTCGTTGTCGGCAAAGAGCTGCCTGCCCTGGTTCCAGTATTTCTTTTTCAGCGCGGGGACCATCTGCCCGATACATTCCTTATAATAGGCGGCGAGGGCGGGGATGCCGAACTTTTCTTCCATGGCGGCCGCCTCGTGCAAGGCCAGGAGGAAGTCGAAACTGTTGTACGAAGTGGCTTCCTGCTCGTGGCTGTTGGGCATGCCGTTATGAAAACCTTTCGACCAGTCTACGAAGTTCCAGAAGGGGATGGCCCCCAGGGTGCCGTCGGGCAGCATCTTGTCTTCGTACCAGCCCAGCACCGAGCGGATGTTGGGCAGCAGCGACTTCAAATACCGCTCGTCGCCGCGGTACATCCAGTAGTCGTATGCAATGCCTATCCACGACAGGCAGTAGGGCGGTATGAACTGCAGCGTGTGCGACGGGTAACGGCTCTGCGTGATGCCGTCGGACGACATCGACTGCCTGCCCTGTTCTATCACGTTGCGCACCATGCAGGTGTCGTGCGTGTTGTAAAGCGTTATCATGGTTTGGATGCGGGTGTCGCCAAAGTATTGCAGCTGCTCGTAATAGGGGCAGTCCATATAGGTTTCGTTGGCGCAAAGGCGGGCGGTGCGCCAGCCCACTTCTAGGATTTTTTCAAGTTCGGGGTGCCCCTCGGCCTTGAAGGACGCCTCGTTTTTAAACGGGTAGGCGCAGAAGGTGCCATAGATGTCGTGTATAGTAAGGGGCTCGTCGCCGGTCTCCACCTCGACCAGCACATAGCGCCAGGTGCGCCACCAGAGCGAGGTGACTTTCCGGTCGCGGCCGCCGTCGGCTACGATGCGGTCGTAGTAGCCGACCATTACCTTGCCCTCTACCTCGTCCCGGTTTCCTTTCGCCTTCAGGTCGGGATTGTAAAGCGCTTCGGCATACGTCAGCTTTATTTCGGCCTTGCTGCCCCCGCTGAAGCGTACGTTCATGTAGGCGGTGGTGAGCACCTTGTTGTCGAGCAGGAAAGAAACCTTCTGATGGGCGGGGATGACGAGGTCGGCCTGCCGTTGCGGGAACGCGGCGGGCAGGCTGACTCCCTTGGTCCATCGGGCGCTATGGAACCGATCGTCCCTCAGCTCCCTCTCGGGAAGCGGGGTGGGAACCAGGTACGGGCTGTCGCCAAAGCGGTTGCCCTTCATGATGGCGCCCTTGGCCTTTGCCGCCGGCAGCCAGTCGGCATCGTCATAGCCGGGCAGATCCCACCCCCACGGGTAGGCGGCGGCATCGACGGCCTCGCCGGGACCTGCGGCCAACCAGCCAATCACATTGTTTTTAGTAATGGGCGAGTAGGCATCCGCCTTCTTGCATTTCCAGGTCCCTTCCTTGGTGTTGACAACCTGTTCGGGACCAGAGTTGCCCTGCACCACGAACCGCGCCTTGCCGCTCGATATTTGGGCAGCCGGGCTTAGGTCGCCAAAGAACCAGACGACGGCGGCCAGCACGTTTTCCCCCGGCTTGAGGTAGGGAGCCAAGTCGACCGTCTCAAAATTCCAGTTTACCAAATCGCCCCGCGTAGGGCCCAGCGACACCATCTGCCCGTTGACGTAAAGCTTGAAGCGGTTGTCGGCCGACACGTGCACCACAAACTGCGAGGGCACCGCTGCCAGCTGCAGCGACTTGCGGAAGTGGTACACGCCAAACTGGCTTGTATCTGTCTGCGGGCAGGTCACCCAGTCGGCTGCCCAAAACCCCAGGTACAGGTCCTTATTGATGGACCGGGCATGTGCGGCAGGCAAATAGATTTGTGCCCGCAGGACAGGGAACGATGCCAGCAGGCAGAGTAGCAGCAATAGTTTTTTCATGGCGCTGTACATATTATGTATGGTTGAGTTTTTCTTCTTCCTGCGGAATCCGGAAGGCGGTGTAAAGCTCGAGCACCGCGGCTATGCTGAGGCACACAATCCATTCGTTGCCGTGCGTAAAGGCCATGAACACGCCCGACAGCACCAGCAGACAGGCGCCCAGCAGCTGCTGCCTCCTAAGTCGCCGGAGGGCCAGGCTGCCCTTGTTGGCAGGCATGTTGAACTGTGCCAGGGCCACCAGGGTGGCCCCCGTGATAAACAGGTAGGGGGCTACGGACTTGTTGAAGAGGTACACCACGGCACCCGTCAGCAGCAGCACGGCTCCCGGTACAAACAGTTTGGCAAGTATCTTGTTCATTCGGCAGATTCGTATTCGAAGACAAAGATGTCTTCGTTCTCCTTCTTCATCAAGTAGTTTTCGCGGGCAATGCGCTCGATCTCCACCGAGTCGGCAGCCAGCTCCTGCAGCTTGGCGGTGCTTTCCTTGTACTCCTTCTTGTATTTGTCTATTTCGCTTTGCAGGATCTTTTCCTGCCGGGTCAGCTTCCAGCGATAAAACAAGCTGTTTTCGTCTACAAAGCCCACAAATACCAAAAATGCCAGCAACACAATCAGGTACTTGTGCCTGGAAATAAAACCCCAAATGTTGCCCATCGTTTTCATTTTGCCGTATCAGCTTGTTTTTTTATCACATCTACAAAGATAGCAACAATCCGTGAAATTTTCCAATTTATTTTTTTATATTTGCAAATAAAGTTTTTTTGGAAGAAAATGGAGAATTACATTGTTTCGGCCCGGAAATATCGTCCGCAGACCTTCGACTCGGTGATTGGGCAAAAGTCGCTTACCACCACCTTGAAAAACGCCATACTGTCCAACCGCCTGGCCCACGCCTACCTGTTTTGCGGTCCGCGCGGGGTGGGGAAGACCACCTGCGCCCGCATCTTTGCCAAGACCATCAACTGCGAGCACCGTACGCCGCAGGGCGAGGCCTGCAACGAGTGCGAGTCGTGCAAGTCGTTTAACGAGCAGCGCACGCTCAACATCTTTGAACTGGACGCCGCCTCCAACAACGGCGTGGACGAGATGCGCCAGCTGGTGGACCAGGTGCGCATTCCGCCCCAGATGGGCAAGTACAAGGTCTATATCATCGACGAGGTGCACATGCTTTCGCAGGCGGCCTTCAACGCCTTCCTGAAAACCTTGGAGGAACCGCCTCATTACGTCATCTTTATCTTGGCCACCACCGAAAAGCACAAGATACTGCCTACCATCCTTTCGCGCTGCCAGGTGTTCGACTTCAACCGCATAGGGGTGGAGGACATTGTGGCGCACCTGGCCGACGTGGCCGCCAAAGAGGGGGTGAACGCCGAGCCCGATGCCCTGCGCGTCATTGCCCAAAAGGCCGATGGCGGCATGCGCGACGCCCTCTCTATTTTCGACGAGGTGGTGAGCTACACCAACGGCAACCTTACGTACCAGAGCGTGATAGAGAACTTGAACGTGCTGGACTACGAATACTATTTCAAGGTCACCGACCTGTTGCTGCAAAACAAGGTGGGCGATGCCTTGCTGCTGCTGAACGACATCATCAACCGCGGCTTCAACGAAGGCATCTTCATGAGCGGCATGGCCTCGCACTTGCGCGACCTGCTGGTTAGCAAGGATCCGGAAACTACCGACCTGCTGGAGGTGGGCGGACAGATACGCGAGCGATACAAGGAACAGGCGGCCCGCTGCCCCCTCAAGTTTCTGTACAAGGCCATGAAGCTGTGCACCGACTGCGACATACACTACAAGGCCAGCAAGAACAAGCGGCTGCTGGTAGAGCTGACGCTGATACAGATGGCGCAGCTGACGGATCCCGACAGCGACGAAGCCAGTGGGCGTGGCCCTACGCAAGAAATAGCTCCCATATTCCACAAGCCTGTCAAGAAAGACACTGCGAAGCCGGCCCCGGCTGCCCAAAATCCGGCCCCGGCTGCAGCCAACCTGGCGTCTGACGCGCCGGCAGCCTACTACAAGCCCAGGGAGGTGAAGAAGAACCCCTTCGGCCCTTCCATCAAAGACATAGGCAAGGCGGCCCCGGCCCCGAAACCCGTGGAGCAAGAGGCGCCTGTAGAGGCGGTGGGGGGCGAAGACGACCCCTTTGACGAGGCCCGCCTGCAGGGACAATGGGAGTTGGCCGTGGCCCAGCTGCCTGCCGACAAGGGGGTGCTGGCACAGCGACTGCGGCAGTCGCCGCCCAAGCTGGAGGCCGACGGCACGGCCTACATCGCGGCCGAAAACAACCTGGCGCTGCAAGACATCAAGAAGGTGCTGCCTGCCTTGCAGGAAATTTTGCGCAAGTCGCTGCACAACAATAAGTTACAGTTGGCTACGCGACTGAGCGAGGGGGCCGAGCGCATCAAGATTTATACGCCGCAGGAGAAGTACGACCTCATGGTGAAGAAAAATCCGGCACTGGCCAAATTGCAGGAGGCTTTCAAGCTGGACTTGCGGTAAACTTTATTTAGAATAGTTACAAATTATTCCGAAAAAGACGTTTTTGAGGTACACCGACCACAGAAAAGCATTAATTTTGTCGGTACGTAACAATTATGATTAACTAAAACTGTTAAAAAATGGCTTATTTAATTAGTAATGACTGTGTAATGTGTGGCACTTGCGCCGACGAATGTCCGGTAGGTGCTATCTCTGAAGGCGACGACAAGTATGTAATCGACCCCGAAGCTTGCACCGAATGTGGCACTTGCGCCGATGCATGCCCCTCCGAAGCAATATCGCTGCCCTAAGCATTTGCACAAAATCAGGAAAAAAGAGATTGCCTCCCTGCGGGGGCAATCCTTTTTTTATGCCTAAATGTTAAAGCATTTTAATATTTTTGACAACCTTTTAAAAAATGGTATCTTTGCGACTATGTTTCAGTTGCTGACCATCTTCAATGTCATTTGGAAGGGAATGCTGGTAGGCATTATCGCCTCGGCCCCCATGGGCCCGGTAGGCGTCTTGTGCATCCAGCGGACGTTGAACAAGGGGCGTTGGTACGGCTTTGTGACCGGCTGCGGGGCTGCCTTGAGCGACCTGCTATATGCCTTGCTGACCGGTTACGGCATGAGTTTTGTGTTCGAAACGGTCAACAACAATGTGTTCTGGCTTCAGATATTGGGTTGCATCCTGCTGGGATTTTTTGGCGTGTATACGTTTTTTTCCAACCCCGTAAAAGCCTATCGCTCGTCGCGCCAGAGCGGGAAGAACGGAAAGGGCACCTACACCCACAACTTTATTACGGCGTTTCTGCTGACCTTTTCCAACCCGCTTATCATATTCTTGTTTATTGCCTTGTTTGCCCGCTTCTCGTTCGTGGCTAGCGGCAGGCTGGTGAGCAGCTCCTCGCTGGGCTACGTCTCCATTATCTGCGGGGCCCTGCTGTGGTGGTACCTCATCACCTTCTTGGTTTCCAAGTTACGCAACCAAATCAACCTGCACGGCATTCGCAACCTGAACCGCGTGATAGGCGGACTGGTGACCCTGCTGTCGCTGCTGGCACTCATCGGCACCTTTATGGGAAAGTCGTTCGAAATCATTTCCTAAACCTGCAGGCCCGTGAAAGTAGCCGCCCAATTACGGAAAGAAAACATTGCCGAGTACCTCCTCTACATGTGGCAGATGGAGGACCTGATACGGGCGTACGGCTGCGACATCGACCGCCTGCGCGAAGGGGTGGTGGTACAGTATCCGGCTGAAGATCGAAAGGCTGAGGACGAGTGGTATGCCAACCTTTGCGATATGATGCACACCGAAGGGGTGGTGAAGGAGGGGCACCTGCAAATCAACAAAAACGTGCTGGCAGAACTGGCCGACCTGCACCACCGCATTGCCAACTCCAACAAGTACCCGCTGTACAACGCGGTGTATGTCAAGGCATTGCCATACATTGTGGAGCTGCGCTCGCAACAGTCCGAAGACAACCGCAAGGGCGAGATAGAGACCTGTTTCAACGCACTCTATCTGGCCATGATGCTGCGCCTGCGCAAGCAGCCCATCAGTGCCGAGACGCAGCGCGCCATCGACCAGATAACCTCTTTTGTTCGGACATTGTCCGAATTTTACCGGAAAGACAAAGACAACGAACTAAAATTAGACGAATAGCATGAACATATTGGTTACCGGAGCAAACGGACAGCTGGGCAACGAGCTGCGCGTACTGGCTCCACAGCACAGCGCCCACACGTTCTTTTTTACCGATGTGGCCGAACTGGACATTACCAACGAGCAGGCCGTGCGCCACTATGTGGCCGACCACCGGATAGGGGTGGTGGTAAACTGCGCGGCCTATACCGCGGTGGACAAGGCCCAGGGCGAGCCTCAGAAATGCGACCAGCTCAACAGGCTGGCCCCCACCTTCCTGGCCAAGGCGGCACAGGAAGCGGGCGCCGCGCTCATCCAGATAAGCACCGACTATGTGTTCGACGGGCGGTCGCACCTTCCCTATACCGAAGACTACCTGGTCAACCCGCTGTCTATTTACGGCAAGTCGAAGGCCCTCTGCGAGAAGGAAATAGTGCCGCTTTGCGCGCAGACCGTCATCATCCGCACTTCGTGGCTCTACTCTTCGTTTGGCAGCAATTTTATAAAGACCATGATCAGGCTGGGCAAGGAACGCGACCACTTGGGCGTAGTGTTTGACCAAATAGGCACGCCCACCTATGCAGCCGACCTGGCGTCGGCCATCTGCCACATCATTGAGAAGGGCATACAGCCGGGCCTCTACCACTATAGCAACGAGGGCGTCTGCTCGTGGTACGACTTTGCGCTGGCCATCCACCGCCTGGCCGGCATCACCTCGTGCCGGGTGGAGCCGCTGCACACCTACGAGTATCCTATGCTGGCGCCGCGGC
>Ga0181612_157005_pt1 | contig 18509 bp, 13 predicted proteins | sample HoacroProtozoa21_FD_119630 | JGI IMG/M metagenome (GOLD analysis project Ga0181612, IMG submission 119630) | Hoatzin crop microbial communities from Cojedes, Venezuel. Combined Assembly of Gp0051906, Gp0051904, Gp0051908
GAATAGTTGTAATGGACCACGGAACTAACTGTGAATATCTAACCTGCTGTTTGTTAGGCATCCTGTTTGCTGGAATTAAAGCAGTCGTTACTAGCACACAGGAACGCATCACATTCTTAATGCATTGTGAGGCTGTGTTGGGAAAATAACAAATATCTTCACCTGAATAAGCATTAATGTTCTAACAATCAGAAAAAAAAAAAAAAAAAATCAATAGCTGTATCAAGCCCAAGGCTAAGAACAGAAAAACAAGACTGGCATGCATACAGATAACCTTACCAGTGGAGAAATCAGAGATTCTGGTTTACTCTGCATCTCATGATGGTGCCTGACAGATTACGAACAACTTTAAAAGCATCCTTTGATACAAATACAGTCAAGGCCCAGGGACATGACCTTTCACCACCTATATTCCCCCATTCTGCAACACCCCAGGCTCATTAGGCTTCAAAGAAAGGACTTTACAAGACTGTTCTTGGCAAAGCAGTGGCATGCAACACTGGTGAGCCTTCCCACTGCTCCAGCCAGGAGAAATGCAAGCTTGAGGGGAGAGTCACAGAATGCCCCTTGTTCCCTTGGTCAGCGGATGCAGCATCCACATTCAGTCTCCAAGAGGACAGGGTCATTCAATCCCTGAAGAAGTATTTCCCTGCCAGCCGGCCAGATCTGTCAGAGACACCAGATGCAGAAGCAATCATTTGCCATTCCCAGAGAAAAGAGGTGCTGAGCATAAGTAACCGTTACTACTAAAAAGAGCAGCAGTGGAAAACTTGCCAAAATTCGTCTCTACCTTGCTCTCCACTTCTGTTAGAAGCCTTATCAGAGCTCTAATTTCTTCTTGTCTCCACTACTGAAATTGCCTTAAAATCATCTTGTTAGATTGCTGTGCTTTCAGAACTGAAGGAGTTGGGAACAGTGCAGCACAGCTCCCCTTGCTCCAGAAAGCTCATAGCACTTCATCTTGAAAGTAAAAACTCCCCTCCTAATTTTAGATATCATCCTTTCATTTTTCCTGCAAATCCAGAGATAGCTCCTTACATTCTCCTTTCCTGTACTCTGCTTCTTTCCAGGGATTATCCAGGGCAGAGAATCAAGTACCAGGGACTTGTCTGTCTTTGACATCCACTAGAATTCAGGGCTAGTAAGACCTCACCTTTTCTTTTTTGTCAATTCTTTTGAGAATACACTGCAAGGCTAAATGAAGCAAGGAATTGGGATCAGCCCTTTACAAAAGCAGAAGGGTAGCAGAGGCTAATATTTGCCTTAAGAGTCATCTGAGCAAACTATGTTGGTGCATATCCTCCAAAATCCTCCATTCACTTTTTCCCTGAACTGAAAATTAAAGTGTCTGGCTGCTAAAAATGTGAGCAATGACAAAGCAACAAGTCCAACAACATTAAATCAACAAGCAAAATTAAACTATTCACACCACATGAAGACTCATTTGCACATGTGGAAATTACTCTTCTCTGCAAGTAACAATTACATTGAGCTCATAGTCTGGCCTCTGCTATAAGGCTTAAAACTGGCTTGGGTTGACTAACCTATACACCTCCCACCCCCCCAGCACATTTCTTCTTTTCTTAGAAGCAGAAAGCAGTTGTTTGTAGCCTAAAAAAAGGCATCAAAATCTGCAAACTCACTTTCTAATTCCTCTTCCAAATCGAGTTAGCGAGTTTCTGCAATGTATGACATAGGACTGTAGTTATGAGCATAAATATGCTTCCCTAAATCCTTTTGGCCATTAAGGTTACCTTTCACCTTACACAACCACCTTCCATTTAGACTGTATCTTAAGCAACTCTCTCAAGCCCGCTACAAGCTGCCAAGCATGCCATAGTGGGGTACCATTTCGCTCTTGGAGTTCTGCTACACAAAAGCGAGAAAAGCACACATTAGAGCTCACAAATGGTACATCTCACAATAAAGAAAAGTAGGTTATCTTTATCATAAATTTCAGTCACCACCGAGATAACAAGCACCCACTAAACAGGGCAAAGACCATTAGCAGGTTGGAAGCTTCGTTTTCTTATTTAAGTAAAGGAGCTCTGTTTTTACTGCTGCTGGATTGCAAGTTCTCTTTTGTAAAAAGAGTTTACCAGTGAATGGGACAGCTGTTACTTGCTACACAGTTGTTACTAAGAGGATTTTTATTAAAAGATTTTTTTCTTGTAAAATGAAAAAGCACTTAGGCACTATTTCTCAGAAAACATTGATCCAGATGAAAAGCACAGCTCCCAAATAGACCAGAGCTTGAGGATCCTAAGTATTTTCAGAACATCAGCCTCTAATACTTGAGCACAAAATCACCTTCCAGTGATACACCTTCCTTCTAGTATTTACACCTAAAATCAGGGTCTGACTCCCACTGCTGTCTGAAGTTCTCTTCAATATTAACACTGACCCAAGGCTTCACGCTCTCTTTAAGCTCCAAATTATCTAAGCAGAGTAACTTGCCTATACACACAACCACTAAAAAATTGATAAAGTAATCAGCAATAACTGAATCACAAGCCATTTTCTTCAAGTACTGTCTGCTTAACCAGTTTTGAAGGAGACATAATGACACATTGGGAATAGTTAATAGTGAGAATTTTCTTGCCTTGAAGGGCCTAAGAAGATAGTAGACATTAATAACAGTGTCAAACCACCGTAGTTTCTTAATGATGTGTCATTCAAAAGCAGTCTGCCTGACTGTCTTCAAAGTCTGCTTCCAGAAGCAACCCAGCCATTACCAGGCAAATGCAAAGTTCTAGCAAAGTATCTTTAATATAAAACAACATACCTCCATTCAAAATGATGCAGCTTTATTGATTTAGACACCTCAACCCCCTCCCCTCCAGAACCACAACCTCCTTAAAACCCCTAAGCAAATACTTCTCAGATATGGCATTTTCCAAAGGCACAACCTGGTCGTTCAGCAAGTATTCAGTCCCTTGTATTCTGAACACACGTAACGTCTCTGCCTTTAGATTTCTTTATGCAAAAACAACAGGGTTTAAAACCCCACAGTATGCTGTCAGTTCTTTTATATAAAGATTTTGGCAGTTTTGCTGTTGCTAATGCAGACTGAACATCCTTTCAGGATCATATCCTGAGCACTGAATCGGCAGAATGAACTGTGCGTAAGCAAAGCTTGCAAGTACTGTTAGTCAAAAAAAACTATACAGATGCTACAAAGAAGTTTGTCAGAGAAAGAGCATCTTTCAAGCCAGTTTCCCTTTACCCACACTTCTTCAAGATTAGGAATCCAGCAGCATCGGCAGTGCTGATACAGAATGCATTAAGCACTTCATCAACAACATCAGCTCAGAGGTGTCAGCAGTCTGCCTGAACTAGAAGGGAATTATACGTGGAAATCCTCACAAAAACCTGCACTTAAAATACTCCTGCTGGTGTGCTACACAGCATGGGGAAGTTGCACAGCTTCTCCTGTGTCAATAGAAGTACTGGCTTTCAGGTAAGTACTTAAAACAAGGTCTCTTATGCATGTCTCTAGTCACTTTCAAAGAGAAATTAAGGACCCCAGGATTCTTTTCAAAATGTGTAGAGGGAATTAATCATTACGCACTGGCCAATACAGCCTCTCGCAATAAAATGATACCACTAGCCATAGCCCTAGCTGTTGCTAACCATCTAACAGCTACAACTAGTGCGACGCTGATACTAAGCTTTTCACTTTGGCCAGAGCTTTAGGACACTTTGGGCATCTAAAAAACCACACAACCACCCCCTGCATTGTCCCCTGTAGTGCTTACCAGGTTAGCACCTGTAAATTAGAAAGAGCAAATGCTGAGCCTGGCAGCCAGCACCGCATGGGTCGGGCTGGTACCTGGGGCTACCTGACAGATAACTGCACTTGTCACAGCTTTCCTGTCCTTAAGGCTGTTTTCCATAGAGCAGCTCATTTTACACTGCTTCCCAGCACGCAGTAACACTGGTACCTTCATTGTTCACACCTAGATACAAACAAACTCATTATGTGGGAGCTGACATTTTTTTCAGAGACCTTCTGAGTAAGTCCTGGGAACATTCCCAAATTCACTCACTGTTGGTGGTAAGGCACAACTAATATCTGTGATAGACAGTACCTTGTGTCATTTGCTCTGCCAGACCACGCTGGAGCCAAATAACTGATTCACCAAGAAGTTCTCGATCTAGGTAGTTCTCACGAAAACAAGGAATACATTTACGGCACTCATCCTCTTTGCACCAGCCTGATCAGGTGATTGCTTTCAAGACGATGGTCTTCAGGGATTTCCTCTCTGATCGCTTCGAAAAGCAGCCATTTCAATCTTTTCCCTTGCCACCATGAACTTTTCATGAAGCTAAATCAAATTTTCCTCAGCCCTCTAAGTATCTGAGCTGCCAATGGCCATCTAAAAAGGTTCAGTTCCTCAGCCAATTGTCTTTAAAAGAGGGTTTGTTTTCCCTGCTTATAATTCCTATCCTGTACCCCACTGCAAAGGTGCCCTGGGAAAACCAGGTTTACTTTGTCTTTCTATTCATCAGCTGCATCTCCAAACTCACTTTAGCCCCTCTGGTAGGCTTGTACATCTACAGATGGCAACATCTTTTTTCATCGCTAGCAGCCTGTACTCCTCGCCTGCTCAGGGATTTGATCATTGGTCTGCAGCCAACTGGGACTCTTAACAAGGCAAAGAGGTTTCAGATTTCTAGGCCACTACACATCAGCAGTTGCGACCAGTGGGCAGATTCCATATTAAATACCTCAGAGAAAGCAATACGAGAACAACAAGCCCAGCAGATTTGTCCCATGCTTAGATCAGGTTAGGCAGACTAACCCCAAACATGTAAACCCAAAGTGTGGGATTAGGGTCACTACCAGTTCTGCAAACCACTGTCTTCTAAATCCAGAGACTTCAGTTTACCTTACTATTTTTTTCCCGGAAGACCTATAAAACCTTGGACGTCAAATACACTTTTAGCATCAGAGGCAAAAGTACTGTAAAAGCACATTCGTGTCAGTAAAGTGACACCACAATATAAAGGCAAAAAAGTACTTGCTACTACTTTTTTAGACGTCTCTTACGTCTTTTTATTTTTTGCCAGAAGCTCCCTGAATCCACATAGAAAATAGCACAACAGTCAAATGAGACACATACACAACATTCATAACAAAGGCACCTTAAAGCTGATTTAAACTGATATCATACTTCTGAAATGGTGTAGTACTTGACCTTCTCAGTGACCTTCTGTATCTGATTTTGCTCATGATTGCATTCTGCACAGCTGATTAGTTCCTCAAAGGCCTTTTTTTCAGGCTGTGTTTGTCCTTTGTGGTTTTGTACAGGTACAGCACATTGAATAGATACTATGATCTGTATCTATGTTCTGTTAGATCTGAGACGAGGAGCCACGGTTCTATTAAACTGATCTTTTATCTACAAGTTTCAAGATACACATTGCTAGAAGATGGCATTGAAATTCAGCACTTAAATTCTTTCAGTCAGTATTTAAATTCTTTGAGGTGTGAACGAGGTATTAACTCTATTGCTGAACTGGTCCTTCTTATAGGAATATATTTTTGTTGAAGCAATTGAGTTCCATAATGGGCTAATTCTTGGGAAGTAAGAATTCAGTTAGGCTGAAATATGTTTGAATTAGTAGATTGCAAAGCAGCTGTACCTAAAAACCAAAACAAGGTCAATCCAACGGTGGGAGTTCTGTTAGACAAGCACAATAAGTTTTAGACATGACACACAGAGTAAAAGAAAAGCATATTATCAAGGTATTTTACTGATTAAAAGCTGTGAAATATAGCTTAAGTAACTAGCTTAAGACTCTGCAGAAACAAAATTTGTACCCATATCTTTAGGACACAGGCTTGTTTTCAAGTTGCAAAATGAATTAATACTGAAAAAAAATTATTTTCTTTGCTTTAAGTATTTGTGTTATAGCAGGCATGATTCAGGCTGACATCAAAGCTTTTATTTTTTTTTTATTTTTTAATTTGTTTTTTCCCCCCCCTTGGAAGATTATTCTTATTAATATTTCTCAATTGTTTTTGTTTGATTTGTTCTATTATGGATTGAATTCATCCCTGAAAAACAAGTTTAATTATTTTGCGCCAGATTTAATCAGGTTGAAATCACATTTCATAAATTTATTATAATATACACACACCCATCACACGCCTTTACTGAGTGACTGCACGTGAAGACAAAATGCCCAACTCTACGCATATACACTGTAGGCACATAACCCCAACTACCCATAGGCACATAAACAGAAAGGAGGCCATAATCTGCTCTCGTGTACAACAGCATCAACTAGTAACAATCACAGACCACTAAAAAGAATTACCCTCATGTTTTAAAATATGTATATAAACATAACACACACTCATCCTGTTGCAGTGGTTTTGAGGCTTTATGTCCTCGTGTCTCATCAGCGACCAGGCAACTAGCACTGCTGGCCTCCAACCTGCAGAGATCAGGGCTCCAATACTCCACAATTCTTGCTGCAGTAGCGAGAATATCCCACTCTGCCAGAGGGATATGCAAGACATCTGCCTACGCACATGGTCACTTGTTGGAAAGGGAGAGCATGGCCAAGGAAGAGGTCAAGTATCTGCACATTTCACCCCAGTGTGTGCGAAGCCATCCTGAGGCTTGACCTTCCAGCACCCTGCAGGTTGCTTGTTCATCCAGTTCTCATGACAGCATGGTAAAAGCTAACAATTCAAAGGTTTCATGCTCTACATCCATCCACCTCTTACTAATGTAAAAATTGTATGAGGCTCAATACAAGCCTTTAATGAAAGGCACATCATGTGGCATATCTTTATCTCAAGCTTGAACTCTCCTGCTAAAAATTTCAAATATTAAGAGTAATTTACTTTCCACCTTTCAGATGTTTATATTCAGCTATATAGCCTCTTTTACACTGTCATTATTTCTAACCTATCTGTATAAGCACAGCTTTCTTACAATTCCCGCATAAGAATTTCTGAAAAGAAAGAAGTTGACAGTGATGTTTTTGGATCATGAAAAATATTCAAATCGATATTCAGCTACATTTTTCAAAACAGACCTGTAGCTGTACCTATGCAAATCACTTCTGTACCCACTCAGTCTATTATCATATTTATACAAGTTATTTGTTTAATAGACCTGGAATCCCTCTGTGGTGGATTTTATTATTTGTTCTTTGTTACATTAGCACTGTTACGGCCTTGGAAATACCCATGACACTAGTTTCTGAATCTTTTTCATGTTATCTATTTCAACAAGAGAAAACATGACGTTTTTCCTGTAGCTCTTGAAAATAACAATAATAGACACAGGAAAGCTGTTGGTGTATACAGAAGATTTATACAAAACAAGGTGAAGGGGGAGAAAGAATAACTGAACACTCGGAATAAGAGGGTTAGATAAATGGCTGATACTTATGGTTTTAATAAGCACGTAAAGGAAGTCAGGAGCTTGGATTTAGAATCAGCTTCAACTGGCAACATACATAGCATGCTGTGTTCTACCATGTCATTCACCTCTCCCATAATTTAAACTAAGATACAGTTTTTGTATGTAAAAAGTGGTTTTGCAGTGAATATCTAGTAAAGAATAGGCACACAGATCACCCTGAGACACACACATGTATTTCAGTCAGGTCATATGTAATAAAATTTGAGACATAATGAATCCTTTTATTTCCACGTGAACACGGGGAAATTTTAAAATTCACAATAAGCTCGCAAAGGCTCCATTATTTAAAGTGTTGGTCAATGAATTATGATAATAAGAACTGTTACATTACAGGGCAGTTAAAAAATCTGAAAATATCAATTAGAGGTTCTCTATAGCACTCAATGCTCAATGGCAAAACCTTCTCAATTTTTAAAGTGTAAAGATCCACATAATTAAGGCAAAAACATTTTTAGAAGTTTTTCTAACTATATTGTTGCAATCTGCTCTTCTAAAATCTACTAGAAATCTGTGCATTGTGTGGACTGATTTAATCACCACAAAAACTGTTTTATAGAAGCCTTAAATCATGCAGAAAAATTACTGAATTCAGCTGATGACTACATGAATTTTATTTTTTATGTGCATTTATATTTTCGAAGCATAATGAGAATCAGCATTAAAGAAGCTGTGCTGTTCGTTTCAGAGTTCCCTGGTACCTCCTTCTCAAGGAACAAGGACTCCTCTAACGGTAACTCAAAGCACAGAATCAAACAACAATCACTTCTATTCAATTCATATTGTTAATCAAAGGACAAATTTGACTCCACAGAATTTCACGACCGCCCTAAACCGAAGGCAGCTCAATTTACCTCTTGGACCTGTAAAAGGAAGAGATTATGGGAAAAACCCAGCCCTGCCAAGTTAGCTCTAAGGATGAAGTCCAGTTAGCTCCAGAGAGTGACAAAATGGCTGAGACTAGAAGGTGAGATCACAAAGTCCATCCCCACCCCCCGCCCCGCCTGGCTCAAGCAGGGTCAGTGACAGGCAGTTGTCCCAGACAATTAGAGTAGAACAACTTTTCCACAGAAATCAGCAATTACTATTAAAAAAAAAAAAAAATCACTCTTCAAGATACCATGTCTCAATTTATGAAAAAGAAATAAACACTGGATTTAATTCTATAGACTCTTCAGAGAAAATTCTGTACTACGCTGCTTCTTTCATCCCCACTAAATTCTTAGGCTTCCCTTGTTAGCTATTGTGTAATATAAACACTACGTACATTTATTAAAAAGCACTTTTCTCAATAGCTGTTCACTTGCACTGATTATTACACAATTTACTGGCAAAATACAGATAGATTCAGTATTTCTAAACAGTGGGGCTCCCCAACAGAGACTGTCATCTAGCATACAGAGCATAACCCCAACTGCAAATCATAACAGACCTAGTTAATCCTTATGTACCTTACATTTTACTCTGCACAGAGGTCAGAAAATAAGTTGAAAGACATCTAGACTCTGCACTAATTTTCTCTTTTGACAGAACATAAATGGAAATGATGGTGTTGAAATCTAAAACTGAGGTACATCTAGGTTAAAATCTCTCAGTTTAGTTATGATAGACAGTATTACATCCAATAATTTCATGCAAGTTCCCAAGTATCCAAATGATATTACATAGAATTAAATGACCAACTAAACACACTAAAACAAAACACGAGATGAAACTGGAAGATTTATTTTGTCGAACTACTTACTGCTCTTTAGTGACCACTAACATGCAGAACTGTTGTTGGGTAAGGTTTAAGTCTTAGAAATATAGCTCTGGATTTCTCAGTACACAATAGCAAATTGGTTTATTGTAATAATCATATCCCCCAAGTCACTTCAGGTCAGTGTTTGTCCTGGTTTTAGCTGGGATAGAGTTAATTTTCTTCCTAGTAGCTGATATAGTTCTAGGTTTTAGATTCAGTAAGAGAAGAATATTGATAATACGCTGATATTTTAGTTGCGGCTAAGCAGTCAAGGCCCTTTCCGCTTCTCACCCCACCAGCGAGCAGGCTGCAGGTGCACAAGAGGCTGGAAAGGGACACGGCCAGGAGAATCGGCCCCAGCTGACCAAAGGGATGTTCCATGCCTTGTGGCATCATGCTCAGTATATAAACCTGGGAGGCACAGGAAGAAAGGGGGGACATTTGGGGTTAAGACATTTGTCTTCCCAAGTAAGTTATGCATCATGGAGCCCTGCTTTCCTGGGGGTAGCTGAACACCTGCCTGCTCATGAGGAGCAGCAAATGAATTTCTGGTTTTGCTTGCACACACGGCTTTTGTTTTATGTATTAAACTGGTTTTATATCAACCTCAGAGTTTTCTCACTTTTGGCCTTCTGATTCTCTCTCCCAGCCCACTGGGAAGAATGAGTGAGCGGCTGCGTGGTGCTTAGTTGCCAGCTGGGGTCAAACAACAACATTAATAAATTTTAAAAATTTAATCTGTTCGTGCTTTTAGGAAGTCACCAATAGACATTAAAAGGAAAGAAACTGGGATATGCAAGCCAAATAAGTAATGGGAGACACTGACAAGAAAGTCAAACACATAAATATAAGCTACAATTGAAAGTCCACACACTTACTTCAAATGGGACATGTGGCTATTTAACAGTCTGGAAGTGGCTTAAAAAGCAACAAACCATGTGTCAGGGGACATGAGTCAGTAGAAGAGTAATTGTCTGTAAAGAGCAATAACGATTGAGATGTTATATCCATGACTTCTCCGATACAGATTAAATTGGATAGATACTGTGAGCAAGAAATTGTACTTTCTGTAGCTTAAAATTCACTTAGATACTTTGCTGTTATACTAACCAAGACAATACTGCCATGGTTTAGTCTAACCTTGACCATAAATCTTCATCTCCAGCAGGATTTAAAACTGCAGATTAGACTTCATATGCATGCCTTTAGCTAGAGTAAAATGAGATTTTTTCAAGGGCATTTCCCAAAATGAGTCATCTGCAGAAGTGGAAAACCTCTTTTCAGTTATTGCACTGATAAAGATATTTGGAATTTGAACATACTGCCTTTTAGGAGATTATTGTTAGATAACTGATTGAGATAGTACTTACAACTATAAGTCACATGGGTTGAGCTAATGAGATCTATGTCTGTACATTTTATGCCTTGCCAAACCAAAGTTTATCAAATTTCCTAACACCTTCAGTGCATCTACATTCTCATTTGCAGAGATGTTCCACATCCAGTTCAGAAGATATTTAATTTTATAGATTTCAAAGGAGTGGTAGTGCTGAAAATTACAAGTTTTATTCCTTGGAAAACAATTTGAGTTTGTTTAATTAGGTCCATCTCATTGATTCAGTTCAATTTTTAAACTGCATGTCTGTACATGGCTCCTATATGATATTCACAGAAACAGAAAAACTGCTCTGAACTGTATTTTTCATCTCTTAACCCTTTCCATATATATTTTTGAACAAGTAAGCAAATATAAAGAGCATATCCAATTTTAAATACATGTTTTACTGCAACAAATGGCTTTTATAGTGGTGAAAGGTGTGCATAACACAGCTCTAAAGTTACTGCTGTTACCTGTAGTAATTTCAAAATACCGCATGACAGGGTCCTCTGTGCTGCTGGTCTTGCTGCTGTTACTCTTTCTAGGGTAACTCACATTCTGCTCAAAACCACATAGTGCAGCTAGTGTCTTTAGAGACCTCATGCATGTACCTCAAACAGATGAATATTTAATATGCTATGGACTAGCTCCAACTCACACAGTAGCGTTAAAACAAAAAACAAACAAAAAAAACCACCAGCACAAAGGGTTCACTGCATCATTATTCGACCTAAATGCAATGCTTTGCAAGACCATGTTCAAGGTATGGCTAACTTCACTAGATCTCTTCAGACTCATTGTTAAGCACATTTTAAGAACTAAGCATCTATTCTACAGAGGAAACCCTCAGAAGTTGTTTATCTCACTGCTAAGTGTAGAATGAAAGGCTCGCAGATTCCTCCCAAAACAGTAAGTTTACAAACAGAACATGCCCATGAAACATCATTTCTGAGGAATAAAACAATGGAGAAGCGGGCCACTTCCCCTATACAAAGCCACAGCCTTTGTAAAACACTCTGGCATTCTCCACAATACTCCCGAAGCCAATGTGGAGGTGACTACACGAGGAGAAGAGTTCAGAGAAATGGTCATCAGCAACTGATAAAGTGAATGAAGACGCTGAAACCCATTGTTCTGCAGCTGGCTTCTCTGCTCATGGTTCACACAGATTATAGCCTGTAGGACAGTAAACCTTCCAAACCAAGTCTGTACACTTATTTTGCTTAACACATTCAACAAAAAAAAAAAAGCCAAGGTAGGCGAAATGCAGCCCCGCCGATCTGCTGCCAAGTAAGGCACTGCCCAAGTGCCGCTGATGGACTGGGAAGGACAGCCAAGGCAGGGAATCACACTCCACTATTTGAAGTAGCTGCTTATTAAATACAAATCTAATGTCTTTCAAGAAATTGCTTTGCCTTTGTGGAAAACACTTGCTTTTTCCCCGATGTCTGGTTTTCCATGATAGCTGCATCGTACTGTAACACTGAAACTGCCTTTGTTAGAACTGTTCTGCATGGTTCTTTCATTTGTGAGAAAACAACAGCCATGGACACCTAGAATCCAGAAGTCACTTCTACAAGAATTAGGATTGTATATGGCGAGTTCTTTGGCTTACCTCCCAAACACAGTGTAAAACATGCACATATACACAATTCTTACGTTTAAAACTATAGTCAAGGCTAGATATTTTATATGAGTTAGAAGAGAAAAAAAGCGCAAATGTGTTGGTAATTATTTAGCAGAGACTTCGTTACTATGGTGATGGGTTTTCTATAAGTACTGTAGTCAGAGACACAGCAACACACATTTTTAGCAACATATCTTTATTTTTCAATTATGTTCAGAACTGCCCTCTTGTCATGAACTACACAACTATCTGTATCCTCCTCTCATGCTTCTAAAACAGACCAAAATACCAAAAGCATTCAAATAGATAGACTTGACAGGTGGGAAGTGCTAAGTAGAAAGGGGTTGAAAATTAAAGGTTTTCCATTATATTTCTTATGCTTTAACATGTGAATATTAAGCAAATACACTACTGAATTAAACATCAACACCTATGTATTTATTAGCAGTTAACATCAACTGACATAAAACAAAGGCAGGAGACAGTAAATTTTAATATCAACTAAAATGAGCAATGATGTTTTTTACAATTGCACACTGTTAATTTTATTACAAATACTTCTTACGACATAGGTACTATATTGTTTTTAAGGTTAGCTCAAGTTCAATACATGGTCCTGCAACAAAGGTGAGTTTCGGACAAGATCAATGCTCCAAATCTTTGGACTTTCAGGGAATTTGGGACCGCATTTGCAGTTGGTGGTTACACATGGAACCCCCCCGGGGTGGTAATTTCCAGCTGGCCTAAAGGTGGCAGCAACCCGCTCTGAACAGTTCACTTCCCATCAGTCCCACCCAGCTTGCCATCTCATAGCCAAGACTGGGCTCTGGGGCAGGGTTTTCCTAAGGGATTGGGGTGGGATACAGGTACCCTGCTGCCATTACGCTTCTGAAAAACTCCGTTCCTAATGACAAAAAAACCTAGAGCCTGACAGGTACCACTTCTCACCTACTTACCTGCCTATCCCCCATCTCTTCTCACTGTTGCTTCTACATACAGTATCACCTTCAGAAGTGCTTGACCTTTGCATTCAAATCCAGAGAAGGCCATACATTAAAGCTGGGGATTTGGGGTTTAAGAATATTTTTTTTTTTATGGTATTACTTTTGTCACTTGCAAATTCAGTTTCTACACAGGATGACCATGGATACAGTTGTCCATCGAGCTAGAAGTGCATTAACTGAGACAAATAGAAGTACAACACAGTACTTTTCCACTTCCACTAGACCATATTTTCCACTGCAGCTATATTTTGTGAGGGGACTATTTGTCCTTTACTGTTACTTCTAAGAAAAAGAAAGAAAATAATTAGAAGCTGTGAACGCTGTCTGCACAGAGCATCGAGGTCCCGAGAACCCTCAGATGCAATTGCAGTCTCTGGGCTGTTCAGGGCAGGCTGGCTCACAGGATCCGGCCCCATGTTTTAACATTAGAAGGATTATACTCACTGCATCAACACTCTGCTTCTACTCATCTCATTGAGAGAGACATTTGGCATCAAAAACAACATACCAGATCAAGCATGTGCACATCACCATAACAAACTGGCATATGGCTATTTTCAAATAATCTCCATTTGGCATCTGAGGTGAATAATATTTCCGAATTCTAAACTATGACCTTTCTGACACCGGAATGACTGAACTATGTCTGAATCCTGCAACAACAGCTTTTCAGAGGACTGATCATAACCACCTGGAAACAGTTAAAGGTTTCAAATACTGTAACAAAAGAGGTTGATCCCCTCCCACTCTCCCCCAATATTTTCCTAAATTCATAAGCAGTGTGTAAAAGTCATGGTCCTGTTCTCACTGCTTGCAATCAGCTATTCACTGCATCCTCCTTAAATAGGGAAGTGGTTCTTACATATGTATTTTTCTAAACAAAGATGAGAAATTATCTACTGTTACTAATTGCTTGTGTGTGTGCATGTTAATATCCTTTTAATTTGAGATTATTCTGTTATTACATAAAAGGCAAAACTACATACAGTTAACAGTGAAGGTGGTTTAGTGGTAGAAAAAGGGCAGCCTCGGGGGTCCCATCTTACTCCCTAAAAGGGAAAGAGGTGTCCTGTGGCTCTAGCAGTGTGTGGGGTCACTCACAGCAGTAGGAAAAATGGTACACCTAGGTTCACTCCAGTGAAAGTCTAGCCCCTAAACTTTGCTTTCACTACCTGCATTGCATTTAAAGACTGGTAACCCCAACAGATTCATTCTAATGACAAGGTGAACACTTTTAGCAAACACAGCAAAGGCCTTATCTTAATTAGAGGAAAAAAAAAAGTGGCCACAGCAAGTGTACAGTTTCTTTCTCTCCCCATACCCCAGCTGCGTGGGGTGGAGGACACCAAATGCAGCTGATCCATATAATATCACCAGCTCACCACCTCTGCCTCAACCTTAATCCTTACTGAGAAGACTGGTGCCAACATCACTACCGAGTCATCACTGTGGTTTACTGAAGATTCTCAAATGTAGGCCTGCCGAGATGGTACTTATCAGTTCCCTTTGCACATCATTTTAGATAAGCCAAGAACTCAGCTGATCCAGCTTAGCTCCTGTTAGAGCTGTCTTTTCCAGACAAGCTGGATGTCACCTGGTATTGGAACGTTTGAACCATTTCTGGCTGCTCGCTACATGGAGGACTGTATTCGCCAGGACTCATTTCACCATGAATTAGAGAAGACGGTATCTTTTTCCACATATTGATGTAACTAAGAGCAGGAAAGAAAAAATTAAAATCAAAGCTATGAAGATACCTAAAATGACAAATGCATTTGTAACTTCCCACTTTCTCCCAAACCCCAGTCATACTGGGTTTGATACTAACACAGGAGCAATTTCAGTTGGAATTTATTGTCTTCTCAAGGTGAGAAGGCAAAACAAATCCTCTCACTGAAGGTGGACTCTCACTTGAGCCAGGTCAGTGAGCTGTGCTACTGAGCACTGGAATCACCACCCTCTACACACGAGCCTGAAAGGAGAAAGAGAGGAACAGCTCATCTTTTTTCTCATCTAATTAAGCACGGGGAGTGCAACTCTCAGCAGAATGGCCAGCAATAACAGGGAGCACAGCTTGGTGGAAGCATTATTGAGCAGCCAGCTCAGGAAATGGCTATGATTTGGAAGCCGGTTTTACTCAGCTGGACCAAACTGCCTCCACGATACAGCCCAACATTTGTTCCAGTCGAAGAAATGCATGAGCTAGTTTGATATCAAGATGCAATTCTCCTTTTACCATTTTATATTTTGAAGCCACACATTTTTTCCAGATAAGTTATGGCCAGTTTACTTGACCTGTCCTATACTTTGCATTTCAAATGAACTCTCAACACTACACAGGTTATTTGGCACAAAAAATGCTGCTATCCCTTCTAAAACTATACCCTCAGTGTGAATTGGCATTTTCTAAACTACTTTTCTTGCTTATTAAGTGCCTCTATAATAACTTTAAAAAAGCATTTCCTAATCACTGGTTGTCATTTGTCATTCCTACAACACAAAAATGACACCCTCGTGTAAAACAGTCTTATGCTTGTCTCAGAAATCTTAAAGCACTTTGCCAGGATGCATTTGCCTAAGATTTATCCTTTTATTTGATGGAGTCAAACAACATTATTTCAAAGGTGGTTTGTCAGTTGAAAGGTTATTTTCCAGAAGTTCAACCAGATCCTGTAATTGCACTCTAACTACAATACATTGCTCTGATCAGTTTTAAGAAAAGTTCTACTGGTTCAACTTTATTAAAAAAAAAAACAACAAAATGCTGAAAAATCAAACCCAGGCTTTTTCAGGTGTCATAGAAATATTTTTCAGTTCTGAAAAACTGAAGAGAAAAATACTCTACAGTAAGCAGCCGGTTCTTGGCTACTACAGCATTGCCAAGTACTGCTGACACCAGGGCTTGGTAACAGCCCGGGCTCTGCCACTGTTTGTTGGCTGCACAATCGACACAGATCAGTGTTAGGGATCTCTATCAATATAACATCCAGAAGAGTACTAATTAGTGGCAGTAAATAGGGGAGAGAAAGGCAGAGATACAGGAAGAAATCAGGAAGATAGAAGAGCATGGAAAGCACCCAGCGGGCAGGAAACGCACGGCTGGCAGCAAAGCTAAAATGGGAAGTACAGCACAGCAGGTACAAGAATGAACAACAGTGTTTCTGGTCCAACTCCGTTGAAACAGAATTTAAATTCCAAAAAGTGTCCTGTTCATCCCCAGGAAGAGGAGAGCCCAGAAATACTTCAGACTGTATTCTCTCCTTCCCTATCGCTGATAAAACCTCCACTACTTTTACCTACCCCGATTACCACATCCTTGTAATGCAAAATGATATGAGCAAGATATTGGCTCTCACTGGACTAAGAAGGGAGAAAAAGTTGTCCTAAGTTTTTGTACAACTGTAATTTCATCCTTCAATCCCATTTGTAATCTGCTTTATTAGTGTTGCCAAGGACTAATGCAAATCGAGACAACTGAAGGTGTTAATCTCGTGCATTTGAAATCACTGAAGAACCTGTCAGGAAATACTATCATACCTTTCTTTTCTTTCACTTAGTCATCCTGTTGTGTGAATTGTAGACTACACAGGACAACCAGGTAAGTTTAACACAGTGGTATAGGTAACACCCAAAGAGTTTACAATATGATGTAAGACTGTGGTACTGTTAATACTATTAGACTATGCAGGTTTTAAAAAGGCTTCTCTCAGTTACAACTCTTCTACTGTACTCACTTCTCTTTCTGCACTACATCTTAATATTGAACTTGAAAATTTGAACTGGGTGTTAGTTTTTGTTGAGATTTGTTGCAGAGAAATCAACACAAGCTAGCAACCATAAGATTAACTGAGTGAGTATAAGAGAAATTCAGCTTATTTCTCTCTTCACATTTTATTTCTTTTAAAAGAACCATTATTGAAACAATACAAAAGACTCGGATATTACAGTTTAAGTATTCAGTAAATCCTGAAGAGAAGACATATCTTCATCAACACGCAAGGGCAATATTGAATGTCCAGAAGAGCTTAAATAAAAGAACCTCCTAAGCATACAATTAATATCCAAATGTTTTTAGCTCATTGCTCTGCATTTCTAAGTTTTTTCTAAACTTTCTACATTGTAATAATCAATAAAACCACAGCTAGTAGAGCTGGTGCATCACATGCAATATAGATGCCCATGCGTACACAAATCACTATCGCTAGCATGTAAAATAAATGCATACACAGAGCTGAGCAAGCCACAGTGAGAGTCTATTCTCCACATCGCTTTGTTTTCCTTTTATTTACCCCCAGCAGGCTTTCAGCAGCCCCAAACACCAGCTACCTACAGCAAAAACTAATAATTGCCAGTCCTGAAGAATAATTTCATCCTCCTCCTCTGGCTCTCGGGTCCCCTCTCCCAGCCACCGTGTCAGCCACATGCACCTCCCTGCTCAAGCCAGCCAACGCCAGCTGGCCAGGAGGGCACCACGTGCTGAGGGGCTGCTGGAGAACGGCTGGGCATGGGGCTAGGTGCCCAAGGCATCCATCTTACCCAGCTGCTGTACTAGCAAAAAGGAACACGGTCTTTCTTGTCTATGTCATGCATACATACAGAACGTATAAATTTATGTACATGTGCGCACGTGCAAGCAAGTCTGTCTTCCTGTCAAATCATTTTTTAAATTGTGCACTCGCTAAGCAAACCTTTGTAAACAATCAAATCCCCGAGTGCCAGAAGAGGAAACACCACCCATGTACCAAATGGAGGGAACTGGGATCCTGCCTGGAATAAGCCCAAACCTCCTCCTTCCTTTTTTATTTTTATAATGGGTGCTATGCATAAGAAAAGGAATTAACAATCTGTCAACTTGGTTCTATGCCTTTTGATGCCCAAAGAACTGCAGGCAAGCAACCCCTGCCCTCTGAATGCTCCAATCCAGTGACATCCTTGGTTTTTCTTAGCATGCCATGTAAGAGATGGGCAAACACCAGCTTTTTTATGCTAGGGCAAATTACAGAATCAGCATCAGGACTTTCCTGGCACAGCTGCCTTCGTGTTAGCCAGCTGTCAGCTACAGAAAACCAGCAAACTGACAGGGAATTGCTAAGCCACTTTCACCAGTAACTCCATCCTGAAAGTCTGGAGGAACGCTGTCAGGTTCTGCCTGTGAATCACAGAATCACAGAATAGTATGGGTTGGAAGGGACCTCTGTGGGTCATCTAGTCCAACCCACCCTCTTCTGCGGTTCGGTGAGTCACTGGGAGCAACCGAGAGGCTTTCCCCACACTTCTAGGATGGGGTTCCTGGGGAAAGAGGCTTAATCTCACA